>Ga0310811_10000114_pt1 | contig 121156 bp, 118 predicted proteins | sample YCmetagenome_FD_207642 | JGI IMG/M metagenome (GOLD analysis project Ga0310811, IMG submission 207642) | Soil microbial communities from experimental microcosm in Duke University, North Carolina, United States - YC | ecosystem: Engineered > Artificial ecosystem > Soil microcosm > Unclassified... | reverse complement strand
CCACGTCGACGATCATGATGCCGTTCTTCTTGACGATGCCGATCAACAGGATGATGGCGATGATGCCGATCACGTCGAGGTCGTGGCCGCCAAGACGCAGGAACAGCAGCGCGCCGACGCCGGCCGACGGCAGGGTCGACAGGATCGTCAGGGGGTGGATGTAGCTCTCATAGAGCACGCCCAGGATGATGTAGACCGAGAGCATCGCCGCCAGGATCAGGATCGGCATCGACGACAGCGATTCCTGGAACGCCTGGGCGGTGCCCTGGAAGGCGCCCACCACCGTCTCGGGCGCCCCGAGCTCCTCCTTGGCCTTCTCGATCAGCTGCGTCGCCTCGCCGAGCGAGGTTCCGGGAGTCACGTTGAACGAAATGGTCGCCGCCGGCAGCTGGCTCTGGTGGTTGATCACCGAGGACCGCACCTTGGAGGTGTCGACCTTGACCAGCATCGACAGCGGCACCGGTTTGCCGGTGCGCGGCGAGTTGATGTAGATCGAGTTGAACAGGTCCGGCGAATTCTGCAGCTCCGGCGGCGCCTCCAGCACCACGTGGTAGTTGTTGAGCTGGGTGAAGTACTGCGCCACCTGGCGCTGCCCCACCGAATTGTAGATCGCCGCGTCGATGTCCGACGGGTTGATGCCGAAGCGGCCGGCCGCGTCGCGGTCGATCGACAGGGTCACCGAGGCGGCGTTGGACTGCTGGTCCGAGGTGAGGTCCTGCAGCTGCGGGATCTTCTGCAGGGCCTGCAGCAGCTTGGGCATCCAGATGTCGAGCTCGTCGGGATTGGCGTCCGACAGGGTGTATTGGTAGAAGGCGCGCCCGCCGCGGCCGCCGACCTGGATGTCCTGCTGCGGGTTCATCGACACCTGGGCGCCGACCACGTGGGCGAGCTTGGGCCGCAGCCGCTGCATCACCTCCTGCATGGTGGCCGTGCGGCCCTCGTCGCGGTTGCGCAGGGCGAAGGTGATGCCCACGCCCGACAGGTTGCCCCCGACGTTGTAGCCGGCCTCCAGCACGTCCGGATCGCTGGCCAGGATGCGCGCCACTTCCTTGGCCTTGGCGTCGGTGTTGGGATAGCCCGAGTCCTGCGGCAGGGTGAGCACGGCCTGGATGAAGCCGGTGTCCTGCAGCGGGAAGAAACCGGTCTGGGCCGTGACGTACAGCACCACCGACAGCACCGCCGTGCCGATGAAGCTGAACAGGGTCAGGCCCTTGTGCCGCATGACCACGTCCAGCGCCCGGGCGTAGCCGCGCTCCAGCTTGTGGAAGCCGGTCTCCAGCCCCTTCATCAACGGGTTCTTGGGCGGCTCGGGGGCCTTGAGGAACTTGCCGCACAGCATCGGCGTGAAGGTCAGGGACAGGGTCACCGACAGGGCCACGGCCGCCGCCAGGGTCAGGCCGAACTCGCGCATCAGCCGGCCGACCACGCCGTTCATGAACATGATCGGGGTGAACACGGCGACCAGGGAGATGGCGATCGACAGGATGGTGAAGCCGATCTCGCTGGCCCCATTGAGCGCCGCCTGGAACGGCTTCTCGCCGTGCTCGATGCGCCGCCAGATCGCCTCGACCATGACGATGGCGTCGTCGACCACGAAGCCCACGGCGATCGCCAGGGCCATCAGCGACAGGTTGTCGAGCGAGAAGCCGGCCGGCAGCATCACGGCCGCGGTGGCGAGCAGGGACACGGGGATCACCGCGCTGGGGATGATCGTCGCCCGCACGTTGCGCAGGAACAGGAAGATCACCGCCACCACCAGCACCACGGTGACCAGCAGCGTCAGCTCGACATCGCGCACCGAGGCGCGGATTGTCTGGGTCTTGTCCTGGATGATGTACATGAAGATCGACGAGGGGATGTTCTTGCGCACCTCGGGCAGCACGCGCTTGATCTCGTCGATGGTCTTGAGGACGTTGGATCCCGGCTGCTTGGTGATGCCGATCGAGACCGCCGGCCCCTCCTTGTACTCGGGATTGGTCGAGGCGGCGCCGGGCACGAAGTAGTTGCCGCCCAGCACGTTCTCCGCGTCGAACAGCGCCTTGCCGACGTCCTTGATGCGCACCGGGGCGCCGTTCTTGTAGGCGACGATCAGGTTGTTCCACACCTCGGCGCTGGTCACCTGGTCGTCGGCGTAGATGGTCAGGTTGCGGAAGTCGCCGACCAGCTGGCCCTTGGGAGCGTTGACCGTGGCGGTGGTGATCGCCGTGCGCACCTGGTCCTGGGTGATGCCCAGCATGGCCAGCTTGCGCGGATCGACCTGGATGCGCATGCCCGGCTTGCGCGGGCTGAAGATGTTGACCTGCCCGACCCCGTCGATGCGCGAGATGCGCTGGGCGACGATGCTGTCCACGTAGTCGTAGACCTGGGTCACCGGCAGGGTGTCCGAGCGCAGGGAGATGACCAGGATCGGCTGGTCGGCCGGGTTGACCTTGCGGATGTAGGGCGGCGAGGGCAGCGAGGTCGGCAGCTGGCCGGCGGCGGCCTGGACGGCGGCCTGCACGTCCTGGGCGGCGGCGTCGATGTTACGGTTGAGCTCGAACTGCAGCACCACCTGGGTGCCGCCGAGCTGGCTGCCGGAGGTGAGCTGGGTCACCCCCGGGATCAGCGACAGCTGGCGCTCCAGCGGCGTGGCCACGTTGGAGGCCATGGTCTCGGGGCTGGCCCCCGGCAGGCCGGCCGACACCTGGATGGTCGGGAAGTCCACCTGCGGCAGGGCCGAAACCGGCAGCTGGAAGTAGCAGATGATGCCCACGACCAGGAACGCCGCCGCCAGCAGGGACGTGGCCACCGGGCGCTTGATGAATGGGCTCGATATGCTCACGGCGACGACTTCGGCTCCCCGGCGCGGGCGGAACAAGCCCTTGGTGCGGAATGCGAAAGCGCCGGCCAGCCGGGAGAATAGTGTCCGGAAGTTTGCCGCGCCATTTCAGAGTCATGCGCAAACTGCATTTGGCCGCCGGACAGCCTCGGCTGTACAGGACCTGGGCGCTGGGCGCGCGGCCCGGCGCGATGTCGGCCAGCCGCCGCTCGAGGGCGTGGATCGCGTGCGGAAATCGCGCACGGGAGGGGACACGCCCGCGGGCATGTCCCCCGTCCCGCTCCCGTCCCTAGAAGGTCCAGGTGATCTTGAGGGTGCCGGACAGGGGTTCGAGCGGGTGGACCTGGTAGTCGTTGACTCCGTCGACCGGCTCTCCGGGCAGGCGGGCGGCATAGTAGAAGGCCGCGGCGTTGGCCTTGACGTTGGTCAGGTTGAAGGCCGTGGCCTGGAGCTTCAGGTGCGGGCTGACCTTGTAGCCGAGGTCCACGTTGAACTCGCTGTAGCCCTTGTCCTCCGGGTACTGCTCGCCGTCGCTGATCGGATAGGCGCCGAGGTCGCGCCACTGCAGGCCGCCGAACCAGGGGCCGAGGTTGTCGACCAGCACCCCGAACGAGCCGATGAATCTCGGCGCATTGGAGATGTAGGGGCCGCTCAGGCCGTAGGCGGCCAGGTCGCCGGTGTAGCGCGCCTTGGAGAAGGCCAGGTCGGTGTTGAGTTCGAGCCAGGGGAACGGCCGGTACTGGCCGGAGAATTCCACGCCCTGGCGGCGGCTGGGGGCGCTGGCGCTGTCATTGCCGGCGTCGGCGTTGTAGGCCAGCTCCGACTTGAAGTCCTCCTGGAACAGGGCGACCTGGATCTGCATCCTGGGGATGATGTTGGTGCGCAGGCCGACCTCCGCTCCAACGGCGGGCTGCAGCAGGGGCGTCGGGCCCGCCGCCGTGGGCACGCCCTCCAGCGGCACGGTGCCGAACACCCCGCGCACGTCGTCGGAGTGGAAGCCGCGCCCGGCGCTCACGTAGATCTCGGTCTGGAAGAACGGCCCCAGCACCAGGCTGCCCTTGGGCTGGAACAGGCTCTGGGCGGCCGAGCCGCGGAAGCCGGAGATGAAGCTGTGGTCCGAGGCCCGGTAGTACTCCTCGCGCACGCCGACGATGGTGCGCAGCCAGGGCATCCAGCGGGTGGTGGTCTCCACATAGGGGCCGAGGTCGAGCATCGAGGCGCGGTCGGCGGTGCAGGCGCCGAGCGGGGCGGGCGTGTAGCCGTAGCGCGGATCGTTCTGCAGCTGGGCGAGCGTGGCGGGGGCCGGCGCGTCCGGCCCCGCGCCGAGGCTCGAATCCACCAGTTGGCTGCAATAGTTCAGCACATGGCGCTGCAGGGTGTGGCGGCGGTCGACGTAGAGTTCGTCGTTGCGCGCCTGCAGGCCGAACACCGTCTGGTTGGTGATGCCGAACCCGTACTCCTGCTCCCAGATGGCGGAGACGGCGCCGCCGAAGGTGTCGCGCACCTCGTCCTGCTGCTCCTGGTCGCCGCTGACCGGGTCGTCGACGAAGTGGGTGAAGTTGTTCCACAGCGTCATGCGCGCATGGATGAAATAGCCGTTGGCCGCGAACCGCCAGTTCTCGCCCACCGGCTTGGCCCAGTGCGCCGAGAGGCTGGCGCGCTCGGAGGTGCTGCCGTCCGTGGGATCCAAGGAGCCCCACTTGCTGATCAGTCCGGCGTCGATCGCCCGCTGCGGCTGGTCGGTGGTGAAGTTGCCGTCGCCCTTGAAATACATGCCGGTGAGGTTCCAGCCGTCGGCGGGCGTACCGTGGCTGTAGCGCAGGGTGGCGGTGTACTTGCGGAAGTTGTCCGGGTGGTCCCAGGGGCCGCCGAGGTGGCCGTAGTAGACCGCGCCCAGGAGCCGGTCGTCCTCGCTGAACTTTTGCGTGCCGCCGGCGAACACGTTGTAGATGCCGAGCGTGCCGCCCGTGACCGCGATCTGGTCGGGGATCTCGTTGGCCAGCTTGACGTGGGTCGAGGCCACCGCGCCGAAGTCGCCCACCGAGGCATAGTAGGGCCCTTTGGTGAAGTCGAGGCCGGCCGCCACCTCGGGGATGAAGAAGTTGACATCGGAATAGCCCTGGCCGTGGGCGTTCGACGGCCGGTTGATCGGCATGTCGTCGATGAAGTTGGCGATGTCGGTGCCGTGGTCGAGGTTGAAGCCGCGCACCAGGTACTGGTTGGCCTTGCCTTCGCCGGAGTGGGCGGTGACCACCAGGCCCGGCGTCGTCTCCAGCAGCTGGCCGGGACGGTAGATCGGGCGCAGCTCCACTTCCTTCTGCGTCACCGAGCCCTGGCTGGCGGTCTCGGCCTGGCCGAGCAGGTTCACGCGCGAGGCGGTGACCACCACCGAGCTGACCACTGAGGACGGCGGCATGCCGGCGGGCGGCGGCGTGGGCTTCGGGGCGGGCGTCGCGGGCGCCTGGGCCTGGGCCTGGGCCTGGGCCTGGGCCTGGGCCTGGGCCTGGGCCTGGGCCTGGGCCGCGCCGGCCAAGGCGGTCGCGGCCAGCAGGGTAAGCAACAGACTCGAACGATGGGCCACGGACGTTCCTCGCATGGGGAGACAGCCGGTCGTGCGCCGGCCTTGCCCCTCCATACGCTTGTCCTCTCAAGACCCCTCGGAGCCCGGCCAATTTTTTGTCGGCGCCCCGACGGTCGCGCGGTCCCTGCGCCTGGCCAGCACCACCCGCGTGATCGCCGGCAGCACGAACAGGGTCAGGACGGTGGAGGTGATCAGGCCGCCGATCACCACCGTGGCCAGCGGCTTCTGCACCTCGGCCCCGGCGCCGGTGGCGATGGCCATGGGCACGAAGCCGAGGGAGGCCACCAGGGCGGTCATCAGCACCGGGCGCAGGCGCTCCAGGGCCCCCAGGCGGATCGCCTGGTCCAGGGGCTCGCCGGCGTCCAGGCGCTTCCTGATCGAGGCCATCAGCACCAGCCCGTTCAGCACCGCCACCCCGGACAGGGCGATGAAGCCCACCGCCGAGGACACCGAGAACGGGATGCCGCGCAGGGCGATGGCGAACACCCCGCCGGCCAGGGCCAGGGGCACGGCGGTGAACACCGTCGCCGCCAGCACCAGGTCGCCGAGCGCCAGGTACAGCACCAGCAGGATCAGGCCGAAGCAGATCGGCGTGACCACCGACAGCCGCTGGGTGGCCTGGCGCAGGTTCTGGAACTGCCCGCCCCACTCCAGCCACTGGCCGGCCGGCAGCACGACCTCCCGCGCCACCCGGCCCTGCGCCTCGTCGACGAACGAGCCGAGGTCGCGGCCGCGGACGTTGGCCTGGACCACGATGCGGCGTTTGCCGTTCTCGCGGCTGATCTCGTTGAGCCCGTCGCTGAAGCTGAAGCTGGCCAAGAGGCGCAGCGGCACCGAGCGGGCGGTCTGGCCGGGCTCGGCCGGCAGCATCACCGGCAGGGCCCCCAGGGCCTCGACGTCGTCGCGCTGGGCTTCGGGGGCGCGCACCACGATGTCGAAGCGGCGATCGCCGCGGAACAGCTGCCCGGCCTGGCGCCCGCCCATGGCCGTGGCCAGGGTGTCGGCCGCCTCGTCCATCGGCAGGCCGTAGCGGGAGATCGCCTCGCGATCGAGCTTGACGTCGAAGGTGGGGAAGCCGCGGGTCTGGGCCACCCGCAGGTCGGCCACTCCGCGCACCTTCGACAGGCTGGCGGCGATGGCCTGGGCCGTGGCGCCCATCTTGCCCAAGTCGTCGCCGTAGACGTTGATCGCCAGGTCGCTGCGCACCCCGCCGATCAGCTCGTTGAAGCGCATCTCGATGGGCTGGGTGACGTCGTAGGCGTTGCCGAGCAGGGGCGCGGTCTTGGCCTCGATGCGGGCGATCACCTGGTCCTTGGTGCGGACCCCGGCCGGCCAGGCCTTCTTCGGCTTGAGGATGACATAGTTGTCCGAGGCGTTGGGCGGCATGGGGTCGGCGGCGAGGCTTGCGGTGCCCGCCTTGGAATAGACCATGCGCACCTCCGGCAGGCTCAGCACCGCCTTCTCCAGCGGCGCGTCGATGGCCACCGACTGCTCGATGGAGGTCGAGGGGATGCGCACCGAGGACAGGTTGAGGTTCTGCTCGTCGAGCCGCGGCATGAACTCGCGGCCGAGCATCAGGAACACCGCCAGGGCGGCGGCGGACAGGACAGCCGCGCCGCCGACCACCCGTCCCGGCCGGCGGATCGCCCACTCCAGCCGCGGGACGTAGGCCCGCTTGGCCCAGGCGATGGCGGCCACGTCCTTCTCCCTGGCGAAGTCCTTCATCAGCAGCGCGATCATGGCCGGGACGAAGGTCAGGGACAGGACGAAGGCCGAGGCCAGGGCCAGCATCAGGGTGAGGACCATGGGCGAGAACATCTTGCCCTCGACGCCCTGGAAGGTGAGGCACGGCACGAACACCAGGAAGATCACCGCCTGGCCGAACACCGTCGGCTTGACCATCTCCTGGGACGAGGCGACCACCTCCTCCAGCCGCTCGCGCAGCGCCAGCCGGCGGCCCGCCGCGTGCTGGCGCTCGGCCAGCCGCCGCAGGGTGTTCTCGACGATGATCACTGCCCCGTCGATGATCAGGCCGAAGTCGAGCGCCCCCAGGCTCATCAGGTTGCCGGAGATGTGCAGGGCGTTCATGCCGATGGCGCTGGTCAGCAGCGACAGGGGAATGATCAGGGTGGCGATCAGGGCCGCCCGCCAGTTGCCGAGCACCAGAAAAAGCACCGCCACCACCAGCACCGCGCCCTCGCCGAGGTTGCGCGCCACCGTGGCGATGGTGGAGTTGACCAGCTGCGAGCGGTCCAGCGTCACCTCGACGGCGACGCCCGGCGGAAGGGCGGCCATCACCTGGTCGAGCTTGAGGTGGACGGCCCGCGCCACGGTGCGGCTGTTCTCGCCGACCAGCATCAGGGCCGAGCCCATCACCACCTCGTGGCCGTTCTTGCTGGCCGCGCCGGCGCGCAGCTCGCCGCCGATGCGCACCTCGGCCAGGTCGCGCACCCGCACCGGCACGCCGCCGCGATTGGCCACGACCGCCTGGGCGATGTCGTCCATCGAGCGCAGGCGCGCATCGGCGCGCACCAGATAGGCCTCGCCGCCGCGGTGGATGTAGTTGGCCCCGACCGACAGGTTGGCGCCTTCCAGCACCCGGGCCAGCTCGCCGTAGGACACTCCGCGCGCCGCCATCTGCACCGGGTCGGGCTCGACCACGTACTGCTTCACGTAGCCGCCCAGGGAATCGATGTCGGCGATGCCGGGCGTGGTGCGCAGCTGCGGACGGATGATCCAGTCCTGCACCGTGCGCAGATAGGCCAGTTGCGAGACCGTGTCGGCCAGGCGCTCGCCCTCGTCGGTGAGATAGGACCCGTCGGCCTGCCAGCCCGGCAGGCCGGGCGCCGACGGCTTGCGCGGCTCGGCGAACTCGACGCTGTAGTGCAGCACTTCGCCGAGGCCCGTGGACACCGGCCCCAGCTCCGGCTCCACGCCCGGCGGCAGGGCGGTGCGCGTCTGGGCCAGACGCTCGGACACCTGCTGGCGCATGAAGTAGAGGTTGGCGTTCTCCTTGAACACCACCGTCACCTGCGAGAAGCCGTTGCGCGAGATCGACCGCGTGCTCTCCACCCCGTTCAGGCCCGACAGCACCGTCTCGATCGGATAGGTGACCCGCTTCTCCACCTCCAGCGGCCCGAGGCCGGCCGCCACGGCGTTGATCTGCACCTGCTTGTTGGTGATGTCCGGCGTGGCGTCGATCGGCAGGCGGGTGAGCTGCCAGGCGCCCACGGCCGCCACCGCGGCGACCACCAGGACGATGGCCCAACGGGCGCGGACCGACAGCTTGAGGACGGCGTCGATCATTCCTCGCCCTCCCCGCCCTTGCCGAGCTCCGCCTTGAGCAGGAAGGCGTTGTGCGCGGCGATGGTCTCGCCGGGGTTCAGGCCGGCCAGGATCGAGGCCCGCCCGCCGCTGCGCGCACCCACCGTCACCGGCCGCACGACGAAGCCGTCGGGCGTGCGCACGAACACCGAGTCGCGGCCTTCCAGTCGCTGGATGGCCTCGTCGGCCACCACGATCTGGCGCGGTCCCGCCGTCCGCGGCGTGATGACCGCCTGGACCGCCGAGCCGGGCGTCAGGGCCAGGGTCCCGGCCGGGATCACCACCACCGTGGCGGTGCGGGTCAGCGGGTCGAGCGAGGGCGTGACCGAGCGGACCTGGCCCGGCGTACGGGCCCCGGCCGAGGACACCAGCTCCGCCGGATCGCCCGGCCGCACCCGCTCGGCCTCGGCCGCCGAGACCTGGGCCTCGACCTGCACCCGGCGCGGGTCGGCGATGCGGAACACGGCGATGTCGGTCTGGACGAAGGCGCCGAGGCCCGGGCCCTCGGCCGTGATGCGGCCTGCGATGGGGCTCCTCACCTCGGCCAGGCCCATGCCCGAGACGCCGGCCGCCGCCGCCGCCGTCCGCGCACGGCGGGCCTCGGCCTCGGCCGCGGTCAGGGTCGCCTCGGCCGCCTCGAGGTCCTGGCGGGGGCTGACCCCTTGCGCATTCAGCCGGCGCTCGCGGTCGGCCGCCTTGCGCGCCTGCGCAACCTTGGCGTCGGCGACGGTGCGGTCGGCCGCCATGGCCGCGGCGTCGCGGCTGGAGACCACCGCCAGCACCTCGCCGGCCCTGACCGCATCGCCCAGGCGCTTGGTCACCCGCGTCACCGCGCCGGCCGCGCCGGCCGTGGCCACCGCCTCGGCGTCGGGCGCGGAATGGGTGACGGCCGGGGCGCGGATCTCGGCGGCCAGGTCGCCGGCCGCCACGGTCTGCAGCGTCACCCCGGCGGCGGTCAGGTAGGCGGCCGGGGCCTTGAGCGAGGCCGGGCCGGCGGCTTCGGCGGCGGGCGGCGCGGCGGGAGCCGGCGGCGCGGGCGCGGTCAGCCGCGCGGCGGCGAAGCCGGCGGCGGCCAGGGCCAGGCCGGCGGCGCCCAGGAGCCAGGGGCGGTTGTCGATGGTCATGGCTTGTCTCCGAAGGGGACCGCGCCCTGCAGGCGCGCCAGGGAGGCCTCGGCGAGAAGGCGATCGATACGGGTTTCCAGGGTCTGGGTGCGGGCCTCGGTGAGGGCCCGGCGAGCCGACTGCAGCTCCAAGAGGCCGACCTTGCCGGCCTCGTAGCCGAGGCGGGTCAGGCGATAGGCCTCCGCCGCGGCGGCGTCCATCGCCTTGGCCGCCTGTAGACGGCCCTCGCTGGCCTGCAGCCGGGCCTGGCCGGTGCGGGCGTCGGCCTCGGCCTGGAAGCGGGCGGCGTTCAGCCGGGCGTCGGCCGCCGCCAGCTCGCCTCTGGCGGCGGAGACGGCGCCCCGGTTGCGGTCGAACAGGGGCAGGGGCATCGACAGCCCGGCCACCAGGGCCCCGCCGGACACGCCCTGCAGTTGGCGCAGGCCCAGCGTTGCGGACAGGTCGGGCGCCGCGCGGGTTTCCTCCACGCGCTCGCGGCGCGCGGCCAGGTCGCGCTCGGCCCGGGCGGTCAGATAGGCCGGCGCGCTCAGGGGATCGACGGCGTGGACCTGTTCCAGCACCTCGCCGTGGGCCAGCAGGCCGCCGGCCAGGGCGGTGAACGGCGCGGGCGACCCGGCCAGGGCGGTGAGCTTGGCGAGGGCGGCGTCGCGGGCGGTCTGGGCCTGGACGCGGCCGGCGCGGGCCGCCTCCACGGCGGCGCGGGCCTGCACGGCGCGGACATTGGCCTCCTTGCCGGCCTCGACCAGGGCCTCCACGGCGCGGGCGTCGTCGACGGCCATGGCCAGGGCCTCGTCGGCCAGGTCGAGCCTGACGTCGTCCGCCTCGGCGTCGACATAGGCGCCGGCCAGGTCGAAGGCGAAGTCGGCGCGCGCCTGCAGGTCCCGCACCCGGGCCAGGTCCAGGCCGGCGGCGCCGGCGGCGGTGCGGGCGGCGCGCTTGCCGCCGAGCTCGAGCGGCTGCTGCACCTGCACCGTGGTCTGCTGCGGCGCGATCGCGGCGAGCCGGGCCCCGCCGCCGAGGTTCTCGACGGTGACGCCGAGCGTGGGGTTGGGCAGGACGGCGGCCTGCCGGGCCTGGCCCTCGGCCTGGCGCACCCCGGCCCGGCCCTCGGCCAGGCGCGGCGCGGTGGCTTCGGCCTGCCGGAGCAGGTCGGCATAGGCGGGCGCGGTGTCGGCCCGTGCGGCCCGGACTCCCATGACTTGGACGCCGAGGACGGCCAGCGCGGCGCCGAGGGCCGCTGCGGGCGGCCGCCGACGATGGATCGACATGATGGTTCTCCGAAAGACTGACGGACGCGGGGCGGCGTCAGGCTTTCGGCGGACGGTCCGGCTGAGCGGGCAGGCGGTTGCGGCCATCGCGGTTCTCGGCCGCGGCCCAGATCAGCGGACGGGGCGACGGCGCGGGCAGGAACACGCCGGCGGGGGCGTCGGCCACCACATGGGCGGCGCAGTGTCCGGCGCAGGCGTGGCCCGGCTGGCCGTGGTCGATCAGGGTGTGGGCGTGGCCGTGCGCCGTGAGCTCGGCGACGGTTTGCCCAGCCACGGGGCCGGCCGCCTCGTCGAAGTCGAGCATGTGCTCGGGCGTGGCGGCGACCAGGGTCAGGGCGGCCAGGACGCCGAGCATCCAGCCGAACCAGCTCCTCGACTTGCCACGGGTCGTCCTGCCACGGGCCTGGGCCATCGCACTCCCTCGCGCCCGGCTCGGGCCGGGTCGCACCGGGGAATACGCGGGCGGCGCCCTAATCCCTCCACATTGAAATCCCATGCAAAGCTCGGCTATGGGCGGGCTTCGGGACGATGATTCAAAAAGAGGAACCTAGGATGCGCAAAATCCTGACGGCGGGGGCCCTGCTCGCGGCCATGGCCCTGATGGCCTGCAACACCATCGAAGGCGCCGGGCGCGACATCTCGTCGGCCGGCCACGCCATCTCCGGCGCCGCCCGGCACTGACGCTCCCTCGCGCTCAGGCGGCGGAGCGTTAGCGCGAAGAAAAACGCGCTCGAGCAGCCGCCAGGCGATAGCGCAAAGAAAACTCCTAGTCGGCCAGGGCGGCAGCCCTGGCCGCGAGGCTTTCGATCCCTTCCCAGTGGGCGCCGTCGATGGCCTTGGCCGGCGCCGGCCAGGAGCCGCCGACGCACAGCACGTTGGGCAGGTTGAGGAAGTCGCCGGCGTTGCCCTGGTCGATGCCGCCGGTCGGGCAGAAGCGGACCTCGGGGAAGGGGCCGTTCAGGGCGCTGAGGGCGCCCACGCCGCCGGCCGGCACGGCGGGAAAGAACTTCAGGGTGGTGATCCCGGCGGCCAGCGCCCGCATCACCTCCGACGGGGTCGCCACGCCCGGCAGGATCGGGATCGGCCCGGCCTCCAGCATGAAGTCGGCCAGGCCCGGCGAGAAGGCGAACCTGGCCCCGGCGTCGGCCGCGCGACTCAACCCCTCGGCGCTCAGCACGGTGCCGGCCGCGACCACCGCCTCGGGGACCTCCTGGGCGATGCGCCGGATCGCCTCCAGGGCCGCCGGCGTCCGCAGGGTGACTTCCAGCACCCGAAGCCCGCCCGCCACGAGCGCCTGGGCCAGGGGCACGGCGTCCTCGGCCTTGGAGATGGTCAGCACCGGCACCACCGGCGAAAGGGTCAGGTAGTCGCGGACGTCCATCGGTGTTCCTTCTTCTTTATGCGCTACCGCCTGACGGCTGCTTGAGCGCGGGAGTCTTGTTTGCGCTACCGCTTCGCTGCTTGAGCGCAGACGTCTGGTTTGCGCTACCGCTTCGCTGCTTGAGCGCGGGAGTCTTGTTTGCGCCGCCGCTTCGCTAGTTGAGCGCGGAAGGCATGTTTGCGCCACCGCTTCGCGACTTGAGCGCGGGATCACCCTCGACGCTAAGCGAAGAAAACACCCGCCCCGCGCTCTGCCGGCTGGGCCCCGGCGCGCATGTGGGCGAACAGCTCGCGGCCGTAACCGGTCTCGCCGGCCAGCGGATCGGCGGCGGCCGGACGGGCGGCGAGCTCGGCGGCCTCCAGCATCACCTCCAGCGTCCCGCGCTCGGCGTCGAGGCGGATGAGGTCGCCGCTCTGCAGCCGGGCGATCGGCCCGCCGTCCTTGGCTTCCGGCGTCAGGTGGATGGCGGCCGGCACCTTGCCCGACGCGCCGGACATGCGCCCGTCGGTCACCAGGGCCACGCGGCGGCCGCGGTCCTGCAGCACCGACAAGGACGGCGTCAGGGAGTGCAACTCGGGCATTCCGTTGGCGCGCGGACCCTGGAAGCGCACCACCGCCACGAAGTCGCGGTCGAGCTGGCCGGCCTTGAAGGCGGCGAGGAAGTCCTCCTGGCTGTCGAACACGATGGCCGGGGCCTCCACCACCCGGTGATCCGGCTTGACCGCGGAGGTCTTGATCACCGCCCGGCCGAGGTTGCCGGCCATCAGACGCAGCCCCCCTTCCCGGTCGAACGGATCGGCTGCCGGGCGCAGCATCGACGGGTCGAGGCTGGCGGCCGGCGCCGGCTTCCACACCAGCTTGCCATCTTCCAGGAACGGCTCGTTGGCGTAGGCCCGCAAGCCCTTGCCGGCGGCGGTCAGCACGTCCTCGTGCAGCAGGCCGGCGTCGAGCAGCTCGCGGGTCAGGAAGGCGAGGCCCCCCGCGGCCTGGAACTGGTTCACGTCGCCCGAGCCGTTGGGGTAGACCCGCGCCAGCAGCGGCGTGGCGCGCGACAGGTCGTCGAAGTCGGTCCAGTCGATCAGCACCCCCGCCGTCCGGGCGATGGCCACGAGGTGCAGGGCGTGGTTGGTGGAGCCGCCGGTCGCCATCAGCCCGACGAGGCCGTTGACCACGGCCTTGGCCCCGATCACCCAGCCGAGCGGCGCATAGGCGTTGCTGCCGTCGCGCAGCTCCACCACCCGCCGGGCCGCCGCCCGGGTCAGGGCTTCGCGGAGCGGCGTGTAGGGATGCACGAAGGCCGAACCCGGCAGGTGAACGCCCATCAGCTCCATCAGCATCTGGTTGGAGTTGGCGGTGCCGTAGAAGGTGCAGGTGCCCGGCCCGTGATAGGCGGCCATCTCGGCTTTCAGCAGTTCGTCGCGCCCGACCTTGCCCTCGGCGTACAGGCCCCGGACCCTGGCCTTCTCGGCGTTGGAGATGCCCGAGGTCATCGGACCGGCCGGCACGAAGATGGTCGGCAGGTGGCCGAAGCTGAGCGCCCCGATCATCAGGCCCGGTACGATCTTGTCGCAGACGCCGAGCGCCAGGGCTCCGTCGAAGGCGTCGTGGCTCAGGGCCACGGCGGTGGCCATGGCGATCACCTCGCGGCTGAACAGGGACAGCTCCATGCCCGGCCGGCCCTGGGTGACGCCGTCGCACATGGCCGGCACGCCGCCGGCGACCTGGGCCGTGGCCCCGACCTCGCGCGCCGCCGCGCGGATCACCTCGGGGAAGAACTCCAGCGGCTGGTGGGCCGAGAGCATGTCGTTGTAGGCGGTGACGATGCCGATGTTGGGCGCCTGGGACAGGGCCCGGGCCTTGTCCTCGGCCGGCGCGCCGGCGAAGGCGTGGGCCCAGTTGGCGCAAGACAGCTTGCCCCGCGAAGGGCCCGAGCTCCGCGCCCGTTCGATCTGCTCCAGATAGGCGGCGCGGGCGTCACGGCTTCGCTCTTCGATGCGGGCGGTGACTTCGGCGACGATCGGATTGAGCGGCATGCGAACTCCCGGGCCTCTTGCAAGACAGGCCCTCTACCATCGGCCCTCTGCGATCAGGCCGTCCACAATATGCGCACGGAGCGTCCCGATTGCAGGACCGCCCTCACGGGAAGTTCACGGGGATCGCCGCCGGCCAGGGCCTGCTCCAGCACCGCCCGCTTGGCCGCCCCGCTCGCCAGGATCACCACCAGTCCGGCGGTGGTCAGGCCGCGGATGGTCAGGCTGAGCCGGGCCTGGGGCGGGGGCCGGCCCTCGCCGGCCGGGACGAAGATGCAGGCGGGCGCCGTGCGGTCGAGGCCGCGCTCCAACGCCGGGCTGCCCGGGAACAGGGAGGCCACGTGGCCGTCCTCGCCCATGCCCAGCATCACCACGTCGAGCGGCGGCCAGGAGTGGAACAGGGCGCTGGCGTGCTCGGCGGCGGCCTCCGGGTTCGGCTCGCGGTCGCGCAGGGGATGGAACATCGCCTCGGCCGCGCGGTGCTGCAGCAGCCGCTCGCGCACCAGCCGCGCGTTGCTGTCGGGCGAGGACGGGTCGACCCAGCGTTCGTCCGAGAGGGTGATGCGCACCCTGGCCCAGTCCATCGGGGCGAGGGCCATCAGGTCGTAGACCGGCCCGGGCATGCGGCCGCCGGTGGCCGCCAGGCTGGCCGTGCCGTTCAGCCGCACGCCGGTCTCGAGCGCCGAAACCACCGCCCCGGCGGCCGCCTCGTTGAGGGCGCCCAAATCGTCGAATACTTCGATCATCATGGTCGCACCCTGGCCGCGCGAAGCAGAAGCCCCCGCGGCGCGGTGGGTTGCACGGCTAGACTCCGTGGCCGCGGAACCAGGCCAGCATGTTCTGCCAGGCCTCCTTGGCGTCGGCGGCCATGTAGCTCGGCCGGTAGTCGGCGTTGAAGCCGTGCGGCGCATCCGGATAGACGATGATCCTGGACTCCTTGTCGCCGGCGTCGGCCAAGGCCTTGCGCATCGAGGCCACGTCCTCGGCGGTGATGCCGGTGTCCTTGCCGCCGTAGAAGCCGATCACCCGGCCCTTGACCTTGGCCGCGCCCAGGACCGGCGAGTTATCGCCCTTCAGCGGGCCGTACCAGGCCGCCGCCGCCCGCACCGCCGGATTGGCCTCGGTGTAGAGCCAGGTCTGCCGCCCGCCCCAGCAGAAGCCGGTGACCGCCAGGCGCTGGGTGTTGGCCTTTTCCGAGGCGGCGAAGGCCAGGGCGGCGTCGAGGTCGCCCTTCACCTGGGCGTCGGAGGTCTTGCCGACGATGGTGCTCATCAGGGTGGGGATGTCGCCGACCTTGGTGGCGTCGCCGACGCGGGCGTAGAGGTCGGGCGAGATGGCGTAGTAGCCGGCGTGGGCCAGGCGGCGGCACAGGTCCTTGATGTGCTCGTGCACGCCGAAGATCTCGTGGATCACCAGCACCACCGGCAGGTCCTTGCCGTTGTGCGGCCGCGCCCGGTAGGCGGGCATCATGCCGTCCTTGGTCGAGACCTTGACCTCGCCGGCGTCGAGGCCGTCGTCGCCGGTGGTGATCACGGTCTGGGCCTGAATCGGCTGGGCGGCCAGGGCGAAGCCCACGCCCAGGGAGGTCATGGCGAAGCCGCGGCGGCTGAAGCGGGTCTTGGCCGCCAGGCTGTCGAGCTGCGACAGGGTCAGGTCGGCGTCCATCGTCGGGTGATCGTCCATCGGTCCCTCCATCGACTTGCTGGAGAGAACTAGATCACCGTGACAACGTCTTGTCAGCCTCGGGACAACAACAGAACGCCCTACCTCGCGGCGACCTGGGTCGGCTTGTGCGAGCGCTCGTAGATGTCCACCGCCAGGGCGCGCACCTGGGCGAAGCTGAGCTTGCCGATGTAGGCGTCCATCTTGCCGTGGCGGCCGTCGCGGATGCTCAGGAACAGGGTGTTGCGGTCGCCGCCGTAGGTCCAGGTGTTGGCGGTCAGGTCGGTGGAGCCGTAGTCGGGATTGCCGGTGCCGTCCGGAGCATGGCAGTCGAAGCAGTTGCCGCGGTCCTTGAACAGGGCCTCGCCGCGCTGCGCGGCCGCCGCGTCGTGCGGCTGGCGCGACAGCGCTTCGACATATTCGATCACGTCGCGGATCTCCGGGTCCTTCAGCACGCCCAGGCGCCCGACCGCGGGCATGTCGGTGATGTTGCGCGACTTAGCGTGGCCCGAACGGATGCCGTAGAGGATCGTGCGCTCGATGTCCGAGACATTGCCCTGGTCGTAGAGCCAGACCTTGTCGGTCAGGTTGGGCGCACCCAGCGCCGGGGCGCCCTTCATGTCGAGGCCATGGCAGCCGGCGCAGGTCTTGGCGTAGGTCGGGGCGGCGACCTGATGGGCGTACTTGACCAGGGTCGGGTCATTGGGGACCTGGTCGGCGGCGGTCAGCAACAGGCGGTTGGACAGCTGCGTCCGGTGGACGGCGAAGGCGCCGAAGGCGATCAGGGCGACGAGCACCACCCCGGCGATCGCCAACAACTTCGGATTGATCTTGCCGCCCATGCAGCTGCGCCTTTCGCGTCTCGTCTTGCGGACAGTCTAGCGGACCGTGAACCCGATCCAGCGGCCGAACACCACCACGCCGATCCAGAACGTCAGGGACAATGCCCCGGCCAGCCGCGCCGCGGAAGGGGCGCGTTTGGCGTCGTCCCATTCGTGGACGGTGCGGTAGGTCATGAAGTGGAACAGCAGCATGTTGAGCCCGGCCAGGACCAGCAGCGCCATCTTCAGGCGGAACGGCCAGTTGGCCAGGTAGTGGGTGGCCTTGGAGCTGAACAGCAGGCCGCCGGTGAGCACCGCCAGGCAGAAGGCGGTCCAGGTGATCGGCAGGACGTCGTTCGACAGCTGGCTGACGGAGCGGTTGCGCGAGGCCACGCTCAGGAGCCGCAGGTCAACGATGGCGATCGAGCCCACCACGATGACCAGGGCGAAGACGTGGATCGTCTCGATAGTGGGGAAGGCCCAGGTGGATTCGGAGACGAACGTCCCGACCGGGGTGTTCTCGAGCCACTCGCAGAAAGATTGAAGGATCGGCATTTCGGATCTCTTTGAATGCGATGGGGCGTTTCGGATCAGCCGTGTTCGACGTAGGCGATCCAGCGGCCACAGCCGATGATGGCGGTCCACACCAGGAGCGAGACCACCGCGGTGACCCAGGCGCCGGCGCGCTTCTGCGGCGACAGGTCCCAAATCTCCATGTTGCGGGCCACGGTGGCCTGGAACACTACGGTCACGGCCATGGCGACCAGCAGCAGGACCATCTTGGCCTGGAACACCGGGTTCAGCAGGTCGCGGCGCGGCTCGGCGGTGATCAGCACGGCGCCGGACACCAGCAGCACCAGCAGCGACCACCACACCCACGGCAGGAAGCGCCGGGTCATGCCCGAGATCGACTGGGTGTGGCCCATCAGGCCCATCAGCCGGAGGTCGACCATGACCACCGACGACATCACGATGGCGATGGCCAGGATGTGGACCGACTGGACCATGGGGATGATCCATTCCACCGACTGGAACGTCATGCTGACCGGCGTCTGGGACAGCCAATCGCAGAACTGGGCAAGCTGGGCGAGCATACCTGTCTCCGAACCCTTTCATCGGCGCCTCGGGGGAGCGGGCGCCTGATAACTGATACGTCCCGCTTCGCCGGGACCCTCACGCCGCGCGACAGAAAAATGACTCCGGCGGCCAAATGCGGGCGCTTATTGGCCACAGCGACATGACTTGTCAACACGCTGCCACCCCTGGAGAGACAAGGGGTAACGACGTTCCGGAGCTATGTTTCGGGTTGGAAACCAGGCCGAGACGGGCGTTAATCGCCCGAAGACGGCGTACCGGGGCCGAGGGCGTCTTCGATCGCCTGGAGCATGTCGGCCAGGGCCCTCAGGCGGTCCGCGCCGCACAGCCGCCGCATCTCCAGCCGCACGGTCATGAGGGCCGGCTCGACCCGGTGGATCAGGGCCTCGCCGTCGGCGGTGACGGACACCAGGGCCCGCCGCTGGTCCTGGACCGAGGCGCGCCTCTGGATCAGGCCGCGCGTCTCGAGGTCGCGCAGGATGCGCGACAGGCTGGGCGCGAGCAGGAACACCCGGTCGGCGAGGGCGGTGATCTCGGTCTCGCGTAGATCGCGCACCGTGCACAGCACCCGCCACTGCTGCTCGGTGACGCCGTGGCCGCGCAGCACCGGGCGGATGCGGGTCATCACCGCCTCGCGGGCGCGCATCAACCGCACCGGCAGGCTCGAGGCCACCGGCGGCAGGGGGTCGTCGTCCGGACCGTCTGGCGAGGTGTTCATCGGGCTCTTCTACGCGCTGAAGCTTCGCCGTGCGAGCGCGCTCCGTCTCGTACGCGCAGACCCGCCGCGACATGAGCGCGCGCCCGGTGTGCTCCCGCCGGCTTGGGCTTGGCAAGCCGTTCCGCTTGGGGAGGGCCTATTCCAGGCGGTCTGCCTTGCGCAGTTCGGGGAACAGCCAGGCCCACAGTCCCGTCACCGCCAGCGACCCCACCCCGCCGAACAGGCAGGCGCCGATCGGGCCGAGGAAGCGGGCGGCCAGGCCGCTCTCGAACTCGCCGAGCTCGTTGCTGGCGCCGATGAACAGGGTCGAGACGGCCGCGACCCGCCCGCGCATCTCGTTGGGCGTCCGGATCTGCACCAGGCTCTGGCGCACGAACACCGAGATCATGTCGGCGCCGCCGAGGAAGGCTAGGGCCACCACCGACAGCAGCACCGACTTGGACACGGCGAACACCACCGTGGCCAGGCCGAAGCCGGCCACGGCCAGGAACATCTTGATCCCCGCGTGGCGGCGGATGGGCAAGGCGCCCAGCACCAGGGCCATGCTCACCCCGCCGATCGCCGGCGCCGCCCGCAGCACGCCGAAGCCCTCCGATCCCGCGTGCAGTACGTCGCGGGCGTAGACCGGCAGCAGGGCCGTGGCCCCGCCCAGGAGCACGGCGAACAGGTCGAGCGAAATGGCCCCGAGGACGAAGCGGTTGGTCCACAGGTAGTGCAGCCCCTCGCGGATCTGCTCGAGGCGCGAGGCGCCCTCCTTCCACGTCTGCGGCGGCGAGGCGAAGCAGCAGAGCAGCAGGATCGACAGGCCGAACAGGGCGCCGGCCGAACCGAACGCCAGGGCGGACGAGCCCGCCACCAGCAGGCCGCCGATCGCGGGTCCGATCACCGAGGCCAGTTGCCAGGACAGGGAGTTCATGGCGATGGCGCGGGGCAGCAGATGGCGCGGCACCAGGGTCGGGCCGAGGGCCGAGCCGGCCGGCTGGTAGAAGGCGCGCGCGGCGCCGAAGGCCACCGCGATCAGGTAGATCGGCCAAAGGGCCGCGAAGCCGGTATAGGCCAGGGCCCACAGGGCGCCGGCGCTGACCAGCTCCACCGTCATGCAGGCGATCATGATCAACCGGCGGTCGTGGCGGTCGGCGACCTGGCCGGCGATCAGGGCCAGGAAGAACATCGGCAGGAACTGGGCCAAGCCGATCATGCCCACGGCGAAGGCCCCCTCGCCCACCGTGCCGGTGAGGCGGGCCACGGCATAGACCTGCCAGGCGATGGCGATCGACTGGATCTGGGTGGCCATATTGCCCATCAGCCGCGCCGACCACATCAGCAGATAGGCGCGCTGGCCGAGCAGGGCGCGCAGGGTGGGAGCCTCGGCGGCCGCGGTCGACGCGGTCATGGTTCAGAGCTCGGGGGGATGGGCATGCCGGCGCATCTTGGCGGCGGTTCGGCCCCATCGTCCAGGATTTCTCCGTTTTTGCGCCCTCGCCCGACGGCGGCCTGGTCGCGGATCAGCCGGCGAATCGCGCCATCGGCCGGCCTTTGACGCCGAGCCCACGGACGGCGAACAGGCCGCCGGCGAGGGGCGCGGCCTCGAGTTCGGCCGGCGTCAGCCCCACCCGCGCGGTGGTCACGAACAGGATGTCGAGGCCCGGCCCGCCGAAGCAGCAGCTGGTGACCAGGGGAACCGGCAGGGCGACCTCGCGGTCGAGCCCTCCGTCGGGCCGGCGGCGGGCGACCCGGGCGCCGTTCCACGCGGCGCTCCACAGGTGGTCGTCGGCGTCGACGCACTGGCCGTCCGGATGGCCCTCCGCGGGCTCGAGCTGCGCGAACAGGCGCCGCGCGCCGGGCCGGCCGGCGTCCATGTCGAAGTCGAAGGCCCAGATGCGCCGCTGCGCGCTGTCGGAGAAGTAGAAGGTGCGCCCGTCGCCGCTCCAGGCCGGGCCGTTGGTCACCACGAAACCCATGTCGAAGCGCTCGAGGTTGAGGTCGGCGTCCAGGCGGTAGAGATGGCCGGCGGGCTCAGTCTCCGGATCGTGCATGGTGCCGGCCCACAGGCGCCCCTCGGGATCGCACTTGCCGTCGTTGAGGCGGTTCTGCGGGCTCTGCGGCTCGGGATCGAACAGGCGCTGCAGCTCGCCCGTGTCCGGCTCGAACAGGGCGAAGCCGCTGGCCAGGCCCAGGATCAATCCGCCCTGGGTGCGCAGGGCCGCGAAGCCCACCGGCTCGGGCAGGGGCCAGCTTCGCACCTCCCCGCCCTCCAGGCGGTAGCGGTGCAGGGCCGGGGCCTTGATGTCGACCCACCAGAGATAGCCGGCCTCGTCCCACACCGGCCCTTCCCCGAGGATGCAGCCCAGGGGCGCGACACAAGCGATCTCGATAGCCATGCGGGGCCTCCGCCGCTGACAACGCAGCGGCGGGGCCTTCGTTCGCTTCGTACGCGCTATCGGCCTGGCGCCCTGCCTGAGCGCAGCAACGCGGGGGCGGGCCTTTCGTTCAGGCGGCGGCCCCGGCGCTGCCCAGCACCGCCTCGCTGGAGCCCTCGGTGACCTGGCGCAGGGCGGCGTGCAGCTTGGAGAGCTCGATCGGCTTGGCCACGTGCATGTCCATGCCGGCGCCCAGGTATTCGGCCACCTGGTGGGTCATGGCGTTGGCCGACAGGGCCACGATCGGGATGCGGCGGCGCGCGCCGTGCGTCTCGGACTCGCGGATCAGTCGGGTGGCGGCCACCCCGTCCATCACCGGCATCTGGATGTCCATCAGGATCAGGTCGAAGTCGCCGCTCTTCCAGGCGTCCACCGCCTGCAGGCCGTCGCCGACCAGGGTCAGGTCGACGCCGAAGGTCTGCATGATGGTGCGCAGGACCAGCTGGTTGGTGGGATTGTCCTCGGCCGCCAGCACCCGCACCGGGCGCGGCCCGCCGTTCAGCGACGGCGAGGCGGCGTCGGCCGGCTTGGCCGAGGCGGCCGACGCCTGGGTGCGGGCGCGCGGCAGGGGCGCGATCAGGTGGAAGGCTGAGCCCTCGCCCTCGCGGCTCTCCACCCAGATGCGGCCCTCCATCATCAGCGCCAGCTCGCGGCAGATCGCCAGGCCCAGGCCCGTGCCGCCGAACTTGCGGGTGGTGGAGCTGTCGACCTGGGTGAACTTCTGGAACAGCATCGGGATCTTCGCCGCGGGGATGCCGATGCCGGTGTCGCTCACCGTCAGGTGCAGCATCTCGCGGCCGTTCTCGAAGCCTTCGCCCAGCGTCAGGCGCACCTCGCCCTTGTCGGTGAACTTGAGCGCGTTGGACACCAGGTTCGAGGCGATCTGGCGCAGGCGCCCCACGTCGCCGAAGCGGCGGCCATCGGCGGCGGGATCGACCTCGATCACCAGGTCCAGGCCCTTGCGCTTGGCCATCTCGCCATAGGCGGCCTCGGCGTGGCGGGCGATGTCGGCCAGATCGAAGTCGATCGGCTCCAGCTCCATCTTGCCGGCCTCGATCTTGCTGAGGTCGAGCACGTCGTTGAGGATCGCCAGCAGGGCCTCGCCGGACTGGCGCACCACGTTGAGCCGCTCGCGCTGGGTGTCGCTGAGGTCGCCCATGGCCATGATCTGGGCCATGGCCAGCACCCCGTTCAGCGGCGTGCGGATCTCGTGGCTCATGTTGGCCAGGAACTGCGACTTCAGCACATTGGCCGCCTGGGCCGCGTCGCGCGCCTCGGTCAGCTGGGCCATGGTCGCGCGCAGGGCTTCGTCGTTGCCCTGCAGCTTGGCCAGCAGGCCGTTGAAGGTGTCGGTCAGGCGGCCGAGCTCGTCGTCGGCCAGGGGCGCGACGGTCTGGGCGAAGTCGCCGCTCTCGGCCACCTGGTCCATGGCCTCGGACAGGCGGCGCACCGGTTCGATCACCCGTCCGGCCAGCCACTTGGCCACGAACAGGGCCAGGCCCGTGGCGGCGAAGAACAGGGCGGCGGCGGCGGAGAAATAGCGGGCGACGATCGCGCCCAGGCTGGCGCCCTCGGAGATCACGACCAGGCTGCCGGCGGGGCGGCCGCCCACGACGACCGGGGTGGTCACCCGCAGCACGTGCTGGTCGGCGGTCTGCGGCGCGGCCCCGGCGGGACGCTCGCCGTAGGCGGCGAGGAGCTTGCCGTCCGGGGCGAACAGATAGGCGCCGCCCACGTTGGGCGTCTTGGCCAGGGGCTGGAGCGCGTCCTCGGCCCAGCGCGGGTCGCGGTTCTCGGCCAGGCGCGCGGCCTGGTCGGCGATCACCTGAGCGATGGCGGCCTGATGGTGGCGCAGGGCGATGCGCTCGGACATCCACTGCTGCAGGATGAACACGGCCGCCGCGGCCAGCAGCACCGACACCGCGGTGAGCAGCGCCATGCCGGCGATGCGGCTCTGGAAGCTGCTCGCCCCCTTGGGGAATCCGAACTCCAACGCCCTTTCGCCCATTGTCCCCCGGGACCCGCCCTTTGGAAGGTCAGCCCCGTTGGCCGAACAGGGCGGTTACAGGCCACGGCCGTGCGGATACTGGCCTTGCGGCCAGTCCGACCGGCGCCGACGACAAGGACTCATTTTATTGTGGAAGTGCTAACGCTTCCCTTCCAACGAAGGTTTACCACGTGATGAAATCCCGATTTGGCACACTCGAAAATCGGAAGTGTTAATACAAAGTTAATTTTTCTGGCCAAGGTTTTAACTTTCTGTTTACCATTTCCGCTCCCACAGATGGTTGGAAGGGGTGAGGAAGATGGAAAAGGCTCTCGTGGCCCAGCGTGTGGCGAATCGTCTGTTCGCCACTGAGAAGGCGGTGGACGCCGCGATGGCGGAAGCCGCGTCCCTGATGACGGCGATGGCCGAAGCCCGCGCCGAACTGGGCCTGTCGGCGGTCGTCGGCGATGACGCCACCACCAAGGTCGCCCAAGCGATCGCCACCCTGGCCGAAGCCCGCCGCTCGGTGGTCGCCGCCCACGGCAGCCTGGCCGACCTGAAGCTGCGCGTCGGCATCCGCACCAAGCTGATCGGCGTGTCCGACAAGCCCCCGGAGCAGATCACCGAAGAGCCGGTCCGCCGCGCCGTCTGATGCGCAGCGCCGTTTGAACGGCGTCGTGATCATTTATTAACGAAATTCAACTAATCCCCGTCTCTGAACCGTCAGAGGCGGGGATGTTTCAATCTGTCGAAAGCCAGCTGAGCTTCGTGGCGCTGTTCGTGTGCTGCGGACTGGCTGTGTGGAAGGGCGGCCCGGCCGAACGCAGCGGCGCCGTCATGATCCTGGTGACCTGGCTCGGCTCGACCGCGATCCAAGCCATGGCCAAGGCCTATATCCTGCCGATCGTGTTCCTGGCGTCCGACGCGGCCCTGGCCGCCGGCCTGCTGTTCCTGGCGATCCGCTTCTCCAGCCTGTGGCTCGGCGCGGCCATGCTGCTGCAGGCGATCGGCCTCGGCCTGCACGCCGCCTATTTCGCCGCCGAGAAGGCCGACCTCGACCGCCACACCCTGTGGCTCTACATCGCCGGCAAGAACCTCTCGAGCTTCGCCATGCTGCTGGTGATCCTGGTCGCCGGCCTCGTCGCCTGGCGCAAGCGCAGCCTCCGCCGGGCCGAAGTGCGCAGTGTGGACGCTTCGTCCCTCTCCGGCCACGCCGCTGCCGGCTAGATTGTCTATTCGAACAGCGCCGGCCGACGCCGCGCCAGGGCCCACACCAGGGCCAGGCTCTTGAGGTCGGGAAGGCGGCCGGCGTCGGCGTCCTGCAGCAGGGCCTTCAACGGCCGCTCGATCACCTCGATCTCCTCGCCCTCCTCGGCCAGGCCGCCGCCGGCCGCCACCCGGTCCGCCGCCGAATAGGGGGCCAGGAACAGGTGGATGCGCTCGCTCGACACCGCCGGCATGGTCCAGGCCGCCACCACCGGCTCGATGGTCCCCAGCCTCACGCCGAGTTCCTCCAGGGCCTCGCGCACGGCGGCGCTCGCCGGCGCCTCGTCCGCGTGGTCGATCACGCCCGCCGCCGCCTCGATCAGATGGGCGTCGAAACCGCCGAACAGCGGGCCGATCCGCGGCTGGCGGCACACCAGGGCGACCTTGCGGTCCGGGTCGAAGGGCAGCACGGCCGCCGCCTCGCCGTGGTCCTCGATCTGGCGCTGGACGATGCGCCCGTCGCCGAGCCGCAGGTCGAGCAACAGGAACCGGCCCCAACCGGAATAGACCAGCTTGCGTTCCAGCAGGCGCACATCGACCTCCGACGATGACGCCCGAAGCGGCACCGGACCGGCTCTACGTCCTCGCGCCCGGCCGGTCCAGGGCTTCCCAGCCGCGGGTGGTCTCGCTGAGGGTCCGCATCAGGTGATGGAACACGTAGCGCGCGTGGTTGGTCAGGGCCGAGGCGTCGATCTGGGCCGTGTTGACCAGCACCGGAACCAGGAAGGTGTTAGGGTGGCCCTTCTCCAGGACGCGGAAGGTGATGGTGGCGTAGCCCTCCTTGGCCGCGCCTTGCAACTGCACGTCCTCCACATGGATATGGTCCAGGGTGATGGCCATCGGCTCCTCCAGGTCGCTCACGCTTAAACGGGCCAGATCGGCCCGCCGGTTCCGGCGCCCACCCGCTTCCCGCGCGTTACCCGTTCACGGAGGGACGCCATGGCTGAACTGATCCTACACTCAGATGGGCTGGAAGCGGGACTGAAGCCGCACGCCGGCGGGGCCTTCAGCCACTTCTGCGACCTGTCCGGCCCCGAGCCGGTCGACCTGTTGCGCCGGGGCCTGCCGGGCTCGGACGATCCCCTGGACAGCGCCGGCTTCCCGCTCGTGCCGTTCTGCAACCGGGTGCGCGACGGCCGCTTCAGCTTCCGCGGCCGCGAGGTGGTCCTGCCGCCCAATATGCCGGGGCAGAAGCACCCGCTGCACGGCCAGGGCTGGCGCGGGTCCTGGCGCGTGCTGGAGGCGAGCGAGAGCTTCGCCCAGATCGCCTTCCAGCACGAGGCGGGCGACTGGCCCTGGAGCTACCACAGCCGCATGACCGTGATGCTCAAGGACCGCGGCCTGGAGGTGGTGCTGGCCTGCCGCAACCTGTCCGACGAGCCCATGCCCTGCGGCCTCGGCCTGCATCCCTACTACCCCTGCGACGCCGAGACCGTACTCGACACCGGCGTCACCGAGGTGTGGACGGTCGACGACGAGATCATGCCGGTGGACCGGCGGCCGGCCGTCGGGCGCTACGACCTGAAGGACCGCAAGGTCTGCGGCCAGGACCTGGACAACGGCTACGAGGGCTGGTCGGGCGAGGCGGTGTTCCGCTGGCCGAGCCGCGGCCGGGGCCTAAGGTTGACCTCCGAGGCCCCGCGCTTCCAGCTCTATTCGCCCAAGGCGGGCGGCCTGATCGCCGCCGAGCCGGTGACCAACGCCAACGCCGCCCTCAACCATCCCGAACAGGACTGGGAGGCGCTCGGCCTCTGGATCCTCCAGCCCGACGAGCGCTGCCAGATGACCGCCCGTTTCGAGGTGTTCGACCTCTGACCCCGGCGAACGAAACCCGCGCTCCAAAGTCGCGCAGTGATCGCGCGAACGAAATCCCCGAGCGCGACGTTTCGGCTGGGCCATCCGTCCGGGGAGACGCGCCATGAAGATCGCCGCCATCGACACCTTCGCCGTCGCGCCGCGCTGGCTGTTCGTCCGGGTGCGCACCGACGACGGCGCCGAGGGCTGGGGCGAGGCGAGCCTGGAGGGCCACGCCGAGGCGGTGCGGGGGGCCTTCGAGGCGCTGAAGGACCGCTTCCTCGGCTTCGACCCGTTCCGCATCGAGGACATCTGGCAGATCGGCTACCGCGGCGGCTTCTACCGCGGCGGCCCGGTCAACATGTCGGCCATCTCGGGCCTGGACCAGGCCCTGTGGGACCTCAAGGGCAAGGCCCTGGCCGTGCCCGTGTGGCAGCTGATCGGCGGCAAGGTGCGCGACCGGGTCGAGGTCTATGGCTGGATCGGCGGCGACCGGCCGCACGAGGCGGCGGCAGGCGCCAAGGGGCGCCTCGACCAGGGCTTCCGCAAGGTCAAGATGAACGCCACCGAGGATCTCGGCTGGCTGGACAGTCCCAAGGCCCTCGACGCCACCCTGGAGCGGGTGGCGGCGGTGCGCGAGGTCGGCATGGACGTGGGCCTGGACTTCCACGGTCGCGTGCACCGGCCCATGGCCAAGCAGCTGGCGCGCGAGTTGGAGCCGCTGAAGCCCCTGTTCATCGAGGAGCCCCTGCTGTCGGAGAACATCGAGGGCCTCAGGCAGCTGGCCGCCCTGACCACGATCCCCATCGCGCTCGGCGAGCGCCTCTACGACCGCTGGGGCTTCAAGCCGATTCTGGAGGCGGGCGCCGCCGACATCCTGCAGCCCGACCTGTCCCACGCCGGCGGCATCTCCGAGACCCGCCGGATCGCCGCCATGGCCGAGTCCTACGACGTGGCGGTGGCGCCGCATTGCCCGCTCGGACCGCTGGCGCTCGCGTCCTGTCTTCAATTGGCGGCTTGCACGCCCAATATCGTTCTGCAGGAGATGTCTTGGGGCATCCATTACAATACGGGGGGATTCGACCTGGACACCTACCTCGCCGACCGCACCGTGTTCGCCGTCGAGGACGGCATGGTCGCCATACCCGAAGGCCCGGGCCTGGGGGTTGCGCTGGACCTCGACAAGGTGATGGACGCCGCTCGCGAGGGCCACCGCTGGCGCAATCCCATCTGGCGCCGCCCCGACGGCGCGTTCGCCGAATGGTGAAGGCCCCGTTCCGCCCAGAGACCGCCCATCTGCATCCTGGAGAAACCTGCTGGCGCGTGGAGGCCGCCGACCGCGTGGCGCTGCTGGTCGATTCCAGCGCCTACTTCACCGCCGCCCTGTCCGCCATGCGCCGGGCCCGCCGCTCGATCTTTCTGCTGGGCTGGGGCTTCGACCCGCGCACGCGCCTGCGGCCCGATCCCTCCGGCGAGGAGCATGGCCCGGACGAGATCGGCAGCCTCCTGCTGCGCCTCTCCGAGGAGCGGCCGGAGCTCGACATCCACATCCTGATCTGGAAGTCGGCCCTGCCGATTTCGGCCTCGCAGCACTTCTTCCCGCACCGGGCGCGCAAGTGGTTCGAGGGCACGCGCGTCAACTTCGCCCTCGACGCCAGCGTGCCGTTCGGCGCCTGCCACCACCAGAAGGTGCTGGTGATCGACGACCGCCTCGCCTTCTGCGGCGGCGGCGACTTCGGCGTGGACCGCTGGGACTCCGCCGCCCACCTCGACGCCGACCGCCGGCGCATCATGCCCGGCGGCCTGGAGCACGCCCCGCGGCACGAGGTGATGATGATGGTCGACGGCGACGCCGCCCGGGCCCTGGGCGACCTCGCCCGCGAGCGCTGGCGCACCGCCCAGGAGTGCGAGGACCTGCCGCCGCCGCCGCAAGGCGAGCGGGTGAACGGCGACCCCTGGCCGCCGTTCGTCGCGCCCCGCTTCACCGGCGCCCGCATCGGCATCGCCCGCACCGAGCCCAAGTGGCGCGACCGGCGCGAGGTGCGCGAGACCGAGACCCTGCACCTGAAGGCCATCGCCCGGGCCAGCAAGACCATCTACCTGGAGAACCAGTACTTCACCTCCCTGATCGTGGGCGAGGCCCTGGCCGAGCGGCTGCTGGAGCCCGAGGGGCCCGAGGTGGTGATCGTCTCGACCCTGCACAGCCCCAGCTACTTCGACCAATTCACCATGGACCGCACCCGTTGGCGGCTGATCGAGCGGCTCAAGGCCGCCGACCGCTACGGCCGGCTCCGCGCCTACTGTCCGTTCACCGAGGAAGGCCACGCCATCATCGTGCATTCCAAGGTCAGCATCATCGACGACCGCCTGCTGCGGGCCGGCTCGACCAACCTGAACCACCGCTCGGCCGGCTTCGACACCGAATGCGACCTGGCGCTGGAGGCCGAGACGCCCGAGGCCCGCGCCGCCGTCGCCGCCTTCCGCGCCCATCTGCTGGGCCACTTCCTGGGGCTCGGGGCGGCGGCCGTGCAGGCGGCCATCGACGAGCACGGCTCGCTGGGCCGGGCGCTCGACGCCATCACCGGCTCGGTATCGAGGCGCCTGCGCGAACTGCCCAAGGTGAAGATGGGGCCGATCCAGCGGATCGTCTCGACCTACCACTTGGGCGATCCGGTCTATCCCAGCGATTCCTGGAAGCCCCTGCTGCGCCGCCGCCGCCTCCGACCCTACGACCACGCCCTGGACGCGGCCGCCGCGGCGGGCCTGCGGGCCTCAGTGAAGGTCGAAGTCCACCACCAGGGGCAGGTGGTCGGAGGCGGTCCGGGCCAGGGGACCTGACGGTGTCTGCACACGGGTGGCCCGCACCTTGCCGTCCAGGAACACATGGTCGATCGCCAGCATCGGCAGGCGCGAGGGGAAGGTCGGCGTGCGGCGGGGCCCCGCCGCCTGGACCCGGGCGTCCGTGAAGCGCGCGGCCAGGGTTCGATAGGCCTGGTTGTAGGGCGTGGCGTTGAAGTCGCCGAGCATGATCAGCGGCGGGTCGTTGCGCTTGCGCGATCCAGTCCAGTCGGCCCCGGTCAGGGCCGTGGCCTGGGCCCGCTGCTCGTGCGGCACGAGCCCCAGGTGGGTGTTGAGCACCTGCAGCCGCTTGCCGTCGAGCTCCAGCTCCAGCCACAGGGCGCCGCGCGGCTCCACCGCCCGCAGGCTGGGCAGGCCCGGCAAGGGCCCGGCCTTGATCACCTTGTGCGGCGCGGCGGTCAGCAGGGCGTCGCCGTACTGCTCCTCCTCCACGTGGAAGGCCGCATGGAAGTGGAAGTGCATGCCCAGCTTCTGGGCGATGGCGTGGGCCTGGTCGACCGCCCCGGTGCGGGGCCGGCACACGTCGAGCTCCTGCAGGGCCACGATGTCGGGCTTCTGCTGGGCGATCACCGCAGCCACCCGCCCGACGTCGAGCCGGCGATCGACGCCGACGCAGCGGTGGACGTTGTAGGTCATGATCCGAGGCATCGTCAGCCGTGTTACGCCAAGCGACCGGTCGGTGGAAAGCGCGGTAGCGCCATCCGTTCCGATTACAATCTTTAGCTGTGCATTCAGCCGCCCTTTACCTTTAGGTCGACAAATTGACGCGGGCCGGGGAGCGCCGCTGAATGTCGTTGGGTGGGAACAGCGAAACCGCCGCTCGCAACATCGCCTTGGTGCGGCTGGCGGGTCTGCACACCTTCGTTGTCGACGCCGATGTCGTGAAGCCCTGCCGGGAGCTGCGTCACGCGCTAGGGTTGCCCGACGGCCAGCCGATCAGCTGCGAGGCCTTCCGCGCCTTCATCCATGCCGACGACCGGGACCGGGTGCTGGAGACCAGCGACAGGCTGAGGCGCGAAGGCTGCGGCACGACCACCCTGGATTTCCGCATGCACAGCGTCGCCGGCTGGCGCTGGGCGCGAACCACGCTGTGCGCCGAGGTCCAGTCTGACGGGCGCGTGCTGCTGCATGGGCTGCAGCAGGACGTCACCGAGCTGATCGAGGCGCGCGAAGTCGCACTGGCCGCCGAGCGCCAGGTGCGCGGGCTGATGGAGGAGAGCCGGGTGGCCGCCCGCCGGCTGAAGCTGGCCCTGGGCGTGGCCCAGGCCGGCGCCTTCGAGATCGACCACGAGCACCGCCGCTTCTGGTGCTCCCCGGAGTTCGTGCTGCTGGTCGGCCAGAGGATGACCTTCGACCAGGCCGCCGCCCTGCCCTGGCCGTTCTTCCACCCGGACGACACCCCCGCCCTGCGCCAGGCGCTCGAGAGCTGGAAGATCGGCGCCATGCTGCACCAGTCGCTCGACCTCAGGGTGGTGCGCGACGGCGGCGCGCTGCGCTGGGTGCGGCTCTACTGCGAGTTTCGTCGCGACCGGGCCGGACGCCTGAAGCGCTGTGTCGGCATGCTGATCGACATCGACGAGCGCAAGCGCGGCGAACTGGCCCTGGCCGAGGCCGAACGTGCGGCCAAGGCCGCCAACGAGACCAAGTCGCGCTTCCTGGCCTCGATGAGCCACGAGATCCGCACGCCGATGAACGGCGTGGTCGGGGTGCTGCACCTGCTGCGCGCGGAGCCCCTGTCGGAGGGCGGGCGCGGCCTGCTCGACGAGGCCCTGCAGTGCGGCCACATGCTCTCGGAACTGATCAACGACATTCTCGACCTGTCCAAGATCGAGGCCGGCCAGATGCAGCTGGCGCCCGAGCCGACCGATCCGGGGGCGGCCCTGCGGGGCGTCGCCAACCTGCTGCGCCCCCAGGCCGAGGCCAAGGGCCTGACCCTGACCATCGACGCCGAGTTCGACGGCTGGAGCCGGATCGATCCGGTGCGCCTGCGCCAGACCCTGTTCAACCTGATGGGCAACGCGGTGAAGTTCACCCACGCCGGCGGCGTCCAGGCGCGCATGACCATTCAGGGCCAGGGCGCCGGGCGGCGGCTGAGGTTCGAGATCGAGGACACCGGCGTCGGCATTCCCGAGGCGGCGCGGCCGCGGCTGTTCGAGCGCTTCCAGCAGGCCGACGATTCCGCCACCCGCCAGTTCGGCGGCACGGGCCTGGGCCTGGCCATCACCCGCAACCTCGTGCGCCTGATGGGCGGCGAGGTGGGCTTCGACAGCGAGGAGGGCCGCGGCTCGACCTTCTGGTTCGACATCGCCGCCCCCGAGGCCGCCGCCCGCATCGAACCCACCCTGCCGGCGCCCTGCGATCGCCTGGAGGGGCTGAGCGTGCTGGTGGTGGACGACAACGCGGCCAACCGCATGATCGTGCGCAAGATCCTGGAGAACGTCGGCGCGGTGGTGGAGACGGCCGAGGACGGCGCGGCCGGCGTGCAGGCGGCGGCGGGGGGGCTGACCCCGTCGGTGATCCTGATGGACGTGCAGATGCCTGGGATGGACGGGCTGGAGGCCACGCGCCGCATCCGCGCCCTGTCCGGGCCGGCTGCCCAGGCGCCGATCATCGCCCTCACCGCCAATGTGCTGGAGCACCAGCGCCAGGTCTATCTCGCCTGCGGCATGGACGGGGTGGTGGGCAAGCCGATCGCCCCTGCCTCCCTGCTGGCCGAAATCCTGCGCCTGGCGCCCTCGCCAGGGCTGGCGCCGCTCGCCCGGGCCGGCTGACGGAACGATTCACCCAAACCACTCGCCTGACAGTTGACTGACGCTGGAGACCCGCCATCTTTGGGGGAGCCACGACGGTCGGCTAGGCCACGCTCGGGGTGCGGCGAGGCTGCTAAGGACTAGGATCGCGCGGGTCATCGAGAACGCCCGCACCGAACGTCCGGCCATCGCCGGCGCAATCTGGAGCGTGCCATGGGTGTGGTCGACAGCTCGGGAACGAACGCCGTGCTGGTGGTCGAGGACGAGGCGCTGGTTCGCATGCTGGTGGTGCAGACCCTCGAGGAGGCCGGCTTCGCGGTGCGCGAGGCGGCCGAGGCCCAAGGCGCGCTCGAGCTGCTGCGCGCCGACCGCGCCATCGGCCTGATGGTCACCGACGTCGGCCTGCCGGGCCTGAACGGCCGCCGCCTGGCCGACGTCGCCCGCGCCGAGCGGCCCGGCATGAAGGTGCTGTTCATGACCGGCTACGCCGACTCCGGCCTGCTGGAGCACGCCCTGCCCGAAGGCTTCGGCCTGATCACCAAGCCCTTCGACCTCGACGACCTGGCCGCGCGGGCGCAGGCCCTGATGGTGGCCTGACTCATCCACCGCTCATCCCGGCCAAGGCCGGGACCCGGATCGTGTGGCGTGGAGGCCGGCCATCGACCCTTCCGAGACGTTCGTAGGGTCCGTTTGCGGTGGCCTCGCCAGCATCGGGCAAGGGTGGCATTCTCGGCAGCATGCCACGCGCTAATGGCCCTTTTGCTCTGCTGATCAGTCCCTTTCTGATGCTCCTAGTGGGCGTCGCGACAGGCCCGTTCCTGTTGATCAGTGTGATTGCGGCCCTTGCTTTCGCGCTCCTTATTATCCCGGTGGAGCTGGTGCTCAGAGCTTCCAAGCTCAAGCCAGCCCCACTGAGAGCGTTCTCCTGGCTTCGCGCTGGCGCGACGGGCGCTGCGACAGCGATCGCTTGGTTCGGAATCGGCCAATTGGTCTGGATATATAACGGTCCAGGACAGGGTGCCCTCATCCCCGCCGCCGTCGCATTCGGCGTTGCCTCAGGCGTCTTGACCGCTGCCGCGACGTTCGTCGCAGACCTCATTTCAGGGTGGCGCATAACCGCCCGACTCCCGAGGGTTCGCGATCCTGGTTGAAGACAGGGCGACTGACTCGCAGTCGTCCTCAGCCTGTTCGTCCGTTGCTTCCGGGAACCTGTTCACCCATAGCTGGCGTCAGCGCCATATGATCTGGATCCCGGCGTTCGCCGGGATGAGCGGATCGGGCCTTACGCCGGCCGCCGGGCCCTGAGCGCCGTCGCGATCGTACCGTCGTCCAGCCAGTCGAGCTCGCCGCCCACCGGCACGCCGCGGGCGAGGCTGGTGACCTCGACGTTCAGCGCCGCCAGCCGTTCGGCGAGGTAGTGGGCTGTGGTCTGGCCGTCGACGGTGGCCGGCAGGGCCAGGATCACCTCGCGCGCCCGGCCATCCGCGGCCCGCGCCAGCAGTTCCTGCACCCGCAGGGCTTCGGGGCCCACCCCGTCTAGGGCGGACAGCAGGCCGCCGAGCACATGGTAGCGGCCGCGGAAGGCGCCGGCCCGCTCCAGCGCCCACAGCGCCCCCACCTCCTCGACCACGCACAGGATCGAGGCGTCGCGCGACGGGTCGCTGCACAGCTGGCAGGGGTCGGAGGTGTCGAGCGCGCCGCAGGTCGAACAGGGGCGCACCTTGGCCCCGGCGTCGGCCAGGGCGGCCGCCAGCGGGGTCAGCAACTGGTCCTTGCGCTTGAGCAGGGCCAGGGCCGCGCGCCGCGCCGAACGGGGGCCCAGGCCCGGCAGCTTGCCGAGCAGGGCGATCAGGCGTTCGATCTCGGGACCCGCGGAAGCCGCCACCTAGAACTTCAGGCCCGGAAGCCCGCCCATCCCGCCGAGCGGACCGGCGACGTCCTTCATCAGGGCGGCCTGCTGCTCGTCCAGCTTGCGCTTGGCCTCGGCGTGGGCGAGCACGATCAGGTCGGCCAGCATCTCGCTGTCGCCCGGCTGCATCAGGCTCTCGTCGATCTGCACCGAGGCCAGGTCACCCGTGCCCTTGAGCAGCAGGGTCACCGCCCCGCCGCCGGAGGAGCCTTCGACCACCGTGTCGGCCAGGCGCGCCTGGGCTTCCTGCAGCTTGGACTGCATGGCCTGGGCCTGCTTCATCAGGGCGCCGAGGTCCTTCATCGCTGTCGTCCTCTCCTAGTGTGGGCTTAGCAGAAGTGGGGACCGGTTTTCCGCCCGCAACCCGCTCTCACTCCAAGATCAGTGCTGTTCTTCCGGCATGCGCACGATCAGGCCGTCCAGGGCGTCGGTCACCTTGATCTGGCAGGACAGGCGCGAGTTGGGCTCGACGTTCTGGGCGAAGTCCAGCATCGACTCTTCCATGGCCGAGGCGGTTCCGGTCTTCTCGCGCCAGGCCTCGTCGACATAGACGTGGCAGGTGGCGCAGGCGCAGGCCCCGCCGCAGTCGGCGTCGATGCCGGGCACGTTGTTCTTGATGGCGCCTTCCATGACCGTCAGGCCGTTGCGCACCTCGACGGCGTGCTCTTTCCCGTCGAACTCGATGTAGGTGATCTTGGTCATGGTTCTCGTGCGCTATCGCTTCGCTACTTGAGCGCGGTTTGGCCGCGTCTAGGTGGCGACCTCTTTCATGGAAATCGAGGGGTCGGCAAGTCTTTCGCGCGAGACCGGCCTCTGCGCGCCGATCAGCAGCTTGCCGCCCATGAACTCGGCCGGGGAATTGATCGCTTCCACCGCCTGGATGGCGTCGCCCTTCATGTGGAACACGGCGAAGCGCGCCTGGTCGGGGTCGCCGCGCACCACCAGATCGTCGACGTCGAACGGCAGGCCGGCGATCTGCAGCTTCAGGTCATATTGGTCCGACCAGAACCAGGGCACCTCGTGCGGCGGCGGCTTGTGGCCGGTGATGGCCGCGGCGGCCTGCTTGGCCTGCTCCAGGGCGTTGGGCACGCTCTCCAGGCGAAAGCTGCGGCCGTAGAGCGGCAGGGGCCGGCGGGTGACGTCGCCGATGGCGAAGATCGCCGGATCGGCGGTGCGCGCCTCCTCGTCCACCACCACGCCGTGGTGGCACGGCAGGCCCGCCGCCTCGGCCAGCTCCTGGTTGGGCAGGGCGCCGACGCCGATCAGCACCAGGTCGCAAGGCAGGCGCCGGCCGTCGCCCAGCCGCACGGCGCTCGGCTCGCCGGCCTCGCCCTCCAGGGCCGCGACGGCGGCGTCCAGCTCGAACCGTACGCCATGCTTACGATGATAGGCGGTGAAGAAGTCCGACAGCAGGGGACAGGCCACCCGCGCCAGGATGCGCGGCTCGCGCTCGATCACCACCGCCTCGGCCCCCAGGGCCCGGGCGGAGGCGGCCACCTCCAGCCCCACATAGCCGCCGCCGACGATGGCCAGCCGCTTGCCGGGCGCGATGGAGGCCTTGAGCATCTCCGCGTCGGCCTGGGTGCGCAGCTCCAGCGTCCGCGCCATCTCCCCGCCGGGGAGGTCGAGGCGCCGCGCCCGCGCGCCGGTGGCGATGATCAGGACGTCGTAGGGCAGGACCTCGCCGTCCGACAGCGTCACCTGCTTGGCGTCACGGTCGATGCGCGTGGCGCGCACGCCCAGGCGCACATGGATGTCGTTCTCGGCGTAGAAGCTCGCGGGCCGCAGCTGCAGCTCGTCCTCGTCCGCCTCGCCCTTGAGCCAGGCCTTGCTGAGCGGCGGCCGCTGGTAGGGCAGCAGCGGCTCCTCGCCCACCAGGGCGATCGGGCCCTCGTGGCCGAAGTGGCGCAGCGCCGCCGCCGCAGACCCGCCGGCGTGTCCCGCCCCGAGGATGAGGACGCGCCGCAGGCTCACGGCCTCAGACCACCCGCTCCACCAGCATCTTCTTGATCTCGGCGATGGCCTTGGCCGGGTTCAAGCCCTTGGGGCACACCTGGGCGCAGTTCATGATGGTGTGGCAGCGGTAGAGCTTGAAGGGATCCTCCAGCTCGTCCAGGCGCGCGCCGGTGTCCTCGTCGCGGCTGTCGATCAGCCAGCGATAGGCGTGCAGCAGGGCCGCGGGGCCCAGGTACTTCTCGCCGTTCCACCAGTAGCTGGGGCACGAGGTCGAGCAGCAGGCGCACAGGATGCATTCGTACAGGCCGTCGAGCTTGGAGCGGTCCTCCGGCGACTGCAGCCACTCGGTCTGCGGCTCGGGGGTCTCGGTGTGCAGCCACGGCTCGATCGAGGCGTACTGGGCGTAGAAGATATTGAGGTCCGGCACCAGGTCGCGCACCACCGGCATGTGCGGCAGCGGGCTGATCTGCAGCTCCCTGCCCGGCACCTCGGCCCAGGCGTGGGTGCAGGCCAGGGTGTTGCGCCCGCCGATGTTCATGGCGCACGAGCCGCACACGCCCTCGCGGCACGAGCGACGGAACGCCAGGGACGGGTCCATGGTGTTCTTGATGTGGATGATGGCGTCCAGCACCATCGGCCCGCACGCGCCCACGTCCACGTCATAGGTGTCCCAGCGCGGGTTCTCCCCGGTCGACGGGTCGTAGCGGTAGATCTTGAAGGTCTTGACCTTCTTGGCGCCGGCGGGGGCCGGGAAATGCCGGCCCTTGCGGATCGTCGAATTGCGGGGGAGAGCGAGTTCAACCATCTCAGTACACCCGCGCCTTGGGTTTGATGTATTCGATCTCGTCGGTCATGGTGAAGGCGTGCACCGGGCGGTAGTCCAGGGTGACCTTGCCGGACTGGTCGTCGAACCAGGCCAGGGTGTGCTTCATCCAGTTGGCGTCGTCGCGGTCGGGGAAGTCCTCCCGCGCGTGGGCGCCGCGGCTCTCCTGCCGGTTCAGGGCGCCGGTGACCGTCACCGCCGCCTGGCCGACCAGGTTGTCGAGCTCCAGGGTCTCCATCAGGTCGGAGTTCCACACCAGGGTGCGGTCGGTGACCTTGATGTCGGGCATGCGGCCGTGGATCTCGGCCATCTTGTCGACGCCCTGCTTCAGGGTCTCGCCGGTGCGGAACACCGCCGCGTCGTTCTGCATCGCCTTCTGCATGTCGAGGCGCAGGGCCGCGGTGGGGGTGCCGCCGTCGGCGTTGCGGAAACGGTCGAAGCGGGCCAGGTGGGCGTCGGTGATGCCCGGCTTCAGGTCCGGCTGCTTGGCCCCGGCCTTGATCGTGTCCGCGGCCCTGAGGCCCGCCGAGCGGCCGAACACCACCAGGTCGATCAGCGAGTTGGAGCCCAGCCGGTTGGCCCCGTGCACCGACACGCAGGCCGCCTCGCCCACCGCCATCAGGCCCGGCACCACCGTGTCCGGATTGCCGTCCTTCAGGGTGACGACCTCCGAGTGGAAGTTCGTCTGGATGCCGCCCATGTTGTAGTGGACCGTCGGCAGCACCGGGATCGGCTGCTTGGTCACGTCCACCCCCGCGAACACCTTGGCGCTCTCGGTGATGCCCGGCAGGCGCTCGTGGATGATCTTGGGGTCGAGGTGGTCGAGGTGCAGGAAGATGTGGTCCTTGTGCGGACCGACGCCGCGGCCCTCGCGGATCTCGATGGTCATCGAGCGGGAGACCACGTCGCGGCTGGCCAGGTCCTTGGCCGAGGGGGCGTAGCGCTCCATGAAGCGCTCGCCTTCGGAGTTGGTGAGGTAGCCGCCCTCGCCCCGCACGCCTTCCGTGATCAGCACGCCGGCGCCGTAGATGCCGGTCGGGTGGAACTGCACGAACTCCATGTCCTGCAGCGGCAAGCCGGCGCGCAGCACCATGGCGTTGCCGTCGCCGGTGCAGGTGTGGGCCGAGGTGCAGCTGAAATAGGCCCGGCCGTAGCCGCCGGTGGCCAGGATCACCAGTTGCGCCTGGAAGCGGTGCAGGGTGCCGTCGTCGAGCTTCCACGCGGTCACGCCGCGGCAGGCGCCGCTCTCGTCCATGATCAGGTCGAGGGCGAAGTACTCGATGAAGAAGTCGACGTCGTTGTTCAGCGACTGGCCGTACAGGGTGTGCAGCATGGCGTGGCCGGTGCGGTCGGCCGCCGCGCAGGTGCGCTGGATCGGCGCCTCGCCGAAGTTGCGGGTCATGCCGCCGAAGGCGCGCTGGTAGATCTTGCCCTGGTCGGTGCGCGAGAACGGCACGCCCCAGTGCTCCAGCTCGTAGACCGCCGCCGGGGCGTTGCGCACCATGTACTCGATGGAGTCCTGGTCGCCGAGCCAGTCCGAGCCCTTGACGGTGTCGTACATGTGCCAGCGCCAGTCGTCCTGGCCCATGTTGCCGAGCGAGGCCGAGATGCCGCCCTGGGCCGCCACCGTGTGCGAGCGGGTGGGGAACACCTTGGTCACGCAGGCGGTCTTGAGCCCCGCCTGGGCGCAGCCGAGCGCGGCCCGCAGGCCCGAGCCGCCGGCCCCGACCACCACCACGTCGAACTTGTGATCGATGAAGCTGTAGGCGGCCATCAGACGGCGGCTCCGATCAGGGCGATCTTGAGGATGCAGAACACGGCCGCGACGCAGGCCAGCACGCAGACGAACAGGTTGAGGATCAGGAGCACGGCCTTGGTCGAGGGCTTGTGGATGTAGTCCTCGACGACCTCCATCATGCCGATGCGCATGTGGATGGCGGCGGCCACGGCCAGCAGGATCGACAGCACCGCGTTGACCGGCGCGTGCAGCCAGGCCTGGGCCCCGTCGAACCCGGCGCGCGACAGGCCGAGGCTGGAATAGAGCGCCCACAGGCCCAGCGGCGCGAGCGCGATGGCCGACACCCGCTGGGCGATGAAGTGGCTGACGCCGTGCTTGGCCGAACCGGTGTTCTTCGCCCGGCCCAGCGGCGTGCGGTAGCTCGTCATTGGCCCGCTCCCATGCCCAGGAAGGCGATGATCCAGATCAGCACCGCGGCCACCACCCCGAACACGATGGCCGCCCAGCCGGTCATGTCGGCGGTCTTGGGCTCGAAGCCCTTGCCCGAATCCCACACCAGGTGCCGCACGCCGTTGGCCAGGTGATAGAGGAAGGCCACGGTCAGGCCGAACAGCACCAGGAGGCCGAGCGGCGAGGCGAGCAGGGCGCGATAGGCGTTGAAGGCGTCGGCCCCCGCGGCCAGGGCCACCACCCATCCGGCCACCACCAGGAGGCCGACGTAGAGCGCCATCCCCGTGCCCCGATGCAGGATCGACGTGAGCATGGTCACGTGCCAGCGCCAGACCTGCAGGTGCGGCGACATCGGGCGATCCTGCGGCCCGCGCGCCTGGGCCTTGGCGTCACTCATGACCAGTCCCTCATTGTGTTTTGCGGCGCCGTTTTAGACCTGTGACCCCGCCTGTCAACGCAAGGAGAAGACGTTCTTGCGCCGCCGCTCCGCTACTGCGGCGTAGTGGTCGCAACGGCGCGGCGCGGAAGGGCTTTGGCAAGATTTTGCAGGCACTGTTCAGGCTGCTCATTTTGCGAGCGCGCGAGGATCGCCCATGGACGCCGTTCTTCAGGCCAACGCCGGACGGGAACTGATCTCCTTCCAGATCGGGGAGCAGGAATTCTGCGTCGACATCACCAGCGTGCGCGAGATCCGCGGCTTCACGCCGGCCACGCCCGTGCCCCACGCCCCGTCCTACATGCGCGGGGTGATCAACCTGCGCGGCGCGGTGATGCCGGTGATCGATCTCGGCGCGCGCCTCGGCATGCAGACCTCCGAGCCCACCGCTCGTCACGTGATCATCGTGGCCAAGGTCGGCGACCACTCGGTGGGCCTGGTGGTGGACGCGGTGTGCGAGACCTTCGCCGTCACCCCCGACCGCATCCAGCCCCTGCCCGAGATCGGCGGCGACGCCAAGAGCGTGGTGCGCGGCTTCCTGCAGGTCGACGAGCGCATGATCAGCCTGATCTCGCTGGACCAGATCCTCGACGAGGCGGTCAGCGAAGGGAAGGCGGCGGCCTGATCGGACGTTCCGTCGCGAAATAGGCCAGGGCCAGGGCCGGCAGGGCCGCGCCCAGCCAGCTCGTGAGGCCCCACCCCCCGCTGGCATAGGCCCACCCCGCCGCCGCCGAGGCGATCGCCCCGCCGCAGAAGAAGGTGGCCATGAAGAGCCCGTTCATGCGGCTGCGGTGCTCGGCGCTGAGGCCGTAGATCACCCTCTGGCCGAACACCAGGTTGGCGCTGACGGCGAAGTCCAGGGCCACGCCGCACGCCGCCAGCCAGGCCACCCCCGCCATCGAATGCGCCGGCGCCAGCCGGCTCAGCAGGAACGCCGCGCAGCCGGTCGCCAGGGCCACGAGCGTGCCGATCCGCACCGAGCCCCGGTCGGCCCAGCGGCCGGTGAGGGGCGCGGCCACGGCGCCGGCGGCCCCGACCAGGGCGAACAGGGCCACCTGGCTCTGGCGCAGGCCGTAGTCCGGGCCCAGCAGCAGCAGCGGCGAGGCGGTCCAGAACACGCTGAAGGCGCCGAACATCGCAGCCTGGTAGAGGGCCCGCCGTCGCAACGCGGGGGTGGCCGCCATCAGCCGGCCCATCGAGGCCAGCAGGGCGCCGTAGCCCATGCCCGGCGCGGGTCGCCGCGGCGCCAGCGCCCGGCCCAGCACCACGGCCGTCACGGCCATCAGTACGGCCGAGACCAGCAACACCGTGCGCCACGAGGCGAATTCGGCGACGACGCTGGCCGCCGGACGCGCCAGCATGATGCCGGTCATCAGCCCGCCCATCACCTTGCCGACCACCCGGCCGCGCTCGTGCTCCGGCGCGAGGTGCGAGGCGTAGGGCACCAGCACCTGCACGGCCACCGACCCGAGACCGGTCAGCAGGGCGCAGGCGAGGAACGGGGCCGGCGCCTTCGACAGGCCCGCGCCGACCAGGGCCACTGTGGCCAGCGCCAGCACGGCGCGGACCAGGCGCCGCGTCTCGACCAGATCGCCCAGCGGCACGATGAACAGCAGGCCGAGCCCGTAGCCCACCTGGGTCATCGTCACGATCAGGCCCGCGGCCGCCTTCGGCATGCCCAGGGCCTGGCTGATCGGCCCGGCGAGCGGCTGGGCGTAGTAGAGGTTGGCCGCGATCAGACCGCAGGCGACGGCCAGCAGCGTCGTCATCCACTCCGGGGCCGCGAGTTCGGCGCGCGCCGTCGCCGTCATCGGCCGGCCTTCTCCAGCCAGGCCGCCGAGCGCATCTCCTGCAGGCGCGAGGCGGTGCGTTCGAACTCGAAGGCGCCGTCGCCGGCGGGATAGAGGTCATCGGGCTCGGCCTCGGCCAGCACCACCAGCTTGGCCCCCGCCTCGTAGAGCTCGTCGACCAGGGTCACCAGGCGCCGCGCCTCGTTGCGCCGGGCCGCGTCGAGCCTGGGCAGGTCCTCCAGGAACAGGGTGTGGAATCGCCCGGCGATGGCCAGGTAGTCCTGCGGGCCCAGCGGCGTGACGCACAGCTCGGCGAAGGTGGCGCGCAGCAGGCCGCTCATGGTGCGCGCGAACTTCAGCTTGCGCCCCAGCACCTCGACCATCGCCTCGGCCTCCGGCTGGCCGTCCAGCATGTCGGCCCACAGACGGTCGAACGCCGCCCGATGGCCCTCATCATTCGGCGTCAAATAGACCTCGGCCGCGCGCAGGCGGTCCAGGCGGTAGTCGTTCTTGCCCATCACCGCCACCACGTCGAGCCGCTCCTTGATCAGGGCGATGAACGGCAGGAACAGCTGGCGGTTGATGCCGTCCTTGTAGAGGTCGTCCGGCGGCCGGTTGGAGGTGGCCACCAGCGTCACCCCGTCTTCGAACAGGGCCTCGAACAGCCGGCCGAGGATCATGGCGTCGGCGATGTCGGTGACCTGCAGCTCGTCGAAGCACAAGAGCCGGGCCTGCGAGGCGATCAGGGCGGCGGTCGGCGCGATCGGATCGTCGCCGCGGTGCTCGCCGAACACCCGCTTCCGCTCGGCCGCGTCGCCCTTGCGCCATTGGTCGATCAGGCCGTGCGCCTCGGCCATGAAGGCGTAGAAGTGGGCGCGCCGCTTCTTCTCCACCGGGGCGGAGTCGAAGAACAGGTCCATCAGCATCGACTTGCCGCGCCCGACCGGCCCCCACAGGTAGACGCCCTTGAGCGCCTTGGGCTTCTTGAGGAAAGACAGGAAGGACGGCTCGCTCTGGGCGTTGAGCTCGCTCTCCAGCCGGCACAGGCAGTCGACCGCGCCCGCCTGGGCGGGGTCGGGCTTGATGAGGCCCTGGTCCAGGCGCTCACGATAGGCGGTGCGCAGCGATTGCGGCATCGGGCCGGGCAGTAGCGCGGCGCGGCGGCGAAGGGAAGGCCGCGCTCAAGCAGCGCAGCGATAGCGCAACCAAGCACGTCGCATTCCCTCGCCCGGCAAAGAACGCTAAGCCGCGCCCCATGGCCCTGGACTTGACCTGTGATCTGCCCGATGCGGACGCGACCGGCCGGCTGGGCGCGGCGGTGGCGCTGGCGCTGAAGCCCGGCGAGGCGGTGTGCCTGACCGGCCCGCTCGGCGCGGGCAAGAGCACCCTTGCGCGGGCCCTGGTGCGGGCCCTGACCACGCCTCACGAAGACGTGCCCAGCCCCACCTTCACGCTCGTTCAATTCTACGCTGGGCTCCGGTTTCCGCTGGCCCACTTCGACCTCTATCGCCTGGAGCGGGCCGACGAGGCCTTCGAGATCGGGCTGGACGAGGCGCTGGAGGAGGGTGCGGCGGTGATCGAATGGCCCGAGCGGCTCGGCGACCGTCTGCCGCCGGACCGACTCGATATAGAGATCGCCTTTGACGGCGAGGGGCGCAGCGCCCGCCTCGTCCCCCACGGAGCCTGGAAGGGCCGCGAGCTTGAGTTCTGAGGTTATGAAGTCTGGCGTGATCGACCGGGACGCTGTGCGCGAGGAGGCCAGGGTCGCCTTCCTGAAGGCCGCCGGCCTCGCCCACGCCGCGCGCGAGCCCCTCCCCGGCGACGCCTCCACCCGCCGCTACGAGCGCCTGCGCCTGCCGTCGGGCGCGACCCGGATGCTGATGGACGCGCCGCCGCTGGCCGAGGGCCCGGCCTGCGATCCGGCCTGGTCGGCGGCCGAGCGCAGGAGCGCCGGCTGGAACGCCATGGCCCGCCTCGCCGCCGGCCGGGTCGACGCCTTCGCCGCCACCGCCGCCTTCCTGCGCGACCAGGGCCTGTCCGCCCCGGCTATCGAGGCGCTCGATGCGGGCCAGGGCCTGGCGGTGATCGAGGACTTCGGCGAGGGCGTGTTCGCCCGCCTGATGGAGCAGGGCCAGGACGAGCGCGAGCTCTACTTCGCCGCCATCGACGCCCAGGCCCGCCTGCACCAGGCCGCGCCGCCGCCGGTCCTGTCCGCCGGCGGGCTATCCTGGCCGCTGCTGACCTACGACGCCGTGGCGCTCAAGGCCGGGGCCGACCTGTTCGTCGAGTGGCAGCCCCGGCTCAATCCCGCCCTCGACCTCGGCCCCGAGGCCCGCGCCGAGTGGGACGGGCTGTGGACCGGCATCGCCCAGCGCGGCGAGGCCGGCGCCGCCGTCTTCGCCCACCGCGACTTCCACGCCGAGAACCTGCTGTGGCTGCCCGAGCGAGCGGGCGCGGCGCGGGTCGGCATGATCGACTTCCAGGATGCGCTGCTGGCTCACCCGAGCTGGGACCTGCACTCCCTGCTGCAGGACGCCCGCCGCGACGTCTCGCCGGACCTGGAGCGGGCGGCGCTGGACCGCTATTTCGCCCGGCGCCCCGGGCTCGACCGCGAAGCCTTCCTGGCCGACTACGCGGCGCTGGCGGCGCTCAACGAGGCGCGCATCCTCGGCGTCTTCGCACGCCTGATCGCCCGCGACGGCAAGCCGCGCTACCGCCAGTTCATGCCGCGCATGTGGGGCCAGCTGCAGCGCAACCTGGAGAACCCGGCCTTGGCCGACTTGAAGCGCTGGTTCGACCGGCACGCGCCCGTGGAGGCGCGCCAATGAGCGCTGCACCAAAGACCGCAATGGTTCTTGCGGCGGGGCTCGGCACGCGCATGCGCCCGCTGACCAACGACCGGCCCAAGGCCCTGGTGCAGGTGGCCGGACGCACCCTGATCGACCACACCCTCGATCGCCTGGCCGAGGCCGGGGTCGAGACCGCCGTGGTCAACGTCCACCACTTCGCCGACATGGTGGAGGCCCACCTCGCCCGCCGCGCCTTCCCGCGCATCCTGATCTCCGACGAGCGCGCGGGCCTGCTGGATTCCGCCGGCGGCGTCATCCACGCCCTGCCGCGGCTCGGCGAAGAGCCGATCTTCATCGCCAACACCGACAACGTCTGGATCGAGGGCGACACGCCGGCCCTGCAGAGCCTGGCCGACCACTGGGACCCGGCGCACATGGACATCTGCGTCCTGCTCGCCACCCGCGACCGCTCCAGCGGATTCGAGCGGCCGGAGGGCTTCCTGCGCGACGACCAGGGCCGGCTGACCCACTCCAATTCCGTCGATCCCCTGCCCCCGTTCAACAACGTCGGCTTCCAGATCCTCAATCCCAAGGTGCTGGCCGGGCTCGGCGACGGCCCGGTGTCCATCGTGCCGACCTGGAAACGCCTCTCCGCGGAAGGCCGCCTGCACGGCGCGGTGATGGACGGCTTCGACATGCACATCTCCGACCCGGACGCGCGCGAGGCGGCCGAGCACCTGCTCTACCTCGACGCAGCCAAGGCGCCGGTGTGACGCCGGGCGGCCCCTTCGCCAGGCCGGGGCCCCGCTGGTTCACCATCCCGGCCCACCGGCCGTTCACCGTCGACCTCGCCCGCGGACTCGCCGAGGCCCTGGCGCCCCTGGGGCCCGAGGCCCTGGCCGAGGCGGTGGTGCTGACCCCCACCCGGCGCGGCGCCCGCGCCCTGGCCGAGGCCTTCCTCACCGTCTCCGGCGGCAAGGCCGTGCTGCTGCCCCAGGTGCGCGCGCTCGGCGACCTCGACGAGGGCGAGCCGCCGTTCGAGCCCGGCGACCTGGCGCTCGACCTGCCGCCCGCCGTGTCGCCCTACCGCCGCCGCTTCGAGCTGGCGCGGCTGGTCGCCCAGAACGGCCACCTGTTCGACCGGCCGCCGGGCGCCTCCGCCGCCCTGGAGTTGGGCGACGCCCTGGCCGGGTTCCTCGACAGCCTGCAGATCGAGGAGGTCGACGGCGCCGGGATCGACGCCCTGGCCCCCGCCGAGATGGCCGAGCATTGGCGCAAGTCGGCGGAATTCCTGAAGATCGCGCTCGACGCCTGGCCGCGGCGCCTGCGCGAGCTCGGCCTGATCGACGTCTCCGAGCGGCGCGTGCGACTGCTGCGCCTGCTCGAACATCAGTGGACGGACAACCCGCCGCAAGCACCGCTGGTCGCCGCCGGCTCGACCGGCTCGGCGCCCGCCACCGCCGGCCTGCTAGGCGCGGTGGCGCGGGCCCCGCTGGGCGCGGTGGTTCTGCCGGGCCTCGACCTGGAGCTGGCCGAAAAGGCCTGGGCGGCGGTCGACCGGGACCAGCAGCATCCGCAGTGGACCATGAAGGCCCTGCTCGCCCGCCACGGCCTCGACCGCGCCGACATCGGGCTGTGGCCAGGCTCGGAGGCCGATGGCGAGGCCGTCGCCAGCGAGTTTCGCGGCCGCTGGCGCCGGCGGCTGGTCAACGAGGCCCTGCGCCCGGCCGACGAGACCGCCGACTGGCGCGACCAGATCGCCAAGATCCGCCGCGAGGGCCTGGCCGAGGGCGCCGACCCGATCGCGCTCGGCCTCGGCGGCCTGTCCCTGATCGCCGCGCCCACCGAGGAGGAGGCCGCCGCGGCCGCCGCGCTGCTGCTGCGCGAGGCGCTGGAGACGCCCGGCAAGACCGCCGCCCTGGTCACCCCCGACCGCGACCTCGCCCGCCGCGTCTCCGCCCGCCTGGCCCGCTGGGGCATCGAGGCCGACTCCTCGGCCGGCGCGCCCCTGGCCCACTGCCCGGCCGGCGTGCTGCTCGGCCTCCTGGCCCGCGCCGCGCTGGATCCCTGCGACCCGGTGCGGCTGCTGGCCATCCTCAAGCACCCGATGGCGCGGCTTCGCCTCGGCGGAGACCGCGCCGAGGCCTTGACCGCCCTGGAGCGGCACGGGCTGTGCGGCCCGCGGCCGAACGACTGGGCGGCCCTCGAAGCCCGGCTGGCCAAGGCCGGCGACGCCGGCGCGGCCGACCTGTTGCACCGCCTGCGCCAGGCCCTGGACGGCCTGCCCGATCCCGACGCGATCTTGCCGGCCTCGGCCCGCGCCCGCGCCCTGGCGCAGACGGCCGAGGCGCTCGCCGCCGGTGAGGACGGCGCCGCGGGCGCCCTCTGGGGCGGCCCGGGCGGCGAGGCGGCGGCCCAGCTGATCGCCGCCCTGCTGACCGAGAGCGACGGCCTGCCGCCGACCGACGGCCTCGGCTTCGCCCAGCTGGTCGAGAGCCTGATGGCCGGCGCGACGGTGCGCTCCGGCGGCGCGACCCACCCGCGCCTGCGCATCCTCGGGGCCATCGAGGCCCGCCTGGTGCGCGCCGACCGCCTGATCCTGGCCGGGCTGGAGGAGGGCGTCTGGCCGCAGGGCGCGCCGATCGACCCGTTCCTGTCGCGGCCGATGCGCAGCGCCCTCGGCCTGCCGCCGCCGGAGCGGCGCATCGGCCTGTCCGCCCACGACTTCGCCCAGGCCGCCTGCGCGCCCGAGGTCTATCTGCTGCACGCCGAGCGGCGGGAGGGCGCGCCGGCCGTGGAGTCGCGCTGGCTGTGGCGGCTGAAGACCCTGGCGCGCGGCGCCGGCGTCGGCCTGCCCGGCCGGCCCGAGGTGCTGGCGTGGGCCAAGGCGCTGGACGAGCCCGGCCCCTACGCGCCCGCGCCCCGCGCCGCCTACGCCCCGCCGCTGGCCGCCCGGCCGCTGAAGCTGCCGGTGACCCAGGCCGAGGCCCTGACCCGCGACCCCTACGCCGTCTACGCCCGCTATGTGCTCGGCCTCTACCTGATGCCGCGGCCCGACGAGCCGATGGAGCAGCGGGCGCGCGGCACCGCCATCCACGCCGCCTTCGAGGTGTTCGCCGAAGAGTGGCCCGCCCCGCCCGCCCGCTTCGCCCAGCTCTACATGACCGAACTGGCCCGCGCCGGCGCCCCCGCCTCGGCCCTCGCCCGCGAGGCGGCCCTGGCGGCGGAGACGGCCGTCTGGGTCGGCGAGATGGAGGCCCGGCGGCGGGCGGACGGGCGGCTGGTGTTCGTCGAACAGGCCGGCCAGGCCCGCTTCGCCACCCCGCGCGGCCCGTTCACCGTCACCGCCAAGGCCGACCGCATCGAGGTGGCGCCGGACGGGCGCGCCCATGTGCTGGACTTCAAGACCGGCATGGCCCCCTCCAAGAAGCAGGTGAAGACCGGCTTCTCGCCGCAGCTCACCCTCACCGCCGCCATCATCGCCCGCGGCGGCTTCGACAAGGTCGGCGCCCGGCCACCCGGCGACCTCGTCTATGTCCGCGTCACCGGCCGCGATCCGGCCGGCGAGGAGATCGCCCCCGTGGCCGGCGAGGACGACGCCGACGCCCTGCCCGAGATCACCTGGGCGGGCCTTGAGAAACTGGTCCTGCGCTACGAGGACGAGGCCCATCCCTACCGCTCGCGCACCGCGCCCCAGTTCGTGAAGACCTACGCCAGCGACTACGACCACCTGGCCCGGGTCGGCGAATGGGCGGCGGCCGAGGAGGAGGGCGAATGAACCTCGACCCCCGCCACGCCCAGCGCCGGGCCGCCGATCCCCAGGCCTCGATCTTCGTCACCGCCAACGCCGGCTCGGGCAAGACCACCACCCTGGTCGACCGGGTGGCGCGGCTGCTCCTCGGCGGCGCCCAGCCCGAGGCGATCCTCTGCGTCACCTACACCAAGGCCGCGGCGGCGGAGATGCAGCGGCGCCTGTTCCAGCGCCTGGGCGACTGGTCGGTGATGCACGACGAGGACCTGCGGCGCCAGCTGGCGAGCCTGCAGGGCGTGGAGGAGGAGGTGTTCGCCGCCGGCGAGCTGTCGGCCGCCCGCGCTCTCTTCGCCCGCGCCCTGGAGACGCCCGGCGGATTGAAGATCCAGACCATCCACGCCTTCTGCGAGAAGCTTCTCAAGCGCTTCCCCCTGGAGGCCGGGGTCTCGCCCGGCTTCAAGGTGATGGACGACCGCGACGCCGACGAGATCGCCGGCGAGGCCCGCGAGCGGGTGGCCGAGCTGGTCCAGCTGGGCGCCAGCGTCCTGGCCGACGCCTACGCCCGCCTGTCGGTGGCCCTGGCCTTCGACGACTTCCAGGCCATGTTCACCGCCTTCGAGACCCACCGCGCGGCCATCGCCGACTACCTGGAGCGCTGCGGCGGCCAAGCGGCGGCCGACGTCTGGGCCCGCTGCGGCTTCGACGGGCCGACCAGCGAGGCCGACGTCGAAGCCGAGGCCATGGCGGCGATCGACCTCGGCGCCTGGCGGGCGAGCGCCGAGGTGCTCCAGGCGTCGGGCGGCAAGACCGACGCGGCCTGCGCCGGCAAGCTGAAGCTCGCCGTCGAGACGGGGGCCTTCGCCGACGCCCTGGCGGTGATGTTCACCGAGGGCGGCGACGGCACGCCGGCGACCTGGGTCGCCAAGTCGTCCGGCCTCAAGTCGCGCGAGGACCTGCGCCAGCGCCTGCTGGCCGACCAGGACCACCTGGAGCGCCTGCGCGAGCGCCGCTGCGCCGCCCGCATCGCCGAGGACACCGTCCACGCCCTGATCCTGGCCCAGGCCTATGTGACCGCCTACGCCGAGGCCAAGCGGGTGCGCGGCGCGCTGGACTTCGCCGACCTGATCCTGAAGACCTGCGAGCTGCTCACCCGCCGGGCCGACGCCGCCTGGGTGCTGTACAAGCTCGACGGCGGCATCGACCATATCCTGGTCGACGAGGCCCAGGACACCGCGCCCGAACAGTGGGCGATCCTCAGGGCGCTGACCTCGGAGTTCTTCGCCGGCGAGGGCTCGCCGCGGTTCCGGCTGGACCTCGAGCGCACCCTGTTCATCGTCGGCGACGAGAAGCAGTCGATCTATTCGTTCCAGGGCGCCGATCCGGAACGGCTCAGGGTCGAGACCGCCACCTACCACGCCGAGATCGAGGCGGTCGGCCGCCGCTCGGCCCACGTGCCGCTGATCGCCTCGTTCCGCTCCACCCCCCAGGTGCTCGGCTTCGTCGACGCGGTGTTCGCCGACCGCGACGTCTGGGCCGGGGTGCCGGCGCCGAGCGGCGAGGAGATGGTGCGCCACCTGGCCATGCGCGGCGCCGACGCCGGCTGCGTCGACCTCTGGCCCCTGGTGCGCGAGGAGCCGGGCGAGGAGCGCGAAGCCTGGGACGAGCCGCTCGACCTGGAAGGCGCCCACAGCGCCAACCGCCGCCTGGCCGAGAAGATCGCCGCCGAGATCAAGGCCCTGGTCGAGCGCGGCGACGCGGTGTTCGACAAGGAGACGCGGGTCTGGCGCGGGGCCCACTATGGCGACGTGCTGATCCTGGTGCGCCGCCGCCGGGCCCTGTTCGAGGAGGTCCTGCGGGCGCTGAAGCGGCGCGGCGTGCCGGTGGCCGGCGCCGACCGGCTGAGCCTGTCGGCCCACATCGCCTTCGACGACTTCATGGCCCTGGCCCGCTTCGTCCAGTTCGAGGACGACGACCTGACCCTGGCCGCCCTGCTCAAGGCCCCGTTCCTCGGGCTCGGCGAGGACGACCTGTTCCGCCTGGCCCATGGCCGCAAGGGCAGCCTCTGGCGCGTGCTGCAGGCGCGGGCGGAGGAGACGCCGCTGTGGGCCGAGGCCGCGGCGTTCCTGCGCCGCTGCCGCGTCGAGGGCCGCGCCCGACGGCCGTTCGACTTCTTCTCCCGCCTGCTCGGCTGGACCGATGGCGAGGGCCGCTCGGTGCGCGCCCGCATCCTCACCCGCCTCGGGGCCGAGGCCGAGGAGGTGCTGCACGAATTCCTGGCTCAGGTGCTGGCGGCCGAGCGCGCCGGCATCGCCGACCTCGAGCGGCTGGTGCAGGCCTTCGCCAGCCTCGACATCACCGTGAAGCGGGAAATGGAGGGCGCCCGCAGAGAGGTGCGGGTGATGACCGTGCACGGGGCCAAGGGGCTGGAGGCGCCGATCGTATTCCTGCCCGAGACCACCTTGAAGCGCAGCGCCCGCGGCTCGGCCCTGCTGCACACCGCCCGTAGAAGAGAAGATGGGGGCGGCTTCCTCTGGGCGCCGACCAAGAAGGCCGACTGCGCCGCCAGCCGCGAGGCGCGCGAGGCCCGCGAGCGCAAGGAGGAGCACGAGGCCCAGCGTCTGTTCTACGTGGCCCTGACCCGTGCCCGCGACCGGCTCGTGCTGGCCGGCCGCATCAACGCCCGCGACAAGATCGAGAACGTGGGCGGCTGGTACGCCGCGGCCGAGGCCGCCTTCACGCGGCCCGAGATCGAGCCCCAGGTGCGCGCCCTGAACGGCGAGGTCCGCCGCTTCGGCCCCGATCCGGCCCGCGCCGCGCCCCATGCCGCCTCGGCCGCCGACAAGCCCGTCCCGCCCGCCTGGATCGCCGCACGGGCGGCCGTCGAGAGCGCCCCGCGGTTCGCCTCGCCCTCGCGCCTCGGCGACGAGGAGCCCGACTTCGGCCCCGCCCCGTCCCCGCTCGCCGAAGCCCAGGGCCTCGGCCGCTGGCGACGCGGCGACCTGATCCACCGGCTGCTGCAACTGCTGCCCGACATCGCCCCGCCGGAACGCGCGAAGGCGGCCCTGCGCCTTCTGGCCCGCGAGCGCGACCTGACCGAGGCCCAGCGGACCGAGATGGGGGCCGCGGCGCTGGGCGTGCTCAACGATGCGCGCTTCGCCGCCGTGTTCGGCCCGGGCTCGCGGGCCGAGGTGGCGGTGGCGGGCATGGCGCCCGGCGTGGGGCCAATCTCGGGCCGGGTCGACCGGCTGCTGGTGGAGCCCGGCCGCGTCCTGGTGATCGACTTCAAGACCAACCGCCCGGCCCCCGCCCGCATCGAGGACGCCGATCCGGCCTACGTCCGCCAGATGGCGGTCTATGTGGCGGTGCTGAAGACCCTGTTCCCCGACCGCGCCGTGGAGGCGGCCCTGGTATGGACCGATGGACCTCGGCTGATGCCGGTTCCAGAAAACTTGACGGCCGCAGCCCTTTCCGGACTCGCCCGTTCGGTTGATACCTAGGGCCATGGGACCTACATGGCAGGACCTAGGCCGCCCAGTTGTGGCGGCCGCCCTCTGATGGGAGCCGTATGATGAGCACCGTGAAGGTGACCGACGAAAGTTTTGAAAAGGACGTGCTGCAGTCGAGCACGCCGGTCCTGGTCGATTTCTGGGCCGAGTGGTGCGGCCCCTGCAAGCAGATCGCCCCTGCGCTGGACCAGATCTCCGAAGAGCTCGGCGGCGCGGTGACCATCGCTAAGGTCAACATCGAAGAGAGTCCGACGGTGCCTTCGCGCTACGGCGTGCGCGGCATCCCGACCCTGATGCTGTTCCGCGATGGCCAGATGGCCTCGATGAAGGTGGGCGCCATGCCCAAGCAGAAGATCCTCGAGTGGCTGAACGAGACTGGGGTGAAGGCGACCGACGTCGCCTAGTTCTTGAGGCGCTACCGCTTCGCTACTTGAGCGCCAGCGGTCACCTCGGCCAGGTCTCCTCGCTCGCGGCCAGCACCTCGCCGGCCAGGTAGAGCGAGCCACAGATCAGCACATGCGGCGGCGCGCCTTCAGCAGTGAGGGCGCGCCGCACCGCTTCCAGGGGGTAGCCGACCGCCTGGGCCTGCAGCCCCGCGACGCGCGCCGCGTCCATGGTCGCCTCCGCCGTGGCGGCCGCGTCGGCCTCGAAGCCAGTGGCGTAGACCTTGGCGTTCAGGCCCTTGAAGGCAGAGAAGAAGCCCACCGCATCCTTGTTCGACAGGGTCCCGGCCACCAGGGCCACGGGCCGGCCGTCCCGAGCCAGGTCCGCCAGGGCCTGCGCCACCGCGCGGGCCCCGTGCGGATTGTGGCCGCCGTCGAGCCAGAGGTCCGAGCCCCTTTGCCGGGCCAGGTCGCCGAACGGGCCTGCGGTCAGGCGCTGCATGCGCGCGGGCCACTCGGCCGAGGCCACGCCCTTTTCGAGGGCGGCGTCAGTGATGCGCGGATCGTCCAGCGCCAGGGCCGCCGCCACGGCCAGGCCGGCATTGTCGACTTGGTGCGGGCCGTAGAGCGAGGGCAGGGGCAGGTCGAGCAGGCGCTGCTGGTCCTGCACCATGAGCCGGCCGCGCTCGGACCAGGCGTCGACGTCGCGGCCCATCAGGGTCAGGGGCGCGCCCAGGCGCCGGGCTTCCGCCTCGATCACCGCCTCGGCCGCCTCGGCCTGGCGCGCCACCACCACCGGCCGCCCGGCCTTGATGATCCCGGCCTTCTCCCCGGCGATGCCGCCGAGGTCCTCGCCGAGGAACTCCTTGTGGTCGTAGTCGACCGGGGTGATCACCGAGACGGCGGGGGCGCCGATCACATTGGTGGCGTCGTAGCGGCCGCCGAGGCCGACCTCGAGGATCAGCAGGTTCGCCGGGGTCTCGGCGAAGGCGACGAAGGCGGCGGCCGTGACGATCTCGAAGAAGGTGATCTCGCGGCCGGCGTTGGCCGCCTCCACCCGCGCCAGGATGGCGGCGAAGGCCTCGTCGGTGATCAGGGTCCCGGCCAGGCGGACGCGCTCGACGAAGCGGACCAGGTGCGGCGAGGTCAGGACGTGGACCTTCAGCCCGGCCGCCTCGGTGATGGCCCGCAGGAAGGCCGAGGTCGAGCCCTTGCCGTTGGTGCCGGCCACGTGGATCACCGGGGGCAGGCGGTCCTGCGGCCGGCCGAGCGCCTCCAGGAGGGCCAGGATGCGGTCCAGCGACAGGTCGATCTTCTTGGGATGCAGCCCGCGCAGGCGCTCCAGCGCCGCGTCGTGGGCCCGCAGGTGATCAGTCACTAGGCCGCCCGCGCGCGGCCCGCCATCAGCACGCCGAGCAGCGAGCCCAGGGTCTCGGGCAGTTCCTTGCGCGGCGTCACGCGGTCGACCATGCCCTTCTCCACCAGGTACTCCGAGCGCTGGAAGCCCGGCGGCAGGGTCTCGCGGATGGTCTCCTCGATCACCCGCGGGCCGGCGAAGCCGATCATGGCCCCGGGCTCGGCTAGGTGGATGTCGCCGAGCATGGCGTAGGAGGCGGTGACGCCGCCGGTGGTCGGGTCGGTGAGCACCACCACATAGGGCAGGCGGGCCTGCTTGAGCTCCTGGATCGCCAGGGTGGTGCGGGCCATCTGCATCAGGGACAGGGGCCCCTCCTGCATACGGGCCCCGCCCGCGGCGGTGAACGCCACCAGCGGCGCCTTGCGCTTGATGGCGGCCTCGGCGGCGGCGATGAAGCCCTCGCCGGCGGCCATGCCCAGTGATCCGCCCATGAAGGAGAAGTCCTGCACCAGGGCCACCGCCGGCACGCCCTTGATGCGGCCGTAGCCGATGGCCATGGCGTCCGGCGCGCCGGTGGTCTTGCGGGCGGTCTTCAGGCGATCGACGTAGGGCCGGTCGTCGACGAACTTGAGCGGGTCTTCGACCACCGGCGGGGTCGGCAGGGCCTCGAAGGCGCCGTCGTCGAAGGTGTAGGCGAAGCGCAGCTTGGGGCCGATACGCATGTGGCGGCCGGACGGCGTCACCCACCAGGCGGCCTCCAGGTCCGGGCGGTAGATCATCTCGCCGGTGTCGGGGTCCTTGACCCACAGGTTGTCGGGCGTCTCGCGCCGCGGCTCGGCGGCGCCGCCCAGGCGCACGCCGGGGGCGAAGCGGGCGAGCCAGCTGCCCCGTTCGCGCGGCGGCTTCGGCGCGACGGGCGCGGACGGTTCGGCGGCCTTGACCGCCTTTTCCGGCTTGTCCCTGGTGGGCTTCGGGGCCTTGGCCATGCTCAAGCCTCGACGGTTGCTTTACGGGCGCCGCGAACAGCCTGCGCCAGGCCTTCCGCCCTGGCCAGCACTTTGCGGGCGGGGTCCTCGCCGCTGTCCAGCGCCGCCGCGATCTCGTCCACCAGGGCCGACCCGACGACCACGCCGTCGGCGATCCGGGCCACTTCCGCGGCGCGCTCGGGCGTGCGCACGCCGAAGCCCACGGCCACCGGCAACCTGGAGGCGGTCTTGACCCGCAGCACCGCCGGACGGATCGCCTCGGCGTCGGCTTCCTTGACCCCGGTCACCCCGGCCACCGAGACGTAATAGACGAAGCCCGAGGTGCGGCGCAGGACGGCCGGCAGGCGCTTGTCGTCGGTGGTCGGGGTGGCCAGGCGGATCAGCGACACGCCGGCCTTGTCGAGCTCGTCGGCCAGGGGATCGGCCTCCTCGGGCGGACAGTCGACCACGATCAGGCCGTCGACGCCGGACGCCGCCGCCTCGTGGGCGAAGCGCTCGAAGCCGCGCGACAGGATCGGGTTGAGGTAGCCCATCAGCACGATGGGGGTGGTCTGGTCGGCCTCGCGGAAGCGGCGGGCGACCTCCAGGGTCTTGGCCAGGGTGAAGCCCGCCTTCAGCGAGCGCTGAGCGGCGCGCTGCACCGGCGGCCCTTCGGCCATCGGGTCGGAGAAGGGCATGCCGAGCTCGATGATGTCGGCGCCCGCGCCCGGCAGGCCGCTCAGGATGCGGAAGGCGGTGTCCGGATCGGGGTCGCCAGCCATGACATAGGCGACGAAGGCGGCTCGGCCCTCCGCCTCGAGTTTGGCGAAGCAGGTGTTCAGACGCTCGGTGGTCATGTCGGCTGTGACTCTGGCCCTTTAGATCTGCCGTCCGAGGGCGGCGGCCACCGTACCCACGTCCTTGTCCCCGCGACCCGAGAGGCACAGGGCGATGACGCCGCCCATGCCGACCTCCTTGGCCAGCTCTTCCAGCTTGGCGATGGCGTGGGCGCTTTCCAGGGCCGGGATGATGCCCTCGACCTCGGCGGTCATCTGGAACGCGGCCAGGGCCTCGTCGTCGGTGCAGGTGCGGTACTCGGCCCGGCCGACGTCGTGCAGCCAGCTGTGCTCCGGCCCGATGCCCGGATAGTCGAGGCCCGCCGAGATCGAATGAGCGTCCTGGATCTGGCCGTCCTCGTCCTGCAGCAGGTAGGTCTTGTTGCCGTGCAGCACGCCCGGGCGGCCGCCGGTGATGGAGGCGGCGTGCAGCTTGTCGAGGCCATGGCCCGCCGCCTCGACGCCGATCAGGCGCACGCCCTCGTCGGCCAGGAACGGGTGGAACATGCCGATGGCGTTGGAGCCGCCGCCGACGCAGGCGATCACGGCGTCGGGCAGGCGCCCTTCCATCTCCAGCATCTGCTGGCGGGTCTCCGCGCCGATCACCGACTGGAAGTCGCGGACCATGGCCGGATAGGGGTGTGGGCCGGCGGCGGTGCCGATCATGTAGTAGGTGTCGTGGACGTTGGTGACCCAGTCGCGCAGGGCCTCGTTCATGGCGTCCTTGAGGGTCGCCTGGCCCGAGGTCACCGGCCGCACCTCGGCGCCCAGCAGGTTCATGCGGAACACGTTGGGCTTCTGCCGCTCGACGTCGACCGAGCCCATGTAAACCACGCAGGGCAGTCCGAAGCGGGCGGTGACGGTGGCCGAGGCCACGCCGTGCTGGCCGGCGCCGGTCTCGGCGATGATGCGGGTCTTGCCCATGCGCCGGGCCAGCAGGATCTGGCCCATGCAGTTGTTGATCTTGTGCGCGCCGGTGTGGTTCAGCTCCTCGCGCTTGAAGTAGATCTTGGCTCCGCCGAACCGAGCGGTCAGCCGCTCGGCGAAATAGAGCGGCGAGGGCCGGCCCACATAGTGGGTCAGGTAGCCGCCCAGTTCCTTGTGGAACTCAGGATCGGCCTTAGCGGCGCGGTAGGCCTCGTCGAGGTCCAGCACCAGCGGCATCAGGGTCTCGGCCACGTAGCGGCCGCCGAACTCGCCGAAGCGCCCGTTGGCGTCCGGATAGGCGGAGAAATCGTTGGGAATGGGGGCCTTGACGTTCACGCGCTGAATCCTCGGCGAGATGCGGACCTACGCCCGCCGGACGGCGTCCAGGAACGCCGTGATGAGGTGGGGGTCCTTTACGCCGGGGCCGCGCTCCACGCCAGAGGAAACGTCCACGATGGGGGAGCGCGAGGCGCGGATGGCCTCGGCCACGTTCCACGGGTCGAGGCCGCCGGCCAGGAACCACGGATGCTTCAGGTGCAGGTCCTTGAGCAGGGTCCAGTCGAAGCGCGCGCCATGGCCGCCGGGCCGGTCGGCGCCCTCCGGGGCCTTGGCGTCGAACATCAGGTGGTCGGCGGCGTCCTCGTACTTCAGGGCTGCGGCGATGTCGGAGGCGTCGCGCACGCCGATCGCCTTGATCACCGGGGCGCCGGCCAGGGCGCGGACGGCGGCGGCGCGCGCCGGGCTCTCCTTGCCGTGCAGCTGGATCAGGTCCGGCCGCAGATGGCGCACGACCTCCGCCACATCCGCGTCGCTGGGATCGACCATCACGGCCACGACCTGCACCGGCGCCGTTTTGCCCTGCGACTGGGCCCGCGCCGGCTCGGCCAGGCGGGCGGCCTGCTCGGGCCGCAGGTTGCGCGGGCTCTTCTCGAAGAACATCAGGCCGATGTGCGAGGCGCCGCCCTGCACCGCCGCGCCCACGGCCTCGGGGGTCGACAGTCCGCAGATCTTGGCGGTGGTGGAAGTCATGGCGCGGGATTAGGGGACGGCGAGGCGCCTTTGCAAGTACCGAGTCCTCCACCCCGAAGCGGCGGGTGGGGAGGGGCGGAGGGCCGGAGGGAGCAAACAGCTGCTTTGCGCCCGAACCGCGCCCCCTCAGTCGCTTCGCGACAGCTCCCCCGCTCGCGGGGGAGCGTCTCGCCGCCTCACTTGCTCTTCAGCAGGTCGCGGATCTCGGTCAGCAGGGCCTCGCTGGTGGTGGGGGCGGCAGGCTCGGCGGGGGCCGCCGCCTCCTGGCGGCGCAGGGTGTTGATCGCCTTGACCATCAGGAAGATGACGAAGGCGACGATCAGGAACTGGATGCAGGTGTTGATGAAGGCGCCGTACTGGATCGCCACGGCGGCCTTCTTGGTCGCCTCGTCCGCCGGCTTGAGCACCCACTCCAACTTGGAGAAGTCCACGCCCGAGGTCAGCAACCCGATCGGCGGCATGACCACCTGATCGACCAGGCTCTTGACGATGGCCCCGAAGGCGCCGCCGATGATCACGCCGACGGCGAGATCGACGACATTGCCGCGGGCGATGAACTCGCGGAATTCCTTGAACATGCTCATGGCTCGGCGTTCCCTCCGGTGACGGCCAGGGCGCAGCTTCCGCTCACAGAGGCGTCAGTTCAAGGGGGCCGCCTGGCGCCCTGGCAACTGCGGCGCTTCCTAGCGTCTAATGGATATAGGCCGCGATCGAACGCGCACCTTCGCTGATCTCCCCAGAGAAACGGTATCCGGCCTGCAGCACCCGCGTTTCAGCATCGTTGTTCCGCGCGCACTCGCGCCCGAGCAGGATCATCTTGGCCTTCCGAGCGACGCCCTCGCGAAGGACGGCCTCGGGATTCGACATCGCCACTTCGCCGCACGACGGCATGTAATGGCTGGGAAAAGCGAAGCGGCCCGCGACCTGGCTACCGGACAGATAGTAAATCGTTGGGGTTTCATCGAACACCAGGACGCTTTGCCGTCGCCCGATCTTGGCGTCGATCATCGCCGAGGCCCGTCGCTCAAAACCGGCGTCCGAGGGCCAGCGGAGAAGTAAGCCGACATTCGGGAGGAACAGCACGACCGCGCAAACGGCGGCCACCAACCCGCCGAGAGCCTGATGTCTCGGAGTCAATCCGGCGAACAGGATGGCAAGCAACATCGTGAACGCCGGAATCCCGAGGATCAGATAGTGCGAATAGAACCGGTTCGACGCCGCAGTCGACAACAGGACTCCGACCAACTGCAAGCCCATCAGCAACGCGGGTCGGGTGTAGAGCGCTCGACCCGCGCGTTGCAGGTCCAATGAGGCGATCAGGAAGGGCAGCGAGAACGTCGCCATCGGGCCGACAATCGCCTGCACGATCCTGGATGTGGAAAGGTGGGCCAGCCGGTAATGGGCGTGATAGGCGGCCTGCTCCGTCAAGAATGGCCACCACGTGGCCGCTACGATCTGAGGCGCCCAGATCGCCACGACCGGTGCGATCCCGCCGGCGCCCAGCAGGAGCGCCCTTGCACCGCGTTCCCGGACCGTTAGGCCTTTTTCGGCCACAAGGCCCAGCATCGTCAGACCAACCGCCGGAATGGCGAGGTAGGTGACCTGGCAGGCGAGGCCATACAATACGGCCGCAAAGACCGCCGTGCGCCAATCCCGCCGGCCGGACAACAAGATCACATTGGCGCCAGCCACCAGCGGCGTGGCCGCGACTTCCGAGATAGTGAGCCAACCGCCGAGATCGACGCTTTCGACGGATGCCAGGGCCGTGAGGCCGATCGCGGTCCCCGCGGAAAGTCCCAGCCGTCTTGCCGTGACGAAGAGCAGCCACGCCGTCACCGCTGCCGCAAGGAGTCCCAGGCCGTGGATAGCCGCGACCGTCTGGCCCGCGAGCATCTCGGCGAGGCCGAATAGATAGAGCAGCCCGACCGGCTTGTTGTCGAATACCCCGTTCGGCGGCAGATGTCCTTGCAGGACATCCCGCCCCCCCAACGCGAACATGAACTCGTCGGCGTCATGCGAAGGGGCGTGCAGGAGGATCGCCCGCGACACGAAGATCGCAAGGATCAGAAGGCCCCCAACGACCAACCCTGCCGATTTGGTTGCGCTCCCCACACAGCGGATGGTTGCACAACAGCTCCGGTTGTCCAACTCCGCACGCAGCGACGTCAGGCTTCATCGGCCACGAGGGTGCGACCGCCCCGCCCGTCCCTCACACCCGCCGCGCGCTGAGGATGGCGACCGGGGGGTCGATCATCTGGCCCTGCATGGCCGGGTTCAGCGCGGCGCCGGTGGTGGGCAGGGCCAGGATGGCGCGGGCCACGTCCATGCCCTCGGTCACCTGACCGAAGGCGGCATAGCCGAGGTTGTCGCCGGGCTGGTCCGGATGGGCGTCCAGATAGGGGGCGTCGCCGCAGCAGATGGAGAAGTCGCTGGTGGCCGTGCCGGGCTCGAAGCGGGCCATCGACAGGGTCCCGTCGAGGTGCCTCAGCCCCGTGGCCAGGGTGCTCTCGTGGGCGATCGGCGGGAACAGCTTGGCCGGGTCCTTCACCCCGGCCTCGATCAGGCCCACGGTGGGCGCGCCCGGGGCGCGCGAGGCGCGGTAGAACACCGCGCCGTCCAGGCGGCCGGTGTCCACGTAGTGCAGGAAGTTGGCGACCGTGATCGGCGCCTTGTCGTCGGCCAGCTCCACCACGATCACGCCCTTGTCGGTCTGCAGCCGTACGCGGGTGCGGGCCGGCTGGGCCCAGACGGGGCCGGCGGCCAGGGCCGCGGCGGCGGCGAGCAGGTGGCGGCGGGTGGCGGTTGCGGGCATGGCGGGCCTACGGAGGTTGGCCGGTGCGGCCAGGCTACTCCCCCTCTCCCGCGAGCGGGAGAGGGGCGCGAGACCCCGGCCTCAGTCGGCGTTGAGGCGCTCGCGCAGTTCCTTGCCGCTCTTGAAGAAGGGCACGGCCTTGGCGCGGACGGACACCGTCTCGCCGGTGCGGGGATTGCGGCCCGAGCGGGCGGGACGCCCGCGCACGGAGAAGGCGCCGAAACCGCGGAGCTCGACCCGGCCGCCGTCCTCCAGCGCCTGGGTCATCGAGTCGAGGATGACCGCCACGACGCGCTCCACGTCCTTCTGAGTCAGGTGCGGATTTTCCGCAGCCAGCTTGGCGATCAACTCGGACTTGATCATCGACAAAAGCCCCTATCCCCGGCCGGACCATGATCGACAATCGGTGCGCTTTCAAGGGGTTGGGCGCTTTTAAGGCCACGTTTCATCGAACCGACGCAAAATCGCGGGGCCGGAAAAGGTAAACGCCCCGCCCGGTTTCCCGGACGGGGCGTTTTGTTTCCAGCACGCTACCGGCCTAGCGGCCTGCTTGAGCGCGGAAAGGGGCTCAAGTAGCGCGAAGCGCGGTAGCCCATCGAAGAAGGCCTAGTCCTTCTGGGCCTTCTCGCGCAGGGCGGCGCCCAGGATGTCGCCGAGCGAGGCGCCGGAGTCCTGCGAGCCGAACTGCTCGATGGCTTCCTTCTCCTCGGCCATTTCCAGGGCCTTCACCGACAGCGACACGCGGCGGGCCGCCTTGTCGATGTTGGTGATCTGGGCGTCCAGGCGATCGCCCACGGCGAAGCGCTCGGCGCGCTGCTCGGAACGGTCGCGCGACAGGTCGGCCTTGCGGATGAACGAGTTCATCGGCGCGCTGTCCTCGCCGAACCGCACCTCGATGCCGCCCGAGGTCACTTCCGTGACCGTGACCGTGACGGTCTGGCCCTTGCGGAAGGTGTCGCTGGTCATCGGGTCGCCAGAGAGCTGCTTGATGCCGAGCGAGATGCGCTCCTTCTCGACGTCCACGTCCAGAACCTTGGCCTTGACGACGTCGCCCTTCTTGTAGCGGGAGACGGCTTCTTCGCCCGAGACGTTCCAGTCGATGTCCGACAGGTGCACCATGCCGTCGATGTCGTTGTCGAGGCCGATGAACAGACCGAATTCGGTGGTGTTCTTGACCTCGCCCTCGACGGTCGAGCCGATCGGATGGGCGGCCACGAAGGCTTCCCACGGATTGGCCATGGCCTGCTTGAGGCCCAGCGACACGCGGCGCTTGGAGGCGTCGACGTCGAGCACCACCACGTCGACTTCCTGCGAGGTCGACACGATCTTGCCGGGGTGCACGTTCTTCTTGGTCCACGACATTTCCGACACGTGCACCAGGCCTTCGACACCGGCTTCCAGCTCCACGAAGGCGCCATAGTCGGTGATGTTGGTGATGCGGCCGGTGAAGCGGGCGCCCACGGGGTACTTGGCCTCCACGCCGTCCCACGGGTCGGACTGCAGCTGCTTCATGCCGAGCGAGATGCGCTGGGTGTCGGGGTTGATCTTGACGATCTGCACCTTGACGGTGTCGCCCACGGCCAGGACCTGGCTCGGGTGGGAGACGCGCTTCCAGCTCATGTCGGTGACGTGCAGCAGGCCGTCGATGCCGCCCAGGTCCACGAACGCGCCGTAATCGGTGATGTTCTTGACCACGCCTTCGCGGATCTCGCCTTCCTGCAGCTGGCTGACCAGCTCGGTGCGCTGTTCGGCGCGGGCTTCTTCCAGGATGGCTCTACGCGACACGACGATGTTACCGCGCGGACGGTCCATCTTGAGGATGGCGAAGGGCTGTTCCTTGCCCATCAGCGGACCGACGTCGCGCACCGGGCGGATGTCGACCTGCGAGCCCGGCAGGAAGGCCGAGGCGCCGCCGAGGTCGACGGTGAAGCCGCCCTTCACGCGGCCGACGATCGAGCCCATGACCGGCTCGTTCTTGCCGAACACGCCTTCCAGGCGGGTCCACGCCTCTTCGCGACGGGCCTTCTCGCGGCTGATCACCGCCTCGCCCATCGCGTTCTCGACGCGCTCCAGATAGACCTCGACGTCATCGCCGACCTTGATCTGGGGCTTGCCGTCGGGGGCGCCGAATTCCTTCAGCGACACGCGGCCTTCGGTCTTCAGACCGACGTCGATGATCGCGAAATCCTTTTCGATCCCGACGACCTTGCCGTGGACGACCTGGCCTTCGACGAAATCACGGCCGCCCAGGGCCTCGTCGAGCAGGGCCGCGAAGTCGTCGCGGGTCGGGTTCAGAGTCATGTCATCAGCCATGAGCTGTTCTTTTCTTTCGAATGCGCCAGGCGCGGGCGCGCTGCGGCGCGTCCCGGGCGGAAGGCTCTAGGGGTTGTGGTGGAGTCCGGCCGACGGGTTCGCCAGAGGGCAGAGCCACCATGGGGGGCAAAGCCAGAAGAGAACAGGTCGCCCGCGGGATCGCCAGGGTGCGCGGTTGGATTTGCCCGTCAGCCCCTCAAGACCTCTGGGTACGCGCGTCCTCGACAATGCGGCGGGCCGCATCAGCGGCCTGCGATATAGTCATTTTAGAGGTGTCGAGCAAGACCGCGTCTGCAGCCTGAACCAGCGGCGCGGCCGAACGGTGGGAGTCGCGTTCGTCGCGCTTCCTGATATCGGCCAGGATGTCCTCGAAGCTGACCGTGTCGCCGGCGTGGCTGAGCTGCAGATAGCGGCGCTCGGCGCGCACCTCGGGGCTGGCGGTGACGAACAGCTTGGCCGTGGCGTCCGGGCAGATCACCGTGCCGATGTCGCGCCCATCGAGCACCGCCCCGCCGGCCTGGGCGGCGAACTGGCGCTGGAAGTCGAGCAGGGCCGCACGCACCGCGGGAAACACCGCCGCCTGGCTGGCCAGCTCGCCCGCCGCCCGGGTCCTGAGTTCGGGGTCCTCCAGGTGGGTGGGGTCTAGCGCCTGCGCGGCCGCCGTGGCCGAGGCCTCGTCCACCACGCCGGCCCGGGCCTGCGCCATCGCGCCGACCGCGCGGTAGAGCAGGCCGGTGTCCAGGCACGGCAGGCCGAACTGCTGGGCCAGGCCATGGGCGATGGTGCCCTTGCCCGACGCCGCCGGCCCGTCCACGGCGATCACCAGGCGGGTCATGCCTCGGCCGCCTCGGTTTCCGTGATCCTGGCCCCCAGACCGGCCATCAGCTCGCCGAAGGTGGGGAAGCTGGTGGCGATCATGCCCGGCTCGTCGACGGTCACCGGGTTCTGGGCGGCGAGGCCGAGGATCAGGTGGGCCATGGCGATGCGGTGGTCGCCGTGGGTCTCGACCATCGCCTTGCCCAAAGGGACCCGCCCGTCGCCGGTGACGATCATGCCCTCGGGCTCCTCGGCCACGTCGACGCCGCAGGCCTCCAGTCCCGCCGCCATCAGGGCGATGCGGTCGCTTTCCTTGACGCGCATCTCGCCGATGCCGCGCATCACCGTCGGCCCCTCGGCGAAGGCGGCGGCCACCGCCAGGATCGGATATTCGTCGATCATCGAAGGCGCGCGCGCGGCCGGCACGTCCACGCCCTTGAGCGGGCCATGGCGGGCCACGAGGTCGCCCACCGGCTCGCCGGACTCCTCGCGCCGGTTCAGGATCTGCAGGTCGGCGCCCATCTCGATCAGGGTGTCGTAGAGGCCGGCGCGGCCGGGATTGAGCAGCATGCCGTCGAGCCGCACCTCGGAACCCGGGACGATCAGGCCGGCCACCACCAGGAAGGCGGCCGAGGACGGGTCGCCCGGCACGATCACGTGCGAGCCGTGCAGTTTCTGGCCGCCGGCCAGGCGGATGCGCCGACCGTGTCCTTCGGGCGTGATGTCGAGACGCGCGCCGAACGCGGTCAGCATGCGCTCGGTGTGGTCGCGGGTGGCCTCGGGCTCTATCACCTCGACACCGCCTTCCGCGTTCAGCCCCGCCAGCAGCAGGGCCGACTTCACCTGGGCCGAGGCCATGGGCAGGCGGTAGGCGATCGCCTTCAGGTTCCCGCCGTGGACGGTCAGCGGCAATTTGCCCGGCGTGGCTCCTTCCGCCCGTGCACCCATCATGCCGAGCGGGTCGAGCACCCGCCCCATGGGCCGTTTCTGCAGCGAGGAATCGCCGGTGAAGGTCACGCGGATCGGGTAGCCCGCCGCCGCGCCGATCAGGAGGCGTACGCCGGTGCCCGAATTGCCGCAGTCGACGATCGCCGTCGGCTCGGTGAAGCGGCCCTGGCCCTCCACCGTCCAACGTCCGCCGCCATGGCGCGTCACCGGGGCGCCGAGGGCGGCGCAGGCGTCGGCGGTGCGCAACACGTCGTCGCTTTCCAGCAGGCCCTCGATCTCGGTGCGGCCCGCGGCCATCGCTCCGAGGATCAGGGCGCGGTGGGAAATGGACTTGTCGCCGGGCGCGCGCGTCTGTCCCTTGAGCGGGCCGGAGGGGTGCGCCGTCAGCGTGACCGCCGTCATTATATGAGGCCTTCCAAAGCCGCCCCCAGAAACAGTGTGGGAGCCGAGGGGGATTGCTTTTGACAGCGCCCCAGACCCGTGGCAAGGGAGCCCGCTTTCCGGAATTCCACTCTCGAGGTCCAATTCCTTTGGCCAATCCCGATCTCGGCGCCAAACAGATCTGCCCGAACTGCCAGGCGAAGTTCTACGATCTGGGCCGCCGCCCGGCCGTTTGCCCCAAGTGCGCCACCGCCTTCGATCCCGAAGAAGCGGTGCGCAGCCGGCGGATGCGCGCCCGCACCGCCGTTCCCGACTATGAGACCGACGACGAAAAGCCGGCGCAGGTCCGCGGCAAGGACGCCGACGCCGACGGCGAGGGCTTCGAGGAGGAACCGGACGAAACGCCGGAGATCGACCAGGCCGTCGAGGCCGATCCGGTCGAGACCGACGAGGAGGAGGGCGAAGGCCCCGCTCCCAGCGCCCCCGACGACCTGGGCGTGGATTTCGCCGAGGACGAAGTCGAAGGCGAAGCCGAGGACGACGACACCGTGCCGTTCCTGGAAGACGAGGACGAAGACTTCGTCGACGAGGAGATCGAAGGCATCGCCGAAGACGACGGCGACGAGCACTAAGCCCGGCGTTTCCTCAAGGATTTCGGGGGTTTGCGGACCCCCGAAAATTCCTCGCAAAGGCGCTTGATCCCGAAGGTCATTCAGCCTAGTTTCCGCCGCCTCGCGGGACCCCTCGGGTCCGGCGGGCAAGACCAGGGTTCACCCCTTGGGGCTATAGCTCAGTTGGTAGAGCGCTTGAATGGCATTCAAGAGGTCAGCGGTTCGACTCCGCTTAGCTCCACCATAAAGGCCTCGGCGGACCCCGCCGGGGCCTTTTCCATTCTTGATTGCGCCTGGCGGCTACTTGAGCGCGCGGCGCCCGACCCGACGGGCTAGAACAGTGCCGCGCCGAGCCTGACCGCGTGCAGGCCGAGGCCGATCACCAGGCCCGAGGCGGCCAGCAGGACGATCCCCAGCAGCACCACCAGCCCGTCGCGCCGCGCCAGGCCCAGGGTGAGGAAGCAGGCGGTCAGGGCCGGCAGGACGTTGCCGAACGGGACCGGCAGGACCAGCACCAGGGCCAGGAGGGTGCAGGCCAGGCCGGTCATGACCCGCCCCACCGGGCCGGTCAGGCCCGTCAGCCGCGGCCGCACCACCCGTTCCATACGCTCCAGCCACGGCAAGGTCCGCCGCAGCACCGCCTGCAGGCGGCGCCGGTTCATGGTCATGTTGGCCAGCGCCCGCGGCAGCCACAGGGTCTTGCGGCCGAACACCATCTGCGGGGCCACGAACAGCAGGGGCAGGGCCGTCACCGCCGACACCACCGGCGGCAGGGGCAGGAGGGCGGGCAGGGTCAGGACGAAGGCGATCGGCGCCAAGCCGCCCGCACCAGTCATGCCGGCCACGAGGTCGGCGACCGTGACCCGCTCGCGCCCCTCGCAAAGCAGGGGCTCGAGGTCGTCGACCAGGGAGGACGAGGCGGCGGCGGTCTGGTCCAGGGGCATCACCGCAAGAGATGGTGAAGGCCGAGCCGGGCGCCATGCAGACCCCAGACGATGGCCGTGACGGCGATGGCCAGCGCCCCGCAGCCGACGATCACCGCCAGGCCGTCGCGGCGGGCGAGGCCGAGGGAGAACAGCAGCACCGTCAGGGCCGGGAACAGGTTGGCGAACGGCAGGGGCAGGACCAGCACCACGGCCATGAGGGTGCAGACCGCGCCGGCCACCACCGCCCCGACATGGCCGGTGAGGAAGGTCAGCCGCGGCCTGACCACCCGCTCCAGGCGCTCGATCCAGGGCATGACCCGCTCGACACCCTTGCGCAGCCGGTCGCGCTCGATCCGCCGGTCGGCCAGGCGCTTGGGCAGCCACAGGTCCTTGCGGCCGATCATCATCTGCGGCGCGGCGAACAGCAGCGGCAGGGCGACCGCCATCGACACCCCCGGCGGCAGGGGGATCAGCACCGGCAGGACCAGCAGGGTGACCACCGGCGCCAGGCCCTCGCCGCGCTCGACGCGCGCCACGATCTCGTCGACCGACACCGCGTCCTCCCCCATCCGCAGCAGCGGCTCGAGGTTGTCGGCGATGGACGGCGCGGCCTTGTCGGGCATGGGGGCCAAACGCGCCAGAGCCGATTTTGGCGCGAGTTCGCCTTGCAGCTGCTCGAGCGCAGTCCGGTCGGCGCTATCGCCTTGCGGCTACGTGAGCGCAGTCCGGTCACAGCAACCCCCGCGGTTGCTAAATCAACGTCGGGTTCCCATGTGATCCTTGTGTCGGGATGGGCGCCTCTTGAGGGCCGATCCGGACGCGCTTGAAGTCGCTTCAGTCAAGGGCTTCGGATGAACCGGACGATCCTTTTCGACAGCCCCTTCCTCCTGGGCTTCGAACATACGCGGTCCCTCGTGGAGCGCGCGGCCAAGGCCGCCGCCGAGAGCTATCCGCCGTACAATGTCGAAGACCTCGGGGACGACCGGCTGCGGATCACCCTGGCGGTGGCCGGGTTCTCACCCGACCAGCTCGGCGTGACCGTCGAGGACAATCAGCTGGTCATCCAGGGCCGGCGCGACGGCGAGACGCGCGCCGAAGGCAAGGAGCAGTCCTACCTTCACCGCGGCATCGCCGCCCGCGCCTTCCTCCGGACGTTCGTTCTCGCGGACGGCATGGAGGTGACCGGAGCGATCCTCGAGCACGGACTGCTTCACATTGATGTGTCGAGGATTCCCCCGGCCAAACTGGTGAAGCGTATTGCCATCAAGACCGCGGGCTGAACCAGCCGCATCTTGGGGCGTTGACTTGGTATGGAGGTGGTCGTGATGACGCCGATACTGACTTCGGAAGCGTTCGCTGCGCTGGGCGCGCCGAACCTAGTCTATGTTAAGCCTGTGTCGGCCAAGGAAGTGCTTGGCAACACGCAGGTGGACGAGATCGAGGGCATCGAGCTCGATCCCAACCAGACTTTCTATGCGCTGCACGGCGCAGATGGCCAGCGCCTGGCGGTGATGATGGACCGCGAATCCGCGGTGGCGGCGGCGGTGGCGCACGAGCTGGCGCCGGTGAGCGTGCACTGAGGGCGCGCGCGAGAGCGCGGCCCGTCATCCTCGGGCCCGTCCCGGGGACCCATAGTCGCCGGTCGCTGACGGGAGGTCGCGGCCGGCGAACTCATTTTCGGACCGCCAGCGCGAAGGGGTCGCCCGGGACAAGCCCGGGGATGACGATCATTGTAAGGGTTGTACCATCGCCGGGTGAGTCGGCCCTTCAACGCCTATGAATTCTTCGCCGGCGGCGGCATGGCCCGCGCCGGCCTGGGCGAGGGCTGGACCTGCCTGTTCGCCAACGACTTCGATCCGCTGAAGGCCCGCACCTATCGCGCCAACTGGCCGGGCGAGCCGCTGGCCGAGGGCGACGTCTGGGCCGTGGAGCCCGCCGCCCTGCCCGGCCGCGCCGACCTCGCCTGGGCCTCCTCGCCCTGCCAGGACTTCAGCCTGGCCGGCGGCCGGGCGGGCCTGAAGGGCGGCCGCTCGTCGGCCCTGTTCGGCTTCTGGCGGCTGATCGAGGCGCTGGACGAGGAGGGCCGCGCGCCCCGCGCCCTGGTGATCGAGAACGTCACCGGCCTGCTCAGCTCCCACGGCGGGGCCGACTTCGCCGCCCTGGCGGGGGCCCTGGCCGCCCGCGGCTACCGCTTCGGCGCCCTGGAGATCGACGCGGCGGCGTTCCTGCCCCAGTCGCGGCCGCGGGTGTTCGTGCTGGCCGCCCGCGATCCGCCGCCGGCCGCCCTGCTCGGCAAGAGCCCGTTGCACACCGCGGCCGTGCGCGCCGCCCACGCCGCCCTGCCCGACGCCCTGAAGGCGCACTGGCTGTGGTGGTCGCCGGGCGCCCCGCCCCGCCGCAACACCGCCCTCGCCGACCTGCTGGAGCCCGACGATCGGGTCGAATGGCACCGGCCCGAGCAGACCGCGCGCCTGCTGTCGCTGATGGCCCCGCTGCACGCGGCCAAGGTCGAGGCGGCCCGGATCGGCAGCACCGGCGCGTCGGGCGGGCGCCAGGTCGGCGCCGTGTTCCGCCGCACGCGCCTCGAGGACGGCCGCCGCGTCCAGCGGGCCGAGGCGCGCTTCGACGGCCTGGCCGGCTGCCTGCGCACCCCGCGCGGCGGCTCCTCGCGCCAGATCCTGCTGGTGGTCGACCAGGGCCAGGTGCGTACCCGCCTGGTGACCGGCCGCGAGGGCGCCCGCCTGATGGGCCTGCCCGACGACTACGTCCTGCCCAAGGCGGCGACCGGGGCGCTGCACGTGGTTGGCGACGGGGTGGCCGTGCCGGTGGTGCGCTTCCTGGCCGAACGGCTGATCGAACCCCTGCTGCAGAGCGCGGGCCGGATCGCCGCCGAATAGCAAAGGCCGCGCCCCGCTATAGAGATGCTGGGGAGACAGCGGCGATCCGGCCTCCTAGATTGCCGCCCGAAATCAGGCCGCAAGGAAGCCGCCATGGACTCCAACTCTCCCGCCTACGACGCCGCCCGCCACAAGCGCACCGGCCGGGGCAAGATCTACGACTCCATCATCGACACCATCGGCGACACCCCGCTGGTGCGCCTGCCCAACCTGACCCGGGCGCTGAAGCCCAAGGGCGAGGTCGTGGCCAAGCTGGAGTTCTTCAACCCGATCGGCTCGGTGAAGGACCGCATCGGCGTGGGCATGATCGAGGCCCTGGAGCAACGCGGCATCCTCAAGCCCGGCCATTCCACCATCGTCGAGCCGACCTCGGGCAACACCGGCATCGCCCTGGCCTTCGTCGCCGCCTCCAAGGGCTATCCCCTGATCCTGGTGATGCCCGACAGCATGTCGCTGGAGCGGCGCAAGATGCTGATCCTGCTGGGCGCGCGCCTGGAGCTGACCCCGGCCGAGCGCGGCATGCGCGGGGCCGTGGCCCGCTGCCAGGAGATCCTGGCCGAGATTCCCGGCTCGGTGATGCCGCAGCAGTTCGAGAACGCCGCCAACCCGGCGATCCACCGGGCGACCACCGCCGAGGAGATCTGGAACGATACGGGCGGCGCGGTCGACGCGGTGGTGTCCGGCGTCGGCACCGGCGGCACCATCACCGGCGTGGGCCAGGTGCTGAAGGCGCGCAAGCCCTCGGTGAAGATGGTGGCGGTCGAGCCCGAGACCTCGGCGGTGCTGTCGGGCGGCCCGCCCGGCCCGCACAAGATCCAGGGCATCGGCGCCGGCTTCGTGCCGGCCATCCTCGACCGCGGGGTGATCGACGAGATCGTCACCGTGACCAACGACGAGTCGATCGAGATGGCCCGCCGCGTGGCCCGGGTCGACGGCATCCCGGTGGGCATCTCCTCCGGCGCCGCCATCAGCGCCGCCTTCCGCCTGGCGGCGACCGACGAGTACGCCGGCAAGCTGATCGTCGCCATCGTGCCCAGCTTCGCCGAGCGCTACCTGTCGACAGCGCTGTTCGAGGGGCTGTAGGACCGGCAGCCATGCCGCTGGCGCAACGGCGGACAAAAAGGGCGCCCCCTTCCCCCTCGATGGGGGAAGGCCGGGATGGGGGTGCTTCGATACGGCGTCAGGCGTGGCCATGGAGGCGGTACAGCCTGCGAACCCCTTCCTGTGAGCCGACTGCCGCCACCCCCACCCAACCCTCCTCCATCGAGGGGGAGGGCGGCGCCCGTTCCGTTGACGATCGCGGTTGTCGCAGGCGCCCATGACCGACGTGTTCACACCGGAGATGCGCTCGGCGGTGATGCGCCGGGTCAAGGGCAAGGACACCGCGCCCGAGCTGAAGGTGCGCCGCCTGCTGCGGAAGATGGGCGTCGGCTACCGCCTGCACCGCGCCGACCTGCCGGGCAAGCCGGACATCGCCATGCCGGGCCGCCGGCTGGCCCTGTTCGTCCACGGCTGCTTCTGGCACGGCCACGACTGCGCCCGCGGCGCCCGCATGCCCAAGGCCAACCGCCCCTACTGGGAAGCCAAGATCGCCCGCAACCGCGCACGGGACGCGGAGCACCACGCGGCGCTGGCGGCGATGGGCTGGCGGGCGGTGACGCTGTGGGAGTGCGAGGTGAAGGACGAGGCGGCGTTGGAGGGGCGGTTGCGGGAGGAGCTCTTTCCCCAGTGCTGAGCACGCGGCAGATTGGCCCATTTGTTCACTGTTTGTTCTTGACCTGAGAGTGAGTCTAGCCCAAGCTTGTTCGTCCTCGTTGCGCGCCCGGCTGGCGGGCGGTGACTCAGATCGAGGAGGACCATGGTGGAGCAAGATCAAGAGAACGGTGAAAGCACGGCGTCGTTCATAGCCCGTCGGCAGCGCGCGGCTGCGGCCCGATCTTCAGCCAGGGCGGCAGCTCACCGAGACTACGGACGGCAGCTCCGGAACGGGCAGGCCCTAGACTTTCCGCAGCCGGCGGATCTTACAGCCCATGGCTCTCAGCCACCTTCTCCTTATTCATCGACTCCCTCGCCTCCCTCACCCAGCACGGTTGGAACCGACCACTCTTGGGCAGCCCCAGAACCTCTTCTCCAGGCCGACGCGGCGATAAGGAGTGCGGCGAATACGGCGACGTTCGGCGGCGCGGACAAATTCGCAGCGGCAATGGATGCGCTGCTTGCGCCGGGTGGCCTAGGCGGATGGGGACAGCGTTATGACGCCAATCTCCAGAAGGGGCAGGCACGTGATGGCTATGACGCAGTCCGTCGACCGGTGGCTCAGTCCGCCGGCTCGCTTGGCGGAGGCCTGTTGGGACTATTCGCCCTCGGGCCCGAGGAAGCGGCGGCCGCTGTCCCGCGTCTTGCGGGCGCCGCAAAGCTGACCGCCAAAGAGGTGGGCGCCATCCTGAGTGCCGGCGGCTTGGCGGGCCTCGGATCCCAGAAATTGTCTGACATTGCCACGGGGCGTCACTCGTCTACGGGAGACCTGGCCGGCGCCGTGGCGGGAGGAATCGCGGGGGCCGCGGCCTTTCCGCTAGGACCAACGAGGGCAGGAGCCGTGGACGGCGCCATCACATCGGCAGCGCAGGATTTGTTCAACGGACGGCGTGTCGACATCCCTCAGATGGCGCAAAGCGCGATGGGTGGAGGCTTGCTCAGCGGATTTGCAGGTAGCGCTGGCCGCAAATGGTCTGATGCGCTTTCCCGAGAAGCCAAAGGCCAACTCGGCGAGACGCTTGGAGATACAAGGGGCTTTGTCAACGGCGAAGGGCGGATGCGTAATCCAAAGAAACGAGCGCCGGTGACTGAGGGCAGTGCGAAGACCAGCCGCAAAGGACATTATTGGTATCCCGATGCCACTGAGGCCCGGGTTCCCGAGGATTGGACACAGCCACTGCCGAAAATGTTCGAAGATAAGTTCGGCTACGAGGCTGCCGTTTCAGATAATCAGAAGCTCGCGCAAACACAGCTTGGGCCGAAATTCCAGCTAAATCATTTTTTGCCCGACGATGTGGGCTTCATAACCGGCCTGCTGAGCGCTGGGTTTGGCCCCCAGATCGTCAACCGAACTCAGAATCGCTGAGGGGATAAGCGCGGATGGGGATCAAGCTTTCTTGGATCGCGGTCAAGAATGGGAGGAAGGAAGACCTTCTCGAGCGCCTTGGCCTCGAGGAGGTCGGGGAGACCTCCGACGAGATTGGGCAGGATTTTGTCTTTGGGGAAACAGCCACAGGATGGTCCGTCCTAGTCATGAAGAAGCTGCTGTCTGACCTGGACAAGACCTTGCTCTCGGCTGCCCCGAAGGGATCCAGTCTGTGCGGCTTGATGACTGAAATCGTGATGTCCAGCGAAGTCGGGGGTTATATCGACGGGCAAAAGGTGTGGTCCGTGGTCCATAATCCCGAAAAGGAGGCGCGGGCGGTAATTCACGGCGCCCCGCCGGAGCCCTTCGGCGAGATCAAACAAAGGCTGGACGCCAAACAGGCGGAAGCGGGTGATGAGCAAGTCGACTATTTGTTCGACCTGCCGATGGAACTGACAGCGAGCCTCAGCGGATACAGGCCTTCCGAAGGCGGGATCGCCTGGACGGTCCTGAGGCGCAAGAATGCGCGCAACGTTAAGGCCGACGTGCTTGGCCGATCGCTGACCACGGCGATCAGGGTGGAACTGTTGCCGCTTCTGTGGTCGCTCGGATGGAAGCCCGCCCACGACGATCCCAAGCTCCACTTGGAGGGCGAGATCGTCCGCCAGATCGGCGCGAAGACGCAGACCATCAGCTTCGAATATGGCAGCGGACCGGAAACCTACATCCACGTTCTCTACCGGACCACGGAACACCCGGCTTCGGGGCCGAGCCGGCAAGAGGCCGGAACAACCCAGATGCCCGAACAGCGACCGCCCTGGTGGGAAAAATTTCTGCGAATGGCCACGACGGCGTCCTCAGATGACACCATCGATGCAGCAATCGAGAAGGCCAAGACGGACATCCGTGCGGTGGACGACTATCTGACGACTGGAACCTTGAATCCGCACATCTTCATCCAAGGGCGCTGGACCAGCCAGAAGCCGGGAGACGCCTGACACCCTCCGCCTCTGCTGTCTACACCGCCGCCAACCCCGCCTTCAGCCGCGCCCGCGTGAACGGCGCCCGTCGCAGCCGCACGCCGGTGGCGTCGTACACCGCGTTGGCGATGGCGGCGGCGACCGGGCGGGTCGAGGGTTCGCCGGCGCCGGAGGGGGGCAGGTCGGGGCGGTCGATGAGGACGATGTCGATCGACAGCGGCGCGTCTTCCATCTCCAGGATCGGATAGCCGACCCAGTCGAGGCTGGTGACGTTGTTGGCGTCGAACTTGACCTCCTCGAACAGGGCGCGGCTGGCGCCATGCACGACATTGCCCTCGATCACGCTCTTCAGGGTGCCGGGGTTGATGACCAGGCCGCACTCGTGGGCCACCCAGAAGCGGCGCGGCCAGATGCTGCCGGTGGCCTTGTCGACCTCGACCTCGCAGGCGATGGCCACGATGGTGTCGCCGCGCGGGGCGTAGGCGAAGCCGCGCCCGATGGCCTTGGCGCCCTCGGCGCCGCGCCGCGCGCCGGGCGGGCCGGCCTTCCAGTTCGCCGCCTTGGCCGCTGCCTCGATCACCGCGCGGTGGCGCGGGTCGGTGATGTGGGCCAGGCGGAAGGCGACCGGATCGGCGTTGGCGGCCACGGCGCATTCGTCGATGAACGACTCGCTCGCGAAGTGGATCTGCGGCCCGAGCGGGTCGCGCAGGTGCGAGGTCCGCAGCGGCGAGGCGACGGCGAGCAGGCTCGGGATGGTCTCCCAGCTGACCCGGCGGGCGGGGAACACATAGGCGTCCTCGGGCGCGGCGAAGCCCGGCGCGGGCTTGTTGACGAAGCCGGTCTGCTGGCCGGCCAGGAAGTCCTGCGGCTCCTGCTCGAAGGTGTTGACCTCCATGCGGGTGAAGCCCTTGGAGGCGTAGTCGTAGCCGACGATGCGGCCGCCGTCGGAGATCGTGGCCCGCACCGTGTGGATCGAGGCGGCGCCCTTGGGGTCCCAGCCGTGGCCGTCGGCGCGCATGCCCTGGGCCCGCACCGGCTTGCCGGCCAGCAGCGACATCAGGGCCGCGTCGGCGCAGGCGTCGCCGGCGTCGTTGCGGCCGTAGGAGCCCGGCCCCTGGACGTAGATCGAGCGCACGCTCTCCACCGGCCGGCCGAGCAGCTTGGCCACCCCGTGGGCGGTGGCGTGAGTCTTCTGCGAGGGGTTGTAGAGGGTCACGGAGTCGGGGCGCACGTCGGCCACCGCGCAGCCCGGGCCCATGCTGGAGTGCGACTGGAACGGCCACTGGTACTCGGCCGACACCAGGGTCCCGCCGTTGGCCATGGCCTCGGCGACGCCGCTGGTCTCAGTGACCACCTGGCGCTTCTCGGGCTCCGCGCCACGGATGTGGTCGAACAGGGTCTCAGAGTCGAAGAACGCCGGCTTGGCGTCGGACCAGACCACCTTCAAGGCGCGCGCGGCCTGGATCGCGTCCCACTCCCTGGGCGCCACCACGCCGACGAAGTCGCCCTTGCGCACCACCTTGGCGCCCGGGACCTTGGCGATCGAGGCCTCGTCGACGCTGACGACCTTGGCCCCGGCCACCGGCGGGCGCACCACGCGGCCGTGCAGCATGCCGGGCAGGCGCACGTCGGCCGAATAGCGGTAGCGGCCGAACACCTTGTCGGGGATGTCGCGCCGCTTGGGCGAGGTGCCCACCACCTTGTAGTCCTTGGGCGCCTTGGGCTTGGCCTTGCCCTTGGCGGTCAGGCCGTTGCCGTACTGGCCGTTCCAGTCGAGCTTGGCGTCGAAGGCGGCCTTGACCAGCTGGGCGTAGGTGCGCCGGCCGCCGCCGGGGGCCGAGACCACGCCATTGTCGACCTTGAGCTGATCGGCCGGGACCTTGAGCTCCTCGGCGGCCCGCTCGACCAGCAGGCGGCGGGCTTCGGCGGCAATGTTGCGCAAGGTGGCCCCGCCGCGCTGCACGCCGGTGGAGCCGGACACCCCGCCCTGGTCGCAGGTCATGCCGGTGTCGGCCAGGTGCACCTGCACCCGCTCGACCGGCAGGTCCATCTCCTCGGCGACGATCTGGGCGATGGCCACCTCGACGCCCTGGCCGACGTCGGGCTTGCCGAAGAAGGCGGTGACCATGCCGTCGGGGGCCACGGCCAGCCAGGCGTCGACCGTGGCCGGGTCCATGGATTTGGCGGCGGCGGCTTTCGCAGCGGCCGCGAGCACCGGCGCGGGGACCGAGGCGGTGACCACCAGGGCGCCCAGGGTGCGCAGGAAGTCGCGGCGGCCGAGGTGAGCAGGGGACGTGTGCGCGTTCATGGCTCGACCTCCCTACGCCGTCATCGCCGCCGCGCGCTTGACGGCGCGCAGGATGGCCAGGTGCGTGCCGCAGCGGCACTTCAGCCCCTTGAAGGCGTCGCGGATCTCCGCGTCGGTGGGCTTGGGCTTCTCCTTGAGCAGGGCCGCGGCGGTCATCATCCAGCCGGAGATGCAGTAGCCGCACTGGGGCACCTGCTCCTCGATATAGGCGGCCTGGATCGGGTGCGGCTTCCGCGGCGTGCCGAGGCCGGCCAGGGTGGTGACGGCCTTGCCCGCCGCCGCCGAGGTCGGGGTGACGCAGGAGCGCACCGGCTTGCCGTCCACCTGCACCGTGCAGGCGCCGCACTGGGCGAGGCCGCAGCCGAAGTGCGGGCTGTCGAGCTGCAGCTCGTCGCGCAGGACGTAGAGCAGGGGCGTCGACGGATCGGCCTCGACGCTGCGCGCCTTGCCGTCGACGGTCAGGGAAAGTCGCTCGGCCATGTTCCACCCCTGGGCTCTGGGCCGCTGTCGTTGAGGCGGCATTGAGAGCCCGGCGGGCCGGATGGTCAATCGCTACAGGCGGATACAGCGCCTAAGGATGTCAGGCGATCGCCAGGTCCTCGCCGGCCAGGGCGCGCTCGACCAGGGCGATGGTCTCGCCGACGCCGTAGATGGCCACAAAGGAGCCGAAGCGCGGGCCCTGGCTCTGGCCGAGCAAGACCTCGTAGAGGGCCTGGAACCACAGGCGCAGGGGCTCGAAGCCATGCGCCTTGCCGACGGCGAACACCTCGTTCTGGATCAGCTCGGCGTCCTGGCAGCCGCCCGGCAGGGCCCTGAGCCGCGCCAGCAGGTCCTCCAGCGCCTTGCGCTCCTGTTCGGAGGGGGCGCGGAACGTCTTGTTCGGCCGGACGAAGTCCTCGTAGTAGGCGATCGCCCCGTCGGCCAGCTTGTCGAGCAGCGGCTGGCTCTGCGGCGTCGCGCCCGGCAGGTAGCGCGACAGGAAACCCCACAGGATGTCCTTGCTCGAGGCGTTGGCCGCCGACACCAGGTTCAGCATCAGCGAGAACGACACCGGCGAGCCCTGCTCGGGCGGGGCGGCCGCATGGACGTGCCACACCGGGTTGTCGAGCGGATTGGGAGTCTTTGCAGGCGCAACCGCTTCGCTGCTTGAGCGCTCCGGCGCCTTCTCGCCCTCCGCCGGCGGCGGGGCCGTCCGGTTGCGGTTGAAGCTGTCCAGCTGCTGCAGATACTCGTCCGACGCCTTGGGGATGACGTCGAAGAACAGCCGCTTGGCCGACTTCGGCGACTGCCACATGTAGTAGGCCAGGCTCTCGGGCGCGCCGTAGCGCAGCCAGTCCTCCATGGTCAGGCCGTTGCCCTTGGACTTGGAAATCTTCTGGTTGTTCTCGTCGAGGAACAGCTCGTAGTGGAAGCCCTCGGGCGGATCGCCGCCGAGGATCAGGCAGATCTTGGACGAGGCCTTGACCGAGTCGATCAGGTCCTTGCCCGACATCTCGTAGTCGATGCCGAGCGCGGCCCAGCGCATGGCCCAGTCGGGCTTCCACTGCATCTTCACGCGGCCGCCGGTGACCATGGTCTCGACCAGCTCGCCGTCCTCGTCGCGGTAGGTGATCGTGCCCTTGCCGGGGTTGCGCTCCAGCGTCGGTGTCTGCAGCACGCGGCCGGTCTTGGGGCTGATCGGCATGAAGCAGCTGTAGGTCGCGCGCCGCTCCTCGCCGAGGGTGGGCAGCATCACCGCCTGGATCTCGTCGAACTTCTGCAGCGCCCACAAGAGGGCCGTGTCGAACACCCCCGACTGGTAGCAGTAGGTCGACGACAGGAAGCTGTAGTCGAAGCCGAAGCCGTCGAGGAAGGCGCGCAGGCGGGCGTTGTTGTGCTGGCCGAAGCTGGGGTGCTCGCCGAACGGGTCGCGCACCGCGGTCAGGGGCTTGCCGAGATCCTCGGCCAGCATCTCCTTGTTGGGCACGTTGTCGGGCACCTTACGCAGGCCGTCCATGTCGTCGGAGAAGCTGACCAGGCGCGTGGGGATGGCGTCGTCGGTGAGCGCGCGGAAGGCGGCGCGGACCATGGTGGTGCGCGCCACCTCGCCGAAGGTGCCGATGTGCGGCAGGCCCGAGGGGCCGTAGCCGGTCTCGAACAGCACGGTGCGGCCGAGCTTGGGCAGCTCCTTCACCGCCTCGTCGGTCTTGCCGGCGTTGATCAGGGTCATCGCCAGGTCGCGGTGGGAGTCGAACTCCAGACCGGTCATCAGCCGGGCCAGCACGGTGCGCGCCTGTTCGAACGGCCAGGACCGGGCGTCGCGCGCGAGAGGGGAAAGGCCTTGGAACATGGCCGAGGGGTTACAGGACGGGAGCCCGAACCTCAAGGATCGGTGATCGGGCGCGCCCAACTAGCCGCAAGGCGGTAGCGCAGACAGAGGAATCAAGGCGTGTCCCGGATCCAGCGGATCGGCGACGGCGGCTTGAGCTTCGCCGACTCGGCCAGGGCGTTCTTGACCGCGTCCAGGTCCTTGGCCACGCAGTTGGCGCCGACGATGACCAGGCCCGCGAACGGCTGGGCGGTGACGGCGGCGGGCGCGGGCCTGCCGGGCGGCGGCGGCGCGGCCGGGGCCGGGGCCGGAACGGGACCGCACTCGGCCTGCACCATCTGGGCCTCGGTGATGCGGCCGGCGGCGTCGGTCTTCAGCGGCGTGATCGCGGCGTAGGTCCAGCCATAGACGGGGTTGTCGGTGTCCTTGGGCTCGGGGACGCGCGGGTCCTTGAACACCTCGCCGCTCAAGTGCGACTGCATCAGCAGCGGCTGGCCGTCGACCAGGCGATAGGTCTGGAACAGGGCGCGCTCGTGCCGGCTGACCGAGAAGATCTGGCCGCGGCGGACCTCCAGGGCCACGGCGCAGTCGGGCCAGTCGCCCAGGCGCCTGCGGATGTCGAAGGGGCAATTGTCGGGCGCGTGAGCGGTCGACCACAGCCCCGGCCTCAGCTCCGGATCGCCCTGCTCACGCGCCTCGCTAAGCAGCGGCCGGCGCGAATAGACCTGGTTGCAGGCCGCGAGGGCCGGCAGGGCCAGGGCGATCAGCAGGACGGGGACCAGGCGCATCCGATCCTCTTCCGCCAATCGGCCTCAAGTAGCAACTGTGGCCGCGACGCTCGATTTTTGCCCCGCCCTGCCCCATCTGGTATGGAGACGCCATGCGCCTCGCCCTTCGCGGGGCGCGTTTTTCGTTGAGCTTGCCTTGGACCTGACCCCCAATTCCCAGACTCTGACGCTCAAACGCCCGACCCTGGCCGAGCCCGCCCCCGGGCCCAAGAACCTGGCCGGGCTGACGCGCCCCCAGTTGCAGGCGGCGCTGGTGGAGTCCGGCGTGGTCGAGCCGGCCAAGGCGAAGATGCGCACCAGCCAGATCTGGCGCTGGGTTCACCACTTCGGCGTCACCGACTTTTCCGGCATGACCGACATCGCCAAGGATGCCCGCGCCCGCATGGAGCAGGCCTTCGTGCTGCAGCGGCCCGAGGTGGTCGAGCGCCAGGTGAGCCGCGACGGCACGCGCAAGTGGCTGATCCGCTTCGCCCCGGGGGTGGAGGCCGAGATGGTGTTCATCCCCGGCGTGGGCCGCGCCGGCGCCCTGTGCGTGTCCAGCCAGGTGGGCTGCACCCTGAACTGCACCTTCTGCCACACCGGCACGCAGCCCCTGGTGCGCAACCTGTCGGCCGCGGAGATCGTGGCCCAGGTGCAGATCGCCCGCGACGACATCGGCGAGTGGCCCTCGCCCGCCGCCGAGCGCCAGCTGTCGAACATCGTGTTCATGGGCATGGGCGAGCCGCTCTACAACCTGCCCCACGTGGCCGACGCCATCGACATCGTGTCGGACAACGAGGGCGTCGCCATCTCGCGCCGACGCACCACGATCTCGACCTCGGGCGTCGTGCCGGAGATCCCCCGCGCCGGCGAGCTGACCCAGGCCATGCTGGCGATCTCGCTGCACGCCACCAACGACGACCTGCGCAACGAGCTGGTGCCGCTGAACCGCCGCTACCCGATCGCCGAGCTGCTGGACGCCGTCCGCGCCTATCCGGGCCTGAGCAACGCCCGCCGGGTGACCTTCGAATACGTCATGCTCAAGGGCGTCAACGACAGCCCGGCCGAGGCCAAGGCCCTGGTCCAGCTGCTGAAGAACATCCCGGCCAAGGTCAACCTGATCCCGTTCAACCCCTGGCCCGGCAGCCCCTACGCCTGTTCGGACTGGGCCACGATCGAGACGTTCGCCGCCATCCTCAACCGCGCCGGCTACGCCTCCCCCATCCGCACCCCGCGCGGCCGCGACATCCTCGCCGCCTGCGGCCAGCTCAAGAGCGAGAGCGAGAAGGTGCGGGCCAGCGAGCGGCGGAAGGCGGAGAAGGCCTAATCCCCTCGTCATTGCCGGGCTTGTCCCGGCAACCCAGCCCCGCCGTCGTCCAAATCGATGCCCCACACTTCGTCGCAGAGGTCTCGCCAGTCGGGGTTCATCGCCTCGATGACGTTCAATTTCCAGGCGCGGGGCCATCCCTTCATCGTCTTCTCGCGCTGGATCGCGGCGGTCATGAGCTGGAAGGTCTGAAACCACACGAGCCGTTTGCAGCCGTAGGTCTTCGAGAAGCCTTCGGCGACGCCCTGCTTGTGCTGGCGCACTCTTCGCCAAAGATTGCTGGTGACGCCGAGGTACAGCGTGTCGTTGCGGCCGCTGGCCATGATGTAGATGGCGATCACCCCTTCCCGTCGCATGTCGCCAGCGTGGCGCGGCTGGGTCCCAAGGACAAGCCTTGGGATGACGATGTTTTTTGAGTTGCGGCGCGTCGGCCAGGCCGAGAGGGACGTGGCTCGTGGAAAGCTGCCCCCAGGGCCCGCTGGAGCTGCGCAAAGGCGCCCGAGGCGCGTATGATCGCCGGCGCTAAATCATTGCGTGTCGGCTGCCGAGTTCAACTCATGGAGGCCAACCATGGCTGGAACGCTTGAGTGCAAGCACTTCGACCAACCCGACGAGATGCGCCCGTTCAAGGATGACATGGGCCATCTGGACGTCGTCACCGTCGGCGACCGCATCGTCGGCCGGGGCGTGTTCGAACCGGGCTGGCGCTGGTCGCAGCACGTCAAACCGATCGCCGGAACGCCGTCCTGTCAGGCGACCCACACCGGGTACGTCGTGGAGGGACGGATGGCGGTGCAGATGGACGACGGCTCGCAGACCGAATACGGCCCCGGCGACGCCTTCTTCATGCCGCCGGGCCACGACGCCTGGATCGTCGGCGACCACCGCTGCGTGATGATCGACTTCACGGGCGTGTCGCAGTACGCCACGCCCGCCTGACCGCCTTACGATCTGATCGCCGCCAGCTTCAGCGCAGCGTCGCGCTGTCCAGGTTCAACCGGTCCGCCGGGATGATCTCGGCCTGGGGGTACTTGGCCTTGAGCGCGGCCGAGAACACCTTCGCGTCGCCGGCCACCACCAGGGTGGCGCGGGCGGGGTCGAGCACCTGGCCGCCCATGGCCGCCACCTGGCCCGCGGTGACCGCCTCCACGCTCGGGGCGTAGCGGTTGATCTCGTTGAGGTCGACGCCGTGCAGGGCCAGGCCCGACAGGTAGGAGGCGAGACCATCGTTGGAGGCCACGCTGCGGCCGAAGCCGCCGGTCAGGGTCGCCTTGCGCGCGGTCAGTTCCTCGGTCTTGGGCGGATCGGCCTTCACGCTGCCTACCAGCTGCAGCATCAGCTCGGCCACCTCGACCGCGGACTCGTTCTTGGTCTGGGCCAGGGCGGCGATGGGACCGGTCCCGCGGCGGGCGTCGAGCACGGCGTTGGCGCCGTAGCTGAGGCCGCGCTTGACGCGCACCTCCTCGTTCAGCCGCGCCGAATAGCCGCCGCCGAGCACGGCGTTGGCCACCATCGCCTGGTAGTAGCGCGGATCGGTGCGGGCCACGGCCGGGAGGTAGAGGTCGACCGCCGCCTGGCCCGTGCCGGGCAGGTCGATGACGATCACCCGCGGCTTGGCCTGGGGCGTGGCCACTTGCACCTGCGGCAGGGGCGCGGCGGGCTTGGCCCAGTCGCCGAACGCGCGCTCGGCCAGGGCGAAGCCCTGCTCCGGGGTGATGTCGCCGGTCAGCACCAGCACGGCGTTGTCGGGCCGGTACCAGGCCTGGTGGAAGGCGGTGATGTCGGCGCGGGCGAAGCGCTTGATCGAGGCGGGCGTGCCGTTCAGCACATGGCCGTAGGGCGTGCCGGCGAACACGGCGGCGGCGGCGCTGTAGCGGGCCAGCTCGCCCGGCTGCTGGAAGGCGACCTCCAGCGAATCCAGGGTGCGGGCGCGCAGCCGCTCGATCTCGTCCTGCGCGAACGTCGGCCGACGGACCACGTCGGCGAAGATGGCCATCGACTGGGGCAGCTTGGCGGTGAGGGCCCCGAGGTCGATGCGGGTCCCGTCCCAGCCGGCGTTGGCGTTGATCTGGGCGCCGAGCGCCTCGGCGTCGCGGGCCACCTGCTCGGCGGTGCGCGCGCCGGCGCCCTGGCTCAGCAAGGTGGCGGTGAAGTCGGCGAGGCCTGCCTTGCCGGCCGGGTCGGCCGCGCCGCCGCCCTTGATGGTCATCTGGGCGGTGACCAGCGGCAGGCTCCCGTCTTGGGCCACGATCACGCGGAGGCCGTTCTTCAGGGTGCGTTCGGAGGCGACCGGCAGGCGCGGAGTGACCGGCGGGCCGGGCGGGGGCGGCGACTGGCGCGTGGCCGGCGGCGGCGGGGTCTCGGTCGTGGTCGGGGGCTTGGCGGCGACCGGGGCCGAGGGCTGGCTCGGGCTGGGCGGCGGCGCGGCGGCCCCGGCGGGCCGCTCCTTTTCCGACACGTAGTTGATGGTCACCCGGGTGTTGTCGGGCAGGTACTTCCTGGCCACCCGCTGCACGTCGGCGGCGGTCACCGCCTGGATCTCCTTGAGGTCGTCGTTGACCTTGCTGACCGAGCCCTCGACGTAGTGGGCGTAGCCGAAGGCGTAGCCGCGGCCGTAGACCGGCTCGCGCTGGCGCAGGTCCTGGGCGATCAGCACGGTCTTGGCCTTGTCGAGCTCGGCGGCGTCGACCGCCGTGTCGCGCAGCCTGGCCACCTCGGCGAGCAGGGCCTGCTCGCCCTGCTGCACGGTCTTGCCGTCGGCCATGATGGCGCCGACGTAGAACAGCCCCGGCTGCTGGCGCGCGTCCGACGCCGAGAACACGCTCTGGGCGATCTGCTGGCGATAGACCAGCGACTGGTTCAGCCGCGCCGAATCCCCGCCGGTGAGCAGGGCGTCGAGCACCGTCAGGGGCGCCTGGTCGGGGTCCTTGGCGGCCGGCCCGAGCCAGGTGATCGCCACCGCCGGCAGGGGCACGTTGGGGCCATAGGTGGTGACGGTCTTGGGCGCCGTGCGCGCCGGCTCCTTGGCGGTGACGCGCGGGAACGGCGTCGCGGGCGCCTTGATCGGAACGAAGTACTTGTCGATCAGGGCGTCGAGCGCCTTGGGATCGAAGTCGCCGACCACGATCAGCATGGCGTTGTCGGGCCGGTAGTAGGTGGCGTGGAAGGCGCGCACGTCGTCGATCGAGGCGGCCTCGAGGTCGGCGATCGAGCCGATGCCGGGGCGCCGGTAGGGGTGCACGGTGAAGGAGTTCTCCGGGATCGCCAGGGCCTCGAAGCGGCCGTAGGGATCGGCCAGCACCCGCTGGCGCAGCTCCTCCTCCACCACCTGGCGCTCGGACTTGAAATTGGCGTCGTCGACCATCAGCGAGCTCATCCGCTCGGACTCGGCCCACAGCAGGCGCTCCAGGTGGTTGGAGGGCACCACGTCGAAGTAGTTGGTGAAGTCGTCGGCGGTGGAGGCGTTGTTCAGCCCGCCGACGTCCTCGGTCAGCCGGTCCATGAATTCGGCCGGCATGTCCTTGGTGGCCTTGAACATCATGTGCTCGAACAGGTGGGCGAAGCCCGAGCGGCCGGCCGGGTCGTCCTTGGAGCCGACGCCGTAGAACACCTGGATGTTGACCAGCGGCACCGAGTGGTCGACCGAGGTCACCAGCTTCAGCCCGTTGGGCAGGGTGCGCTCGGTGTACTGGAACGGCGGCACGACGATGGCCGCGGCGGGCGTGGCCTGGGGCGTCTGGGCGTTCGAGACCGGGCCGAACAGCAGGGCGGCGGCGGACAGGCAGGCCAACAGACGCTTCATCGCAAGGCTCCAGCGGAAAGGCGGCGCACGCTAGCACGCACAACGCGGCGGGCTAGTGGCCTAAGCCCCCTCCCCCTTGATGGGGGAGGGGTTTGGCGTGGGGCTGACCTCGAAGGAAGAGCGCTGGAGACGCTATCCCGTTCGCCCTGCCACGAGCGCGGCGCCTGGATCAGGCGTCACCCCCATCCCCGGCCCGTCCCCCATCAAGGGCGAAGGGGGTTAGCCCTGGCCGATCATGCCGCCATCGCGGTCTCTTTCCGCTGGCGGGCCGCCTTCCCCGATCATGCCGCCTTCGGGTTCCGGCGCCGGCTGGGTCGGGGCGTCGTCCGTCTCGCCGCCCTCGACCTGCGGCGGCCCGGGGGGTGCGGGCTTGGGTTCGCGGGGCTCCATCTCAAGCCTCCTCTTCGTCCTCGTAGCCCACAATGTCCAAGGGCCGGGCGGCGATCCCTTCGAGTTCGGCCCAGCGGGCGAGCGCCTCCTCGCGGCCGTGCGTGATCCACAGCTCCTGCGGGCGCAGGTCGGCGATGGTCGAGGTCAGCTCGCCCCAGTCGGCGTGGTCGGAGAGGATCAGGGGCAGCTCGACCTGACGCTGGCGGGCCCGGGCGCGCACCCGCATCCAGCCCGAGGCGAAGCCGGCGATCGGATCGGGGAAGCGGCGCGCCCAGCGGTCCTGCGTGGCCGAGGGCGGGGCAAGGATGATCTGCCCCGCGAAATCGGCTTTGGAGCCCGTCGCGGGCGCCAGGGCGCCCAGAGTCACACCCCACTGCTCGTAAAGCGCGTTCAGCCGCTCCAAGGCGCCGTGCACATAGATCGGCTGGTCCCATCCGGCCTGGCGCAGGAGGGCGATCAGGCGCTGGGCCTTGCCCAGGGCGTAGACGCCGACGATGTGGGCCCGCTCGGGGAACTGGGCGAGGGAATGCAGCAGGCGCTGCACCGCCTCCTGCGGCGGCGGGAAGCAGAACACCGGCAGGCCGAAGGTGGCCTCACTGACGAACACGTCGCACGGCACGGGCTCGAACGGCGCGCAGGTGGGATCGGGGCTGCGCTTGTAGTCGCCCGACACCACGATGGTCATGCCCTTGCAGCGCACCACCGCCTGGGCCGAGCCGAGGATGTGGCCGGCCGGGGCGAACGACACCTCCACCCCGTCGCGCGCCGCCACCTCGCCATAGGCCAGGGGCTGAACTGCGGCGGCATAGCCCTCGCCGTAGCGCACGGCCATGATGTCCAGGGTCTGAGGCGTGGCCACCACCGCCCCGTGGCCGGAGCGGGCGTGGTCGGAATGGCCGTGGGTGATCACCGCCCGCGCCACCGGCCGCACCGGGTCGATGTAGAAGTCCCCCGGCGGACAGTAGAGCCCCTCGGGCCGGGGGCAGAGCAGCGCGGTCGGCTTGATCAGGGCCATGGCTCAGGAATGGGTCCCCGGCCCCGCCGTTGCAAGGTCAGAGGCACTTCAGCTGTACGAGGGTGCTCCGCACCGCCTCGTCGAGCGGGGTGTGCGGCTCGCGGCCCAGAACCGCCTCGAGCTTGGCGTTGTCCAGCCGCAGGGGCTGGCGCCACAGGTAGCGCATCTCCAGCATCTCGCGGAACAGCGTCACCACCGGCGACAGCAGGGCGACCAGGGGCCAGGGGAAGGCGGCGACCTTCAGCGGCCGCCCCGCCGCCCGGCGGATGGCCTCGGCCATCTGCAGGCCGTCGACGTCGCGGTGGCCGGCGAAGTGGAAGGTGTCGAAGCCCTCGGCAGGGGTGCGCTCGACGAGCTCGGCCATGGCCTCGGCCAGGTCCGGCAGATAGGCCCAGTCGTGGCCGACGCCGGGCCGGCCGGGCCGGGCGACGCGGCGCAGCGGCTTGCCGGCCTGCACCAGGCCCTGGGCGAACCAGTTGTTGCCCACGCCCCGGCCGCCGAAGAAATCGCCGGCCCGCACCACCAGGGCCGGGACGCCGGAGTCCTTCAGCCGCCGCTCCATCTCCGCCCGGATCTTGCCCTTGCGCGTCAGCGGGCGCTGCGGGGAGTCCTCGCGCAGCACCGGGAAGGCGTCGGGGCCATAGTTGTAGACCGTGCCGGGCAGCAGCACCCGGGCGCCGGCCGCGCGCGCCGCGGCGATGCTGTTGTCGATCATCGGCAGGACCAGCTTGTCCCAGTCGCGGTAGCCCGGCGGGTTCACCGCATGGACCACCAGGCTGCAGCCGGCCGCCGCCCGCATCACCGCCGCGCGGTCCATGGCGTCGCCCTGCAGCCACCGGATCGCCGGATCGCGGCCCTGGGCCGCCCGGGCGGGATCACGGCTCAGAGCCTTGAGGGTCCAGCCGCGGGCCAGCAGCACTTCGGTCAGGGCGCCGCCGACGCCGCCGGTGGCGCCGAGGATCAGCGCGGTCTTGTTGAGTTGGTCGGACATGGCCGTCTCCCTTCAGGTCTCGAGGACGGGATCAGGATGACGGCCGGGCCAGATAAAGAAAATTGTAGGAATGCGTGGAGTCAATATACAAGAATGTATGGATAGCCAGCCGGACTGGGACCGCTACCGCTCCTTCCTCGCCGTGCTCGAGGAGGGCTCCCTGTCGGCGGCGGCCCGGCGCCTGGGCCTGACCCAGCCCACCCTCGGGCGGCACATCGAATCCATCGAGGCCGCCCTCGGCCAGGCCCTGTTCGTGCGCTCCCAGCGCGGCCTTTCGCCCACCCGCGCCGCTGAGGCGCTGCGGCCGTACGCCCAGGCCCTGCAGGCCAACGCCGAGGCCCTGGTGCGCGCCGCCTCACGCCGGCCGGACGCGGTGGAAGGCCTGGTGCGGGTCACCGCGCCGGAGGTGATCGCCGCCGAGGTCCTGCCCTGGATCCTCAAGGGGGCCTTCGACCGCCATCCCAAGCTGAGTTTCGAGGTCGAGGGCTCGGACCGCACCGTCGACCTGCTGCAACGCGCCGCCGACGTGGCCGTGCGCGCGGTCGATCCGGTGCAGCAGAGCCTGGTGGCGACCAAGGCCGGCGACATCGACATCGGCCTCTACGCCTCGCCCGACTATGTGGCCCGGCGCGGGCTGATCGAGCGGCTGGAGGACGCGCCGCGCCACGTGCTGATCGGCTACGCCCGCGAGACGCCCTATCTGCGCGCGCTGGCGACCGGCCTGTCGCTGCCGCCCATGGCGGCGTTCGGCCTGCGCACCGACGACGACCTGGTGGCCGTGGCGGCGGTGCGCGCGGGGCTCGGCGCCGGGTTCTGCCAGGCCGGCATCGCCCGCCGCGAGGGCCTGATCCGCCTCTTGCCGGAGCAGCTGTCGATCCGGCTGCCCGCCTGGGTGGTGATGCACGAGGACCTGAAGGCCAACCCCGCCTGCCGCGCCGCCTTCGACCTGCTGGCCGAGGGCATGCGCGCCTACCTCCGCACGCAGAACGAGTGATCCATCGTCATCCCAAGGCTTGTCCTCGGGACCCAGCCGCCTTGCGCGTGAAGCTGCCGGGTTGCCGGGACAAGCCCGGCAATGACGAACGGGTCTAAGCCTTCGGCCGCACGATGCCGGGGCCGAGGTTCATCATCACCTCGTGGGCGTCGAGCGCCTTGGCGCTGGGCTTCGGCCCGCGGCCCACCACGATCTCGGCCGAGGCCTCGTAGCGGTCGTAGGTCGAGACATAGGTTGGGCCCCAGGGGTCGTAGGCCCAGCCCGGACCCCAGTTGGCCCAGCCGCCGTAGTAGCCGCCGTGGCGGAAGCGCCAGTAGGGTCGCCAGCCATAGCCGTAGCCCCAGCTGGAATAGAAGGGATCGACGAACACGTCGGTCTTCTTGTCGGTCCCGCGCTGGGTCTCCTCGAACCAGTCGGCGCCTTGCGAGACGGTCAGTTCGGCGGCGCGATAGAGCAGGTAGCGCTCCACCGTCTCGCGCGAGGTCACGGTATTGCCCGAGAAGGTCACCCGCCAGTGGGTGGCGTCCAGCCGCACGTCGCCGTAGCCGCCGGCAGAGCGGTCGCTGGGGTTGATCTGCTGGTAGGGCGTCGCCGTCGCGCAGGCCGAAAGGCCGCCGGCCAGGGCCACCGTCGCCAAGGCCGCCATCAGGGCGCGCTTCATCTTACTCTCCAAATCTGCCCGCCCGTCGCACGGTCCATGCTGGCCGGGCCGGAGGCGGTTCAAACCCTAAACCCGCAAGGCGGGCCAGCGCCCTGCATTTGTGGGGAATCTAAGCATTCGGAAGTGGCGCAAACAGGGCCCCGGTGCGTCATTCCATGTCGGATACGCTACCAGGCTTTCACTGACCTTGCCTCTGCTCGGGACGCTAATGCAGAAGCCCCAGGTCCTTGACGTTGCGCACCCTGGCCGGGCCGATCATCTCCACCCCGCCGATAGTCACCGAGTGGATCACCGCGTCGATCTCCCGCCGCCAGTAGTCGAGGAACTGCTGGATGCGGGGGAAGTCGGGGGCCACGTCCAGCGTCTGCCACAGGAAGCTCTGCAGCAGGGCGGGGTGGGCGGGCATGTAGTAGAGCACCTCGGCCGTGGTCAGGCGGCGGCCGGTCAGTTGAACGGCGAAATCGCGATCCAAATGGGTTCCTCCGTACGGAAACCAATACAGATTTGGGGTCTGCCCCTTGATTCTGCAACCGAGCCGTTTATAAAACCTTCATTGAATTCAAACTATTAGCAGCCGACAAGCGGTGCTGCTGCCAGCCTTGCCGCGCTCAAGCCGCGAAGCGGTAGCGCGACTAGAGCCTCGAGACGATCAGGCCGGCAGCCGCCAGCAGCACCGTGGCGACGGCGATGCCGAACCCGCGCCGGAACGCCGGCTCGGCCATGCGCCGGCTGAGGGCCGCGCCGCCGAGGCCGTAGGCGGTGGTGGCGGTCGCGTCGAGGACCACGGTGGCCGCCGCGAACAGGATGAACTGGGCCACGAGCGGCCGCCGGAAGTCGAGGAACGGCGGCAGGATCGCGCCGAAGAACAGCAGGATCTTCGGGTTGGTGATCTGCACCAGGAAGCTGTCCCAATAAGCGGAGCGGTCGGCGTGGATCGCGGCATGGCCGAGGCCGCCGTCCGGAGCGAAGCCGCTCTTCACCGCCTTGTACGCCAGCCACGCCAGATAGGCCGCGCCGAGCACGATCAGCAGCTTCACCGCCTGGGGAAAGGCCAGGGCCAGCGCGCCGAGCCCGAGGGCGGCGGCCACATACCAGATCAGGGTGGCGGTGTTCATGCCGGCCACGCCCGGCAGCACGGCCTTCTTCCCCCGGCTCATGCCGTTGGCGATGGCGAACAGGTTGGACGGTCCCGGCGTCGCCGCCAGGATGGCCATGGCGCCGAGGAAGGCCAGGTAGCGGGCGGGATCGACGGGCAGGGTCATGGGTTGAAGAGTAAGGTTGGACCGGTCGGAGTTGGCTATGCCGTCCGAGGTGATCAAGGACTTTCGCTACGACGAACCGAGCCGGACCCTGTTCGTCGCCTTCCACAGCGGGCAACTCTACGCCTACGACGGGGTCGAGCCCGAGACCTACGCCGCCATGAGGCGTGCGGTCTCGCGCGGACGCTTCTTCATGAAACATGTGCGCGGCCGCTACGCCTACGGCAAGGTCGAGGATCCGTCGGCGGTCGCCCTGCGTCCGGCCCTCAAGTAGCGCGCAGCGCGGTAGGGCCTGCCAATATGCGCAGCGCCTTAGCCCTGCGCCCGCCGGTCCCGTTTCGCCGCCACGCGCAGGCGCAGGGCGTTGAGCTTGATGAAGCCGGCCGCGTCGCGGTGGTCGTAGGCGACCTTGCCCTCTTCGAAGGTGACCAGCTCCTGGTCGTAGAGCGAATAGGGGCTCTCGCGGCCGATGATGGTGACGTTGCCCTTGTAGAGCTTCACGGTCACGCGCCCGGTGACCAGCTCCTGGCTCTTGTCGATCAGGGCCTGCAGCATCTCGCGCTCGGGGGTGAACCAGAAGCCGTTGTAGATCAGTTCGGCGTAGCGCGGCATGATCTCGTCCTTCAGGTGGCCGGCGCCGCGGTCGAGCGTGATCGACTCGATGCCGCGGTGGGCGCCCAACAGGATCGTGCCGCCGGGGGTCTCGTAGACCCCGCGCGACTTCATGCCGACGAAGCGGTTCTCGACCAGGTCCAGGCGGCCGACGCCGTTGTCGTGGCCGAGCTGGTTGAGCTTGGTCAGCAGGGCGGCCGGCGACAGCTTTTCGCCGTCGATGGCGACGGGATCGCCGCGCTCGAAGTCCAGGGTGAACACGGTCGGCTGGTCGGGCGCGTCCTCCGGGGCGATCGTCCGCTGATAGACGAACTCCGGCGCTTCCTTGGCGGGGTCCTCCAGCACCTTCCCCTCGGAGGAGGAGTGCAGCAGGTTGGCGTCGACCGAGAACGGAGCCTCGCCGCGCTTGTCCTTGGCGATCGGGATCTGGTTCTCTTCGGCGAAGGCCAGCAGCGCCTCGCGGCTGGCGAACTTCCACTCGCGCCAGGGGGCGATCACGCGGATGTCGGGCTCGAGCGCATAGTAGCTGACCTCGAAGCGGACCTGGTCGTTGCCCTTGCCGGTGGCGCCGTGGCAGACGGCGTCGGCGCCGACCTTGCGGGCGATGTCGATCTGGGCCTTGGCGATCAGCGGGCGGGCGATCGAGGTGCCGAGCAGGTACTGGCCCTCGTAGACCGTGTTGGCCCGGAACATCGGGAACACGTAGTCGCGCACGAACTCCCCGCGTAGGTCCTCGATGAAGATGTTCTCCGGCTTGATGCCCAGCAGCAGGGCCTTGTCGCGCGCCGGCGACAGCTCCTCGCCCTGGCCGAGGTCGGCGGTGAAGGTGACCACCTCGCAGTTGTAGGTCTGCTGCAGCCACTTGAGGATGATCGAGGTGTCGAGCCCGCCGGAATAGGCGAGGACGACTTTCTTGACGGGCGCAACAGCGGCGTCGGCCATGGCGGCAGATCCTTCGGACAGGCAAGGGACCGCGCCTTTAAGGGCCTAATGGCCCGGGGTTCAACCCCCGAACCGTGAAGATGTGCAAATCGCGGCGGCTGCGAGCCCGCACTCAAGTAGGCGTCGGCCGATAGCGCAGGCCAGGAATGCGAACGCCGACCCGCGGCCCTGCCTGCGGGTCGGCGCCCCCATGAGCGACGGACGCCTTGGCGCCCTCGCAACCTCGGAAATGGCGGTAGCGGTCCAAGCCGCTGACGAGGCTGGGTTTATCCGATCACGACAGGCTGGGGGAGATGGCCAAATGTCGCTGTCATGCCAATTGTCGCAGGACTGCGGCGCCCGCGCTCAAGTAGGCCGCAGGCCGATAGCGCATCCAGAAAAACAGCGCTCAAGCAGGCGCCAGCCGATAGCGCACTAGAAATCCCGCGCACAAGTAGCGCGCAGCGCGATAGCGCAAACAAGAATGCGCCGCGTCAGCGGCGCAGGCCGCCTTCGGCCTTGAGCGTCTTCAACGCGCCCTTGAGGTGCATCTGGTGGGTGATGGCCAGCAGCAGCGGGGCGACGAGGCGCAGGGCCACCCAGCCGGTCTCCGACGGATCGCCGAGCCGCGCGCCGGCGGCCAGCAGCAGGCCCCCGGCCATGGCCACCAGCGGGGTGAAGGCCACCGCCAGATCGCGCTGGGCGCGCATCACCGGCCGACCGTCGCGGCCCCACTGCAGGGGCGCCCAGGCCTCCGCGTCCATTCGCCGCCAGGCGCGCACGGAGCACAGCATCATCGCCGCCAGGGCCGCGGCCCAGACGCCGTCGGCCAGGGTGGTCGAGGTCCAGTCGAACATCGTCAAATCCGTCACCGTCATCACAGGAGAACGCTCGAACCGCTATACGGTGACCTGAGCGCCGAGCTCGACCACCCGACCGGGCGGGATCTTGAAGAACTCCGTCGGATTGGCCGCATTCTTCATCAAATAAATAAACAATTTGTCCTGCCACAGGGGCATGCCCGAGTGCGCGGACGGCACCACTGACCGGCGACCGAGGAAGAACGATGTCGCCATGATGTCGAATTTCAGCCCCTGCTTGCGGCACAGCGCCAGGGCCTTGGGCAGGTTCGGGCTTTCCATGAAGCCGTAGGTGACCGTCACCTTCTTGAAGTCCTCGTTGATCGGCTCGATCTTGAGGCGCTGATCGTCCTCCACCCGCGGCGTCTCGGCCGTGCGGACGGTGAGGATCACGTTCTTCTCGTGCAGCACCTTGTTGTGCTTCAGGTTGTGCATGAGGGCGACCGGAGCCATGTCGGGATCCGAGGTCAGGAAGATGGCCGCGCCCGGCACCCGGTGCGGCGCCCTCGCCTTCAGGATGTCGATCAGCTCGGTCAGGCTGACGCTGTCGCGCCGGGCCTTGTCGGTGAGGATCTGGGCCCCGCGGGTCCAGGTCCACATGGTCAACACCAGGGTCATGCCGAACACCAGCGGCAGCCAGGCGCCGTCGGGGATCTTCAACAGGTTGGACGAGATGAACACCAGGTCCAGGAAGCCCAGCGGGGTCACCAGGAACAGGGTGTGGGCCAGGCTCCACTTGAAGATCTTCCGCAGCACCACGAAGGCCAGCAGGGTGTCGACGAACATCGAGCCGGTGACGGCGATGCCGTAGGCCGAGGCCAGCTTGCTGGAGCTGCCGAACATCAAGAGCAGGATCAGCACGCCGATCATCAGGAACTGGTTCACCGAGGGCACGAAGATCTGGCCGGCCTGGGTCTCCGAGGTGCGCTTGATGTCGATGCGCGGGACCAGGCCCAGCTGCACGGCCTGCTGCGTCATGGAGAAGGCGCCGGTGATCACCGCCTGGCTGGCGATGACGGCGGCGGCGGTGGCCAGGATCAGCACCGGCCAGTACACCGCCACGGGCACCATGCGGTAGAACGGGTCGGCCGCCGCCGACGGATGGTCGAGCACCATGGCCCCCTGTCCGAGGTAGTTCAGGGCCAGGGCCGGGAAGGCGATCAGCAGCCAGGCGGTGCGGATCGGCCCCTTGCCGAAGTGGCCCATGTCCGCATAGAGCGCCTCGGCTCCGGTCACGGCCAGGAACACGCTGCCCAGGATGACGAAGCCGACGAAGCCGTTCTCCAGCAGGAAGCGCACGCCGTAATAGGGGTTGAAGGCGCGCAGCACCGACCAGTCGTCGATCAGGTGGTAGACGCCCAGGCCCGCCAGCGTGGCGAACCACGCCAGCATCACCGGGCCGAACAGGGTGGCGATCTTCTGGGTGCCGCGCGACTGCACCAGGAACAGCAGGATCAGGATGCCGGCCGACAGCGGCAGGACATAGGGCCGCAGCGCATGGCCGATGGCCGGGGCGTCGCGCACGCCTTCGATGGCGCCCATCACCGAGATCGCCGGGGTGATCATGCCGTCGCCGTAGAACAGCGAGGCGCCGACCACTCCCAGGAAGAAGATCGCCACCGAGCGGCGGCCGAGCGCGCTCTGGGCCAGGGCCATCAGGGCCAGGGTGCCGCCCTCGCCCTTGTTGTCGGCGCGCATCAGGAAGATGACGTACTTGACCGTGACGATCAGGGTCAGGGCCCAGATCACCAGCGACACCACCCCCAGCACCGAGATCTCGATGTTGGCCGTGGTGCGGGCGTGCGACAGCGCTTCGCGCATGGCGTAGAGCGGGCTGGTGCCGATGTCGCCGAACACCACGCCGACCGCGCCCAGGGTCAGGGCCAGGTGGCTGTGCCCGCCGGTGTGGCCCGAGCCGGCATGGCCGGACTCGGCCGGCCCGGCGGCGTGACCTGCCTCGGATTTCTTGGATTCCTGGACTTCAGAGGAACGGGCGGAACCGTCCGTTGATACCGGGTCGGCTTCGACAGCCATTCAAACCCTCCGGGGAAGCCGACGGATCGTTCCGGTGCAGCGGCCCACTCGATTGCAGCCGGCGCGAATACTCCCTTTCCTCGCCGCCTTCAATCTCCAGACGAAGATGGGCGTGGATGCGCGACAATTCATCCTGGGCCGTGGGCGCCCACAGCCCCCAAAGGAACCATTGAAGAAAAGCGCCTGCGTATTACGTTAGTTGCCAGATGTCGGACTCGCAGAGATTCCCCGTCGCGGCCCATGTCCTGGCCTATCTGGCGCACAAGGACGCTTTTTCTGCGCCGGGCGCAGTGTCCAGCGCCTGCCTCGCCGCCTCGGTCCCCACCAATCCGGTGGTCGTGCGCCGGGTCACCGCCCTGCTGGCCCGCGCCGGCCTGATCGGCACCCGCACCGGCGCCGGCGGCGGCGCCTGGCTGCTGAAACAACCCGACAAGATCACCCTGGAGACCGTGCTGCGCGCGGTGAACGGCTGCGCCCACTTCGGCGCCCCGCCGGCCGGGGCCAAGGGCTGCCCGGTGGGCGAGGCGATCCCCCGCGCCATCGCCGTGGCGATCAAGGCGGCCGACGCCGCGGCGGCCGAGCGCCTGGCCAGGATCACCGTCGCCGACCTGCTGAACAGCGCCGCCTCGCCCGACGACGTCGCGGCCTGATCCCATGGCGCGCCGGCTGAGCCTCGTCACCGGCGCCTCCGCGGGCATAGGCGAGGCCTTCGCCCGACTCTACGCCCGCCACGGACACGATCTGGTGCTCACCGCCCGTCGGGCCGACCGCCTGGAGAAGCTGGCCTGGGAGCTGCGCGACCTGCACGACGTCGAGGTCCAGGTCATCCCCGCCGACCTGGCCGAGCCCGGGGCCGTCGACCAGATCCTCGCGGCGATCGAGGCACGCGGGCGCGACGTCGACGTGCTGATCAACAACGCCGGCTACGGCCTGCCTGGGATCTATGCCGGGACCACCTGGAGCGACCAGCAGGCCTTCCTGCAGGTGCTGCTGACCTCGGTCTGCGAGATGACCCACAAGCTGTTGCCGGGGATGCTGTCGCGCGGCTACGGCCGCATCGTCAACGTCGCCTCCCTGGCCGGCCTGATCCCGGGCATGCCGGGCGCGACCCTCTACGGCGCGACCAAGGCCTTCCTGGTGCGCTTTTCCCAAGCCCTCAACGTGGAGACCTTGGGAACCGGGGTCCACGTCACCGCGCTGTGCCCCGGCTTCACCTGGTCGGAGTTCCACGACGTCAACCACACGCGGGAAGAGGCCAACAAGATCCCCAAGTGGATGTGGCAGGACGCCGACACCGTGGCCGAGCAGGGCTATCAGGCCGTCGAGGCGGGCCAGGCGGTGCGGGTCACCGGCGCGCCGAACCGGCTGATCTACGCCCTCTGCAGCCTCGCGCCCGACGCCTGGGTGCTGCGCTTCGTCGGCCGCAGGGCGGAGCGCTTCCGGGGACTTTAGTGCGCTATCGCCTGGCGGCTACCTGAGCGCCTTGTGAGCTCAGCTCACGAACGTCGGCGCTTAAATCGGTTGTCGCCAACACCGGTGAGCCGGCATAGCTGCCTCACTGGAGGCCCCGCATGTCCGACCCGCGCCTGATCCTGCCCCTCGACCTGCCGACCCGGTCCGAGGCCGAGGCCATGGTGGCGACGCTCGGCGACGCGGTGTCGTTCTACAAGATCGGCCTGCAGTTGCTGGCCACCGAGGGCATGGCCCTGGCGCGGGACCTGAAGGCCGAGGGCAAGAGCCTGTTCCTCGACTGGAAGCTGCACGACATCGGCGCCACGGTGGAGAAGGCGACCGCCGCCCTGGCCGACACCGGGGTCTGCGACCTGCTGACCGTCCACGCCGAGCCCCAGGTGATGAAGGCGGCGGTCAAGGGCAAGGCGGGCGCGACGGGCGTGAAGATCCTCGCCGTCACCGTCCTCACCAGCCTGACCGACGCGGACCTGCAGGACCTGGGCTATGGCCTGGGCGTGCAGGCCCTGGTCGAACGCCGCATCCGCCAGGCGCTCGACGCCGGGGTCGACGGGGTGGTGGCGAGCCCGCACGAGGCGGCCATGGCCCGGCGCATCGGCGGCGACGGCTTCCTGGTGGTCACGCCGGGCGTGCGCCCGGCCTGGGCAGGCAAGGACGACCAGGCCCGCGCCTCCGAACCCGCGCAGGCCCTGCGCGCCGGCGCCAGCCACCTGGTCTGCGGCCGCCCGATCACCGCCGCGGCGGACCCGAAGGCGGCGGCGCTGCGGATCGTGGAGGAGATGCGGTCGACCTAGAAGTCGACCGCCAGGCCCTTGCGCTCCCAGTCGCCGTAGCGGGTGGGCTCGGGGCCCTTGGGGCCGCCGAGTTCGACCGGCCTGTCGGCGCCGCCATTCTCGGCCAGGCGGCGCGCCGCGGCTTCCTCCAGCGCGCGGCGGGCGGCCGGAGTCAGGGCCTTGCCGGGGGCGGCGCCCTCGATTTCAGGAACGGCATCGTCGCTCATGGGTCCTAGATAGGTCCTGGCGGAGCCCTCGCCTAGCGCCGCTTAGCGGCGGCCGGTCTGCGGCAGGCCTTCGCGGAACTTCTTCTCGGCCTTGGTGATGCGGCCGTTGAGGTCGTCCAGCGCCGTCAGCAGCGACAGGTGGCGATAGTCGTCGAGCTCCTGAAGGGCCTGGGTCGCCCGGGGCAGGAACTCGCAGTACTTCTTCCACGACGAATGCTGGTCGCGCAGCTGGCGCGAGTGCTCGCCCGGCGGCTCCCACAGGTTCTGGGCTTCCAGGGTGTCGCGCGCCTTGACCATCACCGGCAGGGCGGTGACCAGGAACAGGAAGGCCGGCTTGGCCTTGTGCGCATACTCGGGACGCACCTGGGCGTGCCAGTAGCGGTACACCTGCAGAAAGGCGGTGCGGCGCTCGGACTCGTCGGGCAGCCAGGGCGCGGTCTCGTCGATCAGGGCGGCGGCCGCGGGCGGCCCGGCCGGAGTAGCGGCGGCCGGGGGCGTGGCCGGCGTCGGCGCGGCGGCCGGTCTGGCGGCCGCGGCGGCGGCGATCGCGGCGGACTTGGCGGCGGCGGCGCTGGCCGCGGCGACATAGGCCGGCGGTGCGGCCGGCGGCGGCCCCTTCAGCGCAGGCGGGGCGGCGGCCGGCCTGGCCTGAGGGCCCGGCGGGGTGCGCGCCTGCAGTTCGGGCAGGGCGTCGCTCTTGGGCGCCGGCGCGGCCGGGCGCAGGGTCGGGGCCGGGGGTTTGGGCGGCGCCTCGGCCTGGCCCGAGCGGGCCTTCGCCAGCACCTGGGCCATCAGGTCCGGGGTCCCCGCCGACGGCGTGGGCGAGCGGACTTCCAGCTCCTGCATCACGTCGCCCTTGGGCGCGGACGCCGATCCCCCAGGGGCGGTGGCCATGCGTTTCCCAACACTAGAGTACACGGTGGTCAGGGCGGCTTTCTGCGGCCGCCGGAGGGTCATTAAGGGTCTGCAATCCCTAAATTCGCGTAACCGGCGACCCGGCGCCGCAGGCTCCGATTTGCGCGAAGGCCCCGCCTGGGCCAAAAGGACCCGATGAAATTCCTCGACCAGTGCAAGATCTTCATCAGCTCGGGAGCCGGTGGCGGCGGAGCCGTATCGTTCCGGCGCGAGAAGTTCGTCGAATACGGCGGCCCGGACGGCGGCGACGGCGGCCGTGGCGGCGACGTGTGGATCGAGGCGGTGGACGGGCTCAACACCCTGATCGACTACCGCTACCAGCAGCACTTCAAGGCCGAGACCGGGGTGCACGGCATGGGCCGCAACCGCGCCGGCCACAACGGCGCCGACGTGGTGCTGAAGGTTCCGGTGGGCACCCAGGTCTATGAGGAGGACCGCGAGACCCTGATCGCCGACCTCGACCACGCCGGCATGCGCGTGCTGCTGGCCAAGGGCGGCAACGGCGGCTTCGGCAACGCCTACTTCAAGGGTCCGATCAACCAGGCGCCGCGTCACGCCAACCCCGGCCTGCCGGGCGAGGAGCGCTGGCTGTGGCTGCGGCTGAAGCTGATCGCCGACGTCGGCCTGGTGGGCCTGCCGAACGCCGGCAAGTCGACCTTCCTGGCCGCGACCTCGGCCGCCAAGCCCAAGATCGCGGACTATCCCTTCACCACCCTGACCCCCAACCTCGGCGTGGTCGACCTGTCGTCCCAGGAGCGCTTCGTGATCGCCGACATCCCCGGCCTGATCGAAGGCGCGTCGGAGGGCGCGGGCCTGGGCGTCAAGTTCCTCGGCCACGTGGAGCGGACCGCGGTGCTGATCCACCTGGTCGACGGGACCCAGGAGGACATCGCCGGGGCCTACAGGACCATCCGCGCCGAGCTGGCCGCCTACGGCGAGGGGCTGGAGGACAAGACCGAGCTCCTGGCCCTGAACAAGATCGACGCCCTGACCCCCGACGTGCGCAAGGCGGCGGCCAAGGCCCTGCAGAAGGCCGCGGGCAAGAAGCCGTTCCTGGTGTCCGGCGTCTCGGGCGAGGGCGTCACCGAGCTGCTGCGCGCCGCCTTCCAGGCGGTGCAGAAGCGGCGGATGGAGGAGGGCCTGATCCCGCGCGCCGACGACCTCGACGACGAGACCCCCACCGACGGGGGCTGGCGGCCATGACCACCCTGTCGGCCGCCCGCCGCATCGTCATCAAGGTCGGCTCGGCCCTCGTGGTGAACGGCGAGACCGGCGAGCCGGACCGCGCCTGGCTGGGCGCCCTGGTGGCCGACGCCGCGCGCCTGACCCGACGCGGCCAGCAGGTGCTGATCGTCTCATCGGGCGCCGTGGCGCTCGGCCGCCGGCGCCTGCGCCTGGCCCGCCGCCCCCTCGACCTGCCGGAGAAGCAGGCCGCCGCCGCCGCCGGCCAGGGCCTCCTGATGCGCGCCTGGGAGGAGGCCTTCGAGCCCTATGGCCTGCAGGCGGCCCAGGTGCTCTTGACCCGCGACGACACCGAGATCCGCCGCCGCTGGCTCAACGCCCGCGCCACCATGGAGACCCTGCTCGGCCTCGGCGTGATCCCGGTGGTCAACGAGAACGACACCGTGGCCACCGAGGAGATCCGCTACGGCGACAACGACCGCCTAGCCGCCCGCGTGGCCCAGATGATCGGCGCCGACCTCCTGGTGCTGCTGTCGGACATCGACGGCCTCTACACCGCCGACCCGCGCGGCGATCCCGACGCCCGCCACATTCCCCTGGTCGAAGAGCTGACGCCCGAGATCGAGGCCATGGCCGGCGGCTCCAACGCCTCGGCCGGCGTCGGCGTGGGCGGCATGGCCACCAAGCTGACCGCCGCCAAGATCGCCCAGGGCGCCGGCTGCGCCACCCTGATCACCCTCGGCCACCGGCCCGCGCCGCTGCAGGCGGTCGAGGACGGCGCGCGGGCCACCCTGTTCGAGCCGTCGCAGAGCCCCTCGGCGGCCTACAAGTCGTGGATCGCCGGCTCCCTGGCCCCCCAGGGCTCGGTGACGGTCGACGCCGGTGCGGTCAATGCGCTGCATGCCGGCAAGAGCCTGCTGCCGGCGGGCGTGCGCCAGGTGCAGGGCCGCTTCGGCAAGGGCGACGCGGTGCTGGTGCTCGACCCGGGCGGCCGCGAGGTCGGGCGCGGCCTGTCGCGCTACGACGCCGCCGAGGCCGAGAGGATCATGGGCCTCAACTCCGCCGCCATCGAGGGCGTGCTCGGCTACACCGAGGGCCCGACCCTGATCCACGCCGACGACCTGGCCCTGACCGCGCGGCGGGAGCGGGCCTGACCGCATCACCACGCGGGTGGGATGACGAACCTGGATAATCCCCCTATGACGCGCCCATGACCCCTGCGCCCGACAAAGTGCTCGACAAGCTCACCCCTGGAATGCCGATCCCGTTCGGCGGCAATCGCGTGGCGGTCGTGTCGCCGGCGCTGGCGGCCGCGTTCCAGGCCGGCGACCGGCTGGTGGTTGTGCAGGAGAGCGGCGCCTTGCTGCACGTGCCCGCCGCCGTCCAGGCGGTGGCCGAGGCCGCCGTCGGCCGCGCCCACGACGCCTTCCAGCAGATGGGCCGGGTGTCGGACGAGCAGGTCACCCGCTTCTTCGAGGCCTTCGCCGCACGCCTGGCCGACGCCCAGGCGTGGTCGGCCATCGCCGCCGCCAACGCCGCCGACGTGGACAAGGCCAAGGCCGCCGGCCGCTCGACCACGCGGCTGGTGGCCGACGACAAGATGCGGCGAGGCATGATCGAGGGCCTGCAGGGCTGGGCCGCCGCCCCCGCCGGGCGCGGCCGGGTGATCGAGCGCGTCGAGCACCACGGCTGGAGCGTCGAGCAGTTGACCGCGCCGCTCGGCGTGGTCGCCTTCGTGTTCGAAGGCAGGCCCAATGTGTTCGCCGACGCCACCGGCGTGCTGCGCTCGGGCAACACCGTGGTGTTCCGCATCGGCTCGGATGCGCTGGGCACCGCCAAGGCCATCGTCGCTCACGCCCTGGCGCCCGCCATGGCCGAGGCCGGCCTGCCGGAGGGCGCCGCCGCGCTGGTCGAGAGCCCCGAGCGCTCGGCCGGCTGGGCCATGTTCTCCGACCGCCGCCTGGCCCTGGCCGTGGCGCGGGGCTCGGGCGCGGCGGTGGCGCAGCTCGGCGCTGTGGCGCGTCAGGCCGGCGTGCCGGTCAGCCTGCACGGCGCCGGCGGCGCCTGGCTGGTGGCCGCGGCGGACGCCGACGCCGATCGCTTCGCCGCGGTCGTCGAGGCCTCCCTCGACCGCAAGGTGTGCAACACCCTCAACGTCTGCTGCATCGTGCGCGAGCGGGCTGCCGATCTGGCGCCCCGGTTCCTCGAGGCCCTGGAGCGGGCCGGCGAGCGCCGCGGCCACGGCTGCAAGCTGCACGTGGCGGAAGGCGACGAGGGCGAGCTGCCGGGCGGCTGGCTGGCCCGCACGACCCTGGTGCGGCGCGCCGAGGGGGACGTCGAAGAACCCCTGGCCGAACTGCTGCCCGAGGCCGAGCTTGGCCGCGAGTGGGAGTGGGAGGAGACCCCCGAGGTCAGCCTCAAGATCGTCGACGACCTCGACCAGGCCATCGCCCTGTTCAACCGCTACAGCCCACAGTTCGACGCCAGCCTGGTGTCGGAGGACCCGGCCGCCCACCAGCGCTTCTACGACAGCGTCAACGCCCCCTTCGTCGGCGACGGCTTCACCCGCTGGGTCGACGGCCAGTACGCCCTGAACAAGCCCGAGCTCGGCCTGTCGAACTGGGAGCACGGCCGCCTGTTCGCCCGCGGCGGGGTGCTGTCGGGCGACGGGGTGTTCACCGTCCGCGCGCGCGTGCGCCAGACCGATCCGGGCCTTCGTCGATGAGGTTGGGCGGCTGATGTGGATTTCCGGGCCGGCCAAACGGGTGTCCGCGGCCGGCCGCGTGGGCGCCTTGCGCCCCGGGTTCCATCTGGGCCCCGGCATGCGGGTGGGCCTGCTCGGCGGGTCGTTCAACCCGGCGCACGAGGGCCACGCCCACGTCGCCGAGACGGCGCTGGCGCGCCTTGGGCTGGACAAGGTGATCTGGCTGGTGTCGCCGCAAAACCCGCTGAAGTCGGCGGCCGAGAGCGCCAGCCTGGCCTCGCGCCTGGCCAGCGCCCGCCGCCAGGCGCGCGGGCCGCACATGATCGTCTCGGACATCGAGAGCCGCGTCGGCTCCCGCTACACCATCGACATCCTGCGCATCCTCGAGCAGCGCTTCCCGGGCGTACGCTTCGTCTGGATCATGGGCGGCGACAACCTCAACAGCCTGCACGGCTGGCGCGGCTGGGTGAACATCCTGCGCGAGATGCCGGTGGCGGTGATCGCCCGCCCCGGGGCGGAGATGAAAAGCCGCTCCTCGCCCGCCGCCCGCCGGTTCGCCCACGCGCGGCTGTCATCCCGCGAGGCGCCGATCCTTGCGCGGCGCAGGGCGCCGGCCTGGCTCTACATCCGTGCGCCGTTCAACTTCGCGTCATCGACGGCCCTGCGCGCGCGCCAGCGGGCGACGGCGAAACCGGGCGCCTAGAGCGCAACCGGGATGCGCGCTCAAGCAGCGAAGCGGTCGCGCCAAGATCCTGCAACAAATCTGGCGGATGAAATCGGCGTCATCCGTGCTACCTTCGAGGTTGCAGCGTCCAAAGGAGTGAACCGCTGAACCGCCAACCCGCGCATAGCGCGCCTGTACCGTCCGAAGCGCCTCTCGGCGTTTCTTCGGACGAACCCCAGCCTAGCACCGCCCAGCTGGAAGAGATGATCCTGCACCGCCTCGACGAGGACAAAGCCCAGGACATCGTCGTCATCGACCTCAAGGACAAGAGCTCCGTCGCCGACACCATGATCGTGGCGTCCGGCCGCTCGCACCGCCATGTCGGCGCCCTCGCCGACCACCTGCTGCGTCTGCTCAAGGACGCCGGCCAGGGCAAGGCGCGGGTCGAGGGCCTGCCGCACTGCGACTGGGTGCTGATCGACGCCGGGGACATCATCGTCCACCTGTTCCGGCCCGAGGTGCGCAGCTTCTACAACATCGAGAAGATCTGGTCGGTCGAGCCGCCGGCCCGTTCGATCGCCAACTGAAGATCACGCTTCTCGTCGTCGGACGGCTGGGCCGGGCGCCCGAGGCGGCGCTGGCCCGTGACTATGCCGAGCGCGCCACCGCCTCCGGCCGGTCCCTGGGACTGGGCCCGGTGGAGATCGTCGAGCTCGAAAGCAAGAAGCCCGGCAAGGCCGCCGAGGGCGAGCTTCTCCTGCAACATCTGCAAGACGCGCACGTCATCGCCTGCGACGAGCATGGCAAGGCGCATCCCTCGCGCGCCTTCGCCGGCCGCGTCGAGCGGCTGCGCGACGGCGGCGTGCGCCGGCTAGTGCTGATCGTCGGCGGCGCCGACGGCCTCGCGCCCGAAGTGTTGGCCCGCGCCGACGAGACCCTGGCCTTCGGCGTCCAGACCTGGCCCCACGCCCTGGTCCGCGCCATGCTGGCCGAGCAGGTCTATCGCGCGGTGACCATCCTGGCGGGCTCTCCGTACCACCGGGACTGAGGGTCTGCGACCTCCCCCGGGAGCGGGGAGGTCGCGCGACAAGGTCATCAGTTCTCGAAGTCCGAGAACCGGATGTCCGGGGCGCTCGTGTTGTGCAGCGAGGGCCTGGACTTCTCGAAGCCGACGGCGCTGGCCTGGACCTGGCCGAAGCCCACCACCGGCTGCACCTTCTTGGCGCCGTCCGGCGCGGTCCAGCGCAGCTCCGCGGCGTCGGCGTTGTCGGGGGACACGTACATCGAGCGCAGGGCCACGAACGGCCGGCCGGTCTCCACCGGCGGCTCGAACGTCACCCTGGCCTTCATCGCCTCGTGGTCGAGGCTGGTGATGGTCAGCGACGCCTGGCCGCCCTTGTCGAAGGTGACGGTGAAGCGCCGCGCCTTGGGGTCGATCCTGACCTTGGAAATCCGCACATAGGGCCGCGAGGACTCCTCCACCGGGCCGATCAGGAACGACGAGCCGTAGACCGCGCCCTTGAACTGCTTCAGCGGCAGGGGACGCAGGCGCCAGTAGCCGTCAGGCGCGTGCAGCACCAGGGACTCGCGCCAGCCGCCGCCGTCCTTCTGGAAGAACTGGATCAGGGTGAAGCCCTGGTCCTTCTTCCCGGCCACCTCGACCTTGACCACCGTCGGCCGCCAGTAGCCGGAGTAGGTGATGCCGCGGATCATCACCTTGTCGTCCTGGTACAGGGTCACCTTGCGCGGCGTGAGCGGGAAGTCCTTCTGCGGCTGGAACACGCAGTTCTTGAAGTTGGGCTCGGCGGTGTCCTGCTTGAGCTCGGCGCCATAGGCCGGGTGGCGGGCCTCCACCTCGAACGACTTCAGCCCTGGGGCGGAGAGGACGGCGTAGACGTTGTCCTCTTCGGCGCACTCGGTCTTCACGCCCTTGTCCTTGACGGTGACGAGCACCGGCGCGGCCAGGGCGGGGCCGGTGATCAGGGCGAGGGCGGCGGCAAGGGAAATGAGCGAACGCATCCGGCCAGCCTGCCACGTCGCATTTTCCCGCCCAATCCCTTATATGCAGCGCCATGAACCGCCCGTTCCTCAAGATGAACGGCGCGGGCAACGACTTTGTGGTGGTCGAGGCCCGCAGCCTGCCCTTCGCGCCCGAGACGGCGCGCATCCGTGCGATCGCCGGTCGCGACGGGCCGTCGGGCTGCGACCAGTTGATCGCCATCGAGCCGTCGACCAAGGCCGACGCCTTCATGCGCATCTGGAATTCCGACGGCGGCCAGGTCGACGCCTGCGGCAACGCCACCCGCTGCGTGGGCTGGCTGCTGCTGGAGCAGAACCAGGCCGACGCGGCCACGATCGAGACCAACGCCGGCCTGATCGGCGTCGAGCGCGCCGGTACGCTGAAGGTGCGGGTCGACATGGGCGAGCCCGCGCTCGACTGGTGGAAGATCCCCCTGGCCGAGCCGCTCGACACCCTCAGCCTCGACATCAAGGCCGAGCCCAACCTCGCCTTCCCCGGCGCGGTCAACATGGGCAACCCGCACATGGTGTTCTTCGTCGCCGACGTGGAGGCCCTGCCGATCGAGGAGATCGGGCCGCCGCTGGAGCACCACCGGCTCTATCCCGAGCGCGCCAACGTCGGCTTCGCCGAGATCAAGTCCAAGGACCGCATGCGCCTGCGCGTGTGGGAGCGCGGCGCCGGCCTGACCAAGGCCTGCGGCACCGGCGCCTGCGCCGCCGTGGTCGCCGCCGCCCGCCGCGGCCTGACCGGCCGCAAGGTGGCCGTGGAGATGGACGGGGGCGAGCTGGTCATCGAGTGGCGCGAGAGCGACAACCACGTGCTGATGACCGGCCCGGTGGCCTTCGAATTCTCCGGGACGCTCGACGACGGCGCGTCCCAGGCGAGCCAAGACTCGGCGGCATGAGCCAGCCCCTCGTCCTCGAGGCGCCGCTTCCCGTCCAGGCCGACCGGGCAGTCGAGGTCGTCACCTTCGGCTGCCGGCTGAACGCCTACGAGAGCGAGGCCATCCGCGCCCGCGCCGCCGAGGACGGGCTGACCGGCGCGGTGGTGTTCAACACCTGCGCCGTCACCGGCGAGGCGGTGCGCCAGGCGCGCCAGGCGATCCGCAAGGCCCGCCGCGAGCGCCCCGGGGCGCGGGTAATCGTCACCGGCTGCGCCGCCCAGATCGACCCGGCCGCCTTCGCCGCCATGCCCGAGGTCGACCTCGTGCTCGGCAACGCTCTCAAGGCCGCGCCCGGCGCCTATGCGCCCACCGAAAGCCGGGTGAAGGTCAACGACATCTTCTCGGTGACCGAGACGGCCCATCACCTGGTGGACGGCAGAAAGAAAGTGAACTTCGGGGACCGCGCCCGCGCCTATGTCGAGGTGCAGAACGGCTGCGACCACCGCTGCACCTTCTGCGTGATCCCCTACGGCCGCGGCAACTCGCGCTCGGCCGGGGCCGGCGAGGTGGTGGAGCAGGTGCGCCGCCTGGTCGCCCAGGGCTACCGCGAAGTGGTGCTGACCGGGGTGGACATCACCTCCTGGGGCCAGGACCTGCCGGGAACGCCCACCCTCGGGCAGTTGGTCGCGCGCATCCTGAAGCTGGTTCCCGAGCTGCCGCGCCTGCGCCTGTCGTCGATCGACGCGGCCGAGATCGACCCGGACCTGATGCGGGTGATCGCCGAGGACCCGCGGCTGCAGCCGCATCTGCACCTGTCGCTGCAGGCCGGCGACGACATGATCCTGAAGCGCATGAAGCGCCGCCACTCGCGCGCCGACGGCCTGAGGCTGATCGAGCGGGTGCGGGCCGTCCGCCCCGACACTGCCTTCGGCGCCGACCTGATCGCCGGCTTCCCCACCGAGACCGACGCGATGTTCGCCAACACGGTGTCGCTGATCGAGGAGGCGGGCCTCGCCTACCTGCACGTCTTCCCCTTCAGCCCGCGCCCCGGCACGCCGGCGGCGAAGATGCCCCAGCTGTCCCGCGCCGTGGTCAAGGCGCGCGCCGAGCGGCTGCGCGCGGCGGGCGAGGACGCCCTGCGCCGGCACCTGGACGGACGCCTCGGCCGCACCGTCCACGGACTGGTGGAGCGCGAGGGCCTGGCGCGGGCTGAGGATTTCACCGAGGTGGCCTTCGAAAGCGACCTCGAGGGTCTTGCGCCGGCAGGGTCGATCGTGCCTTTGACCATCACCGGCCACGACGGCCGCAAGGCCCTCGCCCGCCTGGTTCCGAAGTCCGCCTGAGTATGACCGACGCCTCCACCGAGAAACGCGGCTGGTTCAGCCGCCTGACCCAGGGCCTGGCCCGCAGCTCCAAGCAGATGGCCGACCAGGTCGTCGGCGCCCTGACCAAGGTCGAGCTGCACGAGGAGGCCATCGCCGAGCTGGAGGACATGCTGGTCGAGTCCGACTTCGGTCCGGCCGCCGCCAGCCGCATCGCCAACGCCTACAGCCGCGGCCGCGTGGGGCTGCTGGCCACGCGCAAGGACGTCATGGAGGGCCTGGCCTCGGCCATCGCCAAGGAGCTGGAGCCCTACCAGGGTCGCTTCCAGCCGCTGGCGGACGGCCGGAAGCCCTACGTCGTCCTGTTCGTGGGGGTGAACGGATCGGGCAAGACCACTACCCTCGGCAAGGTGGCCGCCGACCTGAAGGCGCGCGGGGCCAAGGTGATGATCGCCGCCGGCGACACATTTCGCGCCGCCGCCATCGAACAGGTCAAGGTGTGGGGCGAACGGGCCGGGGTTCCGGTGGTCGCCCGGGACATCGGCGCCGACGCGGCCGGCCTGGCCTACGAGGCCCTGGAGCGGGCCCGGGCCGAGAACATCGACGTGCTGCTGATCGACACCGCCGGGCGGCTGCAGAACAAGACCGCCCTGATGGACGAGCTGGCCAAGGTGGTGCGGGTGCTGAGGAAGCTCGATCCCGGCGCGCCGCACGAGACCCTGCTGGTGCTGGACGCCACCGTCGGCAGCAACGCGCTGAGCCAGGTCGCCGCCTTCGACCGCACCGCCGGGGTCACCGGCGTGGTCATGACCAAGCTCGACGGCACCGCCCGCGGCGGGGTGCTGATACCGGTGGCCGAAGCCTCGCACGCCCCGATCAAGCTGATCGGCGTGGGCGAGGGCATCGACGATCTGCAGCCGTTCGACGCCAGGGCCTTCGCCCGCTCCCTGGTCGGACTGGAGACCCAAGGCTGATGTCCGACGCCGATCCGCAAGAGCAGCTTCCGAAGAACGATTCCCATTGGCTGCGCGCGGCGGTCGACTTCGGCGCCCTGGTCGCCTTCGGCGTCGTCTATTTCGCCACCCACGACCTGCTCAAGGCCACCTGGGCCATCGTCGCCGGCTCGGCCGTGGCCCTGACCGTGGGCTTGGTGGTGGAGAAGCGGCTGGCCCCCCTGCCCCTGATCATCGGCGTGTTCGCCCTGGTGTTCGGCGGCCTGACCCTGGCGACCCACGACACCACCTACCTGAAGATGGAGGGCTCGTTCCTCTATGTCGCCCTGGGGCTCGGCCTCTTGATCGGCGGGCGGATGGGCCTCAATCCGCTCAAGGAGCTGCTCGGCTCGGCCCTGCACATGCCGCTGCCCGCCTGGCGCACCCTGACGGTCCGCTATGCCCTGTTCTTCCTCGCCCTGGGCGTGGCCAACGAGGCGGTCAGGCGGCTGGGCTCGGACGACCTGTTCGCCAAGTGGAAGGTGGCCAAGTTCGTCATCTCCCTGGTGTTCTCGTTGGCCCAGGCGCCCTTCCTGATGAAACACGCGACCGAAGCCGACGCGTCCCAAGGCCCCTCGAACGCCTGATTTTCCTCGGCTTTGCCGTCTACGGATGGTCTGTCGTCAAATCGACGCGTATCGTCGGTATGTACCGGACATCCTTGGAGCCCGTCAGGCGAACGTGTTCGCTGTTTCGCCGTCCGACGCGCTCCATCCTAGGCTCTTGGGGGAGAGGTCATGGCGAAGGCGCTTCATGCGGGTGATGCGGGTCTGGACCGCTCGCCGAGTCACCTGCTGCACCGGGCGCTCCAACTGGCGCTCGACATCTATGCCGAAGAGACCGGGACGGGCGCCCTCACCCAGCGTCAGTTCGCCGTGCTGAGCGCGGTGATGGCCAAGGAAGGCTGCACCCAGAGCGAGCTGGTGCGCGCCACCGGCATCGACCGCTCGACCCTGGCCGAGCTGGTCGCCCGCCTGATCGGCAAGGACCTCTTGGCGCGCGAGCGCTCGACGCTCGACGCCCGCGCCAACACCGTGCGCCTGACCGACGCCGGCCGCACCGCCGTCCACGAGGCCGGGCCCAAGGTCGCCCAGGCCGACGCGCGGATCATGGCCCTGGTGCCAGGCGCCAAGCGCGACGCCTTCATCAAGACCCTGCGCGACATGGCCCGCGCCGCCGGCAAGAGCGAGGCGGGCGAGGGCGAGGACGGCAAGAAGGTCAGGAAGGCCAAGGCCGACAAGCCGGCCAAGCCGGACAAGAAGAAGAAAAAGAAGAAGTCCAAAAGGAAGTCCGTCGAGGAAGCCGCGGCGGCCTGAGCCGCGCCAGGCGATAGGAACTCTTAACCACGATCGGCGACCCTAGGTGTCCGACCTGGACGCCCGTGGGATGTTTTCGAAGAAGCTCGCCGTTGAAGCCGCCGGCCCGGCCGCAAGCGCGTCCGCGCCGCGCGAGTCCGCGCCGCCCAGGCTGAGCGGCGGCCTGGCGCTGGCCGGCGCCGTGCTGTTCTTCGCCGCCGCCGCCACCCTGCTGCTGACCGCCCGGGGCAATCCCTACGACGGCGCTCCGGGGGCGCGCGCGAAGATCCTGTTCCCGGCCGGGCGCGGCGCCGCGAGCGCCGGCGCCGGCGGGCCGTTGCTGTCCGGGGCCGGGGCGCTGGCGCCCGCCCCCATCGCCGGCCTGACCGCGCCGGGCCCGGGCGGCCTGCTGCCCATCATCGCCGCCGACGGCCGCGCCTCGTGGAAGGCCTACGCCCGCCCGTTCGCCGACGATGGCCGGCCGAAGATCGCCCTGGTGATCGGCGGCCTCGGCCTCGACCCGGCGCGCACCGGCCAGGCGATCGAGGCCCTGCCGCCCGAAGTGACCCTGTCGTTCTCGCCCTACGCCGACAACCTGCAGGCCCTGATCGACCGGGCCCGCGCCGCCGGTCACGAGGTGATGGTCGAGCTGCCGATGGAGCCGCTCGACTACCCGGACAACGATCCCGGCCCCTACACCCTGTTGAGCGCGGCCCAGCCGGCCGAACTGCAGTCCAAGCTCGACTGGCTGATGTCGCGCGCCACCGGCTACTTCGCCGTGACCAACGCCTTCGGCGCGCGCTTCCTGACCCAGGACAAGGCCGTGGCGCCGGTGGTCCAGAGCCTGCGCCAGCGCGGGGTGGGCTTCATCGACGACGGCCAGGCGGCCGCCCGCAGCGGCGGCCTGCACCGGGCCACCCTTGGGCCGAAGATCGACGCCGACCTCGACTCCGCGGCCATCGACAACCAACTGCTGGCGCTCGAGGCCTCGGCCCTGCAGTCCGGCGCGGCGCTGGGAACCGGCTCGGCCTATCCCCTCACGGTCAGCCAGGTGCAGAAGTGGGCCATGGCCGTGCGCGAGCGCGGCTACGCCTTGGCCCCCGCCTCGGCCCTGATGACGCTCCGGCCGTAGAGCCGCAGGCCCGCACAAAATTTTGGGTCGGGGTCATTACAAATGACACGCGCGCGCTATAAGGCGAACCGCATGGAAGACGCCGCGCCAAACCGCGACCTCACCCTTTACCGTCCCAACGTGGGGGTGGTGGTGTTCTGCCCCCGCGGCCGCGTATGGCTGGGCCGGCGAGCGGAGACCGAGGGTCCGCACAACTGGCAGTTCCCGCAGGGCGGGGTCGACGACGGCGAGGATCTCGAGGCCGCCGCGCGGCGCGAGTTGCACGAGGAGACCGGGCTCCGCTCGGTGGAGTTGCTCGGCCACACCCAGGGGTGGATCGTCTACGACTTCCCGCCCGGCTGGAAGGGGTCCAAGGCGCTGCGGGGCTGGAAGGGCCAGAAGCAGGTGTGGTTCGCCTACCGCTTCACCGGCGCCGACGAGGAGGTGGACCTGACGCTGCACAAGCCGCCCGAGTTCGACGCCTGGCGCTGGGCCGACCTCTACGAGGCCCCGGACCTGGTGATCCCGTTCAAGCGCGCCACCTACGACCAGGTGGTCGCGGCGTTCTCGGCCTACGCCGCAGCGCCCGCCGCGCCGTCCCACGCGCAGGGCGGGATGGGCTGACTTGGCAACATGCCGGGCCGCCAGAGCCGGCCCCGGAAACGTGGGAGCCGATGTTCCGCCCGCGATCCGCTCCGACCCCGAGTGGAGCGCCCGAGCGATCGGTCTCTAGGCCATCTCGGCGACGGTCATCTGATCGCGCAGCCAGGCCTCGACGGATAGCCAGCGCCGGGCGCCGCGCGCCGTGACGAAGCCGTCGGGAGTCTCCACCGTCAGCCCATGGGCCTCGCCCTCGGCGACGCCGTCGATCGTCAGGGCCCGCAGCACGCCGTCCAGGCATACGCCTCAGGCGACGACGGCCGTGCGCCGGACGACGTCCAGCTCTGTGGCGTCGCCGGCGGCGAGCCCGAGGACATAGGTGTTGCTCTGCGCAGGAACCAAGGCGGCGGGCAGCCGCATCAGGTGCTCCAGGGCGGGCTTCGTCACCATCGCGCTGCGATCGCCCTTCAGCCAGACGACCGCCGCCCCGCGCTCTTCCTGCATGGGTTCGACATGCTGGATGTCGGACACGAGATAGCGTGATCCGTCTTCAGCCGTGAAAAACACGCTGGCCCCCTCTGTCTGCCTGCGACCGATTTCAGGGGCGATCGTGGCCTGTCGCTCGACGGTCCGCCTTGCGCCTGATCAACCGCTTCACCAGGCCGAACAGGGACAGCAGCGCCCAGGCGGCCTCGATGATGAAGGCCGCCAAGTTGAAGTGGAACAGCAGCGACAGCAGCACCAGCGAGGCGCCCGCCAGGTTCATCAGGAGGGCCGGGACGGCGTCCATCCTCAGCCGGCCGAGCTGGCCCAGGGCGTAGGCCGACAGGATCAGCAGCACGCCGACCAGGCCGGCAAGATCGGGAAGAGTCATGCCCCCGATGCGTCCCCGCAAGCGACCGAGCCAGTGAAGTTGACTGAGGCGGCGCAATTCACGGGGGCCACGCGGGCTCGCACCCGCTCCGGCGCTCCGCGCCACCTCCCCCGCGCACGGGGGAGGATCTAGGCCTCCACCGCGTGCTCGGCCAGGATGGTCAGGCCGGCGGGCGTGACGTCGGCGAAGCCGCCTTCGATGTTGAACACCCGCGTCGAGGCGCCGTCGTACACCGTCACCGCGCCCGCCTTGAGCGAGGTCATGAACGGCGCGTGGCCGTAGAGCACGCCGAAGTCGCCCTCCACGCCCGGCGCGTCGACCTGGTCGACCTCCGCCGAGAACAGCTGGCGCTCGGGCGCCACCAGCGAGAAGTGCAGCTTGCCGGCCATTACTTCGCCGCTTCCGCCGCCAGCTTCTCGCCCTTGGCGACCGCTTCCTCGATCGGGCCGACCATGTAGAAGGCCGCTTCCGGCAGGTGGTCGTAGGCGCCCTCGCAGATGGCCTTGAACGAGCGGATGGTGTCTTCCAGGCTCACGAACGCGCCGGGCGTGTTGGTGAACTGCTCGGCCACGTGGAACGGCTGGCTGAGGAAGCGCTGGATCTTACGGGCGCGGGCGACCGTCAGCTTGTCCTCTTCCGACAGCTCGTCCATGCCGAGGATGGCGATGATGTCCTTCAGCGACTTGTACTGCTGCAGGATCTCCTGAGTGCGGCGGGCCACGGCGTAGTGCTCCTCGCCGATCACCAGCGGGTCCATGATCCGCGAGGTGGAGTCGAGCGGGTCCACCGCCGGGAAGATGGCCTGGGCGGCGATGTCGCGGCTCAGCACGGTGGTGGCGTCCAGGTGGGCGAAGGAGGTGGCCGGGGCCGGATCGGTCAGGTCGTCGGCGGGCACGTAGATCGCCTGCACCGAGGTGATCGAGCCCTTGTTGGTCGAGGTGATGCGCTCCTGCAGGTTGCCCATCTCGGTGGCCAGGGTGGGCTGGTAGCCCACGGCCGAGGGGATGCGCCCGAGCAGCGCCGACACTTCCGAACCCGCCTGGGTGAAGCGGAAGATGTTGTCGACGAACAGCAGCACGTCCTTGCCTTCCACGTCGCGGAAGTACTCGGCCTGCGCCAGGCCGGTCAGGGCCACGCGGGCGCGGGCGCCCGGCGGCTCGTTCATCTGGCCGTAGACCAGGGTGCACTTGGAGCCCGCGGTCGACCCGTTGTTCTTCTTGGGGTCGATGTTGACGTTGGACTCGATCATCTCGTGGTAGAGGTCGTTCCCTTCGCGGGTCCGCTCGCCCACGCCCGCCAGCACCGAGTAGCCGCCGTAGGCCTTGGCGATGTTGTTGATCAGCTCCTGCATGGTCACGGTCTTGCCCACGCCGGCGCCGCCGAACAGGCCGATCTTGCCGCCCTTGGTGTAGGGGCACAGCAGGTCGATCACCTTGATGCCGGTGACCAGCACCTCGGCCGAGGTCGACTGCTCGGCGAAGGACGGGGCCTCGCGGTGGATCGGCGAGGAGAACTCGGAGACCACCGGGCCGGCCTCGTCGATCGGCTCGCCGATCACGTTCATGATGCGGCCGAGCGTGGCCGGGCCCACTGGCACGGTGATCGGGCCGCCGGTGTCGAGCACGTCCTGGCCGCGCACCAGGCCCTCGGTGGTGTCCATGGCGATGGTGCGCACGGTGTTCTCGCCGAGGTGCTGGGCCACTTCCAGGACCAGGCGGAACGGCTTGCCGGTGCGCTGGTCGGTGTTGGTGGTCTCCAGGGCGTTCATGATGGCCGGCAGGTTGCCGTCGAACTCCACGTCCACGACGGCGCCGACGACCTGAGCGATGCGGCCCTTGGAGGCGGTGATGGGGGTCTGGATGGTCATGTCTCGAACCGTTTCGGGCTAATTCGTCAGATGGCTTCGGCGCCGGAGATGATCTCGATCAGCTCCTTGGTGATCTGCGCCTGGCGGGAGCGGTTGTACTTGAGGGTGAGCGCCGCGATCATGTCGCCCGCGTTGCGGGTGGCGTTGTCCATGGCGCTCATCTGGCTGGCGTAGAAGCCGGCCATGTTCTCGAGCAGGGCCGACAGGATCTGCACCGTGATGTTGCGCGGCAGCAGGGTCTCGAGGATGCCCTCTTCCGAAGGCTCGTACTCATAGACCGCGCCGCCGAGGTCGGGCGTCGCCGCCGCAGTTCCCTCGACCTGGGCCGGGATCAGCTGCCTGGCCGTAGGGACCTGGGAGATCACCGACTTGTAGCGGCTGTAGAGGAGGGTGACCACGTCGGCTTCGCCGGCCTCGAACAGCTCCAGCACCTTGTCGGCGATGGGCTGGGCGACGGCCAGGTTCAGCGAGCGCTGGGCCGAGAGGTCGTAGCTCTCGATCATCCGCGGGCCGAGCAGGCGGCGCAGTTGGTCGCGGCCCTTCTTGCCCACGCAGATGACCTGGACCCGCTTGCCCTCGTTCTCCAGCTTCAGGATCGTCTCGCGCGCCAGGCGCACGATCGACGAGTTGAAGCCGCCGGCGAGACCGCGGTCGGCCGTGCACACCACCAGCAGGTGCTTGCGGTCCGAGCCCGTCCCGGCCAGCAGGCGCGGGGCCCCGTCGCCGGAGACGCCGGCCGCCAGGTTGGCGATCACCGCGCCCATGCGCTGGGCGTAGGGCCGGGCGTTCTCGGCCGAGTCCGTCGCGCGGCGGAGCTTGGCCGCCGCCACCATCTGCATCGCTTTCGTGATCTTCTGCGTGGCTTTCACGCTCGAGATCTGATTGCGCATGTCCTTGAGGCTAGGCATCCCGTTGGGACCTCAGTCTCTTAGGCGAAGGTGGAGGAGAAGCTGTCGAGCGCGCCCTTGAGCTCGCCTTCCAGCGTGGCGTCCAGCGCCTTCTTGGTGCGGATGTTCTCCAGCAGACTCGCATGCTTGGAGTGCAGGCGGGCCAGGAACTCGCGCTCGAAGCGGCCGACCGCGCTGGTGGGGATCTTGTCGAGGTAGCCGCGGGTGCCGGCGTAGATCACGCACACCTGCTCCTCCACCGCCAGCGGGGCGTACTGCGGCTGCTTGAGCAGCTCGGTCAGGCGCTCGCCGCGGGCCAGCAGGCGCTGGGTCGAGACGTCGAGGTCCGAGCCGAACTTGGCGAAGGCCGCCATTTCCCGGTACTGGGCCAGCTCGCCCTTGATGGCGCCGGCCACCTGCTTCATCGCCTTGATCTGGGCCGAGGAGCCCACGCGCGACACCGAGATGCCGACGTTCACCGCCGGGCGGATGCCCTGGTAGAACAGGTCGGACTCCAGGAAGATCTGGCCGTCGGTGATCGAGATCACGTTGGTGGGGATGTAGGCCGACACGTCGTTGGCCTGGGTCTCGATGACCGGCAGGGCGGTCAGCGAGCCGTTGCCGTTGTCGTCGTTGAGCTTGGCCGCGCGCTCGAGCAGGCGCGAGTGCAGGTAGAACACGTCGCCCGGATAGGCTTCGCGGCCCGGCGGGCGGCGCAGCAGCAAGCTCATCTGACGGTAGGCGACGGCCTGCTTGGACAGGTCGTCATAGATGATCAGGGCGTGCATGCCGTTGTCGCGGAACCACTCGCCCATGGCGCAGCCGGAGAACGGGGCCAGGAACTGCAGCGGGGCCGGCTCGGACGCGGTGGCCGAGACCACGATGGTGTAGTCGAGCGCGCCGTGCTCCTCGAGCGTCTTGACGATCTGGGCGACGGTCGAGCGCTTCTGGCCGATGGCGACGTAGATGCAGTAGAGCTTGGCGCTCTCGTCGGTGCCCTGGTTGGCCGCCTTCTGGTTCAGGATGGTGTCGATGGCGACGGCGGTCTTGCCCGTCTGGCGGTCGCCGATGATCAGCTCGCGCTGGCCGCGGCCCACCGGGATCAGCGTGTCGATGGCCTTCAGGCCGGTCTGCACCGGCTCGTGCACCGACTTGCGCGGGATGATGCCCGGGGCCTTCACGTCCACGCGGCGGCGCTCGGTCGAGGCGATCGGGCCCTTGCCGTCGATCGGCTCGCCCAGCGGGTTGACGACGCGGCCCAGAAGGCCCTTGCCGACCGGCACGTCCACGATCTCGCCGAGGCGGCGGGCTTCGTCGCCTTCGCGGATCGCCTTGTCCTCGCCGAAGATCACGACGCCGACGTTGTCCCGCTCCAGGTTCAGGGCCATGCCCTTCACCCCGGCCTTGGGGAACTCGACCATCTCGCCGGCCTGGACCTTGTCCAGGCCGTGGATGCGGGCGATGCCGTCGCCGACCGACAGGACCTGGCCCACGTCGGAGACGTCGGCTTCCTGGCCGAAACCGGCGATTTGCGACTTGAGGATCGCCGAGATTTCGGCGGCGCGGATATCCATGGTCTACGCTCTCTTCAGGGCGAACTTGAGGGAATCGAGCTTGGAGCGAAGGGAGGCGTCGAACAGACGCGAGCCCACCTTCACCTTCAGCCCGCCGAGGATGGACGGATCCACCCGGGTGGTGATTTCGGGTTCCTTGCCGAGCGCCTGGGCCAGGGCCGCCTGGACCCCCTTGGCCTGGGCCGCCGTCAGCTTGATCGCCGTGGTCACCTCGGCCGCCACCACCCCGCGGTGGGCGGCGCTGAGGCGCTCGAAGCCGGCGATCACGGCTGGCAGGGCCGAGGCGCGACGATTGGCCGCCAGCACGCCGAGGAAATTCTGGGTGGTCTTGTGGAACTGGGCGGCCGCGCCGATCGCGGTCAGGGCCTTGCCCTTGTCTTCGGCGGTGAAGCCCGGCGATTCCAGCACGCGACGCAGGTCGGCGCTTTCCTCACGCGCCGCCTTCAGCGACTTGAGGTCCGCCTCCACGGCGTCCAACGCCTTGGTTTCTAGGGCCAAATCGAACAGGGCCTGCGCGTAGCGCGCGCCCACGTCCGTCTGCTTGGAATCGTCAGCCAAATTCTAAATCCGCCCGCTGCGCTCGAACCGTCGGCGCGACAGACCATCGCGCGACGTTAAAGGCTTGAAAGTGCTCAGGAAAGCACGTGGGTTCGGGAAGTCGGGAAACCCCCCTCGCCCAAAGCCGGGCCGCTGATAGCACGCGGATTTCACCCCCGCAACCGAAGCGGGGGACGGTTTGCCCCGCGCGGCGTTCTTGAAACACTTATCCTGAGCCCCGACGCAAGCTAGACAGGCCTATCCCCCAGCCGCCGGATCCCCCATGGACAGCCTCATCGCCCTCCTGACCGACCCGGCCGCGTGGCTGGCCTTCCTCACCCTGGTGACCATGGAGGTGGTGCTGGGGATCGACAACCTGGTGTTCGTCGCCCTGGTCTCCAACAAGCTGCCGCCGGAGCTGCGCAAGAAAGGCCGCGCCATCGGCCTCGGGCTGGCGCTCGGCATGCGCCTGGTGCTGCTGTCGACCCTGGTGTTCATCGTCGGCCTGACCAAGCCGGTGATGACCCTCTACGGCCACGACTTCTCCTGGCGTGACATGATCCTGTTCGCCGGCGGCCTGTTCCTGGTGTGGAAGGCCACCACCGAGATCCACCACAGCCTCGAGGCCCACGACGAGCACGGGGCGGAGAACCGGAGCCAGAAGCCGATCGGCTTCGGCGCGGCCATCGCCCAGATCATCCTGCTCGACCTAGTGTTCTCGATCGACAGCATCCTGACCGCCGTGGGCATGACCGACCAGCTGCCGATCATGGCCGCCGCCGTGGTGGTCGCCGTGCTGCTGATGCTGCTCGCCTCCGGGCCGATCGCCGCCTTCATCAACCGCAACCCGACCATCGTCATGCTGGCGCTCGGCTTCCTGCTGATGATCGGCATGGCCCTGATCGCCGAGGGCTGCGGGGTCCACGTGCCCAAGGGCTACATCTACGCCGCCATGGCGTTCTCGGCGTTCGTGGAGAGCCTGAACATGCTTGCCCGCAAGCGCCGCCCGGGCGTACGGAACGGATCATGACGGATCACGCCTCGTATACAGCCCCCCGGGTCCCGACCCCTCAGGAGCAGCGCGTCACCCTGCTGGCGGTGATGATCACCCTGTTCCTGTCGGCGCTCGACCAGACCATCACCTCCACCGCCATGCCGCGCATCGTGGCCGAGCTGAAGGGGCTGGAGCTCTATCCGTGGGTGACCACCATCTATCTGCTCACCTCCACGGTGATGGTGCCGATCTGGGGCAAGCTGGGCGACCTCTACGGGCGCAAGTCGATCATGATCGCCGGCATCGGCCTGTTCGTGCTGGGTTCGTGGCTGTGCGGTCTTTCCCAGAGCATGATCGAGCTGATCGGCTTTCGCGGGGTCCAAGGCCTGGGCGGCGGCGCCCTGTTCACCGGCGCCTTCGCCGTGATCGGCGACCTGTTCCCGCCGCGCGAGCGGGGCAAGTACGCCGGCCTGATCGGGGCGGTGTTCGGCCTGTCCAGCGTGATCGGCCCGGTGGTCGGCGGCTTCTTCACCGAGCACGGCACGGTCGACATCGCCGGGGTGCACGTCGCCGGCTGGCGCTGGGTGTTCTACCTGAACCTGCCGCTGGCGATCCTGGCGCTGTTCATGATCATCTCCAAGATGCCCACCCTGTCGGCGCGCCGGCGGGCCAAGATCGACATCGCCGGCTCGGCCCTGATCGCCATCTCGGTGGCCTCGCTGATGCTGGCCCTGAGCTGGGGCGGTCACGTGCATCCCTGGGCCTCGCCCACCATCGTCGGCCTGTTCGCGGTGTTCGCCCTGGGCCTGGTCGCCTTCCTGTGGGTGGAGCGCGCCGCCGCCGAGCCGGTGATGCCGCTCGGCCTGTTCAAGATCCGCGCCTTCTGGACCACCACCATCGCCTCGTTCCTGATCGCCATGTCGTTCATGGGGGTGGTGACCTTCCTGCCGCTCTACCTGCAGCTCGGCCTCGGCGTGCCGGCCACCCAGTCGGGCGTGGCCATCCTGCCGATGATGGCCGGCCTGATCCTGTCGTCGGGCCTCGCCGGTCGGATGGTCTCCAAGACCGGCCACTACAAGCGCTACATGATCGGCGGGGCGGTTTGCCTGATCACCGGCATCGTGCTGATGACCCTGCTCGGCAACAGCGCCACGGTCGGCCAGGTGGCCTGGCGCATGTTCGTGTTCGGCTTGGGCCTCGGCCCGGCCCAGAGCCTGTTCTCCACCGTGGCCCAGAATTCCGCGCCCCAGGGGCAGCTGGGGGTGGTCACCTCGGCCAGCCAGTTCTTCCGCCAGATCGGCTCGACCGTGGGCACCGCCATCTTCGGGGCCCTGCTCACCACGCGCCTGGCCGGCGAGATGACCGCCCGCGGCGAAGGCGCCGGCCCATCCGGCGTTGCTCAGGCCGGTCTGGCCCAGCTGCAGGCCATCGCCCTCAACCACGAGACGGGCGTGGGGGCCAAGGCGGTGGTGGTCGACCCGGTGGTGCGCGCCGCGTTCGCCGCCTCCATGACCACTCTGTTCGAGGCGGCGCTGGTGGTGGTGGTGCTGGGCCTGATCGCCATCATCTCGATCCCCCACGTGGAGCTGCGCAAGCACCACGTCCACGCCGAGCCGGTCGCCGAGCCCGGCGAAGGCACGGCGGGGATCGTGGAAGCCTAGGCCGGGCGGCCAGTCCAGCCGACGTTGTCGTCCGAGGGCGGCGCATGCTTCAACTGAGGTATGGCCGAGTCGTACGACCTCCAGCGTTTCGTGAAGGCCCAAGCGGGCATCTACCCTGTGGCCCTGGCCGAGATCCGCGCGGGCCACAAGCGCAGCCACTGGATGTGGTACGTGTTTCCCCAATTGGCCGGGCTCGGCTCCAGCCCCGCCGCTCAGGCCTACGCCATCCAGTCCCTGCAGGAGGCCCGCGCCTACCTGGCCCATCCGGTGCTGGGGCCGCGGCTGGTGGAATGCGTGCAGGCGGCCAATGCGGTCAAGGGCCGCTCGGCCGGCGAGATCTTCGGCTATCCGGACGAGCTGAAGTTCCGCTCCAGCCTGACCCTGTTCCTGCTGGCCGCCGCCGGCGACGCCAAGGCCCCATTCCAGCGGGCGCTGGACAGGTATTTCGAGGGCAAGGGCGACCAGGCGACGGTGCAGACGCTTGGGCGGCGGGCGTAGTCGCAAGGGGCCGCCGGCCCTAGGCCTCGTCGCGGGCGTCGATGCGGTCTTCCAGGTCGATGTCGTCGACCACGACGCCATCGGCATCGGTCATCTCGAAAGGCACGCCGTCGGTGGTCAGGTCGCGCCACTTGTCGAGGGCGTCTTCCTCGGTTGCGGCGGTGTAGGTCACCGATCGACCGGGGTGGTGGGCGGAAATCCTGTATGGCATGACGCCTATCCTAGGCCCGGGCGGGGGCGCTCGGCTAGTGTCGCCGCACTAGCCCGCCGTCGCCAGCCAGATCATGTGACGGGCGCCGCCGCCGTTGCGGCCGGCGCGCACCCGGTGTTCCTCCACCTGGAAGCCGGCCTGGCGCAGGCGTCGGCTGAAGGGCGCGCTGGGCGAGGACGACCAGACCGCCAGGATTCCGCCGGGGCGCAGGGCGCGGCGCGCGGCCTCGAGGCCCGCGCGGTCGTAGATGCGGTCGTTGGCGGCCCGGCTGAGGCCCTCGGGCCCATTGTCCACATCGAGCAGGATGGCGTTGTAGTCGCCCTCGGCCGCGCCGATCAGCCGGGCGACGTCGCCCTCCACGACGCGGACCCGGGGATTGTCCAGGCAGCCTGCGGTCAGGCCCGCCATCGGGCCGCGCGCCCAGGCGACCACGGCGGGCACGAGCTCGGCCACGGTGACCCGGGCCTTGGCGCCCAGCGAGGCCAGGGCGGCGCGCAGGGTGAACCCCATCCCGTAGCCGCCGATCAGCACCGAGGGCGCGGAGGCGTCGCCCAGACGGGCGCTGACCAGGGTGGCCAGGGCCTCCTCGGAGCCCGAGACGCGGCTGTTCATCAGCTCGATCGAGCCGGACATGATCGAATATTCCTCGCCGCGCCGCATCAGGCGCAGTTCGCCGCCGCCGTCCGGCACGGTCGCGGTGTCGAGGTGGGTCCAGCGGATCATGGCCAAAGGATCATGGGTCAGAGGAAACTATACGGGTCCACGTCGATGGTCACCCGCACCGAGCCGGGAACCTTCACCCGCGCCCGCCACGCCGCCAGGAAGGCCTGCAGGTCGACGTTGCGGTCGGCGCGCACCAGGAAGCGCTTGCGCCGGCGCCCGCGCACCAGGGCCAGGGGCGCGTCGGCCGGGCCGTAGACCTCGACGTCGTCGGTGTTGGGCGTGGCGGCGGCCAGGGCGCGGACGTACTGCTCCAGCTGCTCGGCGTCGGGCCCGGAGGCGATGATCGCGGCCAGGCGGCCGAACGGCGGCAGGCGGGCGGCCTCGCGCTCGGCCATCTCCACCTCGACGAAGCCGTCGCGGTCGCCGGCCTTCAGCGCCTGCATCACCGGATGGTCCGGCGCATAGGTCTGCAGCAGGGCGCGGCCGGGCCGGTCGGCGCGGCCGGCCCGGCCGGTGGCCTGGGCCAGGAGCTGGTAGGTGCGCTCGGCCGCGCGCAGGTCGCCGCCGCGCAGGCCGAGGTCGGCGTCGACCACCCCGACCAGGGTCAGGTTGGGGAAGTTGTGGCCCTTGGCCGCCGCCTGGGTGGCCACCAGGATGTCGATCTCGCCGCCCTCCATCGCCCCGATCAGGGCGCGGGCCTGCTCGCCGTCCATCACCGTGTCGGACGAGAACACCGCGACCCGCGCCTCGGGGAACAGCCCACGCACCTCCTCCTCGACCCGCTCGACGCCCGGCCCGATCGACACCAGGCTGTCGGCCGCTGCGCAGTGCGGGCAGGCCCGGGGCTTGAGCATGGAGAAGCCGGTCAGGTGGCAGACCAGGCGGCCGGAATAGCGGTGCTCGACCAGCCAGGAATCGGTGTCCGGCGCGGTCATGCGCTCGCCGCACGCCCGGCACAGCACCAGCGGCGCATAGCCCCGGCGGTTGAGGAACAGCAGGACCTGCTCGCCCTTGCCGAGGGTCTCCGCCATCGCCCGCACCAGCGGCGGCGACAGCCAGCGGCCGGTCTCGGGCGGGGTCTCCTTGAGGTCGATCAGGCCGATGTCGGGCAGGCGCGCGGCGCCATGGCGGGCCCTGAGCTTCAGCCACTTGTAGCGGCCGCTCTCGGCGTTCCACAGGCTCTCCAGCGACGGCGTGGCCGAGGCCAGCACCACCAGCGCCCCCTCGATCTTGGCCCGCGCCACCGCCAGGTCGCGCGCCTGGTAGATGAAGCCGTCCTCCTGCTTGAACGAGGAATCGTGCTCCTCGTCGACCACGATCAGGCGCAGCTTCTTGAAGGGCAGGAACAGGGCCGAGCGGGCGCCCACCACGATGCGGCAGCGCCCCGATTGCAGCGCGTCCCACACCTTGCGCCGGCGCGGCGGGGCGACGCCGGAGTGCCATTCGCCGGGCATGACGCCGAAGCGGTCCTCGAAGCGGGCCAAGACCGCCTGGGTCAGGGCGATCTCGGGCAGCAGCACCAGCACCTGAGCCTCGGGATCGGCGCGCAGCAGGGCGGCGACCGCCTCCAGATAGACCTCGGTCTTGCCCGAGCCGGTGACCCCGTCGAGCAGCGCCGCCTGGAAGCCGCCGGCGGCGATCAGCCCCTTGAGGGCCTCGGCCGCCGCCGCCTGGCTCGGGTTGAGCGGCGAGGCGGGCCGCTCGACGTCGGGCTCGGGGAAGGCCGCCTCGGGGACGTCGAACCGCTCCTGGAGACAGCCCTCGTCGATCAGGCCCTTGAGCACCCCGGCCGAGACCCCGGCCTTGGCCGCCAAGGCCGCGGGCGTGATCGCTTCCTCCCCTGCCGCCTCCAGCACCCGCGCGCGGGCGGGCGTGGCGCGGCCCGGCGCCTGGCCGGTGGCGATCAGCTTGCGCTCGGGCCGGGGCTTGGGCGCGCGGGCTCCGCGCAGGGCGATCGACAGGGGCGCGCCGGGCGCGTCGACGCTGTAGCGCGCGGCCCATTCGATGAAGGCCAGGGCGGTGGGCGGCAAGGTGGGCTCGTCGAGGCGCCCGAGCACCGGCTTCAGCGGCCGGTTGTGCCCGGCCCCGTCGCGCAGGCCGGTCACCACTCCGCCGACCCGGCGCGGCCCGAGCGGCACGGCGACCAGGTCGCCGACGGCGAGCGCCATCCCGTCCGGCTCGGCGTAGTCGAAGGCTTCCGGCAGCGGCAGGGGCAGGAGGACCTGGGCGATGCGGGTCATCGGCGGCCGCCCGCGCGCTGCACGGCGTGGCGATCGTCACACCCGCGCGCTACAACGGTAATCTCCCCCGTTTCCAGGACCAGAGACATGAACCTGTTTCTCGACACCGCCGACACCGCCGTGCTCAGGACCCTGGCGGCCACCGGGCTGGTCGACGGCGTCACCACCAATCCCACCCTGATCGCCAAGTCCGGACGCCCCATCGGCGAGGTCATCGCCGAGATTTGCGAGCTCGTCGAGGGGCCGGTGAGCGCCGAGGTGGCGGCGGCCGATCTCGAAGGCATGCTGGCGGAGGGCCGGGCTTTGGCGAACATCGCGCCCAATGTGGTGGTCAAGCTGCCCCTGACCAAGGACGGCCTGCTCGTCACCCGCGTGCTGTCGGAGGAAGGCATCCA
>Ga0310811_10000113_pt1 | contig 121298 bp, 121 predicted proteins | sample YCmetagenome_FD_207642 | JGI IMG/M metagenome (GOLD analysis project Ga0310811, IMG submission 207642) | Soil microbial communities from experimental microcosm in Duke University, North Carolina, United States - YC | ecosystem: Engineered > Artificial ecosystem > Soil microcosm > Unclassified... | reverse complement strand
GAAGTTAAACCTTGCTGCTCTTGGCTGAACGCAGGAACACAAACATGTTGTTTGCAGATATCCGAGCCGAAACGCCCAGCAAGGACAGCCTGGCCCGCGCCTACGCCGCCATCAACCGGCAGCTCGATGCGGGTGATCTCGTCGGCGGGATCGCCGCCTGGGAAGGCTTGCGCCGTGAGGTGGAGAGCTGGAGCGCGCTCACGCATCTGCGCTTCGAGCAGGACACCGCGGACGAGGCGGCGAAGGCGGCGAAGGAATATCGCGACGAGTTGGCGCCAACCGCGACCAACCATGAGGTGGCGCTGAAGCGGCGTCTGCTCGCCCACCCCGACCGCGCCGCGGTGGTGGCGATCACCGGCGCCCATGCGCTGCGCCTGTGGGAGACCGACATCACCACCTTCGCGCCGGAAATCGAGGCGGATCTGCAGGCGGAGGCGAAACTTTATTCACGCTACACCGCGCTGATGGCTGCGGCGCGGATCGACATCGAGGGAGAGGTGGTGAATCTCTCCGGCCTGGCGCCGTTCCTGCAGAGCCTGAACCGCGACGTGCGACATCGCGCCGAGGCCGCACGTTCGGGATTTTTTGAGAAAAATGCTGCGGCCTTCGATGAAATTTATGATGATTTGGTGAAGCTGCGCCACGGCATGGCCCGCAAGCTGGGCTTTGCGACTTACACCGAGCTCGGCTACCGGCGGATGCGCCGCGTGGATTACGATGCGGCCGATGTGGCGCGCTACCGCGCTGAGGTGGCGGCGCATGTGGTGCCGCTGGTGGCGCGGATTTTCGAGGCACGCCGGCAGGAGCATGGCTGGGACCGGCTTTATGCCTGGGATGAGCCGCTGACCGATGCCAAGGGCAATGTCGAGCCCGCGGGCGACGAGGCCTTCATGCGCGCGAGCGCGCAAAAAATGTTCGATGCCATGGATCCGCGCCTGGCCGAATTCTACCGCATCATGAACGAGAACGGGTTCCTCGACCTCGACAACCGGCCCGCCAAGGCGCCGGGCGGGTTCTGCACGTCCTTCCCGACCGCGGGGATGCCGTTCATTTTCGCCAATTTCAACGGCACGCATCACGATATCGACGTGTTCACCCATGAGATGGGCCATGCGTTCCAAAATTATCAGAGCCGGGACTTGCGGGGCTTCGACTATCTTTGGCCGACGTTCGAGGCCTGCGAAATCCATTCAATGAGCCTCGAGCATTTCGCTTATCCGCATATCGCGCTGATGGTGGGCGAGGCGGCGGCGGAGCGTTACCGGCGCATGCATCTGATCCAGTCCCTGGCGTTTCTGCCTTACGGTGTGTGCGTCGATCATTTCCAGCACGAGGTCTATGCGAACCCGCAGGCCAGCCCTTCGGCCCGGCATGCGATGTGGAAGCGGCTGGAAGCGATCTACCTGCCGTGGCGCGACTATGGCGATGTCACCTATTTCGGCCGCGGCGCGCGTTGGCAGGCGCAACTGCATATTTACGGCATGCCGTTCTACTATATTGACTATACGTTGGCGGAATGTTGCGCGCTGCAGTTCTGGGTGAGGTCGCGCAGCGATTATGCGCGGGCGCTCGAGGATTATGTCGACTTATGCGGGCGCGGCGGGGCGGCGCCGTTCCAGGCCCTGGTGGCGGGGGCGGGGTTGGTCTCGCCGTTCCGAGAGGGCGCCCTTCGGGATGCTGTGGCCGAGGCGGCGCTGGTGTTGGCTGTGTAACCCGCGGCCGAGCAGGAAGGGGAAGAGGAAGGCTACTTTTTGTGAACAAAAAGTAGCAAAAAACTTTGTTAAACTGGGCCGTGCGGGTGGAAACGCCGCCGGCCCAATTTCAAAAAAGTTTTTGCGCCGCTTTTTTCAAAAAGCGGCCACTTACTTTCTTTTCTTTAGCTCCGATACGAGCCGTTGATGTCGATATAGCCATGGGTCAGGTCGCAGGTCCAAACCGTGGCGTGGCCGTGGCCGAGGCCGATATCGACCTGGATGTCGATTTCCCGCCCCTTCATATGCGCCACCACCGGGGTCTCGTCATAGCCGGGCACGATGCCGCCATTTTGCGCCATCCAGGTGCCGCCCACGGCGACGCCGAGCTTATCGCGGTCTGCCGGCTCGCCGGCTTTGCCGACCGCCATAACGATGCGGCCCCAATTGGCGTCCTCGCCGGCGATGGCCGTTTTCACCAGCGGCGAGTTGGCGATGGACATGGCGATGCGCCGGGCGGAGGCGTTGGAGACCGCGCCCTCGACGGTGATCTGCACGAGTTTCTGCGCGCCTTCGCCGTCGCGCACCACCAGCATCGCCAACTCGTGCATCACCTCATGCAGGGCGCGGCGGAAATCGGCGAGGTGGCCGGGGTCCTCGGTGGGGGCGTTGCCGGCCTGGCCGGTGGCGAACAGCAGCACCGTGTCCGAGGTCGAGGTGTCGGAATCGATGGTGATGCAGTTGAAGCTGTGGTCGACGCCCTTGCTCAGCATCGCCTGCAAGGCCGGGGCCGGAATGGCCGCGTCGGTGAAAATGAAGGCCAGCATGGTCGCCATGTCCGGCGCGACCATGCCGCTGCCTTTGGCGATGCCGGTGACCCGCACGTCCACGCCGCCCAGGCGCGCCACACGGGTGGAGGCTTTGGGGAACGTGTCGGTGGTCATGATGGCGCGCGCCGCCTCGGCGAGGCGGTCCTCGGCCAGCTTGGCGTGCAACTCGTCCATCACGGCGACGATTTTTTGCGCGGGCAGGGGCTCGCCGATCACGCCGGTGGAGGCGAGGAAAATCTGGCCCGGCTCGGTCTTGAGCGTGGCGGCCGCGGCATGGGCGGTGGCCTCGACCGCGCGCACGCCGGCGAGGCCGTTGAACACATTGGCATTGCCGGCATTCACGACCAGGCCGCGGGCAACCCCGCCCTCGAGGGCCTCACGGCACCAGGTGACCGGCGCGCCGGGGCAGAGATTCTTCGTGAACACGCCGCCGACGGTCGTGCCCGGCGCGAATTCCGCGAGCAGCACGTCCGTGCGGCCTTTGTAGCGGATACCCGCCTCGGCCGTGGCAAGGCGCACCCCGGCGACCGGGGGAAGTTCGGGAAGCGGCAGCGCCAGCGGCGAGACAGGTATCTTTGACATTATTTGGTAGCCGGTGTCGTGGTCGGCGCAGCCTGGGCGCCGCCCGGGTTATTGATGGTGATTTTCACTTTGGCGCGAGCCGCGGCCAAGGTATTTTGGATGGCCTGGTCGGCCAGGCTCTGCCGGATCTGGTCCTGGACATCGGCAAGCGCCGGCGCCGGGGCGGTGCGCCGTCCTTGGACCAGGATCACGTGCCAGCCGAATTGCGAGTGCACCGGGGTCTTGGTGTACTGGCCGGGCTTCAGCGCAAAGGCGGCATCGGCGAAGGCCGGAACCATCTCGTCCTTGGTGAACCAGCCGAGCTCGCCGCCGTTCTTGGCGCCAGGGTCGATGCTGTCTTTTTCCGCCAGAGCGGCAAAGTTCGCGCCATGGTTGAGCTGGTTGATGATCGCCTCAGCTTCGGCCTGGGTCTTCACCAGAATGTGGCGGGCTTCCACCTGTTCGGGACCCGGCTTGCCGGCATAGTTCTTCTCATATTCGGCCTTCACGGCGGCGTCGGTCACGGCTGAGCCGACATGCTGCTGCACGTAGGCATTTTCCAGGCTGATATTGGCGGCGTGCGCCATGGAGGCGGCGACGGCGGGCTGCTTCTCCAGGTTTTCCTCCCGCGCGGCCACCAGCAGGGCGTCTCGGTCGATCTCCTGGTTGAGCAGCAGCGGGAAAAGCTGGTTCGGCGGCATTTGTTGCAGCTGCTGCGGCGCATTCTGCGCGGCCTTCTGAATGTCGCTGAGATGGATTTCCATGCCATTGACGGTGGCCAGCAACGGGTCGGAGCTGGCCTGATTGGCGGCCGGCGCGTCAGCGAACGCCGCCGGGGCCATCAGGCCGGCGGCGAGAGCCAGAACGGAAAGCGAGGTGAGACGCATAGAGGCGGAACCCTTCCTGTGTTTTCTCGATCCTATGAGCTAACTGTGGAACCGCGGCAAGGGTTTGACCACCCGGAGGGTGGCGCTTATGTGAGCGGAGACGTCACTTATAGTAAGGTACGCGGTATCCGCCCGCTGCACCAGGAAGAGAGAATGTTCGCAAGCCTTGCCCGAGCCGTTTTTGGCACCAGTAACGACCGCGCCCTGAAGGCATTCCGGCGCAAGGTCAGCGCGATTGCCGCCTGGGAACCGAAACTGGCGGAGCTGGACGATGAGGCATTGCGCGGCCAGACCGCGACATTCCGGGCGCGCCTGGAAGCGGGCGAGACGCTGGACGATCTGCTCGAGGAGGCCTTCGCCACGGTGCGCGAGGCGGCCAAGCGGACGCTGGGCATGCGCCATTTCGATGTGCAGATGATCGGCGGCATGGTGCTGCATGCCGGCCGGATTGCGGAGATGAAGACCGGCGAAGGCAAGACCCTGGTGGCGACGCTGGCGGTGTATCTCAACGCGCTCACGGCCAAGGGCGTGCATGTGGTCACGGTGAACGACTACCTGGCCCGGCGCGATGCGGAATGGATGAGCCGGCTCTACGGCTTCCTCGGCCTGACCACCGGCATCATCGTCCATGGGCTGGATGACGAGCAGCGCCGCGCCGCCTATGCGGCGGACATCACCTACGGCACGAACAACGAGTTCGGCTTCGACTATTTGCGCGACAATATGAAATACCGGCTGGAGGACATGGTCCAGCGGCCCTTCCATTTCGCGATCGTCGACGAGGTGGACAGCATTCTGATCGACGAGGCGCGCACGCCGCTGATCATTTCCGGCCCCTCTGACGAGCCGACCGACCTTTATGTCCGGGTCGATGCCGTGGTGGCGGCGCTGGTGGCGCGGGGCCGGGCCGAGGATGGCTCGAACCAGTTCTACGACAAGGATGAGAAGGCGCGCACCGCGATCCTCACCGATCTCGGCTCCGAGACGGTGGAGCAGATGCTGCGCGAGGCCGGGCTGCTGACCGAAGGCAATCTGTACGATATCTTCAACATCTCGCTGGTGCACCATGTGCAGCAGAGCCTGCGGGCGCGGGTGCTATACACGCGTGACGTGGATTACATCGTGCGCGACGGCAAGGTGGTGATCATCGACGAGTTCACCGGCCGCATGATGGAGGGCCGCCGCTATTCGGAAGGGCTGCACCAGGCCTTGGAGGCCAAGGAGCAGGTGACGGTGGAGCGCGAGAACCAGACGCTCGCCTCGATCACCTTCCAGAACTATTTCCGCCTGTTCCCCAAGCTCGCCGGCATGACCGGCACGGCGATGACCGAGGCCGACGAGTTCGAGCAGATCTACAAGCTCGAAGTGGTGGAAATTCCCACCAATGTGCCGGTGGCCCGCCATGATCAGGATGATGAAGTTTACCGCACCGCAGGGGAAAAATACGAGGCGGTGGCGAAGCTGATCGAGGAATGCCGGGGGCGCGGCCAGCCGGTGCTGGTGGGCACCACCAGCATCGAGAAAAGCGAGATCATCTCCGCGCTGCTGAGCAAAAAGAAGATCAAGCACAACGTGCTGAATGCGCGCTTCCACGAGCAGGAGGCGAAGATCGTCGCCCAAGCCGGTGCGCCGGGGGCGATCACCATCGCCACCAACATGGCCGGCCGCGGCACCGACATCAAGCTCGGCGGCAATTACGAGATGCGGGTGCAGCTGGAGCCGGAAGCTGATCCGGAGCAGATCCGCACCGAGATTGCGGCCAATCATGACGCCGTGAAGGCGGCGGGCGGGCTGTTTGTGATCGGCACCGAGCGGCATGAGAGCCGGCGCATCGACAACCAGCTGCGCGGCCGCTCCGGCCGCCAGGGGGACCCGGGCGGGTCGCGCTTCTTCCTGTCGCTGGAAGACGATCTGATGAGGATTTTCGGCTCCGATCGCATGGGCGGCATGCTGCAGCGCCTCGGGCTGCAGGAGGGCGAGGCGATCGTCCATCCCTGGATCAACAAGGCGCTGGAGAAGGCGCAGAAGAAGGTCGAGACGCGCAATTTCGACATGCGCAAGAACGTGTTGAAATACGACGACGTGATGAACGACCAGCGCAAGGAGGTCTACGCCCAGCGCCGTGAATTCATGGCCGCGGACTCGGTCTCCGGCGTGGTGGCGGAGATGCGCGAGGATATGATCGCCAACCTGGTCGCGGCCCGCATCCCCGAGAAGGCGTTCGCCGAGCAATGGCAGAGCGCGGAGCTCGCCGAGGACATCAAGCGCCTGTTGGGGCTGGATCTGCCGATCGCCGACTGGGCGGCGGAAGAAGGGATCGACGAGACCGGCATTCGCGAGCGGATCGTCGCGGCGGCAGAGGCGGCCGCGGCCGCCAAGGCGGCGCAATTCGGGCCGGAACTCACCAACTATATCGAGAAATCGGTGCTGCTGCAGACGCTTGACCATGTCTGGAAGGAGCATCTGCTGGCGCTGGATTATCTGCGCCAGGGCATCGGCCTGCGCTCCTACGGGCAGCGCGACCCGCTGAACGAGTACAAGCGCGAGGCCTTCTCGCTGTTCAACGGTCTGTTGGACGAGCTGCGCCAGCGCGTGACGCATGTGCTCGCGCATGTCACCGTCACCGAGGCCCCGCCCACGCCGCCGACACCCGCGCCGGTGGTGGAGAGCCACAGCCTGCCGGGCGGCATGACCGGCGGGCTGGCGCTGGCAGAGCCGGTGGTGCAGGCGGCCGCCGTCCATCAGTCCCTGTCAGCAGCAAGCCAGGTGGACCCGGCGCACCCGGAAACCTGGGCTGCAACCCCGCGCAACGCCCCTTGCCCCTGCGGTTCGGGCAAGAAATTCAAATACTGCCACGGGCGCGTGGCCTGAGGCCACGCAAGGCTGCAACAACGCCGCATTTGCGGCGTTGCCGTCGGCGAGATTAATGGCTAAAGGGGAGCGCACGGACCCGTAGCTCAGCTGGATAGAGCGTTGCCCTCCGAAGGCAAAGGTCGCGCGTTCGAATCGCGCCGGGTCCGCCAAATTTCCCTCATAATTCAAGAACTTACTAGACCCGCAGGAGTTCAACCTTGGCGCCTCTCAGGCGTTGCAACCACACTGCAACCAACTGACCATGAATTAAGTCGGAGACTCGCAGGAACGCCGATCAACTCTGTCGCCGTATGGCGGCCGCAGGCATGTTTGCCTCTTGTCCCTTCTCGCTGCGGGTAAGCGATCCGGGTAAGCTGTCTCAGCCGTTTCAAGGGTAGCAGTCTCGTGATTGATCGCCGTCGGGCCGTTGGTCAAGTTTCGAGGCATGACGCATCAACGCCCACTGTTCAGCGTGCGCATAAGTCCAAATCCCGCCCCCGCAACCACTCCACGGTGCTCTTCAGCACGCCTATCTACGCCTGCCTCGGTTAGCGCGGCGTAGCGCCCGATCCTGGCAAAGTACCGAGGTGTCGTGGTTTCCCAGAACGGACAGACATTGACCGCTCGCAAGGCCTGAGTGCGGGATGTCGGTAGTTGGAACAAAGCCGTCGCTCTTGGCCATTATCCTAAACGGCAGCTATCCCGCCAACTTCGGACATACCCAACCATGGTTGCTCTGAGTTGCCATTTGAAATCAATAGTTTTGGGAACTGCGGCAGTTCGCTTAAGCTCATGCTGGAGCATGCGTGGCTTTGCACCGCTAACGCAAGTCGGATTGTCACCTGCGAGAACCAGCGTTCCTATCATGCAGCCGAGGCACGGTTGCCGTGGGTCCGCTGGATGGCGTCCGGCGGGGATAATTTTGGCAAGTTAATTGCAGGTGGCTCCACATGGAGCGCCGGCAGCAATGAAAGTTCTGATCGCGGATTTAGATGCCAGCAACGGCGAGGCGCTGGCAGCCCAACTGCGCACCCAGGCGGATGATTTTACCGTCACTCTGGTCGGGGAAGGGGAAGACCTCCTCGCCGCCGTACAGCGTGCGGCACCGGACGTTGTCATCGTCGATATGCAGCGCCCCGACCGCGACGGGCTGGACTCACTGCAATCACTGAATAATGGCAAGTTGCCGCCTGTGGTGATGTTCTTGGACGAAGACCTCGGCTTCATGCAGGAAGCGATCACCGCGGGCGTGAGCACGTATCATGGGCGCAATGCCGCGCCGTCGGCCACGAAACTCATCATGCGGATCGCCATGGCCTTCTTCCAGCGCACGCAACAGGTCAGTTCGCGGTTGGCGGAAGTGGAAGAGAGAGCCGCCGCCAAGCAGACCATAGATGCCGCCAAGCTGCTGCTGATGAGGCAGGATAAAATGAGCGAAGCCGCGGCGCACCGCTTCCTGCAGCGCCGTGCCATGGAGCAGCAAAAGCGTATAGTGGATGTCGCCGCCGGTCTGCTCGCCGCGGGTGTCACAAAGGGGGAGCATGATGCCTGAACCAATCCGCCTGGGCCTTTTACGCCTCTGTGACGCAGCTCCTGTAATCCTAGCGGATCAGGAGGGACTATTCTCCTCTCGGGGTTTATCCGTGTCTCTCTACATCGAGCCCTCCTGGGCTAATATCGCGGACAAACTGGGCTACGGTCTGCTGGAAGGGGCCGTGATGCTGCCGCCTCTGGCGATGGCTTGTGCAGCTGGGCTACGCGGCCGTAAAACCGATCTCGTGGTGCCGATGAACCTAAGCACCAACGGCAATACCGTTACCTTGTCCTCACGCCATGCCGAGGCGTTTTCAGAAGGCGGGATTGCCTCTGTTGCGGCCGGGACAAGGCTGCGCCTGGCCGTGGTACATGGGTTTTCCACACATGACCTGTTGCTGCGCTACTGGCTGGCGGCTTCCGGCGTTAAGCCGGACCATGATTTAGAAATTACTGTATTGCCCCCGGCTGAGATGGTCGGCAGCCTGGCCGCTGGAGCTGTAGACGGATTTTGCGCCGGTGCGCCCTGGGGGGAAGTGGCGGTGCAATCCGGGCTGGGATTTATCGCCATACGCTCGCGCGATATCTGGCGTGATCACCCGGAAAAATGCCTGGCTTTGCGCGCCGATTTTACCGCGCGTGACCTGTCCTCCGTGCTGGGGCTGCTGCAAGTGCTTCGCCGCGCCGGCACGGTTTGTGCGGCAGAGGATAAGCGTAGCGCCTTGGCCAGCCTACTCGCGCAGCCCGAATATCTCGACTTGCCCGATACAATTATCGAGGCGGGTTTGGATCCGGATGCGGGCGGTCCGCTCTTCACGCGGCAATATCCGGCGCCGACAGAGGCACGCTGGTATGCCGAGCAGATGATCCGCTGGGGTAAGGCACCGGACAGCATTCTCGAAACCCAGGCCGCGATCTACCGACCGGATCTCTACCTTGAAGCGGGCGGACAACTGCCCACGGGGGAACCAACCGAGCTTTTTATGCGCGATTGATCATTATTTAATCAATTATGCCGACGGCATGCTCGTTAGGCTATAAAACAATCAACCGATGCAAGTCTCATGGCTCGCCTTCCGGAGCAATAACAGCGGTTTGCCCTTTTGGCACGCTTGTTGCTTTGCAGCATAATGCGGCTTCGGTGCCGTGGGTGCTGCGGTCAATGGCGATCGCATCGCTGGACATAGGTTAATCTCATTTATTTCGCGGGCCAAAGAGGGTTCGCAGGCGGCACGGAAGCGGCCGCTCGAGGTTTGTCATGTCCGTTGCCGAGCCCAAAACTTTTCTCAAATCCGGTCATTTGCCGACATTGTTCGCGGCATTCATGTATTTCGATTTCAGCTTCATGTGCTGGGTCCTGTTGGGCCCGCTCGGAATTCAGATATCGAAGGCGCTGGCGCTCGATCCCGCCCATAAGGGGCTGATGGTGGCGGTGCCCGTGCTGGCGGGCGCCGTGTTGCGCATCTCCAACGGCCTGCTGGTCGACCGCTTCGGCGCCAAGAAGACCGGCATCGGGGCGCAGCTCGTGGTCATCCTCGGCCTGGCGGCGGCCTGGTTCTTCGGCGTGCCGAGCTTTGACGCAGTGCTCTTGCTCGGTGTCGTGCTGGGAGTGGCCGGAGCCTCTTTCGCCATCGCATTGCCGATGGCCTCGCGCTGGTATCCGCCAGAACATCAAGGCACGGCGCTAGGCCTGGCGGGTGCCGGAAACTTTGGGACGGTTCTGGCCGCCTTGTTTGCCCCCGCGCTGGGCCTCGCCTTTGGCTGGGTGAATGTGTTCGGCATGACGGCATTGTTCATGTCGGTGATTCTGATCGCGTTTGTCATCCTAGCCAAAGATGCACCGGTACAGCCACAGAAGCAGTCCCTGGGCGGATATCTAGCCGTGTTGTGCCACGGCGATACCTGGTGGTTCATGCTGTTCTACAGCGTTACTTTTGGCGGCTTTGTCGGCCTGGCATCCTCGCTCAGTATCTATTTTCATTCGGAATATGGTCTGGCGCCGGTACAGGCTGGTTATGCGGTGGCCGCCTGCGTTTTTGTCGGTTCGATGTTCCGTCCCATTGGCGGTTGGCTGGCTGACAAAATGGGGGGAATATTCGCCCTCTCGGTGCTGTATGTCGTAGCCGCGGCCATGCTGGTGCTGGTCAGCATCGGACTGCCCTCGCTCACGATGGCACTGGCTGCTTTCGTCGTCGCGATGCTGGCGCTCGGTACCGGCAATGGCGCCGTGTTCCAGCTCGTGCCGGTGCGTTTTGGCCGGGAGATCGGCGTGGTGACCGGCTTGGTCGGCTGTGCCGGCGGCATAGGCGGCTTCTACCTTGCCTCCTCGCTCGGCTTCTCCAAGCAGTGGACGGGCTCGTATCAGGCTGGATTCCTGATCTTCGCCGGCCTCGCTCTGGTGGCGTTCGTCGGCATCAACATCGTCAAGAAATCCTGGCGCGCCAGTTTTAGCCGTGGATACGCCGAGGGCGTTACGGTCCGTATCTAGCATCCGCGCATTTGTCCGGGGAGTGACGCTCCCTGGACAGCATTTCAGAAAATCGCACTCTGTTTCAGGGACCACGAAGATGGATATGATGGTCGAACCGCGTAAAAAACTGGTCGTGATCGGCAATGGTATGGCCGGCATGCGGACTGTCGAAGAAATTCTCGCGCGCGCCCCGCAGAAATTCGACATCACCGTGTTCGGTGCCGAACCGCAACCGAATTACGACCGCATCATGCTCTCGCCTCTGCTGGCCGGGGACAAGACATTCGAGCAGATCGTCCTCAATTCCCGCGAATGGTATGCGGAGAATGAGATCGAGCTGATTGCGGGTGAGCATGTCGATTGGATTGACCGCAGTCGCCGGCTCGTTCGCGGCGCCGACGGCACTGAGCGTCCCTATGACATTCTGCTGCTTGCGACCGGTTCAAACCCGTTCACCCTTCCGCTTCCCGGTGTGAATCGCCCCGGTGTCATGACCTTTCGCTCCGTCGCGGATGTGGAGGACATGCTCGCCATCGCCGCTCCCGGCAAAAAAGCCGTTGTCATCGGTGGTGGCCTGCTGGGGCTGGAGGCCGCGCATGGCCTCAATTTGCGGGGCATGGATGTGAGCGTCGTGCATCTCATGCCAACCCTTATGGAACGCCAGCTCGATGCCTCGGCCGCGCATCTTCTGGAACAGAAGCTTTCCGGCCGCGGCATGAAGATCTTCACCGGTGCCAACACGGAGCTTTTCGAGGGTGAAGGCGAAGAGGGTGCCGTGAATGCCGTCCTGTTGAAGGATGGCACGCGGATCGAAACCGATCTCGTGGTCATGGCTGTCGGCATCCGTCCGAACTCTGGCCTTGCCCGCGCGAGCGGTCTCGCATGCGATCGCGGTATCATCGTCGATGATTCCATGCGGACTTCGGACGAAAGCATTTTTGCTATCGGCGAGTGCATCGAGCATAATAAGCAGTGCTATGGCCTCGTTGCCCCGATATGGGACATGGCAAAGGTCGCGGCGGACCATATTACCGAGGTGGCGGCTACGGGCTTTGTTCCCGTCGCCACCGGTACCCGCCTCAAAGTATCCGGCATTGAGATGTTTTCCGCCGGAGAGTTTCTTGGCGATAAGACCACCGAGGATGTCGTTCTGCGCGATGCCGCGCGCGGTGTCTACAAACGCCTTGTATTGCGCGGCGACAAACTCGTCGGTGTGGTTTGCTTCGGCGACACGCGGGATGCCGGCTGGTATTTCCAGCTATTGAAGGATGGCGGCGATCTCGGTGAATTGCGCGAGACGATGATTTTTGGTCCCGTCACCGCCTCAGCGGACCCGAACGAAGCACTTGCCGCATTACCGGACAACGCTGAAATTTGTGGCTGCAACGGCGTTAAAAAATCCACGATCCTTGGGGCGATCGCGGAGCACGGGCTTTGCACCATTGACGATGTACGAGGCCGTACCAAGGCGTCGTCTTCCTGCGGTTCCTGCACCGGCCTGGTCGAAGGGCTGCTGAAGATATCGCTCGGCGCCGCCTATGCGCCAGATTCAGTCAAGCCGATGTGCAAATGCACGAGCCACGGCCATGATGAAGTTCGTCGCCGGATTATCGGCGCGGAGCTGAAAACCATCCCAGCGGTGATGCAGGCGCTGGAGTGGAAGACGCCGGATGGCTGCGCCTCCTGCCGCCCAGCGTTGAATTTCTATCTCCTCTGCGCATGGCCGGGGGAATATGTGGATGACGCGCAATCGCGCTTCGTCAATGAACGCATGCATGCGAACATCCAGAAGGATGGCACATATTCCGTCGTGCCGCGCATGTGGGGCGGTGTCACCAGCGCTAAAGAGCTGCGCGCCATCGCCGACGTGGTTGAAAAATTCGACATCCCGACAGTGAAAATCACCGGCGGCCAGCGTGTGGACATGCTCGGTGTGCGCAAGGAGGATTTGCAGGCCGTGTGGCGCGATCTCAACGCCGCCGGCATGGTCTCGGGCCACGCCTACGGCAAAGCGCTGCGCACGGTCAAAACCTGTGTCGGTTCGGAATGGTGCCGCTTCGGTACGCAGGATTCCACCGCCATGGGTGTGGCGCTGGAAAAGGCGACCTGGGGCTCCTGGCATCCGCATAAGGTCAAGCTCGCCGTTTCCGGCTGCCCGCGCAATTGCGCGGAGGCGACGATCAAGGATTTCGGCGTGGTCGCCACGGAGGCCGGCTGGGATCTGCATGTCGGCGGCAATGGCGGTATCAAAATCCGCGCCACGGATCTGCTCTGCAAGGTCACCACGGAGGAGGAGGTGATGGAATATTGCTGTGCCTTCCTGCAACTCTACAGGCAGGAGGCGCGCTATTTAGAGCGAACGGCGCCCTGGATCGAGCGCGTCGGTCTAAAATATGTGCAGGAAAGAATTGTCGATAACGCGGAACTGCGCCGCGAATTATTCGAGAAATTTCTGCACGCACAAAAATTTGCGCAGGTCGATCCCTGGACGACTGAGGCCGCAAGTCCCGCTTTGAGCAAAAAATACAGCGCCATGGCGGAGTTGGTGTGATGGACGGCACGGATAAGGAAACCCGGTTTGTCGATGTTGGAGCGCTGGACGATATCCCACGCTGTGGTGCCCGGACTGTCACCACACCGGCCGGAGATATCGCGGTATTTCGGACGGGCAGCAATGAGGTGTTCGCGCTGCTCGACCTGTGCCCGCATAAGCAGGGCGTGTTGAGCCAGGGAATCGTGCATGGGCGCAACGTAACCTGTCCTTTGCACGGCTGGGTGATTTCGCTTGAGACCGGCAAAGCGCACGAGCCGGATGTCGGCTGTACACGCCGTTTTGCCGCACATGTCGAGAACGGCCGGGTCTTTCTGGACGCATATTAGAACGCGGAGCGCTACGAGAAGGTGAAGCCGTCATGGCGTATCGAACAAATATATATTTAGTGGGTGCCGGTCCCGGCGATCCGGAATTGCTGACCGTTAAAGCGCTTCGGATTTTGCAAGGCGCCGATGTCATTCTGTACGATAGTCTCGTCGGTGGCGGCATTCTCGAATTGGCAAATCCGGGTGCGGAATTGATCGATGTCGGTAAACGCTGCGGACGCCACAGCATGACTCAGCGTGAGATTTCGGATCTGCTGGTACAGAAGGCACTGTCCGGACGCGTCGTGGTCCGGTTGAAAGGCGGCGATCCGATGCTGTTTGGACGGGCTGCCGAGGAGATGGATGCCCTTGAAAAGCAGGGTCTTCGTTTTGAAGTTGTCCCAGGCGTAACAACCGCGACCGCCGCGGCGGCCCGGCTGAAATTATCTCTAACGCACCGGCAGGTCTCTCGCTCCGTCCATTTTATCACGGGGCATGCAGCCGAAGGAGGCGTGCCGCCGCATGATTTCGTGGCGCTCACCAAGGTGGGGGGAACCCTGGCCATCTATATGGGCGGCCAGACCATCGGTGGATTCGCCGCCCATCTCATCGAAGCAGGAGCCGACCCCGCATTGCCGACGGTTGCTATCGAAAATGTGAGTCTGCCGGCTGAGAAGATTACCCACGGAACGCTTTCCTCACTGCCAAAGCTGCTTATGGAGGCCGCGCAAAGCGGGCCCGTTCTCATTATGGCCGGCGAGGCTTTGCGTTCCCCGGACGGCCTCAGGATCGTGGAGGAGAAATCTTTCCGGTCGCTACCCGTGGTCGAGCTTTATCCCTTGGCGGAGAGCGCATGAGCCAACGCAGCGTCAAGAGCGTTTGCCCCTATTGCGGCGTCGGCTGCGGAATCGTCATGGCCGTCGAGGATAATAGGATTCTCAAGGTCACGGGTGACAAAACCCACCCGGCGAATTTTGGCAGGCTCTGCACCAAGGGCAGCACTTGTGGGCAGGCCGTCGCCGGTTCCGGCCGGGCCGAGAAAGCCTATATCCGCATGGCGGACGGCCAAGACCAAAGACCGATCGCAATTGATGACGCCATCAGGAAGACGGCAAGGGGAATCCGCTCGATTATCGACGCCCATGGCCCGGACGCTTTCTGCTTTTACGTGTCGGGCCAGATGTCCCTGGAGGCGCAGTACCTCGCCAACAAGCTTGCCAAGGGCTTTATCGGCACCAACAACATCGAATCGAACTCGCGCTTGTGCATGGCCAGCGCGGCGAGCGGCTATAAGCTGTCGCTCGGCGCGGATGGGCCGCCCGGCTCTTACCAGGATTTCGATCGCGCAAACCTGTTTTTCGTGATCGGCGCGAACATGGCGGATTGCCATCCAATCCTGTTTCTGCGGATGATGGATCGCGTGAAGGCCGGGGCCAAGCTGATCGTGGTCGATCCGCGGCGGAATGCCACGGCCGACAAGGCCGACCTTTTTCTCCAGATCAAGCCGGGCACGGATCTAGCACTTCTTAACGGCCTGCTGCATTTGCTGATCTGGAACAAACAGATTGATCCAATTTTCATCGCTGGCTTGACAGAGGGTTGGGAGGCGATGCCGGGATTCCTCGAGGACTATTCGCCGCACCGGGTTGGGGAAATCACTGGCCTGGCTGAGGCCGATATCCGGCAGGCGGCACAATGGATCGGCGAAGCCCCGGAATGGATGAGCTGCTGGACGATGGGGCTCAACCAAAGCACGCATGGAACCTGGAATACCAATGCCATCTGCAACCTGCATCTGGCGACGGGAAAAATCTGCCGGCCGGGCAGCGGCCCGTTCTCCCTGACAGGCCAGCCCAACGCGATGGGCGGCCGGGAGATGGGCTATATGGGGCCTGGCCTGCCAGGGCAGCGCGTAACCACATCGGAGGCCGATCGGGCTTTCGTTGAAGATTTATGGGGTATCCCACAGGGTACGCTCCGCGCGGAGCCGACTGGTGGAACGGTCAATATGTTTGAGGAGATGGCGGCGGGCAGAATAAAGGCCTGCTGGATCGTCTGCACCAATCCCGTGGCGACGGTTCCTAATCGACAGACCGTGATCGCGGGGCTCGAGGCTGCCGAACTGATCATCACCCAGGACGCCTATCTCGATACCGAGACCAACATCCATGCCGATATCATTCTCCCCGGCGCACTTTGGGCCGAGGCGGAAGGGGTGATGGTCAATTCCGAGCGTAATCTGACGCTGATGCAGAAGGCCGTAGATCCTCCGGGCGATGCCCTACCGGACTGGCAGATCATCGCACGGGTCGCGTGTGAGATGGGCTATGCCAATGCCTTCACCTATAGTTCGGCCGCAGAGGTTTTCGACGAGATCAAGCGCACGTGGAACCCTACGACGGGGTATGATATTCGTGGTGCAAGCTATGAGAGGCTGCGGGAGACGCCGCTGCAATGGCCATGTGCCGCCGAATCAACCGAAGATCGTAGCGCCATCCGATACATAAATGACGGCGTAAGTCAGACACTCAAGGTTGAGACCGATGGCACACACCTAAGCGTGTCGTTCCCGACGGAAAGCGGCAAAGCTCTTTTTCTGCCTCGGCCGCACATGCTGCCGGCAGAAATGCCCAACGACGAATTCCCGCTGGTGCTCAATACCGGCCGTCTTGCACACCAGTGGCATACACTGACGAAGACGGGCAAAATCCCAACCCTCAACAAACTCAATCCTGGTCCCTTCGTCGAGTTAAACCCCGAGGACGCGCATACGCTCGGTATTAGCGATAAGGATCAGATTGAAATCCGATCCCGGCGTGGGAAGGCCATTCTGCCGGCGACCGTCACAGACCGCGTGCGGCCGGGGAACTGCTTCGCGCCTTTCCATTGGAATGATGTATTCGGGGAAGGCCTGGCGATCAACGCCGTGACTAATGATGCCGTTGATTCGTTATCGTTGCAGCCTGAGTTTAAATTCTGCGCCGTGGCACTCACCAAAGTTCCCGTGCGACAATTGGTGTCCGGGGAACACCGCACGACGCAAAGCGAAGAGGTTCCGCCTGTCATGGCAAATACCAGTGAGGTGGAGATTTTGACACTGGCGCAGACCGCACCTGCCATGGAGGCGCTGGCAGATGCCTTCTCCGCGGCACTCAATCTAACGCAGTTGACCACACCTGCGTTCAGCGACGCCGAAACGCGCTATCTTTCAGGTTTCATTTCCGGGTTAAAAAACCCCGGTGCACGAGGTGATTTACCCGTAATACCCGAATCCGCACCAATTATGCCAACAACGCGTCTGTGGCTTAATGGCCTCCTCGCAGGGCTATTTAGCCGGTCTTGTTCGTCGCGCACCGATGAATCGCACAGGGCGGCGGGTACCATTGCGCTGCCCACCCCCACAGTGGAGCAGCAAACCGTTGCGGTACTCTGGGCTTCTCAAACGGGCAATAGCGAGACATTGGCGGAACGCCTATCAACTGATTTGAAGAATGCTGGCGTCAAAGTCCATTTAAGCTGCATGGCAGATTATGAGATCGGACAATTGGGTAATGCCTGTAAAATTATCCTGGTGTCGAGCACGTATGGCGATGGTGATCCGCCCGACAATGGCAAGAGCTTCTGGGAATTTCTGTGTGAGGGAAATGCGCCAGATCTGCAGCATATAAGCTACGCCGTATGTGGGTTGGGAGATTCGTCATACGATCAATTCTGCCAGCACGGTAAAAACCTCGATGCCCGCCTTGCTGAACTTGGTGCCACTCGCCTGGCCGGCCGCGTCGATTGCGATGCGGACTATGAAGCAACAATAGGCACATGGATTCCGTTGCTTGTGAAACGGGTCAGCGGCATCGCAGATGATATGGCACCACCTTTAGCCGGAGAAGCAGCATCTGCCGCACCGCCAGTAAATCAATTTAGCAAAAATAGACCGTTCCCAGCGCGACCCCTCGCGAATATCAAACTGAATGGCTCAGCGTCTGACAAAGACACGAGATTCATCTCATTGTCTTTGGATGGCGCAGGAATCATCTACGAGGCGGGAGATGCGCTTGGTGTTTGGCCCACCAATTGCCGCGCATTAGTGGACGAGATACTGGAAGTAGTCGGGTTAAAAGACGATGCGTTGGTCACGGTCGATAAAGCTGGAAATCTTCCACTAAGACAGGCTCTGTGCGACAACTTTGAGCTAACACGGCCAAGCCGGGAGACACTCGAATTCATCGCCGAACGTTGTGCGAATTCTGATCTGAAACACTTACTATCGAATACACATAGGAATGAGCTGAAGGAGTGGCTTTGGGGAAAACAGCTTGCCGATGTGCTCCTAGAATTTCCGATTAAGGTGCCGGCGCAAGAGTTCGTTTCTGTCCTTAAGCATATTCAGCCGCGTCTCTATTCGATTTCCTCCAGCCCGCGCGCCCATGCCGGTGAGGTTCATCTGACTGTGGCAGCGCTACGTTATGGCGCGCAGGGACGAAAAGGCGCCTGTTCGACCTTCCTTGCGGATCGCTCCCTCGAAACCGATGTGCCGGTTTTCGTTCAGGCTTCATCGCATTTTCGACTTCCCATGGATTCGACGACCCCGATTATCATGATTGGGCCAGGGACAGGCATAGCTCCATTCCGTGCCTTTCTGCACGATCGATGGGTAACTGGGGCCACGGGCCGGAACTGGTTGTTTTTCGGGGAGCGTCATCGAGCGACCGATTTTTACTACCACAATGAACTAAGCGGCATGCAAAAAGATGGGCTCCTTACAGAGCTAAGTCTCGCATTTTCTCGTGACCAGCCAGAGAAATTTTATGTGCAGCATTGTATGGCCGAACGCGGCGCCGAGATTTGGTCGTGGCTACAGGACGGGGCATATATTTATGTATGTGGAGACGCCAATCAAATGGCAAAAGATGTAGAGGCAGCACTGCTCGCAATTGTGGAACAGCACGGAAGACTGGGAAAGGAGAATGCGCAAGATTACATCAGATCGTTAGCGCGTGAGAAAAGATATTTGCGTGATGTCTACTGATGTCATGCGTGAATGGCTGGGCCAGCGGCGGATTGGGTGAGATTAAGTCTTGATATGGACAAATTGAGATAGTCTTTTGGTGGGCTGGACGGCCGTGAAATCGATTTATTATTTAGCGCCGGAGGTATTGGTGTGGCCGGCACCGCCAGTCGCTTTGAATGGCGCGCTGCCGGCCACATCAATACCAGCCCAAAACTATGGGATTAACTACATATGAGTTGGACCAGTCATCGGGGGCTTGCCAAGATTTGATGTTTTGATGCTTGGCTTGGCAATCGCCGCTCCAAAGTTCGGCGGTTTCAGGAATTAGGACCGACGGTGCGTTCGTTATTGTTATGCTTGTTCGCAGCCGCAGCTCGCAGCGCACGCATCTCCTCGAAGCGAGTTGTAACATCGCGAACAACGGCTGCAATGCCCAGCATCTGGCCGCCCTCGCCGTGAAACGGCACTATCGTGAACTCGATGGAGATACGTGATCCGTCCTTGCGGATCGCCGGAACCGCCAGCAAGTCCCCGGCGCCATATCGGGTCTTGCCTGTGTTCATGGTCCTCCGGTAGCCATCCCAGTGGCGCTGACGCAGCTTCTCCGGAATTATGATGTCGAGAGACTGGCCGAGGGCGTCCGAAGCTGCGAAACCAAAAATTGTCTCGGCGCCCTTGTTCCAGTATCGGATCAACCCCTCTGCGTCGGAATAAATGACAGCGTCGGGCATCGACGCTATCAGTGCGGTGGCAAAGCGATCCTGGTCAAATGTCATGGAAACCTCGCATTCCGGAGGAAAATAAGTGCGCTTCAGACTGATGCGCCGTCTGGATCTGGGTGGCGCTGGCCGCGCAACGATCGGAGCCTGAGCTTGATTTCACGTCATGTCTCGTCCCCGGAATGAGCACGCATGTAGTCCGCGAGAATCAGAGCGTGATTATGCATCGTATCATGTGCCGCATAGAGCAGGGTCGCGCGCCCGCGCTTCAGGATATCGCGCAGTTGCCCAACAGATGCCTTATTGCGGTGCAACTCGGCGCGGTAGCGTCGGCCGAACTCCTCCCATCGTGCTGGGTCGTGGTCGAACCATTGGCGGAGTTCCCTGCTGGGTGCGATATCCTTGAGCCAGACCGATAGCGCCGCCGACTGCTTACGCACGCCGCGCGGCCATAGTCTGTCGACCAGAACGCGAGTACCGTCCTCGGTGCCGATGGGGTCGTAGATCCGCTTGACGCGAATGTTGTTGGCCAGATCACTCATGAATGTTCAACCATCGTGACGCAATCATGCTCGGCTCGAATGGCACCACCTCGATCTCGTCGCTGTAGCGGACAGCTCCCGTCCAAGCAGGAACGAACGCGAGTCCCGTCGCTCCCAGCAGAGGCGCCAACCTGCCGGAGCCGTCCGGCCCAGTCCGCTCCGCCCAAAGGCATGCACCCTTCTGGTGTAAGTGGACAGGGACAAATTCCGCGCGCCCCGCTTTGCGGCACATGTGGAATCCCGCATATGCACGAGCGGTCCCGGGTTCGCCGCCTCCCGTCATCCGGGCCAGCAGAGGCCGCGCGAAGGCGATGGCGCCAGCCAATGCAGCCAGGGGGTTGCCCGGCAGGCCGATGAATATAGCGTCCCTCAGTCGACCCGCTGCCAAGGGTTTGCCCGGCTTCATCGCGACCTTAAGCACGGCCAGATCGCCGCCGAGATCGAGCAGCGCATCCCGGACGTGATCTTCATCGCCCACCGAAATGCCCGCGGTAGTCAGAACAAGGTCCGCGCCAATGGCTGCGTCAAGAAGAGCTGCGCGGGTCGCCTCGGCCTCGTCAATGACAGCCGTAAAGGGACGGACAATGGCCCCATCCGCCTGCAGAAGCGCCGCCAACATTGGCAGATTAGAGTCATGGATCTGACCCGGTGCAAGGCTATGGCTGGCTTCTTGAAGTTCCCTGCCGGTCGACAGTAGCGTGACTCTCGGCCGTCGCCGGACCATGACCGATGACACGCCCTGGGCAGCCAGGACGGCGACATGGCGCCAGTCCAGCCTGGTGCCCTCGGCGATCAGCCGTTGCCCGGCGCGGATATCTTCACTTTGGCATCGGATATTTGCGCCGACGGGAGGCGTTACTTCAATCCGCAGACGGGTGCCTTGCCGACTGACGTTTTCCTGCGCGATGACCGTGTCGGCGCCAAGAGGTAAGGGCGCCCCCGTCAGGATGCGGTGTGCGCTGTTCGGGTGAAGGCACCCTGGAGCCTCACCAGCGGCTGTGCGGCCAGTGATCGCCAGCCAGGAACTTGGCCGGAGGTCGGCGCGGCAAACGGCATAACCGTCCATCGCGGATTGGTCGAAGCGCGGAAGCCCCAGTCGTGCCTCCCAGGGCGCGGCGATAACGCGGCCGGCACAGGCGGTCAAAGGCACTTCCTCAACGCCGACCCTCTCCGCCACGAGGCCGAGGACCCGGGTCACTGCGACATCGAACTGGATACCGTCTCCCTCGCAGCCGTATGCGGGGGCGATCGCGTTCACGATTGGCGCCGCGCGGAGCTGGCAACATCCGGCTCGGGAAAGGCACGGGCCAGCATCGCCTCCAAGGCGGCGATGCTGGGTCGCGGAGAGTCTGACATGCGACCGAGAAGGTCGAGCCAGACGCCTTCCTCTGCGTAGTCGAGCATCTGACGCACCGTACTGGCTACGAACGCGCCGACACCGATACCTTCGGCCGCGGCGCCCCGCCGGACGCGCTCCACGACGCCAGGGTCGCCGATGGCAGCCAGCGCTTCCTCAGCCGAAGCGGCATCCGTCAGGGCACCCAGGATATTGCCGAGCATGATCGCCTCCTATTGCACGAGCGGCGAGGTGGCGGCCGGTAGATCGAACCCGTCGATCCGCGCCTGCCCGGCAAGGAGAGAGACATATTGCGATACGGCACGACGCCATGTGCGCTCTTCGAGGTAAGCGGCAATCCGGTCACGGACCGCCTCGAACGGCAGCGTGACACCTTCAACCCTGCGATCCAGCCGCAGCACATGCACGCCATAATGGGTGCGGACCGGCGTGGGACAGATCTGACCGGGTTCCATCGCGACCAGGAAGGTCTCGAATTCGGGGGTCGTCTCCCCAAGCACGACCTGTCCCAGCCGCCCTCCTTCCATGGCTGAGGGGCAGTCGGACAAGCTCTTCGCTAAGCTGTCGAACCTGGCCGGATGCTGCTGAACGTCTGCGAGGACCGCGACCGCCTGGGCCTCGGCTTTAGCGTATGCTTCAGCCTCGTCGCGGCGAGCCTTGAGCAGGATATGAGCCGGCTCGAACAAATCCGGGCTGCAAAAGCGTTCGGGATTGCTGTCATAGTAACGGCGGCAGACGGCATCATCGGCCTTCGGCGTAATGACCTCACGCTCCAGCAACAACCGGATCAGGGATTCCTCATCCGTCTCCCTCGCACCGTCATCGGTACGCGGATCGGGCGCGAGCTTCAGCGCGTGTGCACGCTGGAGCAGCAGTTCGCGAACGACAAGGGCGCGGATTGCCTGTTGCCACGCGAGAGCGGGTGAGTCCGCTTGGTGGTTCTGCACCTCCCGGGCGATGGTCGCATGCGGGATGGCGACGTCGTTGACCATGACAGTTTGCATTGCTCAATCACCCGTTACGGATTGCGGCGACTTGGCACCGATAGGCTTTGCCGAACCGGCGTCCGGCACCAGATCGGCAACTGTCAGCGACTGATCTCGGGATTGATTTCCGACGCTCCCCCGGCTGCGTACGACCTGGAAGCCAGGGCGGCCGAGATACCAGACGGGCGCGCTCCATATATGCACCAGGCGGGTAAACGGCGAGACCAGGAAGATGGTGAAACCGAGCAGGATATGAACCCGGTAGATCAATGGGGTGCCGAGCAGCAGATCGGCCACGCCTGGATGCAGCATGACGATCCCCTTGATGTAAGCGACCAGCGTGATGAACAATGTGCTGTCCATGTGCAGCGCCGAGACCGGAACGGTCAGCAGGCCAAGGGCAAGCTGCGCCCACAGCATCAGGATGATCGCGATATCCCATCGCCGGCTGGTGGTCCGGATGCGCGGGTCGGCCAGCCGGCGGTGGATCAGCAACGACAGGCCGATGATCGCGATCACGCCCGCAAGCCCGCCCACGACCATGGCAAGCAGTTCGTGCTGGGCTGGGCTGATCAGCCAGTCGACCGCCCAGTCAGGCATCAGGAAGCCCACGAAGTGGCCTGCAATGACCACCAGCACGCCGACATGGAACAGGTTGGAACCCCAGCGGAACTGTCGCTTCCGCAGTAACTGGCTCGACCCGCTGCGCCATGTGTATTGCGCTGTATCGAAGCGCACGAGGCTGCCGAGGGCGAACACGGTGAGACACACATACGGGTACCAGCCATAAAGGGCACTATTGAGATAATCGCTCATCGGTGCATCTCCTCAAACCGCCGAGGCATCGCGGGTCGCGGCGCGAAGCCGGGTCCGCAGGCGATCGGTTCCGCAACTGTCTATCTGTTCACCCGGCCCGAAATGCACCGCTGCCTCCTCCCACGCGGCGTCCAGCGCCACGAGATCGTCAGGGTCTTCGGCGCTGGTATCCGGCACACCGGTTGCCGGCGCCTTGGCCAACGTGGCAAGCGCCTGGAATACCGCTGCATAGGCGCTTTTGCGCGTGACCAGCCGTTCCGCGAGCGCCTGAAGAATGCCCGCCGGCTCGGCCAGCAGCGCCTGTGCCTCGTGGCCCGGAAGCAAAGAAAGGAATTCGAGGAACAGCGGCAGAAAGTCCGGTAACTCGCTGGCCGTCGGTTCGAATCCATGACCGCGATAAAGCTCGATCAAGTCAGCCATGGCCTGCCCGCGATCACGGCTTTCGCCATGCACATGCTCGAACAGGTGCAACGACAGCGTTCGGCTGCGATCGAACAACGCAAAATAACGCTCCTGAAGCTCGTAAATATCGCGCCCGGCCAGTTCGGCCAACAGTTCCTCGATGGCTGCGCGTCGCGCCGCCGGTACCAGGCCTTCTGCGGCCAGCACCGCCGCGATCTCGCCTGTCGCGGCTTGCAGCGCTTCGGTGGGATAGGCGATCAGCGCCGCAAGGGCACGATAGGTGCGGGCCATCACACCACCTCCATCGGGTTCTTCGGCTTCTTCGAATCGAACAGCCCGAAGCCGGTCTTGCCGGAACAGCCTTCGCCGAACGAGAAGCCACAGGAACCTCGCATCTGAAACGTATCCTCGCCGGTCTCGCGATGAGCCGTCGGGATCACGAACCGGTCTTCATAGTTGGCGATGGCCATGAGCTGGTACATGTCCTCGATGTCCTGACCCGACAGCCCCACGCGTTCGGCGATCGAGTCGATGATCACGCCGTCTACGGTCTTGGCGCGCATATAGGCGCGCATCGCCAGCATTCGCTCCAGGGCGGCCGTGATCGGCTCGGTGCGGCCCGCGGTCAGCAGGTTGGCCAGGTATTCGACGGGAATACGCAACGACTTCACGTCGGGCATACCGCCGATGGTGCCGAGATCGCCCTTCGCGGCAGCGGCCTGGATCGGCGATAGCGGGGGCACGTACCAGACCATCGGCAGGGTGCGGTATTCGGGGTGCAGCGGGAAGGCGATTTTCCATTCCATCGCCATTTTCCAGATCGGCGACTTCCGCGCGCCCTCCAGCCAAGCTTCCGGAATGCCGTCAAGCCGTGCTTGCGCCTGCACCGCGGGATCGTGCGGATCGAGAAAAACCTTCAGCTGCGCCTCGTAGAGATCGCCTTCATCCGGCACCGAGGCGGCCTCCTGGATACGATCCGCGTCGTAGAGAATAACGCCCAGATAGCGTATGCGGCCGACGCAGGTCTCCGAACACACCGTAGGCTGCCCGGCTTCGATGCGGGGGTAGCAGAAGATGCACTTTTCGGATTTTCCCGAGGACCAGTTGTAATAGATCTTCTTGTAGGGACACCCGGACACGCACATGCGCCAGCCGCGGCACTTATCCTGGTCGATCAGGACAATGCCGTCTTCCTCGCGCTTATAGATGGCACCGGACGGGCAGACGGCGGCACAGGCCGGATTGAGGCAGTGTTCGCACAGCCGCGGCAAATACATCATGAAGGTGTTTTCGAAGGCGCCATAGATTTCCTTCTGCACGCCTTCAAAATTACTGTCTTTGGAACGATTGGCGAATTCACCGCCGAGGATTTCTTCCCAGTTCGGTCCCCATTCGATCTTCTCCATCCGCTGGCCAGTGATCAACGAGCGCGGCCGGGCGGTCGGCATGGCCTTGCCCTCGGGCGCGGTCTGCAAATGGCCGTAGTCGAAGGTGAAGGGCTCGTAGTAATCGTCGATTTCAGGAAGGTCTGGGTTGGCGAATATATTGGACAGGATACGCCATTTGCCGCCGATGCGCGGCTCGATCTTGCCGTTCTTCCGGCGTGTCCAGCCGCCTTTCCAGCGCTTCTGGTTTTCCCAATCCTTCGGATAGCCGACACCGGGCTTGGTCTCGACATTGTTGAACCACGCGTATTCCATCCCTTCACGGCTGGTCCAAACATTCTTGCAGGTGACCGAGCAGGTGTGACAGCCAATGCATTTGTCGAGGTTCAACACCATCGCGATCTGCGCTCGGATTTTCATGACACGATCTCTTTCTGGCGCGGTGCCTGATGGGTGATGGCGGTGCCGTCCAGCCAGTCCACTTTGTCCATCCGTCGGATGATGATGAACTCGTCGCGGTTGGAACCTACTGTACCATAGTAGTTGAGGCCGTAACTCTGTTGTGCATAGCCGCCGATCATATGCGTGGGTTTCAGCACCACGCGCGTCACCGAGTTGTGGATCCCGCCCCGCTGGCCCGTCACTTCGCTGCCTGGTATATTCACGATCTTCTCTTGTGCATGATACATCATCACCATGCCGGGGTTGACCCGCTGCGAAACCACGGCGCGCGCCACTAGCGCACCGTTGGTGTTGTAAGCCTCGACCCAGTCGTTGTCGGCGATGCCAACCTGCCTGGCATCCGTCTCGCTGATCCATATGCACGGCCCGCCGCGACTTAAGGTCAGCATCAGCAAGTTGTCAGTGTAGGTACTGTGGATGCCCCATTTCTGATGCGGGGTAATAAAGTTCAGCACGATCTCGGGATTGCCGTTGCCGTGCTTACCCTGAATGGCCGCTGTACCCTTGGTGTCCACCGGCGGCCGCCATGTGACCAGCGCTTCACCGAACGCGCGCATCCAGAGATGATCCTGGTAAAGCTGCTGGCGGCCGGTCAGCGTCCGCCAAGGGATGAGTTCGTGGACATTGGTATAGCCCGCGTTGTAGCAGACCTTTTCGCTTTCGATGCCCGACCAGGTTGGTGACGAGATGATTTTGCGCGGTTGGGCGACGATATCGCGAAAGCGGATTTTCTCGTCCTCCTTCGCACGCGCCAGGTGGGTGTGGTCACGGCCGGTCTTCTGGCCAAGCGCTTCCCAGGCTTTCACCGCAACCTCGCCGTTGGTCTCCGGCGCCAGACTCAGGATGGCCTCGATGGCATCCACGTCAGTCTCAAGGCAAGGCTGTCCCGCCGCCGCTCCTGTGCGCACTGTACCGTTCAGGGTCGAGAGGAAGTCGATTTCGTGCCCGGTTTCCCAGGCAATTCCCTTGCCGCCATTACCGGACGTTTTTAGCAACGGTCCGATGGCGGCGAAGTGCGCATGCAAGTTCGGGTAGTCCCGCTCGACCACCGCCACCGACGGCATCGTTCGACCCGGCACCGGGGCGGTTCCGTCGCGCTTCCAATCCTCCACACCATAGGGCTGCGCCAGTTCACCAGGCGTGTCGTGCTGCATCGGCGTCAGCACCACGTCGGTTTCGCGACCCAGCACCTCCGGGCAAATTTCGGAGAAAGCCTGAGCGAGGCCCTTGTAGATATCCCAGTCAGTACGCGACTCCCAGGCTGGGTCCACTGCGGCGGTCAACGGGTGAATGAACGGATGCATGTCCGACGTGTTCATGTCGTTCTTCTCATACCAGGTGGCGGTCGGGAGAACGATGTCGGAATAGACGCACGTGGTGGACATCCGGAAATCCAGCGTCACCAGAAGGTCCAGTTTTCCTTCAGGGGCCTTATCGTGCCACTTCACATCCTGTGGCTTCTCGCGCCCCTCGACGCCGAGATCCTTGCCCAGCACACCATTACTGGTGCCCAGCAAATGCTTGAGGAAATATTCATGCCCTTTGCCGGACGATCCCAACAGATTGGAACGCCAAACGAACATGTTGCGCGGCCAGTTGGCGGGATCGTCGGGATCGTCACAGGACATCTCAAGCTCGCCGGACCGCAGGGCGCTGGCCACGTAATCTTTTGGTTCAAGGCCCGCAGCCTTGGCGTGTGTGGCGATGGTCAACGGGTTCTGCTTGAGTTGCGGCGCTGACGGCAGCCAGCCCATGCGTTCGGCGCGCACATTGTAATCGATCATCGATCCGGACCAGTCGCCGTCCGGCGCTGTCGGTGACAGAAGTTCGGAGACTTTCAGGGTCTCGTAGCGCCATTGGTCGGTGTGTGCATAAAAAAACGACGTGCCGTTCATGTGGCGCGGCGGACGGCTCCAGTCCAGTCCGAAGGTGATAGGCGTCCAACCGGTCTGCGGCCGCAGCTTCTCCTGCCCGACATAGTGAGACCACCCACCACCCGACTGGCCGACGCAGCCGCACAACACCAGAAGATTGATGATGCCGCGATATGTCATGTCCATGTGGTACCAATGGTTGACCCCGGCGCCGAGGATCACCATGGAACGACCGTTCGTCGTCTCGGCATTGGTAGCGAATTCGCGTGCAACATGGATGATGTGTGCGCACGGAACGCCGGTAACGCGCTCGGCCCAGGCCGGGGTGTAGGGCTCGTCCTGGTCGTAATCGGATGCCACACCCCCACCGCCGAGCCCACGATCCAGACCGTAATTGGCGCATAGAAGATCGAAGACCGTCGCGACCTGCGTCACCCCATCCTTCAGCGTCAAAGCGCGCACCGGAACATTGCGCGTCACGATATCGGGATGTTCGGTCGCGACGAAACCATTGGTCGCGGCGCCGCCGAAATAGGGAAATGCCACCTCTTCCGTGGCACCCCCGTCAATCAGGCTGAGCCGTAGCGAGGTGTCCGCGCCGTCGCTGCGCCGCTGTTCCAGGTTCCATTTGCCCTGCTCGCCCCAGCGGAACCCGGCCGAGCCGAGCGGCACGACCGGGTTGCCGTCGGCGTCCAGCGCCACCGTCTTCCACGCGGGATTGTTCGTCTCGTTTAGCCCGTCGGCAAAATCATCGGCACGTAACAGACGTTCGGGGATATATTTTCCGTCCTTGCGCGCCAGACGCACCAGCATCGGCAGATCGCTGTATTTCCGTATGTAGTCCTGGAAATACGGCACCGGCCGGTCGAGATGGAACTCGCGCAGAATGACGTGACCCATGGCCATGGCCAAGGCGGCATCCGTACCCTGCTTGGGATGTAGCCAGAGATCGGCGAATTTGGTCGCCTCTGCATAATCCGGTGAAATGACTGCGCTTTTCGTACCCTTGTAGCGCACCTCAGTGTAGAAATGTGCGTCCGGCGTGCGCGTCTGGGGTACGTTCGAACCCCAGATCAGCAGATAGCCGGCATTGTACCAATCGGCACTTTCCGGCACGTCCGTCTGCTCACCCCAGGTCATCGGGCTGGCCGGCGGCAGGTCACAATACCAGTCGTAGAATGACAGACAGACGCCGCCAAGGAGCGAGAGGTAGCGCGCACCGGCGGCAAACGACACCATCGACATCGCCGGAATCGGTGAAAAGCCGACCACGCGGTCAGGGCCGTATTTCTTGATTGTGTAGGCATTGGCGGCGGCGATGATCTCGTTGACCTCATCCCAGTTCGCTCGGACCAGGCCACCCAGCCCGCGTTTGCTGGTGTAGCTCGTGCGCTTCTCCGGGGTTTCCACGATCGAAGCCCATGCCGCGACGGGGGAAAGCGTCGTCCGTGCCTCGCGCCAGAGCCGGAGCAAGTGCCCACGCACCATCGGGTGCTTCACACGATTGGCCGAGTACAGGTACCAGGAGTAGCTAGCGCCGCGCGCGCAGCCGCGCGGCTCGTGGTTTGGTAGATCCGGCCGGGTGCGCGGATAGTCGGTCTGCTGGGTTTCCCACGTCACGATGCCGCCTTTGACGTAGATTTTCCAGGAGCAGGAGCCTGTGCAGTTCACGCCATGAGTGGAGCGGACAATCTTGTCGTGCTGCCAACGTTTTCGATAACCGTCCTCCCAGTCGCGCGGCTCGTTTGTGGTAATGCCGTGGCCGTTGGAGAATTTGCCGACCTTCTTTCGAAAGAAGGTAAGGCGATCGAGAAAATGGCTCATCTTGCTGCCCTGCTGATCTTGCTGGTTGGGACCCCGATCGCCCGCGTCATGCCGTCACAACGTGATTTCGTGTACGGATAAACCCGATTGAAACCATGATTGCCGCTACGGCCAACACGACGTAGATGAAGAACCCGCCGGAGTAGCCAGCATCGCCCAGCGCGCCGGCGAACAAGCCGAGCATCGGCGGGATCACGAAGCCACCAAGGGCGCCAAAACCTCCCACCAGGCCCGAGGCGCCTCCAACCGCGTGAGGCACGTATTTCGGCACCATCTTGAATACTGCTGCGTTGCCCAGGCCCATGCCGAGGCCGATCAGCAGCTCGCCAGCGACGTTGATCCCAAATGCTGTCACAGCGGTCAGCAGCGCGGCACCGATCAGCACGACGGTGAAGGAGATCGCCGCCATGTATTCGCCGCCGAACCGCTCGGCGAGCGAGCCACCGCCCACCCGCGCCACCGCCGCCAGCAACGAGAAGCCAACGCCGCCAAGGATGCCCGCGTCAGTCAGGCTGAGGTGGTGCAGGTTGATCCAGTAGGTCGGGAACCACGCCGTGAGTGCGAGGAAGCCACCGAAGGAAACGAAATACAGGAACGTCAGGCCCCAGGTACGCGTCTCGTCGGCCGCGGTGAGCAAAGCACCCCACACCGAATTGCCGGGAAACAATTCCTGGCCGCAACTCTGTGCGACACTGCGCGCTTCGTCGGCGGCGGTACCACGGGTGCGAAGCTGGAAGTAGTAGGCGTCGCGTGCCAGCCAGCCATAGATGCCGGTTCCGATCAGCAGGAAGGCGAGCCAAGCCAGATAGGACCCGGCAAGACCAAACGCTGCAATGGCGAACGGTAGGATAAGAGTAAACAGACCAGGCGCCAGGTTGCCGACGCCGCCGTATATGCCGAGGGCGGTGCCCTGCCGGTTGCGCGGAAACCAGTACGAGACCTGTGGAATGCCGACCGAGAACGTGGCGACGCCGCAGCCGCTCATGAAGCCGAATAGCAGGATGACCGGATAGAGTGCTGCCGTCACGTGCGGCACGGTGACCAGGATGAACACTAGCCCCCACATGCCGACGATGGACATGCCGAACAGGACCAGCATCGGCAGACGGCCACCAACTTTGTCCACCCAGGCGCCGAACGGGATGCGCAGCAGCGAGCCCGTAAGCTGGGGTGCCGCCACCAGCAATCCGACCAGCAGCGGCGAAAGCTGCATCGATTGCTGGAACGCGTGAGCGGCGGGCCCGTAGAGCGCGACCGCGGCAAATCCGATGAAGAAGCCCCAGGTGCCCATGATAAGGCCCTGGCGCGGGTTGCCCAGCACACCGCCCTGCGTGATCGCGGTAGCCACCCCAGGCTGAGCGCCCGCAGGCCCTATCGCGGACATGTCTCGGTCTCCGTACGGCAGGACGACGGCGGCAGCGAACTTTCCATTCTGACGTGCTCCGGTGGTTTATCTGTGAACACAATGACGGTCCTGGTCAACCTTAGCCTTGATTTGAATCAATGTTTAGCCTGCGTTAGAGCATAACTAGATGTGATATAGATCACGCATCGGTCCGCGCCATCTTTTCTGGCCGGCCTGAATGGGGTAGCTAAACCTATGCCAAAGAACGCGCGTGCTGAGGTTCCGGCTGGTCAAGTGGCTGTTGATTCCCTCACAAACCTCTCGATGTCTTCGGCCCGGACGGCGTTGGGTGAGACGCCTTGGCTTGGTGGCGTCTCCGCCGTGACCCTCGACCGGCTGGCGGGTCTAGCGGTCCTGCATCGGGTCCCGTCAGGAAGCACGCTCTTTGAGCAGGCGGAGATACCCTCCTTCGCGCAGTTTCTGGTATCAGGCAGCGTGGCGCTTCTTGGTGTTAGCGGCACCGATGAAACCTTGATCGAACTGGTGCGGCCGATTGATCTGCTGCTTCCGGCGGCGGTCCTCAATCGACAGCCCTATTTGGCACGAGGTCGTGTTCTGGACGAAGCTCATTTGGTTCTTATTCAGGCGGACGTGTTCCGCGAGGCCGTTGCAACCGATCATGCCCTGTGCCTTGCTGTCCTTGGCTGTCAGGCGGCTCAATTCCGCCGTCAGATCAAGCTTGCGAAGAACCTGAAGCTTCGTTCGGCGGAAGAACGTGTCGGCTGCTACTTGCTGGGGCTTCTGCAAGAGGCAGCTCCGAACGGACCGATACGGCTGCCGATGGAGAAGCGACTCATCGCATGGCAACTCGGGATGACCCGTGAAACGTTCTCGCGCATACTCTCGACGATGGAGCGCTATGGTTTGCAAATTTCCGGCGAGTTGGTTGAGGTCGCGGACGCAGCACCATTACGTGCCCGCTTTAAGCTCGACCCGCAGATCGACGGACCGGAACCAATCATGCCGCTTCCTCTGCCGCCGCGCTGATATAGTTCCGACACCGCGCGACCTGCCATTTGAAATTGCCCTGGATGATGTTGTGATCGAGCAATCTTCAGACACGTCATCGCTCATCAGGCGTTCCGGTAAGGGGCGTCCCAGACAGTTGCGCCGTGACAAGCGCGATGTTGCTTTCATGCGATGCGAGCATCGCGGCGAGGTCGGCGTAGATGGTATCGTCGCGGATGGTTGGAAGGAGCGCGTTGAGCTTGCGCACGACGGAGCCTTGACCGCGATTGAGAAAGGCAAGCCGCTCTGCGATGTCCGGGATCATCATCGCTTTCTCATGGAACGCTCCGGTCTTGAGGGAGGGCGTGCCGTCCAATCGCTGGACCGCTTGGGTGAGCACACCGCACCAACGCGCTTCGTCGCGATGAAGCGCCATAATCAAAGGCTTCAAAGCGGCCGGTGCTTCAGAAGCCGTGCGCAACGTGACTCGCGCGCCGGCGCGCTCTGCTTCCAGCAACTCGTTCAAGGCGGGCAGCAGCGCGTCGCGGCGGGCAAAGCCCATGTAGTGGTCTTCCATCTCGTGCGCATAGCAAGTCGGCGACGCCAGTTCGACGCGGTCGCCTTGCGGGCGCGCGCCCGCATCGAGCAGGGACATTGCTTCCGCGGCGATCGCGCGCACCCGCTCAGTCGCGGCAGCAACACCGCCCACCCGCCCAACGCCCTTGCCTGCATATAGCGCCATCGCTTCGAAATCTCCGGTCATCGACCGCAGTGGTGAGTCTGTGCTGAACAGATAGATCGGGCGCCCCTCCTCATCGCCGATGATCGTGCGAACTGCGGAGAATGGCTCTCCCCGCTCGCCACGCGTAGCGCTGTTCGCCAGGGCGCGCACCTTTGCTCCACGCGGCCAGTTGATGTGGAAGGCATCGGTCAAGATCGCGTCTTCGCCATCGGCATCGACCAGGCGTTGCTTGTGATAGTCGTGGGCAAACGATTCCGATGTGGCGATCAGCGCTGTCCCGAACACCGCACCTTGCGCGCCGAGCGACAACATCGTGACAAGGTCAGCGCCGTCTCCGAGACCCCCGGCCGCCAGCACAGGTATATCCGTCTGCTCGGCTACAGCGGGAAGCAGTTCCGTCAGCGGGCGGTCACCGCGAACATGACCCCCCGCTTCGATGCCCTGAGCAATAAGGATTTGCGCTCCCGCGTGTTCCACCGCCCGCGCCTCAGCGAGCGAGCCCACCTGGCAGACCACGACGATCCCGGCACCGCGTAGCCGGTGGATCAGCGCAAGCGGCACGTCCCAGAACAGACTGACGACGGGAACCCTCAGTTCGATGCACGTCAATATCTGCGTATCGAGCAGAGCGCGCTCTGTCGCCGCCGGAATGAGATTGACGCCGAAGCGTTCGATCCCGCGGGACCGCAGCACTTCCACTTCTCTGCGGATTAGTTCCGTCCTCTCGCGTACCATACCGAGAAAGCCGAAACCACCGGCAGTCGTCACCGCCGCGACCAATTCCGAGCGCGCGACACCACCCATGCCGGCCAGAATGATGGGATAGTTGCAACCGAGCAGATCGCAAAAGGGCCTATACAGGATGGTCCTCATAGCCGTTCTCCAGATGATCGCGTAACTGGGTTGCCAGTATAAAAGCGTGCTTGTGAGCAGCGTCGTGGGCGGTGCAGCGCAACGTTACCAAGCCGCGCCTCAGAAGGTCATCGAGCTGAAGAATGGCTTCGTAATTGCTCTTCAGTTCGGCGTGGCGGCAACGACCGAAATCGAGCCGCCAAGATGCGCGCGCCATCATTGTTGTTGGGCGGATCATAGATGCGCTTGATATGGATATTGGACGCAGAAATGGTCATGTTCACGGAGCTCCAAATGTTGTTCTATGACAACTTGGACGGTTAATGGTATCCGATGCCCATGACGTAGTCACGGAGAAGGTCTTCTTCGTGCTCGACCTGCCCAAGTAACGCTTGAAGGGCATCGCGAGCATAAAGTATGCCGAGAGGGCGACCTTGAAGATCAACGATAGGGATGTGCAAGAATCCCTTTTCCTTCATCAGCGTCCACACCTTCTGCAGCGTATCGTTGAGACGGCAGTACACAACCTCCCGCGTCATGACCGAAGCGACCATCATTGTGCAGGCGTGCCCCTGGCACTGGCCGATGCGCGAAACGATATCCGTCTTACTGACCACGCCAACCATCCTACCGGCGTCATCACAAACGACAATGAGAGCTATGTGATTCTGACCGAAAAGTACCGCGGCCTGCGTGAGTTGCGCGGTCTCGGCAATCCTTACGAGATTATTTCGGGCCGCAGGTAGCACTGTTTCGACGTTCATTGGTAACTCCCTAACCGACCAATAGATCAATTCACATGCTGTCCGTTATGCTTTGCGCATTTCAGAAGGACCTTGATCGTCAGGTGTCGGTGCGCCGCCTTCGTTTTCCCAGCGTTCAGGGCAACCACACGTATAGTCTACATGCAACGGCTTCCCACACCGGGGACACGTCTTTTGGGTCGGCTCAGCCGTAAATGGCGATTTCTCGGGAGCTGGGCTGGCGGGCAGCGTGACATGCGCCATGGTAAAGCCTTTCACTTGGTGGTTAGTTTGGCAAGCGCACCCCATGTTTAGTAGGAGTGTGTTCTAGGAAGATTGTCAGAAGAAGGGACGAATTCTCGATCGCCCTCACGGAATGTGGTGCGCCTCCTTCCAAATAGACCCACTCACTGGCTTTTAAGATAATTGGCGCTGGGTCGACGCCGAGTTCGACGTGTCCCTCCAGGCAGTGCAGCATGACCTCGCCCGAGACTTTGTGTTGCGGGATGTCAGAGCCGGCATGCACAATCAACCGAATGACCTCGAAATGAGTGGCCTTGACTATGGCCGCCGTTCTGGCGTCCCCTAAATCGGGGCCGAGCGGGCTCAATTCAACGACTTCTCCAGAGTTCGCGTGATGCAACGCCATGAACAGTGATCCTCATCTTCTTCTATCGTTGGTAACGTCTAAAAGCGGATACTCATGATTACTCGGCTGGCTCGGACTGTGTTTCAAGCGGGCTGCGGAAGATCAGCCGATCGATGGCTTGCGGATAGAGCGGCCGCAGCTTGACGATAAAGTCCCAGGCCATCAGCACGGCGCCGGCCGTGAAAACCACATCTCCTGGTAGCCGCATCCACTGCCAGAATAGCGTCGTGTTGTAAAAGGCACTGCTACGCGCATAGGCCAGACCGTGCTCATAGACTGCGGCAAGTTGCGGCCAGCCGATCGGGAAGAAGTTGAGCAGAATCCACAAGACCAGCCCGCTGTTGTACAGCCAGAATGCCCAGAGCCCGAGCTTGTCGCTGAAGGCATGGCGATCGGCGGCAATATAGCGCAGGCAGAAATAAATCAGTCCGATCGCCAGTTCACCGAATGCCCCGAACAGCGCGGTGTGCGCGTGGTTGAGTGTCAGGAAGGTGCCATGCTCATAGTAATTGACAAGCGGTGCGTTCAATGTGCCGCCGCCGAAGACGCCAGCACCGACAAAATTCCAGAATGCCGCGCCGATCACATAGGTATAGGCCAGATGGTATTTGAACTCCTGATGCGCCTTGATGAGGCGATAATGATTGATTGCCTCAATGATCAGCAGAACGAGCGGCAACACTTCGATGAAGGAGAACATGCTGCCCATGGGTATCCACATGCTGGGACCGCCAGCCCAGTAGAGATGATGCCCGGTGCCGATGACACCGCCCAGGAAGATCAGGATGATCTCGAAATACGTGGCGCGTTCGGCGAGCTTGCGGGAGACAAGGCCGACCGCCATCAGCAGATAGGCGCTCATCGCGGCGGCAAAGAACTCGAACGATTGCTCGACCCAGAGATGGACCACCCACCAGCGCCAGAAATCGGTGATTGTGAAGGAGCTTTCGATTCCCGTCAGTGGAATCATTCCGAACACATAGAGGACGGCGATGTTGATTGTCGAAGCCCAGATCAGATGCTCAAGCCGGATGCGGCCCGTCCAGAACTGACCGGCCGCCTTCCGCCACGCCGCCGCGCTCGGCCATAGTGCCCGCATCATCAGGAGGCTCCAGAAGGCGAGCCCAATGAAGAAACCGATCTGCCAGAACCGGCCGAGCTGGATATAAGAGAGCCCCTGATTGCCGAACCAGAACCAGTCCCGGTTGATCACGCCCATGATGCCGAGATAATCCCCGATCAGAGCACCAGCGACGACGAGCAGCGTCACCCAGAACAGCAGGTCGACCAGCCAATGCTGACCTTTGGCTTCTTCACCGCCGGCAATCGCTGGTCCCAGGAACAAGGCCGACCCGATCCAGGACAAACCGATCCACACGATCGGCGTCTGGATATGAACATCGCGCAGAAAATTGAACGGGAGGATGTCGTTGATGGCGATTCCGTAGAAGCTTCTTCGATCGTAATAGGAATGCGCCATGATGATGCCTGCCGCTATCTGCACCAGCAGCAATACCGCGACGGCGAGGAAGTATTTCCAAACGCGCTTCTGGCTGGGTGTCAGCGGCCGGAACACTGACAGTACCGGGTCCATCGGTGCATCGTCAGGATCGTTGAGGAAATACTCGTAGATGAAGAGAACTACGCCAAACGCGAAAAAGGTGAAGCAGAAGCTGATCCAGGTCCAGATGAAGGTGTTGGTGGTTGGGGTGTTGCCGACCAGCGGCTCGTATGGCCAGTTCTGTGTCCAGGACCAAGTGGTCCCCGGCCGTCGGGCAACGGTGGTGAGGGCGGAATAGATGAGAAAGTCCGCGGTTTTCTGTGCAAGCTGCGGGTCGAGGCTATAGGCGGGGGTCCAGCCGGTCGCCGGGTCGGCGGTTCTTAGCCTAGTGGCGATCGCATCACGCACGCTGACGATGGCTGCGGCAACAGGCTGAGGTAGCACGATCTGCTGCTTTGTGAGATCGATGCCCTGAAGATCGTGTCGCATTGACGTGGTGACCGCGGCCTGTTGGTCGGGCGCCAGAGCCAGGAACGGCTTACCGTCTACCGTTTCGGCAATATTGTCGCGAGTTGCGGTTGCAAGCTTTACCAGGGTCGAGGCCGTATAGTCCTCGCCATAATAGGAGCCCATGCCGTAGAGACTGCCGTAATCCATCAGATCGGCTTTCTGGAAACCGCCCTTGCCAGACACAATGTCGCCGCCCGTCATGAGAGCGGCGCCATCCGCGCCCACGAAGCTCTTGGGCTGCGGCGGCGCCAGCCGGTAGGTGGCTGTCGTAGCCCAGGCAAGCAGCGCGAAGCTGAGGATGGCGACGGCCAATAGTATCCATTTGAGGACGTTGCTGACGGTGTCCCTTGCAGGCAGGTCAATTCGTTCGGCATCCACGGTCATGCTTCGCTCCCTTCCATCGTGTTTTCTCTGCCCCGCGCCGGCCCAGGCCAGGGGCGCTCGGCGTTCAGCCCCATCCCTGACTCCCCGCGACGGCGCCAAGGATTGTCACCACGCTCAACCCCAAAAGCACCCAATGAGCACGGTGCAGCCAGGCAAATGCGACCGCCGGATGCGCCGTTGCCCAGCCGCGGAAACGGCGGTGCAGGATGAACGGCTTGGCGATGAACAGGACGAAGGCGAACATCAGCCAGACTCCGACCATGGCGTGCATCCACCAGAAGCCGAGGCTCCGGAAGCGGTCCCACAGGTCGAGCCGCCAGACCATGTAAAAACCTGTCAGGCCGACCAGGGCGATGGCAGTGCGCGCCTGCCAGACAAAACGGCGCTCAATCGCCTGAAAGGCGGCCAGCCGGTCCTCGCCCAGATCGCCGCGCCGCACGGCTGGCAGCACGACCGTCGTCGCCATCGACACGCCGCCGATCCAGATGACGACGGCAAGCACATGCAGCGCTCGGGCGGCGATTACATCATTCACGACGCGACGCGCTTCGGGGAGCGTTCTTCAGCTCATAGAAAGTCTGAGAATTCATTCATCAAATCCGTGCCTTGACCCGGCAATCTTAACGTGGCGGTAGAATAACCTGTTTGCGCTAGAGCAAACTGCTCCCTTTCTTCGGTGCGAACCGGTAACTTACTTTCATGATCGTCAACACACTCTCCCCCCAAATCCTTGCCACGATGGAGCTTTTCCAGGGGCTTCCAGCCTGTGAACTGGAGATGGTCGCCGCCTCTGCGCGGCTCCGGCGGCTGCCGAAGGACCTACGCATCTTCAGCCAGGGCGACGATGGGGTTCGCGCCCATGCCGTGGTCGAAGGCGGCGTGCGTATCACCCAATCCGGCAGCGATGGTGCCCAGGTCGTCATCCGTTTCATCGGTCCGGGCGAAATGTTCGGGACCGTCTCACTGTTCACTGATGGCCGCTACCCGGCCGACGCGGTTACTTTGGCCGAGACCTTGGAGGCGAGTTGGAGTGAGGCCGAATTACTCGACCTCATTCACCGTCACCCGCAGATCGGCGTCAACGTCATCCGCATCATCGGGAAACGCCTGCAGGAGGTGCAGGAGCGGGTTCGAGAGCTTGCGACACAGCGTGCCGTACGCCGCGTGGCCCACGCTGTGCTGCGGCTCGCGCGCCAGGCGGGGCAAAGCACCATCGACGGGACCGCGATCGAGTTTCCGCTGCGGCGGAAAGATGTCGCCGACATCGCTGGAACGACGCTCCATACCGCCAGCCGCATCCTCACCACTTGGGAGAAGGCCGGACTTCTGGCGAGTCATAACCAGCGGCTAACCATCCGAAACGCATCCGAGATTTTGCGGATTGCGGAGGACGTGGCTGACTGATGCCCCTTATCGGGCGTTCCGTTTGCGCTGGCGCAAACGTCGAAACCTGTTTCGGCGCTACGATCACAAATCGAGAATCGGACTCGCCGGCCAACCGTTGGGCAGATCGCGCCCAGGTTAGGATGACGGAGGCGATAGGCGAGAGAGGTGTGCAGTGGCGATAGCACGACCAGCAGATAGCCAGCCCCCCGCCCTGTGGTCACTGGCGTTCCGGCCTTTTTTCCTGGCGGCGGCGCTGTGGGCGGCATTCTCTCTGACGCTGTGGATCGTCCTCTTCGAGACCGGCAGCGCCTTACCGAGCCGGTTTGATCCGCTCTCCTGGCATATCCATGCGATGCTGTTCGGCTTCGTGCTGGCGGCAATCGCTGGCTTCATACTGACCGCCATCCCTAACTGGACGGGCCGGAGACCCATCCAGGGCAGCGCGCTGGCGGGCCTCGTCGCCCTGTGGTTGCTTGGGCGCATCGCCTGCTTCGTCTCCGCGTTCCTGCCGCTTTGGTTTGCCGCGGCTCTGGATGTGGCCTTCCCGCTCGTGCTCTCCGCCGTCGCGGCCCGCGAGATCGTTGCCGCGCGCAACTGGCGCAATCTCATGATGCCGTTTCCGATTGGCGTTCTCGGGATCGCAGATCTGCTGACTTATCTCGAACGTGCGGGATTCGGTATACCGGCGGGACTTGGCTGGCGGCTCGCCATGGCGGCGATCATCGCCCTCGTCTCGGCGATCGGGGGCCGCATCATTCCCGCCTTCACGCGCAACTGGCTGGTAAAACGCGGACATTCTGCTCTTCCTGCCGCGCATGGTCCGATCGATAGCGCCGCGCTCGCTACACTACATACCGGCCTTCTTGGCTGGGCGCTCTTTCCCAATTCGCGACTTGTCGGTGCCGTGTTGCTCGTCGGCGCCGTCCTCAATGTCTGGCGTTTGGCCCGTTGGCGCGGGACAGCGACCCTACGCGAACCACTGCTGGCGATCTTGCATGTTGGATATGCTTGGGTGGCGATCGGCGCAGGGCTTTTGGGTGGAAGCCTTTTGACTGTCGCGATACCGGAGTCGGCGGCGATTCACGCTCTCATGGCCGGCGCCGTTGGTACCATGGTGCTCGCCGTGATGACGCGCGTGGCGCGCGGGCATTCGGGGCGGCCATTGGAAGCGGATCACATCACAAACCTCATCTATGTGATGATCGTGCTGGCGGGCGTGACCAGAGTCGCGGCAGCGTTCGTTGACATGTCCTCCAGGGCGCTGCTCAGCATTTCCGCCCTGCTCTGGGTAGCCAGTTTCCTGGCATTTGCGTGGAGATACTGGCCGATGCTGGTTCGGCCGCGGATCGATCAAGATCATCGCTGACAAGCGATCAGCGCGCTGTCACGCAGCGCTTGCCGCTCTCCCCGACCGTGATTGCCTCGATGGCCGTCCGCCCCGCGCCAGGATGAGACGCAGACGCTCCGGCTGGCCCTTGGCCATAATGTCCGCCAGACTATATTGGTCCAGGGTCACGAAGAAATTCTCGACGGCATCCTTGAAAACACACACCATCCCGCAAGCGGGCGCCAAAGGGCATTCGCCGCAGCCGACGAGATCAACCTTGCCTTCCGTATGACGAATCATATGGCCGATATTGATCTGATCCGCCGGCCGCGCGAGCCGGAGGCCGCCGCTGCGGCCGCGCAGGCTCTGCACATAAGCAGACCCAGCCAGGTCGCTCGCCACTTTCATCAAGTGGTTCTGGGAAATCCCGTGGGCTTCGGCGATCTCGCCAATCGAGCAAAGCCGATCCTCGTGCGCCGCCAGGTAGAGCATCACCCGGATCGCAAAGTCAGTGTATCGCGTCAGTCGCACGGCCAACTCCATATATGCATATCACTTGCATGTTTTCTCTTCGCGGTTTAATGATGCACACAGGATACATCTTTTGTGACAGAATGCCATGCAAATGATCGAAGATCTCGACGAACCTCGCCTGAGCCGACTCGTCGGCCACTTTTATGCCGAAGTGCGGGCCGATCCGTTACTCGGCCCACTGTTCAATCAGGCTATTGCCGATTGGCCCGCACATCTTCAGCGCCTCTCGGCTTTCTGGTCGTCGGTGATGCTTACGACCGGCCGATACAAGGGGCAGCCCTTGCCCGCCCATCTCCGCCATCAGGGGGAGATCACGCCAGAGATGTTCGAACGCTGGCTGGCATTGTGGGAAGATAGCGCGTGGCAGTGCCTGCCGCCGGACGCCGCGGCAGCGGTCATCGCGAAAGCTCACCGCATCGCCGACAGCTTGCAAATGGCGCTCTTTCCTCTGGTGCCGCCGCTGGTACCACCTCGCGCGCTTGGGCCCCCGGCATCCTGCTGAGTCCGCCGCCAAACGCCACCCCATCCATTTCCATTTTCCGTGTGCCCGGGACGGACCCGCAAGAAGCGGCGCCGGGCGGACATGCGCCCTCATCACAGCCGTACAGGAGACCGCTCATGCTCACAGCCGACCAGACCGCCATCATTAAGGCCACCGTTCCCATCCTGGAAACAGGCGGTGAGGCGCTGACCACGCATTTTTATAAGATCATGCTGAGCGAGTACCCGCAGGTGCGGCCGTTGTTCAATCAGGCGCATCAGGCCAGCGGCGCGCAACCCCGTGCTTTGGCCAATGGCGTGCTGATGTACGCCAAGCATATCGACCATTTGCAGGACCTCGGAAATCTGGCAACGCAGATCGTGAACAAGCATGTGTCGCTGCAAGTGCTGCCGGAGCATTACCCAGTTGTCGGTGCCTGTCTGCTTCGTGCAATCCGCGAGGTGTTGGGGCCAGACACGGCCACGGATGCGGTAATCGATGCCTGGGCTGCCGCCTATCAGCAGCTTGCGGATATTCTGATCAGCGCTGAGACGAATGTGTACGACAAGCTGGCTGCGGCACCTGGCGGCTGGCGCGCCGCCCGCCCTTTCCGTGTGGCCCAGAAGGTCAAAGAGAGTGCTGAAATCACCTCTTTCTACCTGGAGCCAATGGACGGTCAACCGGTCGTGGATTTCGCGCCTGGCCAGTATCTCGGCTTGCGGCTTGCGGTCGGCGAGCAGGAGGTGCGGCGTAATTATTTGCTATCTGCCGCCGCCAACGGGCGCAGCTACCGGATCAGCGTGAAGCGTGAAAGCGGCGGCCTCGCCTCGAATTTCCTGCATGACCGTATTGAGGCAGGGAGCGTGCTGGATGTGTTCCCGCCGTCCGGCGAATTCACGCTACGGGATAGCACGAGCCCGCTGGTACTTATCAGCGGCGGTGTCGGCATCACGCCCACCCTTGCCATGGCCGAAGCGGCCTTGGCCGAGGGCAAGCGGGATGTGACCTTCCTGCATTACACCCGCAATCGCGAGGTCCATGCGTTTGGGGAAACGCTGGCAGGCTGGGCCGCGCGCTACCCTCAGCTTCGCCGCTTTATCGTCTACGAGCAGGGTGAGGCGGCGGACCGCGGCCATGCACACGCATTCGGCCGGCCAGCTATCGATCATTTGCGGAGCTGGCTGCCTGCGAACCTTGATTGCGATGTCTATTTTCTCGGGCCTAAGCCTTTCATGGGATTCATCAAGCGTAGCCTTGCCACGCTCGGCCTGCCACGTCATCGCGCCTATTATGAGTTTTTCGGCCCGGCGGAAGCTTTGGACTGAGCGAGAGGGACGTTATGTCATCGCGCTCAACGGTGGTATGGCGTTCCGACCCAGGCTGAATGTGCGATGGTAGCGTGAAAAGACGTAAAGAGTTCATTAACCAATTATCGGACGAGGATTACCGGACCCTCGCGGCGATCCGCGCGGCGTTCCGGCGCTTCACGCATTTTAGCGAGGACGCCGCCAAATCTGCCGGCCTCACTCCACAGCAGCATCAGGCATTGCTTGCTATCCGCGCTACACCAAGCGCGGCAATGTCGATCGGCGAGTTGGCGGAGTTTTTGCTCATCCAGCCGCATAGCGCGAGCGAACTGGCGGACAGACTCACCACGCTCGATCTTGTGGCCCGCCACCCGGATGAAAAGGACCGGCGCGTGATGAACCTCCAACTGACACCTGGAGCAGAAGCCATACTCATGTCGCTGTCGGTCACGCATCGTGATGAGTTGCGCCGGCTTCGCCCTCTGTTAAGCGAGCTATTGCAGAGACTGAACTAGGCTCGGCAACTACATCGTCTCACGATATCGTCGCCCTCATTTTTTCACCGTAACGGCGGCACCAATCTGGCGGCGAAGATGGCTGCACCTAGCGAGCGGCTATGACAGGACTCAGGCTCAAGCCCGTGCATCTGATGAAGATTGTGGAAGAAGTGATGGAATCTAAGGTCCACCATGAATTGTCGCGGACCTGCGTCACACAGGCGGTGGTACGCGATGTTTTAATACCTGTCCGCCACGCATCGCGACAAGTTGGGACGGCTGGCTCCCTTCCTTGAGCAAACTACTGGACAAGCTTAATCAACGTGGCTTGATTATATCGTGCCGCGATATATACGTCACCCAGCTGGATACAGAGGTGGCAATGGGCAAGACGGCTCACGGTGACGGGCATGGACTTTTGGAAAAGCTGGGAGATTTCACGACGGAGCCGCGGGTCCTGGCCATCGCCGCGATGGGCGTGGTGGCAGGAACCGGCGGTGTCGCTGCCGGCTGGGCGCTCCTTCACCTCATCGCCCTGGTGACATCTGCCGCCTATCTCGGTCATTTTACGATGGCAGGCGCAGCCTCCGTCCATTTGCCGCTATGGACCGTGCTGGTTCCCGCCATCGGCGGTCTCATCATTGGCCTGATGGCCAGATATGGCAGCGAGAAAATCCGTGGCCATGGGATACCGGAGGCGCTGGAGGCCATCATCCTCGGCGGCTCCCGCATGGGGTTGAAGGTTGCCATATTGAAGCCGATCTCGTCGGCAATCTCGATCGGCACGGGCGGCCCGTTTGGCGCCGAGGGACCGATCATCATGACCGGCGGGGCCATAGGCTCGCTCTTCGCACAGCTTTTTGCGCTGACCGACATGGAGCGTAAAACCCTGCTGGTGGCAGGTGCCTGCGCGGGCATGACCGCCGTATTCGGCACACCAGTCGCGGCCATGCTTCTTGCCGTCGAACTGCTCCTGTTCGAACTCAAGCCACGCAGCTTTTTGCCCGTTGCCGTCGCCTGCATCACGGCTGCCATTGAGCGGCGCTATGTGCTGACCCCGGCACCGTTATTTCCGTTCGCGGGCCATGTGGCCATCGATCCGCTGCATGGCCTGGGTTGGATCGGACTCGGTCTCATTGCGGGCTTTGGATCGGCACTGCTCACAGTCATGGTTTACGCCGCCGAGGATTGGTTCGCGCGCCTGAAGCTGCATTGGATGTGGTGGCCGGCGATTGGCGGCCTTGCCGTCGGCATCGGCGGGCTACTCGACCCGCGCGCCCTGGGGGTCGGCTACCCCAATATCGCATTGATGCTTACCGGCGGGCTGGCAGGCCTATCGGCGCTTCGGCTCCTGGCCGTGAAGGCCGTCATTTGGTCGGTGGCTCTGGGGTCCGGCACGTCCGGCGGCGTTCTCGCCCCGCTGCTGATCATCGGCGGCGGCCTGGGCGCCGTGCTGGCACCATGGTTGCCTGCCGCGGCGCCGGGTTTCTGGGCGGTCCTTGGCATGGCGGCTATGATGGGCGGCACCATGCGGGCGCCATTGACGGCAACCCTCTTTGCCGTGGAGCTGACGGGAAACCATGAGGTCTTGCTGCCTGTCATCGCCGCCTGCATGGCAAGCTATGCCGTGACGGTGCTGGTGATGAAGCGCTCGATCCTGACCGAAAAGCTGGCGCGGCGCGGGCACCATATTACTCGCGAATACAGCATCGATCTGGCGTCACTGGCGCGCGTGCGCGAGATCATGGCCAGCCCCGTTGAGACCTTGCGTGATGACATCACCGTCGGGGAGGCGGTCGATTTCTTTCTCGATCCTGGGCACCGCCATCGCGCCTACCCGGTGGCCGATGCCGAAATGCGGCTCGTCGGTTTGGTTTCGCGCGCGGACATCTTAGACTGGATCGGCGCAAAGACGCCGCGGACAAGTTTCCTGGCTGATATTTTGGCGGGTACTTCTGTGTCCACGGCGTCACCCAACGAAACGATCTCGACCGTCGCGGTGCGGATGATGGTCCGGCAGGCGCCGCGGGTGCCGGTCATCGATCCTGAAACCCGTAAATTGGTGGGTATCGTCTCGCGCGGCGACTTGATCAAGCTGCGCTGGCGGGAATTCGAGGCTGAAACCAGCCGCGAAGTGCATCTCCTGCGCCGCCGCGAAAGACCTCGAAACCAAGCCGAAATAGATGATCCCGGCGATCGCGCATTGCTTCCGCATGGGACGAATGGGACTTAACCTCCATGGCATTACTGAAAATCAGATTCGACAAGCCAAGTGCGCCTGCCAATGGGCGAGAGTCCTCGCGCGGCATGTTTGAAACATTATTCTACATAACCGGATTGGCACTGATGCTGATCACGATCGTCGCCGTTGCCGTCATCGTATGTGGAATTATCTATTGCTTGTTTGATGTCCTGATTCTTCACAGGGTTCCATTCGATCATCTGCCCATAAACCGATGATTTGGTGGCGACGCTTCGTGCCGCAACCGATGCCGGCAACCCACGTTGAACGCCTGCGCGCCAGTATCGGAGCCTGTGCCGGTATTGCGCTTACCGGTCTTATAAGCACGGCATGGCTCGGATCGGCGAACGCTCTGCCGCCGCTGATCGCGCCGATGGGCGCCTCAGCTGTGTTGCTGTTTGGCGTGCCGGCGAGTCCGCTGGCACAGCCCTGGTCGATCATCGGCGGCAATCTTGTTGCGGCGCTGATCGGCGTTACCGCAGCCCATTGGATTGCCTCTCCCCTGGTCGCGGCTGCGGTGGCGGTCGGCGCTGCACTCGTGGTCATGTCATCGCTGCGATGCGTTCATCCGCCCAGCGGCGCGGTCGCGCTCACGGCCGTACTGGGTGGGCCACATATTATGGCGCTCGGTTATGGATTCGTATGGGTTCCTGTCGGCCTCAATTCATTGCTCCTGACATTGGGCGCGATTGCCTACAACAACACTACCGGCCGATCTTATCCCCACCATGCACATGTTCCGGCCCACCCACATCCGCCGATCGCCAGGCTCTTCCTCACACCGGATGAACTCGACGAGGTGTTGGCCGACTATGGCGAGACGATTGACATTAGCCGCGATGATCTTGAGGTCCTGTTCCAGGAACTTCTGGGGCGCGCGCAGCGTCACACTCTAACGGGCGCTGTGGAATGATCGTATTGGGCTCGCTAACGCCTCACACCATCGGGGATTCGGCTGCTCGACGACAATGCGGCCGTCATGCTGGCATTCTGCCTGCCACTGGCGCGCTGCTGAAGGAGGAGGCCATGCTTCTTTATGATCCTGTATGGCCGGAGCCTTGAATGGACCCGCTGGCCGCCATCGAGTTTCGGGATCTGCGATGGGCGATAGTGACGTCGCAACATCGCAGCCTCCGGCAGGCGGCTGAGGCGCTGAATGTCCGGCAATCGACGCTCAGCCGCTGCCTCCGCTATCTCGAATATCGGTTGAAGGTGACGCTGTTCGAGCGCACGAACGGGGGCACTCGTCCTACGCCGGCGGGACAGGAATTCCTTGAAGCCGCGCAGCGTGTCATCGAGGAAACCGAAGCGATGACCGAGCGTCTCAGAACCCGTTCACGGGGTGAGAGCGGCCGTCTGACGATTGGTGTCCATGCCTCGCTTTCTGCTGGCAATCTCCGCGCCACCTTGAGCGATTTCCGGCGGCGATTTCCAGATGTGGCGACCTATCTGGTGGACGGGTCGAGCGACCATCTGATCTCAGACCTCGTCACCTCCGCGATCGATGTCGCCTTTGTGGTGGAAGGCAACCACAGATGGAAGGGGAAGTCACTGCCCGTGTGGAGCGAACGGGTCGTCGTCGCCCTGCCGGAGAACCACCCGTTGGGCAAGAGTGGGTTCGTGACGTGGAATGATTTGAAGGACGAATCGCTGTTGTTGCCGCTTAGAGGACCAGGGCCGGAATTCCTCAAGCTGATCATCAGCAAGACAGGGTGTTCTGACCCATGCCGGCTGTTGCGCCACGACGTTTCGCTCGATCGGTTTCTCACGCTGGTCGGCTCGGGGTGGGGAATGCTGCTGGCGCTGGAAGGAGCAACTGGAGCGACCTACCCCAACGTCATCTTCCGGGAAGTCCATGACGCCGACGGACCGGCGCGGCTCAGCTTCCGTGCGTACTGGCGCCAGGAGAATGGGAACCCTTCGCTGCGCCCTTTCCTCGACATGCTCCGGGAACGCTATCCGGACCTCTCGGGAGTGGCCGCGCCGGGTTGACCCAGTTCACTCTATGCGGATGTGTCACGATCCGGCGGTCACATCCGCGGACAGCCGACTCGGGTCTGATTTTCTACGGCGGGTCTGGAGAGAACCCACGCCAGATCCATTCAAGGTCACTGAAGGAGTCTGGCAGACGAGCGGCAGGAAAATGTCCTCCACGATCTCCCGGACGGCGTCATCCGAGAGGGGGGTCAACGTCATCAGCGCCTCGTGGCGAGCCAGATCGGTCGGAAGCGCGACGATACGCGGTGTGAGACATTCGGGGTTAATCTCGCCACGTTCGATGCCGCGATCAAGGATGGTGCGGATGAGGCTACCGTTCGTGATCTCCTCCCTCATGTCGGCAAGGTTGGATTTTGCATCCGCAAGGTCGCCGGTCATGTCGAACAGCAGCCGGAGTATATCCGGTCGAGCGCGATCTGACAGCTTGCGCAAAAGCAGGCTCAATTCGGCGGCGACGCTTCCCAGGTCGGGCACGTCGACCGGGTTCAGTGCGAGGTAGCGCGCCAGCGCCGCCGTCGCGAGCTTCGTGCGGCTCGGCCATCGACGGTGCAGCACTGGCCGGCTCGTACCGGCACGTTGCGCGACGGCTTCCAGCGTCATGTCGGCATATGCCGTGCGCGATAGTCGAGCGCTGTTCGCCTTCCTGATTTTCGCGACGGAGGCACCTCCATTCGGCGTGCGTCCTGCAGCAGCGGAACAGATCCAGCGGACGGCCGCCGTGTTCGCCGGCGGTGGCTGGGAAGTCCCTCGACTGGTGGGTGCCCTGCGACGCGCGGACGCTCTCTTTTTCGACACTGTAAGCCAAATCAGCATGCCCTGCTGGTCGAAGGGCCGTGCGGCGTTGGTCGGTGACGCCGCCTTCGCGCCGTCCTTCCGGTCCGGCCAGGGTACGAGCCTGGCGCTGGTCGGCGCCTACGTGCTCGCTGGCGAGTTGGCCGCCCACGACAATCCGGCCGACGCCTTCGCCGCCTACGAGCGCATCGCGCGGCCCTTTGTCGAGGCGAACCAGGCGCTGGCGATCAAGACGGGCAACAACTTCCTCTTGCCGCGCACGCAAGAGGAACTGGACGCCCGCAATCGCATGCTCGCTGAGTTCGAGCCGGGCCAAACCGGCGACGATATGAGCCAAAACGCACGGGTCGTGCATAACGCGCTGACGCTTCCAGATTATAGCCGGAACTTGGAGCAAGGCGCCCCGTACCGGTTCTCTCATCATGGGGACCGCCCCGTCTGATGTCGATGGCTCCTTGATCCTGAGCCTTAAGTCCCTTTGGGAATCGCCTCCGCACAGCACGCCCAGGGACTCAGCTTGTCGTCCGCATTGAGATGACCTTCCCGGCATTACTTTCCGGGAAGGTCATGACACCGACGGTCGCGCACGGCTCAGCTTTCGTGCTTATTGACCAAGCGAACGGGAACCCTTCGCAGCGCCCCTTTGTCCATATGCTCCGCGAGCGCTATCCCGACCTTTCTGGAGCGGCCGCGCCGGGCTGACGGACCTCCCGGCGGGCCTTGGCGAAGGCGCGGTCGGTTGCCATGAATTGCTCGATCATCGGCACGATCAGTTTCACGGGCTCGGGGACGGACTGCCCCGTCGTGCGGCCGAGAAGATCGGCGTACGCGGCCAATTCCCGAAACACCCCGGCTGGCAGTTCGATATTGATCTTGACCGGCCTGTCATCGGCGATCGGCCCGAGCTTGAGCTTTATCATGGGGTGACTCCCGTTTGACCGTAGACCGAGAGGACTAAATCGTGCGTCACGATGACCCGGACCGGGAAGCCTGGCCGGATGGTGAGCGTCGGCTGAATGTTGAGCTGACGCTGGACGATCTGCTGGCCCGTCTGGCTGATGCTGTTCGAGGCGCCTTCACGAAGGGCCTGGGCGAGGTTGTTTTCGGAATCACTCGTGCCCGCCTCGGCGCCCACGCTGAGGATGGTCGAGAGGACGGCCCCTTTGAAGAGCTGCCACCAATGGTAATTGACCCTGTCTTCCAACCCGGCATAGCCCTGTGTGTCTGCCCCAGGCAGACGTTCCAACACGATAGAGGTGCCGTTCGGCATGATGAGCCGCGTCCAGACCAGCAGCACACGGCTCTGCCCGAAGGCGACCGAGCTGTCGTACTGGCCGATCAACCGGGCGCCCTGGGGGATCAGCAGATAGCGCCCGGTCGGGCTGTCATAGACATCCTCCGTCACCTGGGCGGTGATCTGGCCGGGCAGATCGGACTCGATGCCGGTGATGAGCGCGGCCGGAATGACGGTGCCCGCCTGCACGACATAGGGCGAGGCCGCGGCCTGAAGCCGGTCCGGGCTGGTCGTCTCCTCGTCGGGCGCGGCGTTGAGGAAGGCGGTCTTGCGATCCTGCATGTTCTGCGCCGCGCCCGCATCGACGGGCGCGGCCGATGCCGTGCCGCCCGTCGCGCCAGAGGCGCCTGCCGGAACGGAAACGCTCATCGGCTGTGCCTGCTGATTGATCTGCGCGAAGAGCTGGCTCACGCGGGCGGCCTCGGCTTCCTGTGCAAGGTGTTGCGCTTCGGAGTTCGATATGTCGCCCGCTGCCGTGGTGTTCGACGCCGCACCGGCATTGAGGATCGGTGTGCCGAGATCGCCCGGCAAGGCAGGCCCAAGCGGTGGGGCCTTCCACGGCAGGCCGGTGTAATCCTTCGGCAGCCCCGCCAGGCCATCGGCCGAAGGGAGATTTTGGGTATCGAGAAGGTTCTGCCCGGTCGGGGTGCTGTTGTGCGTCTGGAGCGCGTAGCCAAGGGCTCCGGCGATGGCGAGCGCCGAGACACAGCCAAGCCCGATCAGCACCTTGCGCGACAGGCGGGTGACACGCGGCTGTGCTCCGCGCAGCCGCAGATCCGGAGGTGTGACAGGCGCCGGAGCGCCGCCTCCTTCTTCGCCGTCCGCGGTCATGATTGCGGCCTGCCATCCGTGCGGACGATGCGGACGCGCTGCTCGCTGTTCTTATCGCCTAGCCGCAGCTCGGCGGCCGCGAATAAGCGGTCCACGATATAATAATTGTCGCGGACCCGGTAATTGACCAGCTCGTCACCGCCTGCCGGGCCGACGACAAAGAGCGGCGGCATCTCGCCCTGGGCGATGCCGGCCGGGAACTCGATATAGACCTTCTGCCCGTCATCGAAGGCGCGCAGCGGCCGCCAGGGTGCGTTATCCCCCTGGATCGCGTAGCGGAAATTCAGTGCGGAAATATCGATGCCGCTGTCGATCGGCGCGGCAGCCTCGGCCTGCTGGTTCTGCTGGCGCAGCGCGATGAGTTCGTCCTCGGGATACTGCCACGACACCGAGGCCATATAGGTGCTCGGCGTCGAGTGCAGTTCGAGGAGATAAGTGCGCCGATCGGTATTGATGATGAGGTTGGTGGTAAGATCCGGCCGGGTCGGTTTGACCAGGATATGAACCTTCTGCGTGGCGCCCGCGCCGCTGGTCGTATCACCGATGATCCAGCGCACGGTATCACCGGCAGCAACCGGCCCGGTGCCTGCGAGCTGTTCGCCATCCTGCAACGCGATGTCGGTGATCTCACCAGGCGAGGTGTAAACCTGATACAGCGCGCCGCTCGAATAGGGATAGACCTGCACCGCGTTCACGAAGCCGGCGATGACCGGCTGAACCCGTGCCGCCGCGTTGGCCTCGTTCACACGCACCATGGGACTGGCGGGCTCAGGTGCCGGCTTGCTGCCGGTGAGCGGCTTCAGTTGACCCGGCAGCGGCAAGGGCTGTGGCAGTGTGACGATGTCGACCGGCGCGGGAGGATCGGCAACGAGCTTGGCGGGCTGCGCGTCGTCGTAGTTGATCCGCGGCGGAATGAAATTATGCGCGCATCCGCCAAGTGCAGAGGCGGATAGAAGTAGAATCGCCAAGCCGGATTTACGGAAAGGCGTAATCCCGTCTTTCCGGCTCGGCGATTTGGCGGCAACGAGGCAAGCCGGCTTTCCGGCTGTGCGAAAGACCGGTGTGATCATTGTTCCAACTCCTGTGACCAGTTGATGGCGGTGACGTAGATGCCGAGAGGATTCTTGCGCAGCGTGTCGGCATCGGTGGGCGGCTGGAGCGCGATGGTGAGGATCGCGGTCCATCGCGTGGTGCTGGCAAGCGCGTCGTCCTGGTACTGGCGTTCCACCCATTCGACGCGGAAGCTACTCGGCGAGGCGCGGATGACGCTGGAGACATCCACGGCGACCTGCTGCTTGCCGAGCCGCGCGAACGGATCGTTCGAGCGCGCATAATCGTTGAGGGCGCCGGCGCCGGTCGTCGATACAAAGTCATAGGCTTCGAGCCAGTCCTGCCGCACGATGATCGGGTCCGCCGGCAGGGAGCGCACCAGCTCGATGAAGTGCGCCAGATACCAGGCGATCTCGGGGTCGCTGGGCGTGTAGCCGGCAGTGGCGGGCGCCACCGCCTGGGCCTGGCCGAGCTTGTCCACCTGCACGACCCACGGGACGATGCTGCCATGGGTCGATTGCCAGACCAGGCCGCCGGCCAGACCGATGGAAAGCGCCAGCGAACCGAAGGCCATCAGGCGCCAGTTTTTCGCCTGGACACGGGCGGAGCCGATGCGCTCGTCCCAGACCTGGGCGGCCCGCTGGTAGGGTGTTTCCGGTTCCGGGGTACGGCCGTAGCCCACCGTCGACCGGCGAAAGATCGCCATGTTTATTCTCCTCCCGAGAGATTGACGGAATGGCCGCCACCATGGCTGTCGCCGGATTTAAGGACCTGGGCCGCAGCCTGCGCGCCGCGCCATTGCCTGCCGGTGCTTCATCCGCTGTGCCCACCCGGGTGGTGCCTTTGCGGATGAGGCGGTCCCGCCACCGCTTGAAGGATCACTGGCAGCCTCACCGCCGCCGACAGTGCCCATGGTCGAGGAGCCGCCCGTTGCAGCGAAGCCAGACCGCGTGCCCGAGGCGAAGCTGTTCCTCACGGACCCGGCCGCGCGCGCGGCAGCGCGCCGCACCGGAGCCGCGGCCGCGCTACCTGCGGCGCGGCCCACACCGGCGAGACCGGAAGCCATGCCAGCGGCGCCCGACTGACCGGCAGACGACAGCGTGTATGCGGTGCTGGCGCCGCCCGCGAGGGCCGACCCGCCGCGCACGGCGGCGGCCGAGCCGGAGGCGGCCGTCATCGCTCCCCTCCCGGCAAGGCCCAGCGCGCCGGCACCGGCCATTGCAGTGCCCGCGACGGCGATGCCCGTGCCGACGACCGCTCCGGCGCCGAGCTGCGGCGCACCGGAGACGAGGCCCGTGGCGATGCCGGGGCCGAAGATGCCGAGACCAAGCAGCGACAATGCCGCCAGCACCGTGGACAAGGCTTCACTGATCGTCGGCTCGGCATTGCCGTAATTGGTGGTGAACTGGGAGAAGAGACCCGTGCCGATGCCGACGATAACGGCGAGCACCATGACCTTGATGCCACTGGCGACGATATTGCCCAGCACCTTCTCTGCCAGGAACGAGGTCTTGCCGAAAAGGGCGAAGGGCACCAGCACGAAGCCCGCAAGCGTGGTCAGCTTGAACTCGATCAACGTGACGAAGAGCTGCACCGCCAGCACGAAGAAGGCGATCAGCACCAGCAGCCACGACACCATCAGCACGGCGATCTGGATGGCGTTGGTGAAGAGGCCAACCGGCCCGACCAGTTTTTCGGCCGCGTCGAGCAAAGGCTGCCCGGCGGTGAATCCAAGTTCGGCGAGACGCCCGGGCTCCAGAAATTGGGTAGAGCTGATGGTCGAGCCGCCGGACGTGAGGCCAAGATCGCTGAAGCTAGTGAAGACGATCTTCGCGAGATTGTCGAAATTACCGATGATATAAGCGAAGAAGCCGATATAGAGGGTCTTCTTCACCAACCGCTGGATGATGTCCTCATCCGCGCCCCAGGCCCAGAACAGCCCGGCAAGGGTGATATCGATGACGATCAGCGTCGAGGAAAGCGAAAGGACATCGCTCTTCACCAGCCCGAAGCCGGAATCGATGTAGGTGGTGAATGTGTTGAGGAAGGTGTCGATGACCCCTGCATTGTTCATCGGCGCACCTATTGCCCGCTGAACATGGTCACGGTGCCGGGCGTGTAGGCGTTCAGCGTCGAGAACTGGCTGTAGAACGCCTGGCCCTCTGCCTCGGTGGTTGCCGTATCCGCCTGGGCCAGCGCATCGGCCCGGCCCTTCGCGGACATCACCGCGATGAGGTCGGAGAGCTGCTGCGATTGCAGGGCGAGGATCTGATTCCCGGCTTGAGCTGCCTGCAAAGCCCCGGTCGCGGATTGGCTGGCGGAGACCAGCGAGGTCATGGCGCTGGAATTGGTCGAGATATTGCCGACAGCACCAGCTTGCACTTTCAAGGAATCCTCGAAGCCGCCGACAGAGTTCTGCCACCGGGTCTGCGCGCCCGCGATCAGCGTGGCGGCGGATGCGGTGCTCGGGACGGAACCGTAGGTGCTGGTGAACGCCTGTTCGACCTGCTGGACGTTGAAGGCGATGTTCTGCGCCTGACTCAGCAGCGATTGGGTCTGGGAGATCGACGATTCGAGCTGGGTCAGCGTCGAGAGCGGCAGGCTGGCGAGGTTCTTCGCCTGGTTGACCAGCATTGTCGCCTGATTGGTCAGGCTCTGGATCTCGTTATCGACCTGCTGCAACTCGCGCGCAGCGGTCAGCACGTTCTGCACATAATTGGTGGGGTCGAAGACGATATACTGCGCGGAGGCTGGTACTGCGGCCAGCGGCGACAGGGATAGCGACAGCGCAACGGCGAGAGTGGATTTGGCAGCGCGGCTCCCACACAGCATCTTTCGAGTCATCATGAGCACGCCTCCAGATTCACGAGGTCAGGGATAAGGTCCGCGGCCCAGGCGAGATCGCGGTCCGCGAGCCAGGCGGCGGTAAATTCGTCCCGGCCATGCGCGGCGAGGACGCGCTCGATCGCGGCATGATCGGTCTTGGAGGATGCGGCGCAGAAGGCCAGCGCAACGGGACCAAGCCCCAGCTCGAACAGCCGGTTGCCGCGGCGGGACTGGCAGTAATAGTCACGCTTCGGTGTTGCCCGCGCGACGATTTCGATCTGCCGGTCATTGAGCCCGAAGCGGCGATAGATCGCGGTGATCTGGGGTTCGATCGCGCGCTCGTTCGGCAGAAAGATGCGCGTCGGGCAGCTTTCCACGATCGCAGGCGCGATGTTGCTGTTGTCGATATCGGAGAGGGATTGCGTGGCAAACACCACAGAGGCGTTCTTTTTGCGCAGCGTCTTCAGCCATTCGCGAAGCTGCTGCGCGAAGGCCGGGTCATCGAGAACCAGCCAGCCCTCGTCGATGATCAGCAGCGTCGGCCTGCCGTCCAGCCGCTGCTCGATGCGGTGGAAGAGATAGGTCAACACAGCAGGCGCGGCACCGGCGCCGATCAGCCCCTCGGTCTCGAACGCCTGGACCGGGGCGGAACCGAGATGCTCGGCCTCGGCATCCAGCAACCGCCCAGAAGCGCCGCCGACGCAATAGGACTGCAAAGCCTGCTTGAGCGCCGTCGATTGCAAGAGGACCGCGAGGCCGGTGATGGTGCGTTCGTTCACCGGGGAGCTGGCCAGCGAGGTCAGAGCCGACCAGATATGCTCCTTGACGGTGGGGTCGATGGCGATGCCTTCCTTGACAAGGATTGCCGCCACCCATTCGGAGGCCCAGGCGCGTTCGGCCCGATCGTCAACCCCGGCCAGTGGTTGAAGCGATACGGAGGTCTCCGATCCCGCCGACAGGCTGCCCCCAAGATCATGCCAATCGCCGCCCATGGCGAGCGCCGCCGTGCGGATCGAGCCGCCGAAGTCGAAGGCGAAGATCTGGTTGTTCCGGTAGCGCCGGAACTGCATCGCCATCAGCGCCAGCAAGACGGATTTGCCATTACCAGTGGGACCCGCGATCAGCGTGTGGCCGACATCGCCGACATGGAGCGAGAAACGGAACGGGGTGCTGCCCTCGGTCTTACCGAAGAAGAGCGGCGGGGCCTGGAAATGCTCATCCCGTGCCGGTCCCGCCCAGACCGCCGAGAGCGGCATCATATGGGCGAGGTTCAGCGTCGAGACCGGCGGCTGGCGGACATTGGCGTAGGCATGGCCCGGCAGGCTGCCGAGCCATGCCTCGATGGCGTTCACGCCTTCCGGCATGCAGGTGAAGTCCTGACTCTGGATGACCTTCTCGACCAGGCGCAGCTTCTCGGCCACGACATTGGCGTCCTCGTCCCAGACCGTGACGGTCGCGGTGACATAGGCTTGACCGACATCGTCGGCGCCCAGCTCCTGCAACGCCATGTCGGCATCACTTGCCTTGTTGGCGGCATCGGAATCGACCAGGACCGATTGCTCGTTGGTCATCACCTCCTTGACGATGGCGGCAATGCTCTTGCGCTTGGCGAACCACTGGCGCCGGATTTTGGTGAGCAGCTTCACCGCCTCGGTCTTGTCGAGCAGGATTGCGCGTGTGGACCAGCGATAGGGGAAGGCAAGCCGGTTCAGCTCGTCGAGGATTCCGGGGAAGGTCATGGTCGGGAAGCCGACCACGGTGAGCGTGCGGAGGTGGTGCCTGCCGAGGCGCGGCTCCAACCCACCGGTAAGCGGCTCGTCGGCCAGCAGGGCATCAAGGTGCATCGGCGTCTCGGGGACGCGGACACGCTGCTGCCGGGTCGATATGGTGGAATGCAGGTAGGTCAGCGTCTCGGCATCGTCCAGCCAGCCCACCTCGGGCATGAAGCCCTCGATGAGCTGAAGCACCCGGTCGGTGCGATCGACGAAGCCGTGCAGGAGTTCCCAGGGATCGACACCCGATTGCGACCGGCCCTCGTAGAGCCAGCCCTCGATGCGCGAGGCATCCTCGGCCGGCGGTAGCCAGACGAAGGTCAGGAAATACCGGCTCTCGTAATGCGCGCCGGCTTCCTCGAACCCATCCTGCCGTTCGAGATCGACCAGCGCCGAGGCGGCATCGGGAAAACTGCTGTGCGGATAATTCTGCGCGGCGATGCGCTGCGCCTCGATGAAGAGTGCCCAGCCGGAGCCGAGCCGGCGGATCGCATTGTTGAGCCGGGCCGTCACGCCGACCAGCTCGGCGGGGGTGGCGCTATCGAGATCGGGGCCACGAAAACCCGCCGTGCGCTGAAACGACCCGTCCTTGTTGAGCACGACCCCTTTGCCGACGAGCGCCGCCCAGGGCAAGAAATCAGCGAGGCCAGCAGGACGATTGCGATATTCGGCGAGATTCAGCATCGGCGCCTACACCCCGAGCCAGGCCGGATAGCGCAGATGGCGGCGCACCACGTCGACGAATTGCGGATCGCGCTTCGCGGCCCAGACGGCCGCCGTGTGCCCTGCCACCCAGAGCAGCGCGCCGGGAATCCAGAGCCGCAGGCCAAGCGCGATGGCGGCCGCCAAAGTGCCGTTGGCGATGGCCACCGTGCGGGGTGCGCCCGCCATCAGGATCGGGTCTGTGAGCGCCCGATGCACCGGCGCGAAGAAACCCGGCACACCCGGATCGCCGACAGCCGCCATCAGATCAGCGCTCCGCCGGAGAAGGAGAAGAAGGACAGGAAGAAGCTTGAGGCGGCAAAGGCGATGGAGAGGCCGAAGACGATCTGAATCAGTCGGCGGAAGCCGCCCGAGGTGTCACCGAAAGCAAGCGTGAGGCCCGTCACGGTGATGATGATGACGGAGATGATTTTCGCGACCGGCCCCTGCACCGATTCCAGGATCTCGTTGAGGGGCGTCTCCCACGGCATCGAGGAACCCGAAGCGTAGGCCGCGGGAGCGAAGGCCACGAACAACATGGCGGCCGTCATCAGCTCGCGAAGGCGATGACGGCCCAGACGTAGGACATTAAGAACAAGGGTCATGGCTGGTCTCCCGATCCGCCGCCCGCCCCGGCGGAGATGACGCGATAATCGCCAGTGGCGGGATCGAGACCGGCGACGGTGGCGAGTTCGGAGAGGCGCCGTTCAGCGCCACGGCCTGAGAGCACCGCGATCAGGTCGATGGTCTCGGCGATGAGCGCCTTGGGGACGGTGACGACGGCTTCCTGGATAAGCTGTTCAAGGCGTCGCAGCGCACCGAGCGCGGTGCCGGCGTGGATCGTGCCGATGCCACCGGGATGGCCCGTGCCCCAGGCTTTGAGGAGGTCGAGCGCCTCGGCGCCACGCACCTCGCCGATCGGAATACGGTCGGGGCGGAGGCGCAGCGAGGAGCGGACGAGGTCGGACAGCGATGCGACGCCATCCTTGGTGCGCATCGCGACGAGGTTCGGCGTCTTGCACTGAAGCTCGCGTGTATCCTCGATCAGGACGACACGGTCATCGCCTTTGGCGACTTCGGCCAGCAGCGCATTGGTGAGCGTGGTTTTGCCGGTGCCGGTGCCGCCCGCGACCAAAATATTTTTACGGGCGTCGACGGCCTGACGCAGGAGCGATGCCTGCGCATCGGTCATAATCGCCGAAGCGGCATAATCGTCGAGCGTGAAGATCGCGACGGCGGGCTTGCGGATGGCGAAGGCGGGCGCCGCGACAACGGGCGGCAGCAGCCCCTCGAACCGCTCTCCCGTCTCGGGCAATTCGGCGGAGACGCGGGGACGCCCGGCATGGACCTCCGCCCCGACATGGTGGGCGACCAGGCGCACGATCCGCTCGCCATCGGCGGGCGACATCACCTGATCCGTGTTCTCCAAACCGCCCGAGAGCCGGTCGATCCAGATCCGGCCATCGGGATTCAGCATCACCTCGACGATCGAAGCGTCCGCGAGGAACGCCGCGATCGCCGGCCCCAGCGCGGTGCGCAGCATGCGCGCACCGCGCGAGAAGGATTCGGAATGGACGATAGAGACGGTCAATTTGATCCCCATTCTGGCGAGTCGCGATAGCGCGATCCGCAACGGGGACGATTAGAAAAAGCAAGAAACAGGCTTGATCAACAACAATTCACGCGCGTGCGTGGCGCAGCGTAGAGGAGAGAAAAAATATTTGCTGGGGCGTAGTTTGTTCGTTCTTCTGTCGATACTGAAAGTCGGAGGCGTTGACCGCGAAGCGATGGGATCAGATCTGATCGCGCTCGTGATCTCCCGATGGCTTCACATCGTCCGGGATCTCCTGCCGCAGCTTTGGTCCCTGATTGAGCCGCCGGCCGAGCGCCGCGACGAAATTGTCATAGCGTGCGCCTGCCTTGGCGCGGGCGGCTTGCGCCGAGGGTTCCGGGAGGGATGGCGTCGTGATAAGCCACAACCGGACGAATAGCGCCAGCGTTTCGACGGAGATGCCGACATCGCGTTCGAGCCGTGCGATTTTCCGGTCGATCTGGTCGAGCCGCTTGGCAATGGCGGCCTCCCGCCGCTCATCGGCATCCGGGGACAGGAAGGAGGCGATAGCCGCTTCCGCGACCAGCGACATAGGTTGTTCACGGCGGGCCGCATAGCCCGAGAGCGTTTTCATGATATCCGGATCAAGGTAGACTGACAGAGCGGCCTTTTTTCTGGGAACGCTCATCCGGGCCTCACAATCCAAGATCGTCGCCCGGATCGAGCGAGACCTGGCGGGCGATGCCCTGCATGAGATCCCTCATACGGCCGATCCGGGGCGTATGCTCGTCCAGTTCGTCGGCGATATCGGGTGCGAATTCGTTGTCGAGTGCCTCCTTCTTTTCGATTGACCTCGTCAGGTTCAACTCCGGCTGCCAGCGGCGCTCCGCGGCTTTCGGATCGTCATCCTCGGCCTCGCGGTTTTCCACATCCACGAATTCCGGCCGAGGTGGCAACGGACGGGCGCTCCAATCATCCCGCTGTCCCTCCTTGGGTTGCGTCAGCACGGGCGGTGGGAGAATGCGTTCCTGGAAGCGGGCATCCTCGTAATAGCGCGCCTTCTTCGCCCGGACCGGGTTGAGGCCCGACATCATGACGATTTCATCGGATGGCGGGAGCTGCATCACCTCGCCGGGCGTGAGCAGCGGGCGCGCAGTCTCCGATCTGGAGACCATCAGATGCCCGAGCCAGGGCGAGAGCCGGCTGCCGGCATAGTTCTTCATCGCCTTCATCTCGGTCGCGGTGCCGAGCGCATCGGAAACCCGCTTGGCGGTGCGTTCGTCGTTGGTCGCGAAGCTGACCCGGACATGGCAGTTGTCGAGGATCGAATTGTTCGGGCCGTAAGCTTTTTCGATCTGATTCAGGGATTGCGCGATCAAAAAGGCTTTGATCCCATAGCCCGCCATGAAGGCGAGCTGGGATTCGAAGAAATCGAGGCGGCCTAGGGCCGGGAACTCATCGAGCATCAGCAGGAGCCGCCGGCGCCCCTCCTTCGCCTGCAAATCCTCCGTCAGACGGCGGCCAATCTGGTTGAGGATCAGGCGGATCAGAGGCTTGGTGCGGTTGATGTCCGAGGGCGGCACCACGAGGTAGAGCGTCGCCGGCTGGCTTCCGCCGACGATATAGGCGATCCGCCAATCGCAGCGCCGTGTCACCGCCGCCACCACGGGATCACGGTAGAGGCCCAGGAACGACATCGCGGTGGAGAGCACGCCGGAACGTTCATTGCCGGATTTGTTGAGCAGTTCCCTGGCGGCGGACGCGACAACTGGATGCACGCCGGCCTCGCCGAGATGGGCGGTCGTCATCATGGCGCGCAGGGTGGATTCGATTGGCCGCTTTGGGTCTGAGAGGAAGGAGGCGACGCCTGCGAGCGTCTTGTCCTTCTCGGCATAGAGAACGTGCAGGATGGCTCCTACTAGCAGCGCGTGGCTGGTTTTCTCCCAATGGCTGCGTTTCTCCAGGCTGCCTTCCGGATCGACCAGGATGTCGGCGATGTTCTGGACATCGCGGACTTCCCATTCGCCGCGCCGGACTTCCAGCAGCGGATTGTAGGCGGATGATTTCGGATTGGTTGGATCGAACAGCAGGACGCGGCCATGCCTCGCCCGGAAACCGGCCGTGAGATGCCAGTTCTCGCCCTTGATGTCGTGGACGATCGCCGAACCCGGCCAGGTCAGCAGCGAGGGGATGACCAGCCCCACACCTTTGCCCGAGCGGGTGGGAGCGAAGCACAGCACATGCTCCGGTCCATCATGGCGGAGATAGTCGCGCTTATGGCGTCCCAGCACCACGCCATCCGGGCCGAGAAGGCCCGCCTTCTCGATCTCCTTCGGCGCCGCCCAGCGCGCCGAGCCGTAAGTCTCGACGTTCTTCGCTTCACGCGCCCGCCACACTGACATGCCGATCGCGACGGCGGCGGCAATTATGCCGCCCGAGCCCGCGATATAGGCACCGTGGATGAAAATAGATGGCGCGTAGGCGTTATAGGCAAACCACCACCAGAAGAAGGCTGGCGGAAAGTAGAATGGCATATGCAGCAGTTCGAACCATGGGCGTCCCAACTGGGGCTGGAAGCCAAGGTTCCAGGCCGTCCACTCCGTCGCGCTCCACATCGTCAAAAGCACGATAAGCAGGACGGTGACGATCTGGCCCCAGAGAATCTTTGTCGCAGGCATCTGGATTTCCTTTCGGGGCGAAGAGATCGCGAAAGAAATTCCGGAGATGCAAGTCAAATAAAGAGCGCGTCGAAACGGGGCGTAGCCGGGAGTAAAAAGATTAGAGCGAGCGTAGATTGCAGATGATAAAATTCGGAGACACAGAAGCTGCGGGAGCGACGATGATTAAACCAGCAGCGCTATCGCGGCGAAATGCAACGCCGCCCCTGTAAGAACCATCGCGTGCCAGATCGCATTATGAAAACGAAACCCGCCCCAGGCATGAACGAGCGCACCAGCCGAGTAGACGATGCCGCCAAGGAGCAATAACAGCAGGGAAGGCTCGGCGACGGAGGAAATCAGAACCGGTAGAAACCCGATGATCACCCACCCCATCCCGATATACAAACCGACCGACCAAAAGCCAGAATGTGGGACAGACGTAAATTTTAGGATGACGCCAGCAATCGCCAGAGACCAAATGATTGCGAGCAGCAGGCGTCCGGAGAATTCGGGGAATGCAATCAACGCGAACGGCGTGTAGCTGGCGGCGATCATCAGGAAAATCATCGCATGATCCAGCCGGCGCAGCTTTGCCTTCATGCGCCCGGCAGCCACCATGTTGTATAGTGCGGAGGCCGACAGCATACAGAGCAGGCCGAAGCCATAAATCCAGATCGACGCGGTGAGTTTAATGCTTGCGTCTGGGGGCAGGCTAGAGATCAGCCAGGTCACGCCGCCCAGAGCCAGAAGGGTGCCGATGAGATGCACAGTCCAGTCGGCGAGAAGTTCCTCCCGGTCATACCGGGGAAACCCGTAAGATTTGGACATCATGGTGGTCACAGTCATGCGCTCTCAGGTTATTCGACATCGTCCAGGAGCGCTTGCAGCAGCGTGTGCCGAGGGTTGGAAAACGGATTGACGACAGTGACGCCGCCCCAGGTGAATCCTTCATGGAGATCCTCGGATAGGAGCAGACGGCAACCTGCTTGCGTTGCAACCGAGAGGATAACAGCATCCCAAATTCCGAGCTGATGATCGGTAGAGAGATCGGCCGCCATCAGCATGGTCTCGGGAGAGGTCTCCACTGTCGGGAAGGTATCGCGCCAGCTGAGCAGCGCGTCACGCGCCGCGCTTCGTGACCTGCCGCCCTTGCGCACCAGCACGTTGAACAATTCACCGAGGACCTGGACGGGGATGACGGCAGCCTGCTGGGGCAACTGGCGGATGAGGGCCAGGGCGTCGTCGCGACGTTCGTTGCTATTAACGCCCTCGGCGTAGGCGAGCACGTTCGTATCGAGAGCAACTCTCACTGGTCGTCCTCATAGAGTTCGTCCCTTGTCCAACGGCCCGCATTGGTGACGGGTTGCTTTTCAAGGCGGGATAGCAGCGCCGTTCGGGCGCTGACCGCCACGTCGTCATGCTTCCCGGCGGGAACGAGCCGCGCCACGGGCTTACCGTGGCTGGTGACGACATAGCTATGGCCTTCCCGCACCCCGCGCAGCAGGAGGGAGAATTGGCGATTAGCGTCGGCTGCCGATACGGCCTCTTCCATGACAGCACCTATAGTAGTGATATTACCTACTATAGCGTTAACCTCGCGGATTGCAAGTTTTGCCCAGGCCGTTGGCGGCATCACAGCCCGAGCCCGCGATTGCGGTCGTGCTCCCAATCGATGCCGCAATCGTCGCGGGCGACACCGGAGACATGGCGGCCGAGCTGCTTCTCGAGGGAGGGCGTCCAGGGGACGAGCTGGAATCCCAGCCCGTCATCGATCACGGCAAATCTGCCGGAGGCGAGGGTGAGGCGCTCTCGGTAGGCGCCCGCCACATACTCCCCGCTGGCGGAGGGGTTGAACGGCAGGCCGGTCTTGGCCTCAAGCTCCTGGCCGCGAGCTTCGACCTCACGCCGACGCAGTGTACCGAGCAGGTTACGCGCGAACACCAGAGCGTGCCCCTGCCGTTCCGCTAGGCCCTGCTCAATCAGCTGCTCGGCCCGCCGCTTCATGGCGTCGCGGACCTCCGCGCCGAAACCGGCTTGGCTCAGTGCGATCGGATCGCGGGATACAGCCTGCCGGTCGAGCCAAGTGGCGCCCGATGCCGTGACCTGCGCCTCGATGTCGAGATCCGAGCGCACGGCGAGCGCGACGCGGCGCCGCCCCCTGGCATCGTCGAACCTGCGTAGTTCGACGATCGAGCCTCGCGCGCTGTCCCCCGCAGAGTCGAGATCGGGCAAGTGAATGTGATGGGTGCGGCCATCCACACCGTCGATGATGGCATAGGCGGTCCCCTTCAACTCGTCATCGAGGCCGCGATCGATCAGCCGGCCGAGGATTGGCTCGTCCAGGCTTTCGCCGGCCAGCACATAGCTGGCGGTCCCCCGTTCGATGCCGCGCTCCGTGAGGGAGCGGTGCATGCGCTTGATGATGTCGCCGCGCTCTCCCAGTTCGCGCAGCGTGGCTTCGGCATCTTGTGACAGCCCCCATTGCCCTGGGCCGATCTGTTCGGCGAGGCCGAGGGATTCGAGCTTCCGCAATCGTCCGAGCTTCAAGGCACGAAATTCGTCCGGCTGCCGGTCTGGGCTGGGCGCCAGATCGATGATCCCGGTGCGGCCGGCATCCAGCGCGAGTTGCCGGTCGAGATTGGTCCAGCGTTCTCGATCGATCTGACGTTCGAGTGTCTGGCGGATTTCATGGTCGGTGCGTGGCCCAAGTTCCATGGTGATGAGGTCGCGCGCCCGGTCGCGCAGGCCCTGCCGGATATAGTCGCGGTCGATGACGAGGTCCTGGCCATCGTCGGTGCGGCCCCGCACGATGACATGGATATGCGGATGCTCGGTGTTCCAGTGATCGACGGCCACCCAGTCTAGCTTCGTGCCCAGGTCTTTTTCAACCTGGGTCATGAGTTCACGTGTAAAGCTTTTAAGGTCCGCCATTTCCAGGGCGTCGTCGGGCGAGACGATGAACCGGAAATGATGCCGGTCGGGCTCGTAGCGCTCGGCAAACGCACGAGCATCCGCGTTATCGATCTCGGGTCCGAACAGCCTGGCCTTTTCTCCGTCGCGGGTCACGCCTTCCCGGCGGAGATATGACAGGTGCGCGGTGAGCTTCCCTCGCTGGGTCGCATGGCGAAGGAAGCGCCCCTTGACCACGGCGCCGCGTGTGCGGCTGGTCAGCAGCCGGTTGGCCTGGATGGCGGCGATCCGGCCACGTCCAAGGCCGGCGCGCCGTGAACGGCCGGAGGAGCCGCGATGACCGGACAATCCCCCTGCTTTCTGAGCGGCGGCAAGGGCCTGGGCGATGAAGGGCCGCGCACGCTGAGCGCGTGTCGAACGGATGCGTCCTGGCCGGACATGGAAATCATCGTCATGTGCCATGGCCAGCCTCTGCAATGTTCAGAATAGAGCGATCTGACAACGGATTGAGGCGTTCATGCACATTGCGGATGGGCGGAGAACATTGCCAATTCACCTCTGAAATCCAAGCAAACCCACACCCAAACCGTCCCGCACATTGCGGGCTTTTATCCTGCCCTCCCGCTATCGCCTTCCTGCCTATCCGCCTGTTCCCCTTCCAGGCTTCGCTCCAATCCGCCAGGGAACGCCAGACCACGCAGCATTGGCGATTGGCAAAATCGACGCGGCAGACGGCAACTTTTGCCATTTCCACATGGAAGCCGGCATGCAAATGCGTGGCGATTTCCACGATGGACCTGCTGAGATTCTGCTGCGTCATGGCGCTCTTCCCGCGCCAGAAAGCGCGACGAAAAGCCCTCCGGATTGCGGCTCAATCGCAGCGAGATCGCGCACCGGAACGGGCGTTTGACCACCATCCGAAGGAGCAGTCGAAGATGTCTGAACGGCTGCAACAGCGCCCATGAAATGCCGTGCGAAGAGCGGCGCTTGCGTCCACGGAACAACGTCGGGCGCTGGTCCGAGCGCCGCCATCGCGGCATCAGGATTGTTAAGCAGCGGCAGCAATGCGGTGACATAGGCGACCGTTTCCGGAGGCAAAGGGCGGCCCGTCGCGAGGTGATTGTCATAGCAAGCCGGTCCGCAATTATAGGCTGCCAGGAATCCCGCGGAGCCGTAGCGGTCGTGCATCTCTCGCAGGAAGGCAGCACCCACGAGGATGTTGTCGTGCGGGTCGAACGGATCGTGGCCGAGCCCATAGCGGGCGCGTAAATCCGTCCACGTATCCGGCATGATCTGCATCAGCCCCATTGCGCCTGCCGGCGAGACAGCGCGCGCATTCCCATCGCTTTCGACGCGCATGACGGCCCGTATCCATGCCGCCGGCACGCTGAACCGCTGCGATGCTTCAGCGATAAAGGCGGCATAGGAATCGCTGGCTTCGGGCCATCCTGCGGGCGCTGTCTGTGCTTGGACTGCATGGCCGGGAACACATACCGAGATCAGGCCGGAAAGGAGAAGGAGGACGATGCGGCCCTTTGTCCGTCCCCCATGTCGCATGGAAGGGGCGTCAAGAATGCCACCTCGAATCAGCGCGGCCTGGCTTTCCGCATGTAGGCGGATGGCACTCCAACGTGCCATCCCCTGCTGTGACACCAACGAACGACGCATGCCGTTAGCCGCGTTCGCTGCGCTTGGGCGGGCGATTCCAGTTCAAAACCCAGGTCGATTTGTCGTCGCCGGATTGGAACAGGTTGGCGTGGATCGGTTGGGTCAGCGCCGGATCGTCGATGAGCAGCGAGACGTAGTCGCCCGCCTTCTCGCCGGTGCGTTTCCAGCCCGCGCCGAGTTCCGGTCCGTCGGCATCAGCGAGGTGGATGCGATAATCCGGCGCGTTCTCAGAATCGCTGTGGTCGGCGGGCACCAGCACCAGCTCGGCATCGAAGGACAGCGTGCGGATATGCCCGGAATAGCCGGATTTGCTGCGGGTGAATTGACCAATTTGTGCCATGGGAACCTCCCTTGTTGGCGGTTGAAAACCAGATTCAGCGGGGGACGGCGCGCCAGATGAGGCGGCCGCCATCGGCCTCGGCGGTCCAGATCGGAACCGCGCGAGCGACGACTGACGTGGCGGGGAATGGGCCGAAATACCGGCCGTCCAGGCTGTCCGGAACGGTGGCGTTCATCAGGAAGATCTGGCCGGGTAGCAGCGCCCGGCAGCCGCTCCAGCGCGGCAACGGGCGGCCAAGATGATCGCGGTCATGCGCATCGCCAACGGCGATGCCATCGATCGTGATCACGTCTTCCATACGGCACACGGTCTGCCCCGGCAGCGCCGCGATGTGCTTCAGCAGCAGCACACCGATGGGCAGGAAGCCGCCTGACGCGAGATAGCGCGCGATCGGTGCGGGCGGCTGCACCGCGACCAGTTCGCTCACGCGCAACCGCACGGCGGGACGCAACGCATAGAGACCGATGGGTGTGCTCGCCGTGGCATTCCAGATCAGCCGCGGCGCGGGCGGGATGACGACAGGCGCGCAAATTCCGAACAACCCAAGCGCCATGGCGAGCACCATGAGGACGGCGCGACCGGTCATGGTGCGATGCTCCGGCGCATCAGCCAGGCATCGTGCTGCCCGCGCGTATAGGCGCGCGGCATATGTCCGACGGTCAGTCGGTTGTGGAGGTGACGCCAGTATTCCGGCGCCGCGTCGGCCGGATCGATGCCGAGCAGCTCGATCGCGTCGATCCGCTGCAGCACCTGTTCGACCTTCGGCCAGCCGCTGATGTGCAGCAAAATCTCGCCGCCCGGCCGAACAAAAGGCAGCGTCTGGTAGTCTGCCTCCGGTGTGACGGCGCGCACGATGTCGATGCGCGAGACCACCGTGCCATAATCGTTCGACGACCATCGGACGGCGGCAAAAATGGCGCCGGGCGCGAAGCTGGCGATGCTGCGGCGGCGATCGAGAATTTTCTCTTCAGCGCGGCGGCCAAAGCGAATCCAATGCTCGATCTTCTTCTCAACCCAGATCAACTCGACTTGGGTGAGTGCCGCAGAGCGGCGAAGCAATGGCGGTGCGGTGCGCAGCACGGAGGGCTGTTTGCCGCTCATGATGCCTCTCCGGCGTCCGGCGGAAACTCCCGCTCCAGCAGGCCGCGCAGCATGTCCGCGACGGTCACGCCACGCCGGAAGGCCGCGACTTTGATGCGGCCGCGCAGCGCGGACGTGACATCGATCGTGAGCCGCGCGGTGAACGCGATGCCGCCATCAGCCCCCCGCGACGGCGTCTCGCTGGCTTTGACCCAGCCCTCGGCATCTCCCGGCCGCGATGCAAAACCGCGCTTGGTGGGACGATCGATCATGCGCTGGCCTCCGCACGAAACGGCAGCACGCCGGCGATGCGGGCACGCGCCCGCTCTGCCATCGCAGCGTCGATCTCGCAGCCGAGATAGCGGCGTCCGGTGAGCCGGCAGGCTTCTCCCGCCGCGCCCGAACCGGCGAACCAATCACCGACAATCCCCCCTTCCGGGCAGCTCGTGCGGATCAGGATTTCGATCAGAGCGGCGGGTTTCTCGGTCGGATGGATGGCATGGCCATGGGCGTTACGCGCGTAGATGACGGAGCGCATGAGGCGCGGTCCACCGTCCTCGCTGGTGTAATGACCAGCCTCGATATGGCCGGTATGGGGCGGGCGGCGCTTGCGCCGCACGGTCCGCGCCGTCGCATCCGGCGTCGTCTGAACCGCATTGTAAACCGCGCTCCAGGCTACATCGGCGCGATAGAATTGCACGGCCAGCTCATGTACGCGCTTGAAGCGATCGGCATGGAAGCTGGAGCCGTTCTGCTTCTCCCAGACGATCTCCTGCGCGTATTTCCATTGCGCTTCGCGGAAGGCCGCGCTCGTTGCCATGAAGCAGCGCAGCGAGCCGAACACCCACATGGAGCCGGAGGGCCTGAGCGCGGCGTGGGCAAGCGGCAGCCAGCCGTCGACGCGCCTGTCCCAGGCGAGCGATGTGTCGCCATAAGGCGGATCGGCGATGATCATGTCGAAGGGGCCGCGCGCGGGCATGACCAGGCGGCAATCTCCGGTCAGCAGGGTTTCGGCGAGCATCGTCATGGCACGATCCTCGCGACTTCGGCGGCGAGCGCGGCGATTTCCCGCGCCGCGGCTCCATCCTCCGCGATTTCGGAGACAAGCCGGCCGGTCTGCGCGGCATCGGCAAAGACGACGCGCTGTCCGACCGTGCTGGAGAGCACAGGCGGGTCGTGATCGGCCAAGGTCGCGGCCGTCTCGCGGGCGATGATGGTGCGCGCGGCGCAGCGGTTCAGAACGAAACGTGCGGCGAGCTGGGGCCGGTAGATGCGTGCCTCGCCGATCAGAGCCAGCATCTCGGCTGACGCCCATCCATCGAACGGAGATGGCTGCACCGGGATCAACACCAGGTCAGCCGCAAGCAGCGCCGAGCGCATCAGCCCGGCGACGCGCGGCGGCCCGTCGATGACGACGTGATCGGCGTCACGGGCCATGTCGGGCGCTTCACGGTGCAGCGTATCGCGCGCCAACCCGATCACGCCGAACAGACGCGGCATGTTCTCCCGTGCGCGCTGCTGAGACCAGTCCAACGCCGAGCCCTGGGGGTCAGCGTCGACCAGCATGACGCGCCTTCCTTCCCGAGCCCAGGCGCCTGCCAGATGCAAGGCGAGTGTGGTCTTCCCCGTGCCGCCTTTCTGGTTCAGGAGCGCGACGATCATGCTCGCCTCCCTGCACCGGGGAGGGAGAGCGAAGCCGCACATGCCCGGTCGCAAAAGGGCGTGGCACAGCAAGGATCGTCGTAGTAAAAGAGCGATGCTGTGGCAGTGATGTCTTGCTCAGCATGAGCAGAGACAAGATATTCAGGCCACGAAGCTGGAAATGCCCCCACCGTTAGCAAGATTCCGAAGGAATCTAAGTTAGTACAGTTAGAAGGGGCGCAAATCCGCCTTTTAGAACAAAGGGTTATGACCCCTTTTGGTTCCTGATAGCACGGGAGTCGGGTTCCCGATAGCACGGGAATTCCGGTTCCTGATAGCACGGGAGAATTCACAGCTTATCCCCCGCTTTATCCACAGCGCCTGTGGATAAGTTTTGGCCCCTTGACCGCCGGATCGGCGGCGGTTCGTGCGGCGCGAAAGTTAGGCGCTGCGTCCCGTCGGTGGCCGTCTCCAAGCCGAGGCGATAGCCCGGCAGAGGCTGGCGATCGACGATCCGACGCAACTCGAAGGCAAAGCGCTTCAACGAGGACAGGCTGCCGGATTTGAGGTGGAGATGAGGGATGTCGAAGCTCCAGCCATCACGCTGGCGGCCGCCATGCTTGCGCACGAGACGGTACAGCCAGCGTTCCAGCCCGCCGGTCAGATCGAAATACGCCCGGTCGATGGTGAGAACGAACGCCTCGTTGATAACACCGTTGTAGAACCAGTCAGGCAGGATCAGTTCGATGCCGCGCGGACGGCCCTGGCCGTCTAGCCGCTCCTTCCATTCGTTGATCCAGGAGAAACGGTGGCGCCGGCGCACGGTGGGCTGACGGATCGAGGTGGCGACGGTGGTCGCCTGCAGCCGGTCAAAAGATGCCTTGAGCCGCTCATAGTCGCGCAGAGAATCGCCCCGGCCGATGAAGGCAAGAATCTCGTAGGGCGTGGCCGTCATCAGGCGGGAGGTCATGAGGCCATGGTCGCGGGCCTCGACGATCTGGCTGGCAGCCCAGATCAGGATGTCCGCATCCCATATCGTGGCCATGCCGTGTTCCGGCGTTGCCTCGACCCGGATCGATACTTCGCCCATGCGGAAGTCGATCGGCTGTATGCGCCGTGATTTGGCGAGACTGAAAAACGGCCAGGACATCAGATCCTGCGCATCACGCGGCGCCATCCGTCCCGGGAGCGCGCGGAACAGGTCGAGCTGTTGCCGTTCATTAGAGATGAGACGCACGCTTGTCGCCCTCAACGATGCGGATGGGTGGCAAGTTGGTCGCGGCTGCCCTGGTCCGTGCGGCCGGCCGCCCGCGCTTCCTGGTAATTGGGATCGGAGGTCGATCGGCAGGCCGCCTGATCGGCCCAGGCTTCAAGGTCGTTGATAGAATAAACCACCCGCCCGCCGAATTTGCGGAAGGTCGGCCCGCTGCCGTGGCAGCGATATTTCTCCAGCGTCCGCGGTGAGATGCCGAGCAGGTTCGCGGCTTCATGAGTTGGGACGTAACGTGTCGCGACTGGCGTGGTCCTGTCGGGCATGGGTGTTCTCCGTCTGGTGCCGAAGTGCCGCTGCCAATGCGCGGCATGTGGGGGGCACGCTGGCGGAAAATTCTGGCGTTGGGGGTGGACAAAGATTCTTGGCGGTATGTGTCCCCCCTGCATGCGCAGGCGAGCGCATCGCGGCGCACGCCGGGCTATGCGGCGCGCGCTGTGACGTCGCATAGCAGCGTGGCGGATCGAAAATGTTCTTCAGCCGCCTCGAAGAAATCGCAGATATTTTCTTTCGACAAAGGCGAATGCTTCGCGGATCAACCGTGTTGCCATGCGACGGGCGGCTGAATCTTTCCACTCAGTGGAAGGAAGCGATGCCTGATCTGACCCCAGCACGAAGTTCGCGACATCGCGTCTGCCGCCGCCGTCTTTGACGATGTCGAAAACCTGAAGAAGCTGGATAAGCCGCCTCTTGTGGTGCCGCGTCAACTGCAACGCCAGCGGCATCAAGTTGATACGCTCGCCAAAGAGACGGCGCACAAAGCGGGTGGCGACATCGACGCGCAGCGACGCAAGTTCGTCGAGGGGCAACAGGATGGCGGGACGGCGCAGGGCGTCCCGCTCCATCAGGCGGATGTGCAGCGCGCCCGAGCTATCCGCCACCACGATTTCGCGGCCCTCAGCGTCCGTCTGATCCGCGACAACGGCGCCAAGCGCGCTGAAGTCCAGATCGACGCGCGCGGCAAAGCCGGACGGCGCTTGCTGGATGATCAGCGTGCCGGGGGAATACTCGGGTAGCCAGACCGGCATCTGGCGGCCGACGGGGGTACGGGGGTCATGGACGAAAGCGTAACCCCCATTGGTGCGCGAACTCGGCCCGAGCAACGTCAGGGTCGAGGGCACCTTCCGAAATCTGCCGGAGCAGGTGAGCATAGCCGCGGCGATAGTCAGCGTTGCGGCGCAGGAATTCGACGGCGAAGCCAGGACGTTCGAGGCGATTTAATTGTTCAATTGTCTCCGGCGCGCGCCAATACTTGGTTTGCATGGCGTTTCCTCTCGTTTTATTCCCCATAAGGGGGACACCACGATGCGGAAAACGGTTGTGGAAACCAGTACCCAAGGTTGCATCGCGCCCCGCAATCCACTGATCAACTGAATGAATGAGTTATCCGTCCCGAAGCCCGCCGGCCTACTGCATACGCGGCTCCAGCAGGTGACGATAGCCGGCTTCGGTCATCCACCGGGCGCGAGCCATATGGCTGTCATAGACGGTCTTGGCGCGATCCGGTTCGCGCGCAGCATCCAAACCGAAGAGAACCTGGACGACCTCACGCCAATCCGCGCCCTCTTCTTCGGCCATGAGCATGCGCAAATAGGTCGCAAGATGCCGTTCGTCATAGGCATTGACGCGGTCGGTGAGCGGTGGCCTGTCCTCGAAGAGTGGAATGTTCATGTTGATCCCCCCAATGAACTTAAACGATAGGACGGTCTTATTTACCCTGGTTTGCCGGTGAATTGACGCTATCCGCCTTCGATCACGTGATGCGCCCTGCGCATCACGCCCCGCCATAGATTGGCGAACGGCCGTCTTTTTGAGGCGGATGAGTAATATGGGGATGCACGAATCAGAACTATAGTTCCTGGAAGGATCGTTCTAGCGCAGGCTCCCATGGCGCCATGGATCTCAAGGAGGTCGTGGCGGTCAATCTGCGTCGATTGCGTCATGCCAAAGACATGACGCAGGAAGAACTGGCCGAGAAAGCCGGGTTGAGTGCCCGCTATATCGGCGGCATCGAACGCGCCAGTGTTTCGGCGACAGTCTCGGTCGTGGGTCGGATTGCCGAGGCCCTCGGTGTGGAAGCGACCGAACTGGTGCGTTCTTTGCCGCCCAAGACCCGCAAGCGGCGCACGGCGTCGAACGCGAGCTAGACCCGACCGGCGGTCAGCCCTGATGCCGGAAGAACTCGACGGGATCGGCTTCCAGCACGCCGGCCAGCTTCTCGAGCATATCGACTGTCGCGGAATGCTCCTCACGTTCAAGCATTCCGACATAGTTGCGATTGATGCCTGCCCGATCAGCAAGCTCCTCCTGAGACAGATTCCGCGCATGTCTCAGTCTCCGCAGGTTTATGGCGACGATCTCCCGCAAGCTCATGCGGTGAGATCGCCGTGCCACCTAATATATTGCCACCTAATATACTGGTGATTCGTGTCGCACAAGCCATAGGGGCACTCGGGCGCCTGCCGATGCGCCTTGATCGCGAACTGGTGCAACAAATGCGAATTCGGGCTTCTGAGGAGGCATGGGCGGCACCACGTCGGGTGGCGCTATGCCGACGGCGACGGGCGGCGGTGGCCGCTCGGCAAAGGCGATGCCCCGTCCGGACCGGCCGGACGGGGCATCGAGGTGAGTTACTCGCCGCTGCGGCGGCCGTTGGGGCGGGACCAGATCAGGCTGTAACCCTCGCCGTCCTCGTCATCGAAGAGGTTGGCGAAGATCGGGGCGGTGAAGCTCGGGTCATCGAGCTTGAGGCCCAGATAGCTGCGGCCCTCGTTGGAGCGCTTGGACCAGGCCGCCCCGATCTCCACCCGGCCGACAAAGACGCGGTGGCTGGGGGCGTTCTCGCCGTTGGCACGGCTTTCCGGGACGATGCGGACGTTTTTGGTCTGGAGCGAGAGGGTGACGATTTCGCCGGTGAACTCGTTGCTGCCGGTCTTCTTGAAGGTGCCGATGGTCGCCATGATAAGTCTCCTTGATCTCTGTTTTCGAGCCCGCACCATGCGGCCTCGATGGCGATCGACTGCCGGAGGCGATCGACGGCGCACCCCCTTGGGGGCCTGACAGCAAAGGAGGAACTTTCTTGTCCCGCGAGGAATGGCGGCGCAGCCGCCAGGGGAAGAAAGTTTTGACGGCGCTGTTGCGCCATAGGCGATCGAGGCTTTAGCCGGCCTTCGGCTAGATCAGCCCATCGAAGAGGCCGTTAGGTGCGCTCGGGCCAACAGAGATGACATCAAGGAGACGATGGCGACCCTCGCGCTTCCTGAGAGTACCCGGCGAAGACGTTCAGCGGAAAGTGGCCCCGTCTCAGCCAAAAGCATATCGGCGCCTGCCCTAAGCTTGGCACCGGCGCCATGCCCCCATCCCCGCCATATTGCCGGTCCGGTGGAAAACGCGGAGGGCAGCTCCATGCTCCAAGGGCAGCGGCAACTGGGCAACAGCATTGACCCGAGCTTCGCCGCCCGCAGACGGTTCGCGCCAGATTCGATGGCAAGGTTGAACGCATCGGGTCTGCCGATCTGGTCCCGCCCCAATGGCTCCCGCCCGGGACTACTAACGCTCAAACGCCCCGTCTGGCCGATCCGGACAGGGCATCGCCTTCACGGGACGGCCAACGCCGCCGCGATCACCCCCTCGCCATGCTTTGGCCAGCCGGTCCGGGCGGGGTCATCCCGGTGAAGCGCATGAATGACGTGACGGTGACCGCGATGGCGCCGATGACCGAGAAGATTGCCTGCCAGACCGGCGACGGCATGGCGATCTGCGCAAGCCCATGCGTTGCGCCGTATCCAGCCATCGTGGCAGGCGCGACATAGACCAGGATGATCAGAAGTCTCAGCCAGGTCCAGGGCACAAAAGCCAGGGCCAACTGGCCGAGGCCGAAGCATGCACCGCCCGCGACCATTCCGACGATGATACCGCCGAGCAAGCCCGCGCCGGTGTGGTAGGCCCAAATGGCGGCCATAACCCCGGCCAGAAAGGGCAGCGCGAAGACGGCCAGCGTAAATAGCAGCCAGCAGAAAAAGCAGATGCCGATAAGGATGAGCAGTGGTCCGAAAACAATCATGGCGGTGGCTCCCGTGAGCTATGGGTCTGACGGTCGCGCCTTCCACCACCACCACGGCGCGTATGACAATATAGCGACAAACGCGCGAGATGAGGAGTGGGAATCCCGGTCCAGGGAAGTGCGCGACCCGTCCAAGTTGGCGAATTTCCCCTTCATCGTTGAAAGGGATCGAATTCGTGGACGATGGCGCTGGCGTCGCCGTCATAGTCGGCGGAGGGCATGACGCCGTAATCGCCTGCTCCGGCCTGGAAGACGACGACGCAGACCATGAGGGTGATGGCGAGGTTCCAGGCGCGGGCGTGAGCGAACGAAAGGGCTTGGGACATTGATCTGGCTCCTGTGCTGCAGGCGGGGACCATCCCCGCGCGACCGGCGCCCGAACTGTCCGGCCAGGGGCCGCAATCACCGCGCGGGCGGAGCCCAAGCGGCGGCACGCTTCGCGTAAGCCGACCCCTCGCGGGTTGATGGCGTTAGGCCCGTGGCTGGACGGAGGATCAGCGCCGAGAGATGCGGGGTGGTCTCCACCGGCAGGAGCCATGTCGCCAAGCCCGCACATCAATCGACCAGCACCGCGCTTTTTCGACCTCGGTGGACAAATCGGCTATGGTTACAGGCAGGACTCCAGGTTTTGACGGAGGCATCATGGCGACGTTCACAGGGCGCGACCTGCATCTGGTCAAGAAGGCATTGGCAATCGCCGTGCTGGCGATCGAACGGCAGCCGGGACCGTTCCAATCGGTTTCGGATCAGCACGACATGAAAAATCTGCTCGGCGATCTGATCGAGAGCGACACCGAACTGGCGCATTATGCACGGGCAGCGAAGATCGCCGTGACGGGCGATCCCAATTGAGAAGTATTGACGGAAAGCCGCCGATCCGGCTTTCCGGCTAGGTGCCGTGCGAGAGCTGGCAGACGGCGCTCACGCGCCGCCGTACCGCCACACCGGGATGCCGAGTTTCTTTGCCTTGTCGCCCAGGTTCTCCTGGATGCCGGTGCCGGGAAAGACCATGACGCCGATCGGCAGCACCGCCAGCATCGCGTCGTTGCGCTTGAAGGGCGCGGCCTTGGCGTGCTTGGTCCAGTCGGGCTTGAAGGCGATCTGCGGCACCTTGCGGTGATCGGCCCAGCGGGCGGCGATGCGTTCCGCGCCTTTCGGGCTGCCGCCGTGCAGCAGCACCATGTCGGGGTGCTTGGCGTGGACCTGATCAAGCTTGGCCCAGATCAGGTGATGATCGTTGAAGTCCAACCCGCCGGTGAGTGCGATCTTCGGCCCGGCCGGCACCAGCACCTGGGTATCGGCGCGCTTCTTCGCCGCCAGGAAGTCGCGGCTGTCGATCATCGCCGAGGTGAGGTTGCGGTGGTTGACCATCGACCCATGCCGTGGCCGCCAGGCCGAATGGGTGTGGCGTTCGAACTGTTCGGCGGCTTCGTCGCGCATCAGCTCGAAGGCGTTGCGCCGCTCGATCAGCGTCTGCCCTTCTGCTGTGAGCCGCTCCAGTTCGACGGATTTCACCTCAGAGCCATCCTGTTCCTTCTGGGACCGTTGCTGCGCCAGCTCGTTGTCGTCGAGTTCGCGTTCGATCCGCTCGACGCTGCGATGGAAGACATTGGTGGTGGACCAGAGCATATCTTCGAGGTCGGGTTCGAGGCGGGTTTCAGAAAGCGCCACCACGAGGGCGTCGAAGATGTCGGCGATGCTGCCGGCGAGGATTTGCGCTTCGGGAAGCGGCCTGGGGTCGGGTTCGTCCTGGAAGGGACGGTAGCCGTAGAGCTGGAGTTCATTGAGGACATGGTCGGTCTGGGATGCGCTGTGGCTGGGCTCGAAATCGTCATCGTCGTGGTTGGTGGTCATCGGGGCTTTCCTTCGCCGGATTGACCGCGCCCATCGCGGCCTTCATGGCGACGGAAGCTCACGGGCGGGACGGACTGGCAGCCCGAGCCAAAGCTCGGGCCTTGATGGCTAAGGCCGGCGATTTTGTTTCGCGATGCAAAGGCAGGCTCTGCCTGCCGGCGGAAAATAGCCGGGCGCCGCCATTGCCAGGCTGGCGCGACTGTGAGCCCGATCGCCCTCTCAGAAGGCCGTGGGTGCGGTCCTCTCCGGCGTCGAGGGGGAAAGCCGACCACCGGCCCGCCGCATGACGAGCCTGCCGCCACGCCATCCCCTTCCGGCTATGCCACCAGCTCCATGAAGCGGGTGACATCTTGGGGCGCGATCTGGACGCGGATTGCCGCTCGAAGCGCATCGATCCCCAGCGCCCGCAGATCTTCGTTGAAGTCGCCGAGCCGTGGCGACAACACGAGCGTCTCGATCCCGGCATCCTCCGCCCGTCCGATCAGCGTCGCCATTGCCCCATCGCCGGCGGGATCGTCGTCGCGTGCGATGTAGAGCCGGCGCAACGTGTCCGGGAACAGGATAGCGGCGAGGTGTGCCGCCGAGAGAGCCGCTGCCATCGGCATGGTGGGCAGAACGCAGCGGAGCGACAGCATCGTCTCGATACCTTCGCCCGCCGCCATCACGCCGCCCGCCACGCCAAAGCGTACCGCATGACCGAGAAGGTCGCCCATCGCGCGCCTTGGCGTGTCGATCGGTGCCTTGCCCAGCGTCGCCTCGCGGAACCCGCCCGGATCGAGCCAGGTGCGGTGCGCGCCGGTCAGATGCCCGGAGAGATCGGTGACAGCAGAGATCAGCGCGGGCCAAGTCTCGGTCGGGCTATGCTCGTCGGGCCGGTAGTAGCAGCGCTGGTGAAAGCGCAGGCTTGCCGTATCATGCAAAATCGTAATGCCGCGTTTACGGAGATACGTTTCCGCGAGCGTGCCCGCGATCGGTTGCGACATGGCGAACAGCCGCCGTGCCGCTTCGGGTGATCCTGCCGGTGCGGCGGGTTCCCGAGACCTGGGACGATCCGGTGCCGGGTCAGAACGCGGCAGGCTGAGGAAGGACCGTGCCTCGTCGGCCACGTCCTTGAAGTCTACCAGCCCGCAGCTTTCGCGGATCACATCAAGCAGGTCGCCATGTTCGCCCGTGGCGGCATCGGTCCATTTACCGGCAGCGCCTTTCCCAGAGTCCGGCCCGCTGAGCCGCACGAACATCGAGCGGCCAGGGGTGTTGCGGACATCGCCGACAAGCCAGTAGCGGCCCTCGCGCCGGCCGTTGGAGAGATAGTGACGGCACACCGCCTCGGCCTGCCGGCCAAGACGCTGCGCCAGATCGGAGGCATCATGCCGAGGCATCAGGCGGCCTCCCGTTCACCAATGCGCTCCACTGGGAAGCGCTCCAGCAGCTTGGCCAGAACACCCGCACCGTTTGCATCGGTCGGCACGAACATGCGTAGTTTCCAGGAGATGATCTCGTGGAACAGCCCGTAGGCGCTGAGCCGGTCGCGCATTGTGTCCGTGAAGCTGGACAGCTCGATGCGGTGTGCGCCCATGACGCGCACGCGGCGAAGCTGGAGGCCCTCGGCGAGATCAAGGATCGTCCGTCCCTCCATCAACGCCGCGAAGGCATCCGCCGGCGTCAGGCTGGCAGCACCCGTCACCGTGGCGTTCGCCGCCCAGGCAGGCGACACCTTGCGGCCGATGATGCGTTCACCCTGGTCCGTCTGGAGTCGATAGACGCGCGTGGACTCGTTCGGCAGCCGCTTCCAGATCGGTAGCAGCAGACCCGCCGCAATATGGATGGTGCTGTCGGAGAATTCCGGCACGGTCGCCAATTCGGCCGTCCAAGCCACGGCGAACGGCTCCTGGCTGGCTTCCTGCCAATGACTGTCCGCCATCATCTTGAGCGAGGCGCTGTGCTGTTCCATCGGGCGGATGAGCCGCACACGGCGCTCGATCTCGCCGTCATCGAGCATGATGCTCGGCGTTGGCATCTGCACGGCGGCCCGCCCCGAGCGTTCATTCACCAGTAGCACCGTCCGAGGGTCGCCGAGGTGACCAAGCGCCTCGTTCAGGGTGAGCGGCCGGTTGCGCTGACGCTGCATGATGGTAAGCAGCCGCGTTTCCGCGCCCGTCGCAGGGTGCGTGTAGATGGTGCGGCGATCGGTAACGACGAAGCTCTCGGCCTGAAGGGTCTCCAACCCGACATCGTAGGTGCCGCTGGCGACAGCGCCTTCGATCTTCGCGTTGAGGAGCTGCTCGAAGGCGGTGAACAGCACACCCTGCAGATCGATGGTCAAGGCCAGCAGCCGATTCAAAAAGGTGGTGATCGGCGGCAACTCATCCTTGATGCCGTTGGCATCCATGAGCTTCAGTCCGGTCGCGTCCTCGAACATTTGGAAGGAGCAACCTTCAACCTTGCCGCGCACCAGCAGCATGTAGAGCTGCCGCAGCGCGTCGCGCGCATAGTGGGATTCCAGATTGTCCTCGGGCCTGAACAGCCCCTGGCCGCCGGTTTGGCGCTGCCCGCGCGTGATGGCGCCGAGCGTGTCGAGCCGCCGGGCGATGGTCGAGAGGAAACGCTTTTCGGCCTTCACATCGGTCGCGATCGGCCGGAAGAGCGGCGGCTGCGCCTGGTTGGTGCGGTTGGTGCGCCCCAGCCCCTGGATCGCGGCATCGGCCTTCCAGCCAGGTTCCAGCAGGTAATGGACTCGCAGCCGCTGGTTTCGCGCGGAGAGTTCGGCATGGTAGCTGCGGCCAGTGCCGCCCGCATCCGAGAACACCAGGATGCGCTTTTGGTCATCCATGAAGGCGGCGGTCTCGGCGAGGTTGGCCGAGGCGGCGCGGTTTTCGACCATCAGGTGGTCACCCTTGCGGATGATGCGGCGAGAGCGACCCGTGACCTCCGCCACCATGTCCGTGCCGAAACGCTGGACGAGCTGGTCGAGCGCGCCGGGCACCGGCGGCAGGCTGGCGAGCCTCTCGATCAGCCGGTCGCGCCTTGCCACGGCCTCGCGGCTCTCCACCGGCTGGCCGTCGCGGAAGACGGGCCGGGACGAGAGATTGCCCTCGCTGTCGGTGAAGGGCTCATAGAGCTGCACCGGGAAGGAATGAGCGAGATAGTCGAGAACATACTCGCGCGGTGTGATGTCAACGCGGACATCGTTCCATTCCTCGGTCGGGATCTCGGCAAGACGGCGCTCCATCAACGCCTCGCCGGTGGAGACGATCTGCACCACAGCGGCATGACCGTCCGCCAGATCGCGCTCGACGGAGCGGATCAGGGTCGGGGTTTTCATGCTGGTAAGCAGGTGCCCGAAGAAGCGCTGCTTGGCGCTCTCGAACGCCGAGCGCGCCGCCGACTTCGCCTGCCGGTTCAGCGTGCCGCTCTCGCCGGTGATGTTGGCGGCTTCCATCGCGGCATCGAGATTGTTGTGAATGATGCGGAACGCGCCGGCATAGGCATCGTAGATCCGGCGCTGTTCGTCGGTGAGCTGGTGCTCGACCAGCTCGTATTCCACCCCGTCATAGGACAGCGAGCGCGCGGTGTAGAGGCCGAGAGCGCGCAGGTCACGCGCCAGCACCTCCATCGCTGCCACGCCACCACCCTCGATGGCCTCGACGAACTCGGCGCGCGTGGCGAAGGGGAAATCCTCGCCGCCCCAGAGGCCGAGCCGCTGGGCATAGGCGAGATTGTGGACGGTGGTGGCGCCGGTTGCCGAGACATAGACCACGCGCGCATTTGGCAGCGCGTGCTGGAGCCGGAGCCCCGCGCGGCCCTGCTGCGATGGGGCGACATCGCCCCGTTCACTTTTGCCGCCGCCGGCATTCTGCATGGCATGGCTTTCGTCGAAAATGATGACCCCGTCGAAGTCGGAACCCAACCATTCGACGATTTGCCGGACGCGCGAAAGCTTTTCTCCACGGTCGTCGGACCGCAGCGTAGCGTAGGTTAAAAATAGGATGCCTTCGGCCAGACGGATGGGCTTGCCCTGCGGGAATCGTGACAGCGGCGTGACCAGCAGGCGTTCCATGCCAAGTGCGGACCAGTCGCGCTGCGCATCCTCCAGCAGCTTGTCGGACTTGCTGATCCAGACCGCCCGGCGCCGACCCTGCATCCAGTTATCGAGGATGACCCCGGCGGACTGACGGCCCTTGCCCGCGCCGGTGCCATCGCCGAGCATGAAGCCGCGGCGGAAGCGCACCGCGCCCTTGGCATCGTCCGGGGCGGCGGTCACGCGGTCGAAGGTCTCATCCACCGTCCAGGCGCCCGCGAGAAACGCGCCATGTGCTTCCCCGGCATAGACCACCGTTTCAAGCTGGGCATCGGACAGGATGCCGCCGGTGGCGAGGCCGGACGGCAGGCACGGCCGATAGCTCGGCTTCGGCGGCGCGACTGAGGCCATCGCCGCCGATTGAACCAGCTTGGTGGGATGCGCCTTCGCGCCGGGGATGCGGAACGACTGGAGAGTATATTCCTCGTAGATCGCATCCGTGAGGCTGGCGCCCTCCGGCGGTGTCCAGTCGGTGGTCTCGTAGACAAGCTCGACTGCCTCCGGCTCGGCGAGCGAGACTTTCGGCGCCGTGGCGGCATTCCGTGCAAGATAGCCGCGCACGGTACGGGGCGCCGACGCTGCCGGTGGCGGGACCATCGGGGCTACGGATACACGCGGCGGGACATGGGCGGCGACCCAGCCGAGCAGCGTGGTGGCGTCCGGGGCAATGCCAGGCGATACGGGAAAAGCCGCCGGGTCATCGGCCGGAACCTTGTCGATAACGGTCAGCCGCGTCTCGATGGTCGTGCCATGCCTGGCATAGACCGAGCCGTCGATCGCAGCGGTGAACACCACGCGCCCACGCTCCTGAAGGCGGACGAAGGCGTCATGCCAGACCGAAGCATCCGGCGCGAAGCTGGCGCCCGTGATCGCCACCAGCCGCCCGCCATCGGCGAGCCGCGCGAGCGCCGAGGCGATGTGCCGATAGGCGGCATCCGCCATCCGGCCGGCAACATTCGCCATCGCGGAAAAGGGCGGGTTCATCAGGACGACGCTCGGGATGATCGCCGGATCGAGATGGTCGTCGATCTGGGCGGCGTCGAAGCGCGTGATGGAAATGGCCGGAAAGAGGGAGGACAGCAGCCCAGCGCGGGCCTCCGCCAGCTCGTTCAGCGCCAACGCTCCGCCGGCGATCTCAGTCAGGATGGCGAGCAGGCCGGTGCCGGCCGATGGCTCCAGCACGCGGTCGGCAGACGTAATGGCGGCTGCCGTCAGCGCGGCCAGGCCGAGCGGGATCGGCGTAGAGAATTGCTGGAAGGTCTCGCTTTCAGCCGAGCGCCGGGTGTGGGTTGGGAGAAGGCCCGCGATCTTTGTCAACATCGGCAGGACCGCAGCCGGAGACCCGGCTTTACGGAAAAGCGCCTTGCCATATTTACGGAGAAACAGGACCGTCGCCGCCTCGCAGGCATCGTAGGCCAGCTTCCAGTCCCAGGCACCGGACGCATCGGAAGCGCCGAACGCCGCTTCCATGGCGGCGCGCAGCCCGGCGGCATCGACCCGCTCGCCGCGTTCGAGCCGGGGCAGCAGGAGCTGGGCCGCTGCGAAGACAGCGCCGGAATTTTCGGTGATGGACGCGAGCGAGACCGGCGCGGCTTCGCCGATGGCGGTCGGGGAAAGATTGTTCATGAAGGGAACCTCGGGAGAGCGGGAACGGGACGAGCCGGGCGGCGCTCTCTCTCGACCGCTCCGGCTCAAATCCCTCCCCGCCGGCCTCTCCCTCTCAAGGAACCCGGCGTGACCGACAGAATGAATGCGCTTGGACTGGACGAACCTCTCGTCGTCTCCTGCTCGGCCAAGATTTGCCAGCCGACGGCTTTAGATTTCGCTACTTCCGCATGCGGATAATGTTACTTGTGGGATTAGTTCATGAACCCATACATTTCGAATGAACGAGACGGCGGGATTTCGGCTAATCAGTTTAGCCGCGGGAAAAGCGGATGTAGTAGACGTCGCCGCGTCAGTTCCGTCTTTGGGGTTTTGGCGGGCGGTAATTGATGGAGTTAGGATCGCGGATCGCGGCAATTTCCCATTCGCCAGGCAACGATCTCGGGTCCAGCCAGCGGCAGCGGCGAAAATCCCGCCACATCAAAAATTGCATCGGCGAGAACACCACGAGAATGATAATGCCGATTGCCGCCATCACAGGCCGGTCCCACTTATAGTAAAGCACCTGAAAAATGCTCAGAAGGATCGTTCCCACATAGGCGGTGCTGACGATGATTGCCAACTTGCCGAACAGTTTCACAAACGCCAGCTTGCCCGTGTTCAGCAGCCACGCAATCGCTACACTCACAATCACCAACGGAATGAACAACAACGTAAACACGCCGAAATAATCAGCCGAGCGGTTAGTGTAAACCGAATAATCAGCACATAAAGCAATAACGATGAACATGATCCCGGACATGACCCCGGCGCCGGCAAAGCGTGCATTGCCCGGAATGCCTGAGGGGCGGTTGCCCGGCTGTTGGGCTCTCTTTTCATGCCGGTTCATTATCTGCTCGGATCTTGAGGTGGCTATCCAGAATGACTGCGAGGATTGTTGTTCCTTGCGTACACATCAGCCCTCTCATTTGCAAGATCGGCAAGCACGGCTTCAGAACCCACGTGCAGCCTGATCGGAATGGAAGCGCAAGCTGGACAAAGAGTGGCTTGCGGCGACCGCGCATCCATTGCTCCAGCATCTGAGAAACACACATGGGCTGGCCTGGCTGAAGCATTTCAAGCTACCCGCATAATCACGCCTCCAATGATTCTGGATAGGAACAGGGCCGACCGCATGCCGGAATCGCACCTGTTTTCGTGAGCGCGATGGAGAGATAATACCACATTGTCCGACGATACGACGACGGCGATGGAGTTCCCATCTCTGCTTTCGATGCCGCACGTCGCTGGCGCGCCCACCGGCCGGGCCGGAACTCAAACCTGACGCACCTCAGCCACTATGCCGTTTGTGAGCTTAATCAGTTGCTCCGCCGTCGTCCGGAAAGCGTGCATCGGAGATCCCGCCGCTGCCCAAAGCGGATTGAGCGAAAGCAACTCGCGATCGATCACGCTCGTAACCTGGCAGGCGTGGCCGATGGGGGCGACACCCCCAACGGCAAATCCAGTCCTGCTCTGCACCCAGGCAGCATCGGCGGTCTTCACAGGCTGACCAACCGCGGCCGAGACTTTACTTCGATCGATGCGGTGAGCGCCGGAGGCGACTACCAAGATGACATCGTCACCGGCTCGGAAGACGATCGACTTGGCGATCTGCGCAACGGAGCAGCCAACTGCCGCCGCTGCATCAGCAGCGCTATGGGTGCCGGCAGGAAATTCTGCGATGCTGTCCTCATGGCCAGAGGCAAGCAACGCCTGCCTTACTTTGTTGACGGTATCCATATGAACCCCTTTCTCTTTCGCACCGTCGTCACGTCAAGCTCGTTGGCCTATTGCGTTATTCGCGGCGCTCAGTAGCGCCCGGACGGATGCCGTGGCGACATCGGAATCGATGCCCGCGCCGAACACCGTTCGGCCATCTGTTGTGCGGCATTCGACATAGGCCGCCGCCTCCGCGCTCGCACCGTGACCGATGGCGTGCTCCTGGTAGTCCGCAACGTCCAACGATGCGCCACACGCCTCTTCCAGGGCAGCCACGACCCCGGAGATCAGGCCGTTACCTCTTCCCGAGAGCGAGCGGACCTCGCCATCAACGGCGATGCGACCGACAAAGAGGCGCTGACCGGCCGGACCGCTCTCCTTGTAATCGACCAGCGCGAACCGATCGGTCGGACGTGGCAGATAGGAGTTTTGAAAGCACTGCCAAATGTCGGCAGCGTCGAGTTCGCGGCCCGTATCGTCGGCCAACCTCTGCACATGCCTGCTGAAATCCGTTTGCATGCGCTTGGGTAGTTTCAGGCCCCGGTCCTGTTCTATGACCCATGCTGCACCGCCCTTGCCCGACTGGCTGTTGATGCGGATGACCGCCTCATAAGTCTCACCGATATCCACCGGGTCTATTGGCAGATATGGCATTTCCCAGATGCCGTCGTTACGCTGTTCATGCGCGGCGAAACCCTTGCGGATCGCATCCTGATGCGACCCGGAAAATGCCGTATGCACCAATTCTCCTGCATAGGGATGCCTGGGATGAACCGGGATTCCGTTACAATGTTCAACGGTTTCCACCACCTGGCGCATCGCCGGGAAAGAGAGACCAGGATCGATCCCCTGTGTGTAGAAGTTCAGCGCCAGGGTCACGAGATCCACGTTTCCGGTGCGCTCGCCATTGCCGAACAGGCAGCCTTCGACACGATCCGCGCCGGCAAGCAATGCCTGCTCGGCTGCGGCAATTCCGGTGCCGCGATCATTGTGAGGATGAACACTGATGACGACTGCATCCCGTCGTGAGATGTGGCGGCCGAACCACTCGATCTGATCGGCATAGACGTTCGGCATCGCGACCTCGACCGTCGCCGGGAGGTTCAGAATGGCTGGGCGCTCCGGCGTGGGCCGCCATACGTCGAGCACACGCTCACAGATTTCCAACGCGAAATCGGGTTCCGTGAAGCAAAAGGTTTCAGGCGAATACTCGAAGGTCCAGGCGGTGTCAGGGCGCTTCAGGCTCTCTTCGAGCATCGCCGTGACGCCGGTGATGGCCAGATCAACGATTTCATGTCGGTCCATGCCGAAGACCACGCGCCTGAACAGCGGCGCCGTCGCGTTATAGAGATGCACGATGGCGCGATGGACGCCTTCCAACGATTCGAAGGTCCGGGCAATCAGATCGGCACGCGATTGGGTCAAAACCTGAATTGTCACGTCATCGGGGATTCTATCCCCGTCGATCAGACGGCGAACGAAATCAAATTCGGTTTGTGAAGCCGAAGGAAAGGCTATCTCGATTTCCTTGAAACCGATCGCGACCAGCATGTCATAAAAACGCTGCTTGCGCTCTACGCCCATCGGATTGGCCAGTGCCTGGTTTCCGTCGCGCAGATCGGTGGACAGCCAACGTGGCGCCGCGGTCAGACGCCGTGATGGCCATTGCCGATTCGGCAGATCGATAGGCGTGATGAAAGGACGGTATTTGGATTGCGGGTTTTTCAACATGGGAAATTTCCGTTGCACGCGAAGAGGGAAAAGCGAGCACGGCTGCATACGGCCGCCAGGATGCCGTCAGCCCTGGCGGCCGCCCATAAGTCGCAGCACGACGGAAAGGAGTTGGCCCCGCTGCACGTCGAGCCGCGCGAGGATTCTCGCCGTCGACAGCCCGACAGCCGCCCCCGCCGCGAAACGCGGCTGAACGCAAAGGCTGATGAAGGGGGCAATCGCACACACGGTAAGAGACAGGGCCTATTCTGAAGTGGCGCTACCATAGCTCCGGCTATTGTGATACTCTCGCGCGAAAAGAGCATTCATCGTCGCAAACGGGTCAAATTGGGCATGAGGGAGCAACTTGCTACTGATCGGATTGTTGTCGTCAGCCAAGACGCGCACCGCTTCGCCAGCGCGCGACATACGCACCGACAGGCGCAGCTCATTTACGCAATCAGCGGTGTTGTGTCCGTCACAACGGCATCCGGCACATGGGTCGTGCCACCGAGCCGGGCGGTTTGGGTTCCGGCGGGCATCGAGCATAAGACAAAAAGCTACGCTACTGTGCAGTTTCGCGCATTGCTGATCGACCCGGCTGAGGTGGAGGATCTACCTAATGCTTGCGCGGTGGTGGAGGTGACGCCATTGTTGCGCGAATTGATTCTGCGACTCGCCACGCTTGCAGAGACACCACGGGATGCGGATTTTGGTGGAGCTGTCACGCGATTGTTGCTCCTGGAATTGTCGTTCCTGCCCGTCGAGCCTCTCAATCTCCCGACACCTCAACACACGCAACTCGCGCGCTTCTGCGAATGGATGCAGAGCGATCCAGCCCGCGCTATCGCACTAGACGCCGCCGCCGATGCGCTTCATATGAGTCGATCGAGCTTCGTGCGGCTTTTCCGGCGCGAGACCAATCTGAGTTTTGCACACTGGCGGCAGCAGGCGCGTCTGTTGCACGCATTGTCGTTGCTGGCGCAGGGGCAATCGATTTTGCAGGTCGCGTTGGCTTGCGGTTACGACAGCCCAAGCGCGTTTTCCGCGATGTTCCGCCGCTCTCTCGGAAAATCGCCAAGCGAATATTTTGCAAACTCAGCGCACGATTAAGGGCTTGGAACTAGGTGATCCAAGAAACCCGGACTGGTCAGTTCCTCGTCAGCGTTCAGGAGCGCGATGCAGCGCCGCGGGTGTCACCACGTCTCATCTGATCGTCGAAGTATTTCGAGATAGCGGCATGGGTCGCTGAGGGCCTCCAAAGCAACAGGGCCGACCCCATGCCGGGATCGGCCCTGTCTCGGTGGATGCCGCACCTCGCCTCCTATCCGAATCTGCGTCCGGATTCAGTGAAAGTGTAGCCGTTCGCGGACATAGCCTCGTCGACCAGCTCGTCCGAGGTCTGGTATTCGTATTCCCGTTCGAGTTGGCGGTAGAGCCACCGGGCGAGATCGCGCAGCGCCTCGATGACCGCGTCTTCCGCGTTCGGCGTCATGTCCTGGTACGTGTGGCTGTCGCGCTCGACGGAGATCGCCATGGTGTATTCATGGTAGTAGCGATCTCGATGAACGATGTCGGCCCGGAGCTGATAGAAGTTGCGGTGCTGCACGGCCTGAAGCGCATCGGCGATCTGGTGAAGTTCCTGATCCTTCGGGGCATGGTTGCGGATTTCTCGTGGTGCTGCCTTCATATAGCTGTAACGCCCCTCAAAGCAGGCGCCGTCGCCCTGGCTCCAGAACCCGGAAAACCAGATGCAGGGCTTCTGACGTGTGCTGCCGCCGTAGAGGCGGACGGGCACGGTTTTGAGATCGATGCCGAGGATCGCGCACACATGCTCAAAATCCTCATAGACGAATTCATACCAATCGTCGCACAAGCCATCTTGGCGATACCAGGTCCGGGCTTTTTCCTTTGCAGCATCAGAGAGTTCGTCCAGGCGATACACGGTGGTCTCGATGATCTCAGGCATCAAGACCTCCTTCCACCAGCGTATCGCACAGCCATTCATCCGTGGTGACCCAACCGATGATCTTGCGGGCGCCAAGATCGATGACATGCGCGCCACCGCCAAAAGCATCGAGTCGTGGCCTGCTGCATGTTGCCGCCCACGCGAAGCCCCACAGCCCCTTGAGGTCAAGTTCCACCGCGCAGTGCAGAACGAACGCGATGACAAGGTCCGGGTCGCCGGAAACCTCGTCATGTATCCAGAGCCGAGTGCCGCTGTCATCGGGTAGCGACAGTATGAAACCATCGGATGGCAAACGGCCGTCCTCGTCCGGTTCGGCGTTTTCGTAAAGATTTAGGGCGCGCCGCACCTTTTCCGAACTTCCGACGTCAAGCTGGCAGGAGAAATGTGTGAAGTAGTCGGCCATGGGAATCTCCAAAATGCAAAAGCCCGGCGCGAGGGCCGGGCTGCGTGATGGGTCTCGGGAGAAATGCGCGGGGCGACCGGGCCGCCCCGCGTTTCGGTATTATTCCGCCGCTACGGCGTGCGGTTCGTCCGCATCATCGCCGCTGGCCTCATCGTCGCTTGCGAGGAATTCCGGCAATGCTTCCACCTCGCCGTCTGCGGTGTCGGTTGCGGACGCATCCGCCTCCGTTTCCAGGAGCCGCAGCGGCTCGGGCAGCCAGCCGGAGCCGTCGAGCAGGCGCTCGGCTTCCTTCGCCATATCGCCCTTCTTGAGATGGTCGATGAGCTGCGCCGCCCGTTCGCCAGCGCCTTCGCGCACGGCTTCAAGAATGCGGCGCTTCGGAACGCGGTTGAGGTAGTTGTCGGCGGTCGGCACCCAACCCGCCTCCACCATGTCGAGCCCGACAGCCTGTGCCAGCCGATCGGCTTGACTGAGGCGCCGATCCAGCGCGTGCTGGGAGATGCCGCTCGCGCTATGCGGATTCGGCTTTTCGTAAAGGGCGTTGACGCCGAAGCTGACGCAATGGGCGAGCAGCGCCAGGCGGCTCGCATCGTCGAGCCCGGCCAGCCAGTCCCAGCGCACCTGATCGTCCTGTGGCAGATCAGCCTTCCACGCTTCCTGCCGCTCGGCAATCGCCCGTGCGGACGGGGTATCCTTCAGGTCCGGGGTCTGCACCGGGAACGAGACCTGGCGTACCGAGGCTTCCAGGCAACCTCCAAAGCTGGTCATCTGCCGGAAGGTATCGCCGACCAGCTTGTGCAGCAGGGCGGTCAGCGCGACATGCGGATTGTCAGCCATGGCATTCCGCAGCGCCAGCGTACGATGAGCGGTCAGCTCCATTACCAACCGGTCCGGGAGGGCCTTGATGGTGTCGTCATCGTCGTCCTCCGGCTCGGCAGGCTGGCCACCGATGGTGATGATCGCGACCCGGCGTTCGATAGGCGACGCGTCTGGTTGGCTGGCGGCCAGTGCGGCGATGGCGTCCCCGTCATGCTCCTCACCCGGCTCGGTCACGGCCGGCTCATCCTCGGGACGAACCCATCCACGCTCGACCAGCAATTGCCCCTCTGCGCCGATGCTGACGAACACCCCTGCATGGGTAATCTCCGCATCGGTGTAAGTGACGGGACGGCCCTCGAAGGTGGAAAGCGCCGTCTCAATCTCGCCCAAGCGCTGATCCACCTCGTCGGGTAGCTCATCGGCATTCTCGTACTCAGCTTCGAGCTTGGTATATTCGGTATTGAGCGCCTCAATGGTCGCGCGTTCCTCATCGGTGAGGTCGGCGCGCACACCGTCGAGTTCGCGTAGGCCATAGGTGTGGCCGTAGGGAAACTCGATCCCGACCGCGACCCATTTCCAGCCCTCGGCCGCGACTGCCTCGGCTTCGACTTTCAGCTTGGCGGTGACCAGGCTGTCGAGCAGGGCGGCATCCTCCAGCCAGCCGCCATCGTCCTGCTGGAACAGGTCGCGCATCACCACGCCACCGGCTGCCTCGTAGGCATCGAGGCCGATGAACACGGCCCGGCGGTCGGAGGCACGCACCGTTTTTTCGGTCAGCATGCGGCGGATCTGGTAGGGCTCCTTGCTCCATGAGCTGGAAACCGCCTGCCAGACCTGTTCCTGGCGGGCGTGATCACCCGTCACGCTGAAGGCCATCAACTGCTCCAGCGACATGCCGTCCTCGGCATAAATGTCGAGCAGTTTCGGCGAGACGGATGCCAAACGCAGGCGCTGCTTCACCATGGTCGCCGTGGTGAAGAATGCCGCGGCGATGCCCTCCTCAGTCTGCCCTTTCTCGCGCATCGCCTGGAAGGCACGGAACTGATCGAGCGGATGCAGTGGCACGCGCTGGACGTTTTCCGCGAGCGAATCATCCTCAGCGAGAATGTCGGTCGTGGGATCGCGCACGACGCAAGGCACGGGTGCGGTCTTGGCGAGGCGTTTCTGCTTCACCAGCCGTTCCAAGGCCCGGTAACGGCGCCCACCAGCAGGCACCTCGAACATGCCGGTCTCGATGCCCTCGGCGTCGAGCAGCGGCCGGACGTTGAGGCTCTGAAGGAGCGTGCGCCGGGCAATGTCCTCAGCCAGCTCCTCGATCGAGACGCCGACCTTCACACGGCGGACGTTCGACTGGGACAGCACCAGCTTGTTGAAGGGAATGTCGCGCGAGGACGACAGGGTGATCTTCTGAATGGCAGTGGCCATCGGGGTTTCTCCGTGGCGGGCGGCCGAGAGCCTCTCTCTCGACCTCCAACCCGCCGCGAAGAGAGGCGCAGCCCTCTCCCTCTCTCGCGGCCGCCGCGGCTACGGCGGAAGAAAAGGAACTACCGAAGGCGCGATCCGAAGATCGCCGGTTGCCGGGTCCGGCACCAGGATCGGCACGGCAGGGTAGAGCTGAGACCATGTCGAAGTACGCGCGATCCAGGCCGCGGCGCTCGGAGAGAGCCAGCCGGTCAAGGTCATGAGGTCGGCGTAGCGTTGAGCCAGGGGCATGGAGAGAATTGGCTCATAATGTGCGACGCGGTTGCGCAGCACGCGCAGTTCGCGCAACTGCTGGGCGACCGAGCCACGCTGAATCCCCTTTGCCAGGAAGATCGGACGCAGATTATTCCAGAGATGGTGCGATTGCCGGCCAAACAGGGATGACCAAAAGCCGAAGTTCAGCTCCGCCACGATTTGTGGCCGGGTAGCCGCCTTTCCATCCAGCCGGAGTGTCTGCTGCGCCTTCTGAATGCAACCTTGCTGATAAGGGGTTGCCAGCACGACAGAGTTGGTGTGCCAGCTCGGGCCATGAACCAGTGCCAGACGAGCATCCACCTTGTTTCGTAACACCACCTCCTGCATATGCAGGGGGCCGTAGAGGGCGGCGGAGAGCTGCACATTGTAGGTATAAAGCCGTTCCGCGAGGCCCTGATCCTGGCCCGCCCAACGCAGGTAGGTATCAAAGCGCTCGACGGAGAGTGCGTCGGTAAAAGTAGGCACGAAACAGCCTGTCCCCTTGATTTTTGGAACCGGCTGCCGCATATTCGTGCCGTATCCCCCGGTTGGTCCCTGCTTAGCATACCTCCGGGGTTTTGCTTTTTATGGCCTCGGTCGAGTCCCTACAACCCGCGACTTTGGCCAATTTCTCTATTCCCGACATGGACGACACGGCATCATCCGCCTTCGCGCCGGGCTTTTGCCACACGACAGAGCAGACGCTCCGCGACAGCTATGCTACCGGTTTTATGTGCTGCATCGGCATATACGGAGAGCGGAAACAGCCCCTCGAAGAGAATGTCCCGCTCGATGCCGAGACCGAACGGCAGGCGCAGCGATGCCATCTCGTCGAGGCTGTACGACCCGCACTCGGGTTCACCGAGATCGGCGAGGCCGTAGAGAGTATCGCCATCCGCGTCCAACTCGGTCGCGAGCCAGGTGCCGATGCCGATCGGATTGAAGAATTTCACCACCGGCACGTGGTCAGCGCCATGCTGACGGCCATTGGCGAGCAGTTGCTCCCGCAGCTCTAGGGTCAGGAGGATCATGCCGCCCTCCTGTCGATGGAGGGCTCACCCACGATCGCGGACTGCCGGCCGTCCGGCGGGAAATTCAGCAGCCAGTCCGCAGCCTTGCTGGCCTGGGACGCGGCGCGCACGATGGCGCGATTGTCCTCGCGGAGCACCTCGGCCCAGGAGCCGATATAGTCGGCATGCCGGACGGTCGGCACAATACCGAGCGCCGCGCAGCAGAAAGCTGCCGAAATTTCTGCGACCAGCTCCTCGAAGGCGTACTTCTTGGTTCCGAAGGAGCCGGATAGATCGCGGTTCAGGCGGTGCGCTGCCCCGCTGGCGTGGGAACATTCGTGCAGCGCCGTCCGGTGCCAGTTGATCGGCTCGAAAAATGCCTGGGGCGGCGGCACCTGCACGTAATCCTGCGCCGGGACGTAGAAGGCGCGATTGCCGCCGATGCGGAAATCGATCCCGCTCGCCTTGATGAGCGCCTCGACCGCGGGCTCGATCAGGCTGAGCGTGGGTGGCGGCGCGGCGACGGCGAGCTCCTCCGGCAAGTCCTCACATTGCGCCAGGTTGAAGACCGTAAAGCGCTTCAGGAACGGGATGGCCTGGGCTTCCTCGCCGGTCTCGCGGGCACGTTTCTTCTCGTCATCCGGGATGAAACGGTCGGCATAGACGACGGTGGTGCCGCGCTCGCCCTTGCGGACATGCCCGCCCAGGGAGAGGGCCTGGCGGAAGGTCAGCCAGCTCTGGGAAGGAAAGCCCCCGCCAATGACGGCGCCCCAAAGGATCAGGACGTTGACACCGGAATAGGCCCGGCCCGTGGCCGCGTTCTTCGGTAGGGCGAGCGGCGCCTTCGCCGCCGCCGTCCCCCAGGGCTGGACCCAGGGCAGCCGGCCGGCCTCCAGCTCGGCCAGGATTTTCGTGGTGATTTCGTCGTAAAGGCTCCCCCGGTCGGCACCAGGACGAGCTTGCGCAGTCTGTCTGGACATCGCGGTTCTCCGCGACGGGTGCCGGAAGCCTCTCCTCCGGACCTCAACCCGTCACGGAAATCCCGTCCGCACTCTCCCTCTAAAAATTGGGCATTGCGGGGCAGGCTGTGCAGAAACCCGCAATGCCCTGCGGTTAATTCAGCCCGAAGGCCCGAGCGGATCAGGCAGGATCGATAGGGCCGCTTCCGCTTTCACCGCCCTGAAACCCCGCGTCAGGGATCTGCCGCCCGCGGACATTCATTTGATTGTGCCGAGCGGAAGCTCGACAGTGCATAAGACTCCCTCAGTTGATGAAGAGCCGCGACATGCGGCGGCGAGCTGCGTCTCTGCGCACTCGACAGGGAACGCTGCGCCCGACTCTCTAGCCCGGTCCGATGGCGAGGTAGCCGAAAGCCGCGCGCTGAACGCGACCCGCGAGTGCGTCCGTATCAGCATCGCCATGCTGACCTGCGGCATCGATTATGCCCTTGATGATGGCGACCGTCTCCCTTGCGGTCAGGTCCGGGTCCTCCAGAGCGGGCAGATCGGACTTGGCGAGCATCTCGATGACGAGTTCATGTATCTGCCGGCCGACGCGTTGCGTGTCGGCGTCGAAGGGTAGCCGCGCTTCCTCGTAGTCGAGCAGCCGGGCGAGCTGCGGGCGCCGGAACTGATGGGCTATGCAGGCAGCGATGAAGGCCGAGAGCGCGGCTTGCCCGGTCGACTGGGCGCAAGCCTTCTTCGTATCCTCCACGAGAAGCGACGTCTCCCGCACCACGAGTGCTCCGATCAGCGCGTCCTTGCTCGGGAAATACTGGTAGAGCGACCCGACGCTGACACCGGCCCGCTCGGCAACGGCGTTGGTCGAAAATCCATCATGGCCGCGCTCCTCCAAAATGCGAGCAGCCGCTTCAACGATCACAGCAACGGTCTCAAGCGAACGGGCCTGCTTGGGCGCTTTTCTAGGGGCTGGCCGGGTCTGGTTGGTGGATCGGGGCATGATCTTCGAATGCGAGTATGATTTTGCGAGCTATAGCTCATATTAGGGGCATCACCCTTCAGATGGAAGATGCCAAATGTCAGATGCAGTCAAAGTGGATTTCGAAGCCGAATTCTCCGTATTTATGCTTGTCAAGACAACGCCCGAGTGGCTGGGCTACTCGGTCGACGAGCGCAACAAGCTCGCCCGCGAGAAACTGACCCCTGTCTTGAAGAAACATGCCGACGGCGTGCGGATGCGCTTCTTCGATATTGAGTTCTACTCGGCGCGAGTAACCGACCTGTGGATGTGGGACTGCAAGGATCACCACTCCTATCAGATGTTGATCGAGGAACTGCGCGAAGGCCCGTTCTGGGATCGCTACTTCCAGATCGTCGAGATCCTGCCGGGCGTAGAGGACGCTTACGTCAAGAACTACCCCGATCAGCAGAAGATCACAGCTTGATCGCTGCCGCCATCAGGATCGCGAGCGGCGCCTCCGGCCGTGCCCGGGCACGGCCGGAGGCGCCGTGCAACTAAAGCAAGGAACTACCATGTCTGATCATATACGGACAGCTATTGTTACCGGTGCCGGCAAAGGCATCGGCGCCGCCATCGCCAAGCGGCTCGGCGCCGACGGCTTTGCGGTGATCGTCAACTATTCGTCCAGCGCGAGCGACGCTGAGGCGGTCGTGGCGGCTATCGAGGATGCCGGTGGCCGCGCCAGAGCCGTGCGCGCCAACGTCGTCAGCGCGGCCGAGGTGAAGGCCCTGTTCGATGCCGCGGAGGCCACCTTCGGGGCGGTCGACGTCCTCGTGAACAACGCTGGCATCCTCAAGCTCGGGCCGGTGGCGCAAGTATCGGACGAGGACTTCCAAGTCCAGGTCGCTGTCAACCTCACCGGCAGCTTCAACGGCATGCGTGAGGGTGCGAAGCGAATCCGCGATGGCGGGCGCATCATCAACCTATCGACCAGCATCATCGGCAACTACCTGCCCGCGCACGGCGTCTATGTGGCGACCAAAGCGGCGATCGAGGGCTTGACCCACGTACTCGCCAAGGAGCTTGGACCTCGCGGTGTCGCCGTCAACGCGGTTGCTCCAGGACCGGTTGGCACGGAATTGTTCCTGACCGGACGTCCTCCTGAGATGGTCCAGCGGATCACCCAGGAGATCCCGATGGGCCGGCTAGGCGAACCGGGAGATATCGCGCGCGTGGTGTCATTCCTCGCGGGTTCCGATAGCGGCTGGGTGAGCGGCCAGATTGTCAAGGCAAATGGCGGCCGCAACTGACTTGGAGGGACCGATCATGAAGTTTAGCAGTCTGTTCGGCGCAGATGGTCCGCTGGTGCATCTAGTCGGAATCTGCTGCGGCTGATGCCGCTTGTAGATCAGCGTTTTCGCACAGCCTATGGTCTCCGCCGCAGCAGGTGGGTGTGCCGGCGGCCGCAGGCGGCAGCCAGGGAAAAAGCATTCCCCTCTTTCCGTGCCGGCGTATCGAACGGCAAAGGGGACTCAAGTGGCCGCCCGAAACTGGCGTCTGGTGCTACGCGACGGTGGCGTATGGCGCTCCGAGCGGCCCCCTTAAGCTAGAAGGACATCGCGTGAACGCTGTTCTTCCTCACGGCCTTCCCGTTCGATTGCGGCAAGCGCCGCAATGCGATGATGTGTTTGCAACATCCCGGCTCGTCCGGCATAGCTACAGGCCCCACTTTGGCCCCTGTTCCGATAATTTGATTTCGATTGGATCTCCGCAGACGCTGACGGAGGGACCGCCAAATTCGTTCCAGCGGAAAAGGACCAGATGCCAACCGGTCGGTATCTTCCTGGATCGATCGATCATACCATCCGCGCCTGCAGCGCGAGCGGCATCAGCATTGCGCCAGGAGCTAGGCTCCTTTCCCGCAGCTAAAGCCTGCCGCCATGGCTCGTTCGAGAGTTCGCGATCCAAACCGAGCGCTTCGCATGCGCGCTGGTCGTGCTGATCAAATACGAGGGCTTCGCTCACCATGAGCGGCACGATGACGCGCGGACGGCCGTCTTCCCGCATGTAACCGGACACCGCGATTTTCGCCCAATCGCTCGTCGGGCTCATGTAAAGAGCTATCTCCCCGGGGCGGTGATAGCGGCCCGCACTCGTGGCTTCCGGCCGTGCCAATACGTTCTCAACCCTGTCGCTCAGCACGGAACGGAAGAAATAACCGCCAATTTTCCGAAACGGTACTTGATTGCCGTGATTCACCGCTGGGGCTCGCACCTCAATTCGCTCCTATTCATTGCAAAGGGGGTCGTGCCCCGAAACCGATTCACTCCGTCTCCTCATTCGCTTTCCCGACTTCGAAAACGCCGTCAATGGTGCTTAGCTTTGAGATGAGGTGCGAAACCGGGCGCTTCCCTTTGACCAGCATGCTCAATTTGACGACATGCGGTTCGTGCAATTTCGGGACGGCTATGCCTTCCCGGTCGGCTTGGTCGAGCAGTTCTTCATGCCTTTCAGTGTATGGGTGCGTGTCATCGAGCCTTACGTGGTCTATGGCAAAGCGCAGTTCCGTGCAGCAAATCAGGATCGTGCGTAACAACCCCCTCCCGTCCTGATAGGCAATCTGAATTTCGGTAGCGAGTTTTTGCGGGCGAGGCAGTTTCTCCGCCACCAGCGGAAATACGGTCATGATGATAAAATGAATGGCGGTCGTCACCAGGGCGAGTATCGGTAGACCGGCGCCGCAAGCCATGCCGAGACCAGCGGTAAACCAGATTGCGGCCGCCGTTGTGAGGCCGCGGACCACATCCCGGCGCATGAAAATCACGCCGCCGCCGATAAATCCGATGCCGGAAACCACTTGCGCCGCCACACGCGAGGGGTCGAGCACGACCTTGCCGTAGACAAGGATGTCCATGAACCCATATTTGGAAATGAGCATGAACAGAGCGGCGGAAACGCCGACAAGTGTATGGGTTTTTAGACCCGCGCTCTTGTGATGAATTTCGCGTTCCAACCCGACAAGTGCGGATAGAATAAAGGCAAGGAATAATTCTTCGACTTGAAGTAAGCCTTGGCCCGTCAGACCTTGGGCGGTCAGATCAATAAAATTCGGCACGTCAGAGCATTCCCCCCTGATCAACAAACAACGCCATCTGAAGCACTCCGCCGGTCAGGCGAGTGCTTCCGGCCCGACGTAACCTCCCGCGCCGGAGGCATCGTCCTCCGGCGGCGGCTGTCCCGATATTTATCTACACATCGTAGGGGATTCGGATAAAATGTGCCCACCGATGGGCTGGTACGTCCCTATCGGGGGGCATCAACGGCCACAAACGCGCGGCAAGCCGTCCCGAGGCCGTAGGGCTAGACGGCTACTCGGCGGGGTGCTCCTGGTCGGGCCAAGAGCGACTGATCCGACGGCGGCGTCCCACAGAGCGTCGTGGTCAGGACAGGTGAGGGTTATCGACCTGCTCGGTGGCGGTATGGGGCCGCACCTCTACAGCGCTGCGATCAAGCTGCCTCAGCGCATCCATGACCTCATCGAAAGACACCGGTTGCGCGGCAAAAGGAGGGTGTCGAAGCACAGGCGCGGAATCGACCGCACAGGCGTCGGAGGCCCAGGAGGACAGGATCGCGCGCTGTTCGGAAAGCGTCAGCCCTGCGTCCGCGAGGACATCCTCTGGATGTCGATAGAACCGTGCTGGGTGGAGGACCCGGTCAAGTTCGCTGTCGTTGGTGTGTGGCCGGGCCGATGGAACGAATGAACTTCCCTGTCGCGTCATGGCAATACCCCCTCAATTGCTCCTTCGCTAAAGGGTGCCACCGGTGTGCGATGGCGCCGTTACCGTTTGAGATGGGCGAGGCTTCACGATAGCAGCACCAGGCTGAGAGCCCGGGCGCTTCAGGTGAGCCGCCCGAATGGCGCAATAGCACTCTCCAACACAGAGTGCCAAAATATTTTTTGGCCCGCTTGAACGGCTCCAGGCGTTTTCCTAATTCAATGTCGCCAAAACCGGCGAGCCGGTGGTGGCAATGAAATTGTTGTTCTGCATCAGGAGGATTGTCGTGCAATCCGCCCGCTGCAAGACCGCGCCATGTCAGGGCGAGGTCGAGCAACAGCCTCTCGGCGCCGTCGGGATTCGAGGTGCCGCGTAGAGGGCTGCGAATAGTCGGGCACATGCGCGCTTCCTGCCTATGCGATGCGAGGAGGAGTAAATGGCACGATTTTCTGATCCTTTTGATGCGCTCTTGAGCCTGCAACAGGCTCTGGACACATTCCGATCAAGCGACTGGCTGTCGGCCGGCCCAAGTGGCGGCGGCAGCTATCCCCCGATGAATATGTTCAGGAAGGGGGAAGACTTCATCATCATCGCCGAAGTTCCGGGCATCAACAAATCCGATCTCAACGTCCAGGTAAAAGGCAGCACCATTCGTCTGTCAGGCACCAAAGCCGTGAATTACCCCGAAAATACGGGCCTCCATCGCCGTGAACGTCTGCAAGGGCGTTTCGACCGCGCCGTGACGCTGCCGTTCGAGGTCGCGGCCGACGGCGTCAAGGCGGAATGCCGTGATGGCATTCTGGCGCTGTATCTGCCACGCGCCGAGCACGATAAGCCGCGCTCGATCCAAGTGGCGTGAGGAAGGAACATGGAGGATAGCATGGCAAACGCACAGGAACTTTCAATCCGTGACAAGAAGGAACTGGTGACCAAGGATGAGAAGACGATCCCAGGCCGGTATTATGTTCCTTACGCCGACATCTATGAAACCGAGCAGTCACTCACGCTGGTTGCGGGTTCCGACGAAGCCGGCCGTACATCCCAATCTGAAGCCGGCCACCTATTCCGACGCGAAGCCGGCCGGGGTTCCGATCTGATGCCGGTCACCGTTTGGGCTTTTCGTCAGGTCTGATGGATGATTGATGGGGTCTTTGCTGGGGGTCAAGCGGTGGTTGTGGCGGGTTCGCGGCTTTTTCTTTTCCTCATGCTCTCGCCGGCGAGTTCGATGCGATAGGCGTTGTGGACGAGGCGGTCGAGAATGGCGTCAGCGATGGTCGGATTGCCGATGATTTCGTACCAGCGATCCACCGGCACCTGGCTGGTGACAATGATTGATCTTGCGTCGTGACGGTCTTCGACAATCTCGAGGAGATCACGCCGCTGATCGGCGGTCAAAGTTTCTGGTCCCCAATCGTCCAGGATGAGGAGGTCGACGCGCGCGAGCTGGCGCAGCATCTTGGTGTAGCGGCCATCAGCCCGTGCCAGAGCCAGCGCCTGGAACAGACGGGGAGCGCGATGGTAGGCGGCGGAGAAATCCTCCCGGCAAGCCTTTTGCCCGAGCGCACAGGAGAGCCAACTTTTGCCGACGCCGCATGGGCCGGTGATCAGGAGATTATGCTTGGCGCGGATCCAGTCGCAGGTGCCGAGTTTGAGGAAGAGGGTACGGTCGAGACCGCGGGCGGCCCGATAGTCGACATCCTCGACACTGGCGGCCTGCCGCAATTTAGCGGCCCGGGCGCGGTTCTCGAAGCGTTTCTGCCGCCGCAGCGTGGCTTCGTGCTCCAGCAGGAGCGCCAACCATTCGCTATGGCTGAGGCTGGCCGCCTCAGGCTGGGCCTCGAGTTCCGTGAAGCCTTTGGCCATGCCATGGAGGCCGAGTGTGTGAAGCAGGTCGCGGGTAGGGTGAGCGAGCATATTGTGGTCCTTCAGTGGAAGTAATCGGAGCCGCGGAGATTGGCGTGGCGGATCACAGCCGGCGGCTCGGGGGCCTGCGCGCGATCGAGCTTCGTGGCGATGATCGAGGCGATGCTTTTGTAGGTGAGCGCCCCGATCGCGACGGCACGCGCAGCGACCTGCTCCGCTCGGGCAGGATCGAGATCCTTGAACAGCCGGAGCACGCCAAGGCATGTGCGGAAGCCTTGCTCGGGATGCGGCCGCCGGGCGAGAATGGCGATGACGAGCCCCTCGGTCTCCGGACCTATCGAATGCCCCCAACGGCGGAACCGCTCGGGGGTCCATTCGGCGTAGCGGCGGTGCGCACTCGGCATGTGATCGGGATCGGTGCCATGCCGGCGCCCAGCATGGCGGCGTTGGTGGACGGCGACGCGCTTGCCGCGGTGGAAGATCTCGACGGTGCGGGTGGTCACGCGCGTGTCGACCTGCTCGCGGATGAGCTGGTGCGGCACCGAATAGAAAAAGCCATCAAGTTCGACGTGATAATCGAGCGACACGCGCGCAAAGCGCCACTCGGCAAACTCGTAATCGGTGTCCGGCAGTGCCGCCAGGACCGGCCGTTCCACCGCATCGAACAGCTCTCGGCGGCTTTTGCCGAGCCGGCGCATCACATGATCATTGATGCGATCGAGGACGCCCATGATCGCCTGGTTGGCCTCGGCGAGCGAGAAGAAGCTCTGCCGTCGAAGCCGACCCAGGATATAGCTCTGGGCAAAACGCACGCCGGCTTCCACCTTGGCTTTGTCCCGAGGTTTACGCGGCCGCGCCGGCAAAATGCCGACCCCATAGTGGCCGGCCATCATGCCATAGCTGCGGTTGATCTCCGGGTCGTAGAACGAGGCTTTGTTGACCCCGGCCTTCAAATTGTCCGGGACGATGAGACGCGGCACGCCGCCGAAGAAGCGGAACATGCGGACATGCGCGCCGATCCAGTCGGGCAGTGTCTGTGTCCACGTTGCTTCGGCATAGGTGTAGCTCGAGGCGCCGAGCACGCCGACGAAGATCTCGGCCTCGCGCACGACGCCGGTCTCTCGATCGACGATGGCAATCTTCTTCCCGGAATAGTCGACAAACAGCTTGTCGCCCGCCGCATGGTCCTGCCGCATGACCGGCGACAGCCGGGCCTCGAATTCCCGGAACAGGTCACAGAACCGACTGTAGCCATACCCTCCCGGATGGATCTCACGATATTCCTGCCACAGCAGCATCAGGTTGACGCCGGGCCGCTTCAGCTCGCAGGCCAACGCCGTCCAGTCGGGCTCAGGAAGACGGCGGAAGCCCCGCTTGACCCCTGAGCGGGCAAACAGCCGTTCCTCCAGAACCGCGTCATCCAATTCAGCCGGGAGTGGCCAGGCGAGCCCAGCCTCCTGGGCCCGCCGGAAATTGTCCTGGACGGTCGAGCGCGCCACGCCGAGCAGTCGCGCTATCTCACGAGCACTGACGCCGTCGCGGGCCAACCTCAACATCTGCCGTATCTGTCTCATGGTCAGCTCTCTCTTGGCCGGCATCGAATGCTCCTCGTGGATGATCACGAGAGCCCGATGCCTGAGTTGCTGACCCGACGGAAAATGCCCCCAGGGTGGCCGATGATTGATCGGAACCCCGGCCGGCTTCAGTTCGGAATGGTGGCCGGCTTCAAATCGGAACCGTGGCCGCCTTCGCCTCGGAATACCCGGCCGGCTTCAATCGGAATCTGCACGCTGGTCTTGGAAATGCCGGGGGTCGAGAAGAAGGACATCAACGTGGACCTGGAGAACAATGTTCTGCGCGTCGCCGGCAAAATTGATTTCGCTAAATACGAAGGGATGGAGCCGGTTTATACTGAGTATAATGTCGGCCATTACACGCGTTCTTTTACCCTCTCCAACAAGATCAACCAGGAGCAGATCAGCGCCCAATTGGAAGATGGCGTTTTGACGTTGACCTTGCCCAAGGTGAAAGACGCCCAGCCCAAGCGTATCGCGATCAATTAAGATCGGGCGCTTCTGTGAAAGCCTGCGGTGCGACGCCACGCATGAGACTAGGAGCGGCGCCCGCAGGACTTCTTGCCATTATGCGGCAGGACGCGAACAGCGCCCCAGCCAAATGCCATTGAGCGGGTCGGCTGGCACAAGGTCAAAGTTCAAGCCCGTTCAATGGCGGTCATCTCAACGGAAACGCGCCATAGTCGCGCGGCGGCTTCTTCATCGACCGCATAACCGCGCACGCCGACGAACGACGGGATCTCCCCCATATCGAGCGGCGCAATGTCGCAATCTTCACAATAGAGCCCGGCTATGTCCCAGATGCCCGCGCTGCGGCCAACGACGCCGCGATATCGGCGATTGAGCGAAACAGGACGAGGGCATTGTCGCGCGACGGGACGAAGCCGCGTCGCTGCCAGAATGCGGCGGCACCTGAATCGACGGCATTGACCATGAGCGCGCGGCCACCGACGAGGCTGGCAGCCTGTACGGAGCGCTCCAGGGCGTGCTTGACCAGGCCGGTTCCGATGCCTCGCCCGACCCAGCCAAGGTCGATGGCGAGTTGGCCGAGCAGAAGACATGGCACGGGATCGGGAGGCTGTCCGGTGCGGATCGAGCGCGGCAGCACATTGGGAACGACGCCTGTGGGCGCGAGACCGTAATACCCGACCACGCGGCCCGCCTCGTGGACAACGAGAACCGCGGTGAAGCCCTTCTCCTGATTAGAAAGAGCGCGGGTTTTCAGCCAATTATCGAGGACAGGCTTGCCACAGGCAAACTCGGAAACATCGTGGGCCGCGGTAAGCAGCTCGGGAGCTGAAATTGCCACGACTTAGCGGTCTGTGGCGGTAGCCGTCTCCCAAGGGGCGGGACGCTTCGCCAGTTCGACCATAGCTGGGACAGGTGCCGTGGGAGCCGCCAATACAGCCATAAAATCGGCGAAACCCTCGGAACTCATGCGGATCAGCCGATTTTCCATCAACGCATCCTCGGCTGCACGCACGGCTGCGTCCCGCACGAAATCCGTGCGAGACCGACCGCGCAAGCTTGCGGCGCGATCGATCATAGCGATGTCAGCCTCGGGGAGGCGCATCGAGATCGGGTGTTCCTTACGTTCAGCTTTGGTCGCCATGAGATGTCTCCTGGCGGACAAGATAGCAGTCGTAGTGCAAATTGCAATACGATTGACTTCGCTAGGTAGGACAGCCGCTCACGCTGCCATTGCGATAGCCGGCACCTTGCTCCGCACTCGGCCGCGAGGAACGAATTGCACGATAGCCGAGGGCGGCGCTTCGCCCTGCATCAGCATCTCGATGTGGTCGGCCACACGATTTGCCGCGTCGATCAAGAGTACATCAACCCGCTTGAGAATATAGCCGCCCGTGACACCGCCGAGGCGATGACCGAGCAGAGAGGCAATCGTCGGGATGGTGGCACCGAGTTGCTCGGCGACGCCGGCGAAGCTGTGCCGCAGACTGTGTAGTGTGAGGCCGTCGAGCGGCCCAGCGGCTGGCGCGGCCTCTCCGCGCTCAAGCGCAGCAGCCTCGGCCATAGCGCGCGCCGTTTTCTGCACGGTGCGCCAGAGGCCCGGCATGCCATTATAGCCTTTGGCATCAGGTCCGGCGGGAAAGACGAAGTCGGCAATCGCGTTCTGAGCGTCGATGATGGCGAACGCCGCGCGGCTGAGCGGTCGCAGGGAAGGCCCAGTCTTCGTCTCCCCAAGGGCAAGGCAGGTGCCGTTGGCGTCGACTTCATCCCACCGCAGATTCTCCGCCTCACCGCGTCTCACGCCGGTCAGCGCGATGACGCGAATGGCGGCCAAGCCGACGGGGCTGTGCATCGGTTGATCATGCCGATCGCGCCTTGCGGCCAACTCGCCGAGGGCTTGCGCCAGCGCGGCATATTGTTCGCCAGTCAGCATCGCCTTCTTCTGGGCGTCGGCGAAGCGCTTGACGCCACGAGCCGGGTTTTGTTCGACGTAACCGTTGTCCCGCCCCCAGGTGAATACGGCGCCAAGAAGCCCCAAGGTCCGCGTGAGCGCGCCCTTACCGCCACGCACGATAGACCGACGACGTGGTCCCAGCATCTCATTTCGTGCGGTCTTTCCGGTCACAACGGCCGTTTTGAACCCCTCAATATCCGCTCGCGTCACCTCAGACGCCTTGAGTTGACCCAGCAGCGGCTTCACATGAGCGTCGATCCGGGAGCGATCGGTTGAAATCGTCCGAGGCGTTTTCGGTGTGCCCTTTCGTCCCAGAACCAGCCCCGCCTCCGCGGCGGTCATGTAAAGGTCGCAAAGCTCGGTGACGGTTACAGCCGCGCGGAGTTGGTCACGCTCGTCGGCCGGATCTTCACCGTTAACGACGCGAGCAAGTTCCGTCTGGGCCTTCTCGCGCGCCTTCTCGGCCGTAAGCGCTCCGAACGTCCCAATTTTGAGCCAGCGCTGCCGGCCGCTGCGGGTGCGGAATTTGACGACGAAAGTCTTTACGCCCGTCGGAAACACCCGGATGCCGAAGCCTTTAAGCTCACTGTCCCAAAAGAGCGTCCCGTGCTTTGCTCCGTCTGATTGCAACCCGTCGATCACGCGCTTGGTCAATTTTGTCATGGAACTCCGCCTTTTTTGGGCCTCCTCGTTGCAACCACATTGCAACCAACAGGGAGCAAATTGGGGGCGTTTTCAGCGGAAGTCAGCGTATGAAAATGATGGGCAAAAGTCAATCAATATGTTGAAATATATAGCTTTATCGTATCACAGCGTAAATGCGCGAAGACCGGCAAAGAGTGGCCTTGTGCCCTCCGAAGGCAAAGGTCGCGCGTTCGAATCGCGCCGGGTCCGCCAATCTTTTCAAAGACTTATGAAGCCGCTTTTGGCGCCGCAAATAGCTTAGCTAGCAGATAGCTAGCAGTTGGGTAAAAAAACGGGGGTAAAACGGGGCGGTCATACCCCCGGTTCGCCACCAATTTTTTTATTTTTTGCCGGGAGGATCCCGCCGCGTCTGCTGCCTTGTTGCATCAGCTGAAGCAGGCGAGGGCCTGGGGATGTGAGTTGACTACCGTCAGGTCCGATTTTGGGCACCCAGCGTTAGGTCGACACCGTAGCAAGAAATCGTTTCATAGGACTAGCCGCTTCTGACGGCGGGCAGGGCATCGTTGTTTGCGGCCGAGATGTGCGCGCTGCGACCAATCGCATGGTAGGCTTGCGTTTGCCCTTCTGACCGTCGTATCGACGCCGCAAACATGCATCGCGGAGGTTGTCGTGACCGTCTCTCCCCAAGGTATCAGTATCCAGTCACTTTACCGTTCGTACCGTGACGGCTCATTGATTATAAACCGGCAGTATCAACGCAAGTTTGGACGGTAGCCGAAAAGCAGAGGCTTATTGATAGCATCCTGAAGGACTACCCTCTTCCTCTGTTTTTGCTCGCCGATAAGGGAGGCGCTCCACAAGGCATTACGAAGCTAGAGGTAATCGACGGTATGCAGAGGCTGAACGCAATATTCAGCTTCATTGAGCACGGCTTTCTTCTAGCCGATGCCTGTTTTGATATAGGCGAGTTCTCTCGGGCAAAGCAGGTGGCTGAGGCCGGTGACTTTGAGCAGTATCCGGCAGAAGTTCCCCGCCTAGCGCCCAAGAGGTGCGCCGACTTGCTGGATTATCAGCTCGCCGTTACCGTATTCCCCGGCGAGCAGGATGAACGGATCACCGATGTTTTTGGACGCATCAATTCGGGCGGACGCCAACTCAGCGATCAAGAGCGGCGGCAGGCCGGTGTGCTTTCGCCTTTCGCCGAGCTTGTTCGTACGCTGGCGGCCGAGCTGCGGGGCGATGTGTCTCGTGAGACCCTGCTGCTGAGTGAGATGCCCGAAATCAGCATTGACACAGCGAGAAACCCTCATGGCTATGCATTGAGGGCAGAAGATATATTTTGGTGCTTTCAAGGCATTCTGCGAACCGGGGACCTGAGGGAAAGCGACGACGAGCAAGCTTTGGCGGACATTTGCGCCTCCATTCTTTACGGCGACCCCGTTGAGGCCTCTGGAGACTTTCTAAATCGGGTTTACTCGAGAGAGACGGGAGAATACGCGGATTTTAATGCTCGTCTGGCGGCGTATGGGCGTGAACGCCTTTCTAGCGAGGTTAAGTCGACTATGTCGGCAATTCGAGCTGCGATAGAGCTGCACGACGAGAGCCGTTTTGCATTTCGAAAGCTCGTTTATCCCAAACCAACCTCGAACGCTCAAAAGTCGCCGTCCTACGCTGTATTCATGGCCTTTTTTGAATTGATGCACACGGAGGCAATGCGGCCGGCAGTAGGCGTGGATATCATGGCTAGCCTAGATAACCTGACAAACAACATCGAAATTGGCCAGAAGCACATCAAGGGCGACGACCGACGATCCAATATTAAAATTGTCAAAGGACTCATCCGCGACCATTTTGTGAAGGTAGATGCGGCGACGTTGGCACATGGACCCGGTCTGCTGATTGATTTCGAGAATTCAATCAGGCGGTCTCGTACTGAGACGTCCCGCTATGAGTTCAAGCAGGGGCTGTTACGGCTAGATAATGGGAAGACTGCTGATCCAGGCATCCTTTCGGTCATTGTCGAGACGCTTTGTGGCATTGCCAATGTCGGGCCCGACGCCGACGGCTTTCTATACTTAGGCATCGCCGATAAAGATGCCGACGCAGCCCGCATACAGGCGCTATACGGGATCGCGCCCGTGAAATTCGAGCATGTTTCGATTGTTGGTATCGAGCGCGAAGCCGCACAGATGGGCATTGAGCTAGATAAGTATATGCGGAAAATTGAAGATGATATCGGTCAGTCAAATCTCAGTGAACCATTGAAAACACAGGTTCTATCTAATCTCGACGTGGTGACCTACAAAGGTCTGTCGGTTGTCAGGATTAGGGTTCCCCGACAGTCTCAGGTCAACTTTGTTGGAGACGACTGCTTTATCCGGATCGGCAGTTCCACGCACAAGGCGAAGGCCCCGCAGATCGCTGCAGTGAGCGGGGCCTTTGCGAAGGGCTAGTGGACGGGCGCTGGCGGGTTTGAGGGCTTCAGGGCAGCGAGATAGCCTCGCGCGAGGGACGGCTTAACTAGCCAATTTTTAAAGGCTATCGCCCGGCTTCTCCGGCTCCTCCCCTTTGACGAGAGATTGCAGCCGGGCTTGAAGGGCAGCCCGGTGACGACCTTCCATGTTGCCCGCCTCCATCGGGAGGATTGGAACATATTTCTCGGCCACCTGCTTGATGTTGTACATGCTCTTGCTGGGCATTGCGTGCAGGCTTGTAGCGCCCAAACCGAAGCACTTCAAATCACCAAATTAACGACACATGAACTGGACCCTCATTGGGGGCTTGCCAATCACCAGGCGAGCCACCACCCGCGCCGCCCAATTTGATGTTGGCTGTATGGAGATGAGGCTCTGATTAAATCACGTCAAAGGCATTGAAGGCAGTCACACATAGCCCGAGCTTCAGGATCAGCCTGAAGATGGTTGAATCATCGCATCGAGTCAGCAGCTAATCGAGCCCAAGAATGTAAGTCTGCACCTCAAGGGTTTAATGTCGCTGGCCGATGGGGGCCGAAGCTTTGAGAGTTTGCTTCGTAAGCTGGACCGAACGAACGTCACGCACGCGTTGCCTTTCGAGCGGACGCATCACAGGGCGGTGTCACGTCAGTATCAACGTATACGGACGGAGGTTATAAATGAGCGATAGTAACAACTTCGCAGAAGGCGCGCCGACATTAGGAACTTCCGGCAACGATTTCGCAACGCGCGCGCAGCAGCGGGCCGAATCCGTTGCGGATGCGGTCAAGGATCAGGCCCGGGAGACGGCGGACGCCGGAAAGGCGCAGCTGGCTGACCAAATCGAAGAGGCAGCGGGCGCCGTGCAGCGTTCGGGTAAGCAGTTGGAAGGGCGTCAGGAGTTTCTGGCAAGGCTGGTTCAACGAAGCGCCGATGAGATAAGTTCTCTTGCTGGGACACTGCGGGCGAACGATCTCGGTCAATTGACCCAACGACTGCAAGAGCTCGCGCGTCAACAGCCAGCCGTCTTTACGGGCCTTTCGATTGCGGCCGGCTTCGCAGCTGTGCGGTTGGCGAAAGTCGCTGGTAGCCGCTCATCAAGTGGTATCTCGTCACACTCTCAGGAGGGCGGAACATGAATAATGAGGCTAAACAGGATGCAAATAGCCTGGCCGAGGTGGTTGGCGGCCTCGCTGCGGATGCGCAGGCGCTCATTCGCGGGGAAATTGCGCTGGCACGCGTGGAATTCGATCAGAATGTTCACCGCATGATCATGGCTTTTGTCTGGCTGATGGGTGGCGCACTGTTCGGATTCGCTGGGCTGGTTGTGGTGTTGCAAGGCGCGGCTTTCGCTCTGGCCATTGTGATTCCGACATGGGCCGCTTCGCTCGCTGTTGGGATTGTCGTCGTCGTAATCGGCACCTTCTTCACCCGCGCGGGCCTTTCCAGGCTTTCGCTCCGGGCGATGGCGCCAGATCGCACAGCGGCGAATCTGGAAAAAGACGCCCAGTTGATAAAGGAGCACGTGTGATGTCCGAGAGCACGATCGAGCAGGCGCGGATAGAACGGGATTTGGAAGGCACGCGGTCGCGGCTGAACCAAGGGTTGAACGAACTGCAGGAGAAAGTGGCGCCCCGGGAGTTGGCGGGCGATTTTGTGGACTATGTCCGACAAGGCGGCGGAACCGAGTTTGCCCGGAACCTGATGGCCAGCGTGCGGCGCAACCCCGTCCCGGTCGTGCTCGTCGGTGTGGGACTGCTATGGTTGATGGCCTCTCAGGCACCGGTATCGGACAGCACCGGTGCGCCGGCACGCGGTCAGGGGCAATGGCGGTCCGGCAAGCCAAACGGCGAAGCAGAGGGACAAGCGGGGCGTTTTGGGGAAACCGAGGTGCCCCAACCGGGCCGAATGGGCCGAGCCCAAGACAAGGCGGTGGAGATGGGGCGACAGGTCCAGGGCGCCGCGGCGGGAATCGCTGATCAGGAGCAGAGCGCGGCGGCGGCCGGACAACAAAGTTTTGCCCGTGGTGTGGATGATTTACAGGCCGAACTTGCCGATCGGGCAGGTCAGTTGAGCGATATGGCGCAACGTGCTGGCGGTAAGCTCCAGCAAGGTGCGCAAAGCGCGCGCCAACGGGGTGGCACGCTCGTGGCAAGTATCATCGACAATCCCTTGGTTCTGGGCGCGATGGGCTTGTCGGTCGGCGCCTTCCTCGGTCTGCTTGTGCCGAAATCCGAATGGGAGGAGACGGCGCTGGGAGACGTCGCGAGCGACGCTCAGGAAACGGTCCAGGGCATGATGGACCGTGCCGGCCGCGTGGTTGCGGAAACGGCCGATCAACTGCGGGCGAGGTCCCGGACGCAAGGGGTGGATACTGGCAGATCTGCCGATGATCGCGCCGACGATGCCCAAAGCGGTGCGGCGCGGTATGCCGAAGCGGGCGCGCAAGGCGGTCCGGAGATGGGGAAGGGGGCGTCGGAAGTCGACGCGCAGCCCGATGCGGCCAGCCGGGACAGTTGAGGATGGGTTGAAGCGACCGCCGTCGTCACGTGCGTGAGTTCAGGCAACGGGCGTTGGCTCAGAGACGGGCGTTGGCTCAGAAGCGCCTCAGTCTTCTGACTTCACATCGGCCTTATAGGCGCCGCGCGTGCCTTTTGGCTTTTCCGCACCGATCGTGGAATCGCGCTGAGTCTGTTGTTCGAGTTCTGCATTCAACTCAGCTCCCATAAGGATCACGATGCTCGATATCCATATCCAGGTCATGAAGCCGACGACCGCGCCGAGTGAACCATAGGTTTTGTTATAACTTCCGAAGTTGGCGACATAATAGGAAAATGCGAGAGAGGCACAAATCCACACGATCGCAGCAATAGCACTCCCCCAACTCACCCATTGCCAGCGCGCCAGATTCCGGCTGGGGCCGTAGCGGTAGACAAAGGCGAGGCCGATCATGATGACAATCAGCATGAACGGCCAGCGAAGTATGCTGAATGCCAAACGAGTGATGCTCCCCAACCCGATGAAGTTTAGCACGATCGGCACCGCGACGACGGCGCTGAGCGCAATGATAACGAAGCCAATGATGCCAAGCGTAAAGCCGAAGGAGATCAGGGTGCGCTGCAAAAAGCTCCGTTTCTCGCGCTCGTGGTAAATCGTGTTGAGCGCATCGAACAGGGATTTGACGCCGGAATTGGCACTCCACAGGGAGATCGCGAGGCCGATGATGAAGGCGACGCCCAGCGCTTTATGACCCTCGGCTGTCAACGCTGTGATCTGGCCCTTAATGATATCGATGCCCCCTCCCGGCACGATACCCCCAAGCCCGGCGAGTTGCCCGCCGAGGGTGGATGCATTGTTAAATAAGCCATAAATAGCGATAAACGCGGCGAGCGCAGGAAACAGTGAGAGAAGCACATAGAATGTCACGCCCGCGGCTTCCGTCATGACCCGGTCATCCGAAAATCCCGCTGCGGAACGTTTCAAAACATGCCACCACCCTTTCGGAGGGATTTGCGCAGGACTGGTCGCGCCGGCACCTGTAGCAGCACTGCTAAGGCTGCTTTTTGCCACGATCTCTCTCCTTGCTTTTATTGAACTCTTTCATAGGGCCTGACATCGTTGTGACGTGACATAAGGTTGCTGCTTCTATGTGAAGCCGATTTCCGAGGTTTCATGCGGCCTTACACTTATTTGATAAAAGCCGTTTTAAGCGGACCAGCTCACTCGCCTGAGTCCCTTCTGGTGACCTTGCCAAAGGCGAACGGATACATGGGCTTGTTAGGAGCGGGCCGCCTATTTTGAATAGCCGCCTGATGCGCCAGAGCCCTGCCCGGTGCTGTTGGGCGCAGTTTGGACGCCGCCATTCCCCATGCCTGTGCCAGATGGTGGCGTTCGCTTGCCCGCCCCCATGTAAGGTGATGGCGTCGTGGCACCCTTATTATTTTGCAACTGGCTGTTCATTGTGCCGGAGGGAGCGCCCGAAGTGCCGTGAGTGCCGCCTAAACTACCGCTGCCCATGCTGCCGCCGCTGGTGCCGCTTCCCATGCTGCCGCCAGTCGTGCCGGTCGTGCCCCCGCCGGGGCCGGAACTCGTCTGAGCAAAAGCCGCGCTCGAACACAGGACGGAGATCCCGAGCACGGAGGCTAGAATAATCCGCGGTGACATGTTGTTTCCCCCTTTATGTGGTCTCAGACAGGCGACGTAAGCCACCCAACGGCGCTTCTCCAGGCGTCTGGTATGAAATGTGCGTGTGAAAAGATTTATAGATGTAAAGATTTAAGGCTGCGGCAGACCAAGGCCCCTCCAACAAAAAGCCGGGATTTCCCCGCCTCGTCCCAGTAGCCCTCAACTGGCCATGCCCGATCACCGGCGGCGGTGGCGTGTTGGCCGCGGCGGACACCATCCATGCGGACCCAGTGATCCAGGTCGCTGACTGGGCCGTCTCGAGCAGAGCCAACGCGCCGGATACGGTGCACCCCGGTCCGCGGGGGGCGCGGCGATGAGGCCGCTGGCGACGGCCAGCCGGTTCAGTACCAGGAGCCGACCATGGCGACCGCGTTGATGGCGAAAATACGACCGATGATCGGCAGCAGAACTCATGGTTCTGCTGCCAATTCAACGCGATGGCTCCACCCATAGGGCGGATGTGCGCTCACAACCTTAGCCCTTCGGGTGCGTCATATCTGCCGGTTTCACCCAAGCATCGAACTGCTCTTCGGTTAGGAAACCGAGCTTTAGCGCCGCTTCCCGTAAGCTGATATCCTCCCGATAGGCGGTGAGGGAGATTTTTGCGGCTTTTTCATAACCGATATGCGGGTTCAGGGCGGTGACGAGCATCAGCGAATTTTCTAGATTCTGCGTGATGCGCTTTGTTGCCGGCTCGATGCCGCGCGCGCAGTGCTCGTCAAAACTGTCCAACGCCTCGGCGAGCAGCCCCGCCGATTCGACCAGGTTATGCAGCATCACGGGCTTATAGACGTTGAGCTGAAAATTGCCTTGCGAGCCTGCAAACGCGACGGCATGATCATTGCCGAACACCTGAACTGCCACCATGGTCAATGCTTCGCACTGGGTTGGGTTGATCTTGCCTGGCATGATGGAGGAGCCAGGCTCATTCTCGGGGATCTTGAGCTCGCCAAGGCCGGCACGCGGTCCGGAGGCATACCACCGCACGTCATTCGCGATCTTCATCGCAGCACCTGCCAGCGTACGGAGCGCCGCACTTGCGTTGACCATCGCATCATGCGCGGACAGGGCCGCGAATTTGTTCGGGGCATCGACGAAAGGCTTGCCGGTCTCCTGCGCGATTTTGCGCGCGACAACTTCACCGAACCGCGGATGGGCATTGAGCCCTGTGCCTACCGCGGTCCCACCGATGGCAAGCTCGTAGAGACCGGGGAGGGCGCGGCTGATCGTCGCATCCGCATCGTCCAGCTGGGCGACCCAGCCGGAGATCATCTGCCCGACTGTGAGCGGGGTCGCGTCCTGAAGGTGGGTGCGGCCGATCATCACGACGTCGTTGTAGGCTTCGGCCTTGGCGAGCAGTGTAGCGTGCAGGCGACGCAGCGCGGGCAAGAGGCGCGCGGTGATCTCTTCCACGGCAGCGATGTGCATTGCGGTCGGGAATGTATCATTGGAAGATTGCGAACGGTTGACGTGGTCGTTTGGGTGAACAGGCGATTTCGAGCCAAGCACCCCGCCGGCGAGTTGGATCGCGCGGTTCGCGATGACCTCGTTCGCGTTCATGTTTGTCTGGGTGCCGGAGCCGGTCTGAAACACGACAAGGGGAAACTCGGCATCGAGTTTGCCGTCGATGACATCCTGCGCCGCCCGTATCACGAGGTTCGCAATATCGGAGGGCAGCTGGCCAAGCTCCAGGTTTGCCTCAGCCGCGCATTTCTTGAGAATGCCAAGGGCCTTGATGACCTGCCGCCCCCAGATATGACGATCCCGGCCGATGCGGAAATTATGGATTGAACGTTCAGTTTGTGCGCCCCAGAGCCGGTCCGCCGGAACCTGTACATCGCCGAGCGCATCCTCTTCGATGCGGTATCCTGTTTCTAATTCGTCCATTTCATTTGTCCTTTCAAAGCGTCAAAAGTGACGATCCTATCTGCGCGAGATTGCTGCCACGGCGGCCTGCTTTGCCGCGGCGCAGAGTCCTTGATGGTCGGGGAACCGGAAGTCGTTCGCCGATGGTGACCTTGAGGCCGAGTGCAACCGAGCGTTTGTTTGTCGCCTTCACAGCGGCCGATCGTGCCGGAGTCGCGCCCCGCGCTGCGCTGTAAAATAGCTCCAAAGCCACTCGAAGGTAACGATGCTGCGGCTTCTAAAGCCAATGAGAAACCAAATAGGCGCGAAACACCAGAGGTGTTCCGATACCCTGCTACGGTCCTGAAGGCGGGTTTCCACGAACTATGCACCACACCGAACCCTGGGCTCAAAGCAACGACGGCTCACGGCCGGCTTATGCTTACCCGGCGGCCTACCTGAATTTGAGCGTGAGCTGATCCGTGCCCGCACAGGAGAGGGCCGGAAGCTTGCCAAGGCCCGTGGCGTGAAAATGGGGCGTAGCGACCAAAAATGACGGCCGGCGTGAGGCCGGCGAGCCAACGCGGGAAATCGCCCGAAGCTACAATGTCAGCCACTGCAAGATTTCTAGGCTTCATTCCCCCTAAAAGTCGAGGGATCAGAGCAATCCCGGCGGGGAACGGCCGAGGCCATGGAAAACGTGCGGCCTCCCTTGAGTAGAGGTACTAGTCGTGAGAGTTAAAATGCGTTAGTTGTTGCGATATCAATATGTATTATCCGCACAGGTCCGTTCGATGCTTGTTCGCGATTGTGGCTCTCCTTGTAGGCTGGTTGAATGTCGAACACCGGCCAGAGCGGCGACGCACGACTCCAAAAGAACGCAAATCGAGGAAGTGTTCAAGAGGTCTCGGGGCGAACGGGCCAGCCGATCCAGCCTGGTCACTGAGAGGCTCAACGTGATCTACGTAAGAGCAAGGCTAACGGAGTGATATTTGTATATCGTAATGTATAATTTTTTATGAGCGTTTTTTATGAATAAAGAGACTTCAATCTATCTCGACTTGATCCGCTTCACAGCCGCCATCGCCGTGTTTGTTGGCCATGTCTCTGGCGAACGTCTGACGGGAGGACTGTTCTGGCAGGTCGGGCCTTACGGGCCTGAGGCAGTCGATGTATTTTTTGTTCTTTCTGGCTTTGTTATCGCGTTTGTTCACGATACGCGAGAGCATGATCCGATTACCTATGCGGTCAGCCGACTCGCACGGATCTATTCGGTTGCACTTCCTGCGTTAGCAGCGACATTGGCGCTCGATACGATCGGCCGCTCAGAGCGCCCGTGGCTCTATTCCGCGGCTTGGCACTACGTTTGGAACGATCGTGTTCCTCAATGGCTGCATGCGCTGACTTTTACCAACCAATTATGGTTCAACGATCTTCCCCCGGGTTCTGACTTTCCGTTTTGGTCGCTCGGCTATGAAGTCTGGTACTATGTAATCTTTGGCCTCGCAGTATTCTTGCCGCGGCGATGGCGCTGGCCTGTGGTGCTTGGCATGCTCGTTTTCGTCGGCCCGAAGGTCGCGGCGATGTTTCCGATCTGGCTGATGGGCGTTGGCGCGTATTGTGTTTTCAAGTCGCGGACGATTAGGGTTCCAGTCGCCACCATCATGGCCGTCGGGGCATTTCTGCTCTGGGTTTGTTATGAAATGTACGTCTGGCACGCTGGCCGGCCAATCTATCCTAACTGGATTGGCCGGCCGCCAATCTGGCAGGATTACATCATTGGTACCCTGTTCTGTATCCACCTTATTGGCTTCCGTTTCGTGTCTCATGTGCCTGGCCCTTTACTCGTCGCCTTTCGCCGACCTATCCGCTGGTGCGCCGGAGCGACGCTTACGCTCTACCTGTTCCATCTGCCGCTCTCGCAGTTCATCGCCGCGGAAACGCCGTGGTCTTCGTCCGCGTGGCAGACCAGGATGATGGTATTTGTCGGCGTTCCACTCACGGCCTTCGCAATCTCCATGGCAACCGAACGACGCAAGAACTTGTGGCGGCGTGGGTTTGATCGCCTGCTGCGTGGAATTCGACATCGATGGCTTCCACAATCGTCAACGCAGGCGCAGTCTACGGTCCAGTATTAGGAACGCGACAATCGCTATGCGCCCGTCGTTGAATGGATCGGCGATGCATCTCTTCCACCGACTGGCATGCCAAGAAGGCGTTGATGGCCGCGCAGGCGCTTGCCTCTGGCAGCACGGCCAACAATCCCCGCGTGCCCGATGCCGCGCAGATCATCGCACTGTATGAAAGCATGTATGAATAAATTTTGGTGCTTTTGATGACGGCCCTGTTCTTGGCTTCGTCACCGGCCTCTCCACCGAGGCCAGATTGTGCCAGAGGTGGTAGCTGCCGGTTGAGCGACCGGTGTGGACGTTTAGGTCATTGGCTGCGTCCTCTCATCGCTCTATCCTGCGGCATTCAAAAGAGAGGGCAGCGATTTGACCATCGACCTACGCGACCAGATGCAGCCGGCGCACGTGGTGCGTGACGCCCTTGGCCTTTCACCGCATCCCGAAGGGGGGCATTATCGAGAGCTGTGGCGCGATCATCGCCCCTCGGGCGAACGTGGCGCAGGCACCAGCATCCTGTTTTTATTGGCGGCCGGAGAGCGGTCGCACTGGCATCGGGTCGACGCGGCCGAGATCTGGCTCTGGCAGGCCGGCGCACCGCTCCTGCTCGGGATTGCCGGCCCCGGTGGCCGCTGCGAGAGTTTGCGGCTAGGGCCCAATGTGGCCGGCGGAGACGTGCTGCAAGGCGTGGTGCCGGCGGGAGCTTGGCAGGAGGCAACCAGTCTCGGCGGCTGGAGCCTCGTCAGTTGCGTTGTGGCGCCGGCATTCGAGTTCTCGGGGTTCGAAATGGCGCCTGCGGGATGGTCGCCTTCTGACAGCGAGCCATAGCTCGCCTTGCGGCCAATCTCGGTTGTTTTTGCGCCCACCATGGCCGTGCTCAGCCGGGCCTGCCGCCAGCAGAAGCGGACAGGCCCGTGCGCACGCAGCGCCAAGTCCCCCGAGCAGCCGATCGGTCGTGGTTTCTGCTGAAGTTTTCACCTCAACTCCGCAGAAGGCGGAGCCGAACTTTTTGCCGCGTTAGCGCAATACCAAAAAGCGCCGTTCCTAAAAGGAGGAAGCTCGAAGGCTCGGGTACTGGTGTCGGGTCCGGTGGGTCGATGGCCGTCGTCGCGGCAATACTGCCCGTGTTACCGTCTGGAAGACGCACGTCGGCTGCAAAGTAATATTTTCCTGGAGTATCATTCGGAATGAAATCACTGATGCTGATGCCGGAGCTATCAGTGACACTAAAGTCGAGCGGCCCCGAAAACGGATGGCTCCCTCCAGAATTACAGCCTGAACAGTCTATGCCATTTGTAAAACTCCCGAATGGTTCGTTGTCTGGGGCCGTGTCGGGAGACAAGCTAAACATGCCGATGCTGGTGTTTTGCATCTGAATTGAATAGCCCTTTGTTAGGTCAAGGTTAAACGTAAACGCGTCGTGCCCGTTGCCCGTGTTGTCGTGCCCGTGGCCCGTATTTACGAAGGCCGCATCAGTGAGCACAACCGCAACATCGACCTCGTCCGCACTGACCTGTGTCAGGGTAACGGTGCCAAGGGTTTCATTGCCAAAACCGGAATCAAGATCCCAAACCACGCTCGCATGCGCGACCCCCAATAGGGCCACAGACATCGCGCCGCCGAATATCCCACGAACAAGACATTTACGCATGTGATGCTTCTTTCCCTAACTTGCGGAGCAAGGCTTGAAAACCATATGGTTACGTTAATGTAACAAAAAACTGTAAAATAAACCGACAGGTTTACGCGAATAGGCGGTGCCGCTTGTTAAATTTATCTACACCGAGATTTACGATATTTTAACCTTTTGGCAAGCCCTAGGCGTCTCTGGCATCGATCCAGATGCCGGCCTCGAGCCTGATACTTCAGGCTCCGGGCTTCCCGGAGCGAGGAAAGCGGCCGCTTTTTTCAATCAAAGCGGCTCAAAAACTTTTGCGTGATGCTGGCCGTTGTCAGCGCCAACGCCCATGGCCCAGCATCAATAAAGTTTTTTTGCTTCTTTTTGTTCACAAAAAGAAGACTTTTCCTTCGCTTGCCGCTCAGCCGTGCAAGCCCGGCGCCTCCTGCCCCGTGCGGGCGACATATTCGGTATAGCCGCCGTCGTAATAATGAAGTCCCTCCGGGGTGAGTTCCAGCACTCGGTTGGAAAGGGCAGAGAGGAAGTGGCGGTCGTGGGAGACGAACAGCATCGTGCCTTCATAGGCCGCCAGCGCGGCGATGAGCATTTCCTTCGTCGCCAGGTCGAGATGGTTGGTCGGCTCGTCCAAAACCAGAAAATTCGGCGGGTCGAACAGCAACAGGGCCATCACCAGGCGCGCCTTTTCGCCGCCGGAGAGCACGCGGCAGCGTTTCTCCACTTCGTCGCCCGAAAAGCCGAACGCCCCGGCCAGCGTGCGCAGCACGCCCTGGCCCGCATGCGGAAAGGCGGAATCGAGCGTCTCGAACACCGTGGCTGCGCCGTCGAGCACATCCATGGCGTGCTGCGCGAAATACCCCATTTTCACGCTGCCGCCGAGCGTGACGGCGCCGGTATCTGGCGCCGTGGTGCCCGTCACCAGCTTCAGCAGCGTGGACTTGCCCGCGCCGTTCACGCCCAGCACGCAGCAGCGCTCCTTGCGGCGGATCAGCAAATCCAGCCCGTCGTAAATCACCTTGGACCCGTAGCGCTTGGAAACGCCGCGCAGGTTCGCCACGTCCTCGCCCGAGCGCGGGGCCGGGCGGAACTCGAAGGCAATGGTCTGGCGGCGCTTGGGCGGCTCCACGCGGTCGATCTTTTCCAGCTTCTTCACCCGGCTCTGCACCTGCGCGGCATGTGAGGCGCGGGCCTTGAAGCGTTCGATAAAGGCGACCTCCTTGGCCAGCATCGCCTGCTGGCGCTCGAACTGCGCCTGCTGCTGCTTTTCGTTCAGCGCACTCTGGCGGGCATAGAATTCATAATCGCCGGAGAAGCTGGTGAGGTTGCCGCCATCGATCTCGATGACCTTGTTGACGACGCGGTTCATGAATTCCCGGTCGTGCGAGGTCATCAGCAGTGCGCCGTCATAGCCGGCGAGAAACTGTTCCAACCAGATCAGGCTTTCCAGGTCGAGATGGTTGCTGGGCTCGTCGAGCAGCATCACATCCGGGCGCATGAGCAGGATGCGGGCCAGGGCGACGCGCATCTTCCAGCCGCCGGACAGGCGAGCGACATCGCCATCCATCATCTCTTGGGCAAAGCCCAAGCCATGCAGCACCTCCCGCGCGCGCCCCTCGAGCGCATAGCCGCCCAGCTCCTCAAAGCGCGCCTGCACCTCGCCGAAGCGCTCCAGGATCGCGTCCAGTTGGTCGGCCTGGTCGGGATCGGCCAAGGCGGCTTCCAGCCCGGCCAGCTCCGAGCCCACCTCGCTGACCGGCCCGGCGCCCGCCATCACCTCGGCCACGGCGCTGCGCCCGGCCATCTCGCCCACATCCTGGCTGAACAGGCCGATGCTCACCCCGCGATCGACCAGGATCTGGCCCTCATCGGGCGCCTCCTGGCCGGTGATGAGCCGGAAGAGCGTGGACTTGCCCGCGCCGTTGGGGCCGACCAGGCCAACCTTCTCGCCCTTCTGCAAGGCCGCCGACGCCTCGACGAAGATCAAACGCGTGCCATTCTGCTTGCTGATATTGTCCAGGCGAATCATGGGTCCTCGGCGGAAATTTCCGGGCGCTCTTAGACCAGCAGGGGCGATCGCGAAAGCCGCGGCCACCCTCCCGGCCAGTCCAAGCCCCGGGCCGGGGCATCCGGTCAAAGACGATTTCGGTCAGAAGCCAGCTGTGGTAAGTCTCGGACTTTCCCAAGGAGCTACGGGATGACAACCTCTCTCGTCCTGACATTCATGGGTCGTGACCAGCCGGGTCTGGCGAATGCCATCGCACAGGCCATAACCGCCGCCGGGGGAAACTGGTTGGAGAGCCGCGTGGCCTCTCTCGCGGACAAGTTCGCCGGGATCGTGGTGGTCAGCGTGCCAGAACCGAACGTGGCCGATCTCAGTGCCGCCTTACGCAGCCTCGACAATGTTGGCCTGCGGATCACGGTCGAACTTAGCCGTGCCGCCCCGCTGCCGGCGGGCTACAAGATCCTCGAATTGAATCTCGTCGCCCAGGATCGTCCGGGGATTGTGCGGGATGTAACCCAGGCCCTGCACCAACTCGGCGCCAACATCGGAGCGTTCAGCAGCGACATTGAGAGCGCCCCCTTCACCGGCGAAACGATGTTTCGGGCCACAGCGCGCATTACCGTCGCCGAAAAGATCACGCCCGAGGAGGTGCAGATCACCCTCGAACAACTCCCGGACGAGATCATTGTCGATTTCACGGCAGGCGCGGACAAGCCGATCTGAACGGGGATTGAAGGCTCACGATGGAGCGTCTGGGCGACATCCGGTGAATCAAATGAGGCGCTGATGTGCCTTCGCAGGCTTTGAACAGGTCGGAACAGTTTAGTCCCACCACGGCGCTTGGCCTCGACCAAGCATGGGTTTGGTTGGTCGATCCGCCACGCGAACGGGCAATGTTGTGATCGAGTTTGTGAACGTGACCATGACAAGAGGAGGGTTGAATGGTTGGCTCCACCAAGCCACGCGCCATCGGCTTCAACCATGTCGCGCTGGAAGTCGGCGATATCGAGGAAGCGCTGGCATTCTACGGCCGCATCTTCGACTTTCAATTGCGCGGCAAGAGCGAGACGATGGCCTTCATCGATCTTGGCGACCAATTCATCGCCTTGCAGGCGGGGCGCAAACAGCCCGCCGATGACGGCCGTCATGTCGGCCTCGTGGTCGATAACAAGGAGGCGGCGCGCACCGCCCTCAAGGCGGCGGGGGTCAAGTTGATCGACGGTCCGTTTCTCGATTTCCGCGACCCCTGGGGCAATCGCATCGAGATCGTGGGCTATGACAATATCCAGTTCACGAAGGCCCCAAACGTTCTGCGCGGCATGGGCCTGACGCAATTGACCAAAAACGAAAGCGCCAAAAAGGAGCTGGCGGAAAAAGGAATGGCGGTGAGCTAGAGCGGAACCATGCCAAGACGAATCTGTGGCGGTAAGCCGTTTAGAGCAGGCAAGCGAAGGGGAAGGCTTCTTTTTGTGAACAAAAAGAAGCAAAAAAACTTTGTTCATGCTGGGCCATGGGCGTTGTCGCCGACATCGCCCATGGCCCAGTGAACCAAAAGTTTTTGCGCCGCTTTTTTCAAAAAGCGGCCGCTTTCTTTGTCCGACAAGTCGGATGATCGGGCCAGGGATCTTCCCTCGCCAACATCCAAAACGTCTCGCCGGCATCGGGGACTCTTCCTCGTTTTTGCGGCCCCTTGGCTGCAGTTCATGGCCTTTGATCTGAAGTTAGGTTTTATAACAATTGGTGGTTGTACTCATCAAATTATGTTATATTGTGCCAATAATAACGAATGGCGGAGTTCAGATGTTATCGCGGCTATCGATTACGGTTCAGTTCACGATTATCGGTCTTCTGGGGCTTTTCCTCACCATCTCGGCACTGGGCCTTAGCCTCAATGCTTCCTACAATCTCGACCTTCAGGCCAAGAAAACCGAGCTCAAATCCATCGTTGAGGCCGGCGTTACCACGACAGAAGGGTTTGTAGCACTTGCGCAAGAAGGAAAAATGTCTACGGCGCAGGCGCAGGCGGACGCGATAGCCGCTCTGAGTTCCGCGCGGTTTGGTGGCGGCAACTACTATTTTGTCGACAAATACGATGGAACAAACATCGTTCATGTCAACAAGCGTCTGATCGGAACCAATCGCCTCTTGTCGCGCGACGCCTATGGCAATCCAACCGATGCCACAACCCTTAACGCGGTGCTCGCGGGTAAAACGACCTTCGCGCATTTTTATATACCCAAAGCCGGGTCGACCATCCCTCAGCCAAAAATTGGCTATATGCAGGGCGTGCCGCAGTGGGGATGGGCGATCGGCTCGGGGATCTATGTCGACGATGTCTGGGCCGAGTTTTTGGACCGGCTCTATAATCTCGCGCTGATTTTCATGCCGCTTTTCCTGGCCGTCGCGATCGTTGTTTATCTGATGCGCCGGTCCGTTTCTGCCTTGCTTTCGGAGATGACGAATAACATGGAGCGCCTTGCCAAAGGCGATCTGCAGACCGACATTGCCGGCCTTGGCCGCAAGGATGATCTCGGCCGTATGGCGCAAGCGGTGCAGGTGTTCAAAAATGCCGCCATTGAAAAGAAGGCGCTTGAGGAAGAGATGATCATGGAAAGGGCGGCCGCGGAAGCGGAACGTGAGAAGGTCACGCGGGAACGTGAAGAAGCGACCCGCCAACTGGAATTCGTTATCGGGTCTGTGGCGACGGGTCTGCAAAACCTCTCGTCGGGCCAGCTGACATACCGGCTCCATGAAACATTTGCCACAGAATACGAAAAACTGCGCGGCGATTTCAACGCGGCGATGGAGACGCTGCAAGTAACGATGCAGTCAATCGCCACGACGGCGCGGGGCGTGCGGGTGGGTACAAGCGAGGTCACCCAGGCCTCAGATGATCTATCGCGTCGCACCGAGCAGCAGGCGGCGAGCCTGGAAGAGACCGCGGCGGCGCTGGATCAGATCACCGCCACGGTGCGGCGCACCGCGGAGGTGGCGAATGAGGCGCGGGATCTGGTGTCGACCTCGAAGGCCGATGCCGAGCATTCCGGTGCGGTGGTGCGCGATACCGTGCAGGCGATGAGCGGGATCGAAACCTCGTCCAAGCAGATCGGCAACATCATCGGCGTGATCGACGAAATTGCCTTCCAGACCAATCTTCTGGCGCTTAATGCCGGGGTGGAGGCGGCGCGCGCGGGCGATGCCGGGCGCGGCTTCGCCGTGGTGGCGACCGAGGTGCGGGCGCTGGCGCAGCGTTCGGCCGACGCCGCCAAGGAGATCAAAGTGTTGATCTCGGCTTCGGGGCAGCAGGTCGAGAGCGGCGTCAAACTGGTGAGCGAGACCGGCCAGGCTTTGGGCCGGATCGTGACGCAGGTGACGCAATTGAACGGGCTGGTGATGGAGCTGGCGGCGTCCGCCAAAGAGCAGGCGACCGGGCTCGGCGAGGTGAATGCCGCCGTCAACCAGATGGACCAGGTGACACAGCAGAACGCGGCGATGGTCGAGCAATCGACCGCGGCGAGCCACAACCTATCAGCAGAAGCCGAGGAGTTGGCGCGGCTGGTTGGGCAGTTCCGTATCGGCGACGAGGCCGCGGCCAAAACAACCCACGCTAAATCGGATCAATCGGCATCGCTGAGGGACGCCCAGACAGCAAAACGCTTCGAGAGGAAAAGCAAAGCTAACGTCGTCGCTCTTCCCCCGAAAAATCGGACGGACCGCGCGTTTTAATCAAGATATGGAATATCCAAGCCTATAGAAGATCCCCCAGGGATTATGCGCATTCGGCGAAGTTGAAGGCGCGTAGTCCCTACGGATCCGTTCGGTCCCCGGCGGTCACGACATCAGGTCCTTTTGCCGCGTTTTCGACCGGTTCCCTTTTTGGGGGTGCCCGACCAGAAGGACATCATGGCCTTGTTTGCTTCGTTTAATGCGGCTTTTTGCTGCCGGCGGACGGACGCCATCCAAAGACCGGTTCCGGTACCAACAGCCCGGTTCGCAGCACTGAGCCACATGCTCATAAATGGATTTTTCATGAGTTGCTCCCCCGCGCGCCAATGCGGCGCGTCTTGAGGATTTTGGGGCGTTGAATGAGCCTTTACATGCCAGATACCGGCACTCGCCGATCACATCGGCGTGGGCACGAACCGGATGAGACTCCGAACAGCGCTCAATAGCTGCCGGCTACAGGGCAGGGTTTAAGACAATGGATGCCTTTACGCCGAAATGGTCGCTCGCCAACAGACCGGTTTCCGGATCAGGTCGATCGAGCACGGTCGACACGCCGAGCACCTTGCAATCTTCCATGTCTTCCCGAATGCGCACGAGAATATGGTCGATGCAGGCGCCATCACCATTGCCGGGACATGTCGCCGCTGCCGGCGCGCCTGCCAACCGTCGACAGTCAACCAGCCGGCTGCCGCTCGGGGCATTGGCATTCACGAATTCCTCTGCATCGGCCGCGGCATTGAAATCGCCGCCGACGATCACAAACGTTGCCGGCGACACGCCTGCCAGCTCCATCATGACGGATTCAAATTGCCGGCCACGGAGTGCTTGTGCATCGCGCAAATGGGTCAGATGCAGGGAGACCGCCAGAATGGTGCCCGCCGGATGGTCGATTTCGGCGAACAGAGCGGCGCGTTCTCCGTCTCTGGGGTCACTCGGCAGAGGCACTGTCCGCCACTGACGGATCGGATGACGGGACAACACGGCCAGTCCCGACGTGCTGACCGCTTCCGCGCCCTCGCAAAGACGAGTTTTCCTGCGGCCGGGCCAACTAACCGAATTGAAGCCCGTGGCACCGGCAAGAGCCGCGGTGGTATCGTGGCCAAGCTCCGGCGCAGCGAAGCATTCCTGCAAGAGCAGGATATCCGGATCCAGCCGGCCGACTTCCTCGGCCATCAGCCGCAGTCTCG
>Ga0310811_10000112_pt1 | contig 121398 bp, 96 predicted proteins | sample YCmetagenome_FD_207642 | JGI IMG/M metagenome (GOLD analysis project Ga0310811, IMG submission 207642) | Soil microbial communities from experimental microcosm in Duke University, North Carolina, United States - YC | ecosystem: Engineered > Artificial ecosystem > Soil microcosm > Unclassified ... | reverse complement strand
AGCAATTAGGTGACGATTTTTTAAAACGAAAAGAGCACCTTTTTATGAAGGTGCCCTCGGTTATTATTCCTGATGATTTTAATTACTTGCTTAATCCGCTGCATCCAAAGGCAACGAAGGTGAAACTTTTTGGGCAGCAGCCGTTTAGTTTTGATGAACGGTTGACCCCACCCAACCGTCCCCGAGGGGGAGGGCTTTAAATGCGATTATAAATCGCTTAATAGTTCCAGTTTCTTTTGGTTGTATTCTTCCTGCGAGATAAGGCCGTTATCAAACAAAGTCCTTAGTTTCTTTAATTTTTCGGTTAGCTCATCGGGTTTAGGAGCTGCTACCACGGGTTCTTCGTGAATTATAGGGGCGGCGGCTACAGGTACTTGTTGCTGTACCTGTTGAAATGGAGTAAACGCAGCAGGGGCTTCGAACTGCATAGCGCCTGATTCGGCACGTTTTTCTTCCAGGTCGCGCAGGCGGCGGGCTTCTCGCTCGGCTTCTTTGCGCTCCTGGGCGTATTGGTATAGCTTGCGGGCCTGTACTTTGGGCAGGTAATCCACACCCATTTCGGCACCTCCGGTGGTCTTAACGCTAAATATAGCGCCGATGATCTCTTCTTTGGTGTACACATCAACAATGTCTTTCCAAACAAAATCAACAAATTTTATGGATAAGCCTAAGTTAGCAGGTGTAAAGAACAATATGCGTTTGTTGGTAATGGCAATGCAATCGGGCAGTATGTTTACCAATGGCTTTTTTTGAACGGCTATGTATAAAATATCCTCGCCGGTGGTAAGCAGGTCGACCAGTCGTAAATAAATTTTCTCAACCGCTTTGGGGTCCTGCTCGTCATTCAAAAATTTCTCAATCATTATCTTATGAATTTTATTTCGTAACGCAAAAATACGAATATTATGTTATTGGCACATTAAGTTTTATGCTATCAATAAATTACAACCACGGATATCGGCATTATCAAAACGGCCAAGTATTTCGAAAGAATTATCAGCATAAACTTTGCCAAGATCCTGCGTAGCAATAAATGAGCAGGAATTGACGTTGGCGAGGTCGACGATGTTTACGCCGCCGGTTTTGCCGCCGGTTATTAAACTCATCGGGTCGTTAGTGTCGCGGGTGATGATGCGCATCCAGGGCGGGGTGTTGAAGATACCGTGGCCTTTTGAGTACGCTTGCGATAAGAGTTCGGTCATGCCATACTCGGAATGAATAGCGTTAACCCCAAAACCTTTGCATAATATCTCGTGCAGTTCCTCACGGATCATTTCTCTGCGTTTGCCTTTCATACCGCCGGTTTCCATTACAATGAGTCCAGGGAAATTGATGGGATTTTGTTCGACAAAATCAAGCAGGGCGAAGGTGACTCCAATTAATACGGTGGGCTTTTGGGCTTGTTGCTGTTTTTTAAGCTGATGGTATAGGTCGTCGTAATTATACAGGTAAAAGCCGCTATCAGGATTTTTTGATTGTTTGATGAGGTCTTCGGCCATGTAGATGAGCGACGAACCTTCGCGCTCTAAGTAGGATGGCAGCAGGGCTAAGATTGTGTAATTGGTAATATCGCCATAAAACAACTGAAACGCCCGGCGGAAACTTTCTATATACCAACTAACATCGGTAACGTGGTGCCTGCTTGTAGTGATGCCTGTAGTGCCTGAACTGCTGAAGGTTATTTCGACAGGATCGGCATTGCTGACAACGCTGTGGGATTTGAAGAACTCGACAGGTAAAAAGGGTATTTGCTCTATACGGTCGACTTTGGCGGGATCGATCTTTAAGCCTTGAATAAATTTGCCATATACCACGCATTTGGCCGCCTGGTGGCGGAAAACCTGCACGGCGGCCGCGTTAAATTCGGCGTTATTGGTTATAGAAAATGCCTGCTCTTTGCTCAAACTCATTATAGGGCAAAGATAGCTAATCGCTGTTTTGTAATTATGAGTTATTTAAGCAAACAAGTGTAGATTTGGTGGGTTAAATAGGAAAACACATTAATAATTAAAATAACATCACCCATGAAACTATTAAAATTTTTGAAGATACCGCTTTTGTTAAGCGTCTTCATCGTATTAGCATCTGCTACTGATGCAAGTAAAGAAACAGAACGCATTCATAATGCCGCCAATGTGCTTAAAGATTTTGGCAAAATGAAAGAAAGCATCCCGCATGAATTGTTGAAAGAGTACAACGGTATAGTGATCATTCCGCACATGATAAATGCAGGTTTGGGCATTGGCGGCAAACATGGCAACGGCGTTGCCATGGTAAAACTGGACAACGGCAAATGGAGCGACCCGGTTTTTGTTACTCTTAATGGTGGCAGCTTTGGTTTGCAGATAGGCGTGCAGTCGGTCGACTTGGTGTTGGTATTCCGCCATAAGGGAGTGCTAACCAAGGTTAAAAACGGCGATTTTACTATTGGAGGCGATATATCGGCAGCAGCGGGCCCGGTTGGGCGTAGTTCGACCGCAAGTACCGATTATAAACTACAGGCCGAGGTTTATTCATACTCACGCAGTCGTGGATTATTTGCAGGTATAACCATCAATGGTTCGAACCTTGGTATTGATAAAAAGGCGAACGAGCATTTTTATGGCCCGGGAATGTCGTCGGCTGATATATTTAACACCAGCAAAAGCACTACCGAGGGTGTAATGATGTTAAAAACAACACTTGAAGGTTTATAATCACAGCTGTATTTCGATCAAAAAAAGAAAGCCCCCAGTTAATCAAAACCGGGGGCTTTCTGCTGTAAATGCTTTTATTAATTATTATCAGGAGCTTCGGATGGCAGGCCTACAATTTTGTAAGCTACGTTGCCATCATTATCAAGCGTCTTTTTGTAATACACATCATCAGGTGATACAAACAGGCGTTGGCCGTTTACGGTTACACCTCTTGAATCTTTTGGTAATGATTGTACCAGATCACCAACCTGCAGGTCGGCTGAGCCATTACGCTCAGGGCGTTCCTGTTGTTCAGGCTGTTCCTGTTGCTGTGGAGCAGGGGCATAACCCTGGTCGTTACCAGCAGGCGGGGCTTGGTCATATTGACCCTGATCATCGCCGTTTGCGTCACTATCAGTATTTAATTCACCATCTTTACCGGCTATTTCATAAGCTAACGAACCATCATCTTTAGTGATTGGAACATAATATACACCATTCAGCTCATAATATTGCTGGCCGTTTATTGTTATTGGCTGCGCACCGGAAGGCAAGGTGCTTATCTGTGCGCCAACAGGCGGCTCAACTACAGTATACTGTCCGTTATCATAATCATAATAATAACCGTTGCTATAATAGTATTGTAAGCCTCCCCAATAGAATGGATAATACCCGTAAGGAAGGAAACCAACGCTAAAGCCTAAACGTGGCCAATATAACCTGTTGTAAAAGCCTGCATGAAAGTAAAAACCACCATAACCAAACCTGCCACCCCAGCCGTAACCATGGTAACGGCCATAATAACCACGGGCGTAACCACGAGCGTATCCACGACCATAATAACCACGAGCGTATCCACGACCATAATAACCATGACCGTAATAACCACGGCCATAACCCCTGCCGCCTACATACCCACGGCCACCAAAACCGCCACGGCGGTAGGCATTAACACCGTTTCTACCGGCAAAAGAACGGCCCGCATAAGCACGGTTGGCGTAACCCCGGTTAGCGAAACCGCGATTAGCATAAGCACGATTTGCGTTGCCGCGTGGGGCAGCGAAAGAACGGCCTCCTGAATAAGCTGTACGACCACCAGAAAAATTACGACCACCGGAAAAATTACGGCCACCGGAAAAATTACGGCCACCGGAAAAACTACGACCAGAACTGAAACTGCGGCCACCGCCTGAAAAACCACGGCCACCGCCTCCACGATTCCCGCCACCGCCACGATGTTGTGCACTTGCGGGAAGAGCTAAAAACATACAAACAAGTACGCTTAAGCTTAAAAAGATCAGATTTCTATATACCCTTTTCATAATCGATAATATTTTTTCAGCTATTTTTTGTGCTGATAATTAATAGACGCTGTAAAATTTAAAAGGTTTAATGTGCCTTTACTTTTAATTGCACAAGTATCAAGCCAATGTTACTATCATATTATAAATATGTGCAACATAAAGGGAGTACTGATGTTATGCTATTAAGTAAACGCTTTTACCAAATAATTACTATGACCGAACTAACACTATACCCGCTGTTTTTTACACCGATATACCAGTACAGGTTGTGGGGTGGCAGGCATTTGTCGCACCTGCTTACTGAACCGTTGCCAGATGGCCCGGTGGGAGAAGCCTGGATATTGAGCGACCGTAATGACCATGCAAGCGTTGTAACCGAAGGGTTATACAAAGGCTATACGCTTACACAATTATTTAATCAATACCCTGAAAGTATTATGGGTAAACTTGCGGGTAAGTTTGAGAAGTTCCCCTTGTTACTTAAATTTTTGGATGCGAAGGAAGTGCTTTCGGTGCAGGTACATCCTTCAGACGATCAGAAGGAATACATACCCAAAGGCGATACCGGCAAAACAGAGGCTTGGGTGGTATTAGAGGCTGGCAAAAAAGCCCTGATATATGCAGGGTTGAAAAAAGGTACTGATGAGGCTGACCTGCGTAAAGGATTAGATGAGCATAAAGTAGCTGATTACATTCATAGTTTTACACCCAAACCCGGCGATGGTGTTTTTATCCATTCGGGTACTGTACACACTTTGGCCGATGTTGTAGTATTTGAGGTACAGGAAAACAGCGATACTACTTATCGCCTTTATGACTGGGACAGGATAGATGCCAAAACCGGCAAGCCGCGCCAACTGGATGTTGATAAAGCCATAGCCTGTATTGATTTTGGTATTACCGATGTTGGGCCTGTGAAACCTAAAAAGATTGCGGCCCAACCCGTACTGCGCGAGGAACTTTTTAATAATGAGCATTTTATTTTATGGCGGATGCATGCCGATACAAAATTTACTGTAGGCGCCGAAGATATGCCGCGTATTTTGATTTGTATTGATGGAAAAGGCGATATTGCCTTTAATGGTACAAATTATGCTATTAAGAAAGGCGATGTGGTTTTGCTTCCGGCTGAATTGGGCGAAATGGACTGCATCCCACAAGGAAATATAAATTTGCTTGAAATAGCCATACCTGAACAATAACCCCGAAACTTATTCCCAGCAGAAGAAATTATAATATGAAGAAGCTGATTGTTTTTGACCTTGACGGCACGCTTGCCGAAAGTAAGGCATCGTTAGATGAGGAAATGGCCGGGCTGTTTAGCAGGCTGATAGATATTGTAAAAGTGGCCATTATTTCAGGTGGCGACTGGCCGCAGTTCCAAAAGCAGGTATTGTCGCACCTTGATACCGGCAAGCACATGAAAAACTTATCAATATTACCTACCTGCGGCACAAAATTCTACCAGTATAAAAAGGGCTGGAAGGAGTTGTATGCTGAAAATTTTAGCGATGACGAAAAAAGTAAGATCATTAACTCATTGAACGATGCGGTTAAGGCCTCGCATACCAAAGTAGAAAAAACCTGGGGTAAGCAAATTGAGGATAGGGGCAGCCAGATCACTTTTTCGGCGTTGGGGCAAAACGCGCCGTTGAACGCCAAAAAATTATGGGATCCTAAGTTCATTAAACGCAAAAAAATAAAAGCCATACTTGATAAAACGCTGCCCGAGTTTTCGGAGCAGATGGGTGGGGCCACATCTATTGATATTACCAAGCCAGGCATTGATAAGGCCTACGGTATGCGTAAGCTAAAAACCATACTCGACATAAAAATAAGCGAAATGCTATTTATAGGCGATGCTTTATTTGAAGGCGGCAACGATTACCCCGCCCGGACCACCGGTGCAGATTGTATACAGGTGCGCGACCCCGAAGAAACCAAGCGTGTAATCGAAGCAATAATAGCGTGCAGTGGCGGTAAACAAGTTAAAGTTAAACTAAAAAAGAAAAAGAATGGGTGAATTTAAGGTACAGCGCCTGGGTACAATAATGGTGCCCGAACCTGGCAATGCACTGGAGGCCGAAGGTGTACTTAACCCTGCAGCGGTAAGGGGGCCCGATGGTAATTTGTACTTGTTTCCACGGATGGTTGCCAAAGGCAATTACTCGCGTATTGGAATAGCCAAAGTTTTATTTAATGATGCGGGCGACCCTACCGGGGTCGAACGTTTAGGTGTAGTGCTTGAACCCGAAGCTGATTATGAGCTGCGGCCCGATGGTGGAGGCTGTGAAGACCCGCGCATAAGTTATGTGCCTGTTTTACAACATTATGTAATGACCTATGTAGCCTTCGGCCCCAATGGACCGCGTATAGCTGTGGCGCGCTCAACCGATCTTTTTAAATGGGAAAGGGTTGGCCTTGCTACTTTTACACCTTATAAAGGCCTTAAATTCGAAGGGATAAATAATAAGGATTCCTGTGTTTTTTCCGAAGAAATAATAAGCCCGGCCGGGGATAAAAAGTACGCCATAGTGCACCGGCCGCTATTTCCCGGTACCACACCTGAAGAAATTGCAGGACAATCAAATGATAGGGAGGTGGACGATCATAGGGAAAGTATATGGATCTCCTATAAACCGCTTGATCATGATCATCACGTGGTAATTAAAGATGCGGGGTTTACCTCGCATTATCATTTGGCAACTCCGGTTGCCGATTGGGAAAAATTGAAAATAGGCTGCGGGTCGCCACCCGTGATGACACCCCACGGCTGGATGATGATCTATCATGGTGTTAAAATGGCTGATGGTAAAGGTGATGCGAAACAAAGGCTTACCTATTCGGCAGGGGTAATGATATTATCGAAAGATGATCCGCGTAATATATTATACCGTTCGCCAGAACCTATATTGAAGCCCGAACTGCCCGAAGAGCATGTTGGCCTTATAGCTAATGTGGTATTCCCGACAGGAATAGATCATAGGGTAGACATTGGTATGCCTAACCGTTTTGATATTTATTACGGCATGGCCGATGACCGTATTGGCGTAGCGAGGTTGGATGTGCCTGATGAATTGCCGGCTTGATTGTAAATCCGGACTAACATAGAGCAAGGTATTAAAACAACAACGTCTTCACCAACTTATAGCAAGTATAAGTAATAAATGGCGATGCCACAATATCAATGGTGTAATGGATATGTTGCACTAACAATAAAAAGGCGACAATAATAATAGAAGTGAAACCTAATATCTTGTCGTTACGTTTTTCGAGGCATAGTAATATAAGGGTGAGGGTGGCTATATGGCCCGAGAAAAATAAGTCTTTGGTAATCAGCGCCTGGCCGTAAAATATGCCCGTAAGCGGGTCGGCTAAAGGTATTAAGCCAACAGGCGGATTAAGCGCAACAAAACTAATAGTGATGAGGCGCACCAGGGTAACAACTATAAGTGCCCAAACGTAGGTTATGTATATCTGCGGTTTGTAAACGGCCCTGTACAATATCAGGAGGCCCATCCCCCAAATAAAAATGAATATAGCTACCGATACGTTGTGCGGCGGGATTTGTGCCAGCACCCAATCGTGCAAAACAACACCGTTCCTTTTTTCAATATGCTTAAAAAACAAGGGGAGTAAACCAATAATGGTAAAGATGAGTATCGACCCGGCAACAAGCTTAAACCTGTTAGTCCCTGCACTGCTGGCTTCTTTCCAGCTTTCTTTTATTGATAAACTTATATTTTGGGGCACAGATGTAACTTTAGCGGTGCAAAAATACTATTTGCTTCCAAATATTCAATTATTGTTAAACGAATATTAAATAATTTAAAGGTAAAAAACGAATTAATTAAATGCAATTGTGTTGCATTTAATTATATTTGCTGCATGGAATTTCCCAAGCTAACCACCCGATTAGATAACATAGGCATGGCAGCCTCAACCTTGTGCGCCATCCACTGCGCCATAGTACCTTTGGTGTTTACCAGTCTGCCATTAGTAGGGCTTGGATTTTTAGCGAACCCTTGGGTGGAATGGAGCATGATAGTGCTGGCGTTTATTATCGGGGTATCGTCTATCAGCTTGTCGTACTTTAGCACCCACCGCAAGTTATTGCCTTTAAGTTTATTGGTATTGGGCTTTTTAATTATTATAACCGGCCATATATTTATAACCGGCTGGATTGAAGCCATTATTGTACCTTTAGGCGGGTTAACCATAGCCGGGGCGCATTTTGTAAATTACAAATATGTTGGCGTATGTAAAACCTGTAACCATACCGATCACGTAGAAGTAGTTCGTCAGGAAATATTAACTGAAAAATGAAGCAATCCGTAAATCCACCTAACAAGTTCGAGCATTTGCTCGATCAGCATCATTTAAAAAAAACCGCGCCGCGGCTGAAGGTTTTATCGATGATGGCTGATAAGGAAACAGCCACTTCACAGCCTGATTTAGAAAGTTTGATGAATGACGTTGACCGTGTTACACTTTACCGGATACTGAATGTATTTGAAGAAAAAGGTATCATTCATAAAGTATTCGACCTAAACGGCACCGCCAACTATGCTATTTGCACCTCGAATTGCCAGGAGCATCGCCACCATGATGAGCATTTACATTTTAACTGCACGCAATGCAACAATGTTTTTTGTCTAAATGATTTGAGCTTGCCGGTATTTGACCTTCCCCCGGGTTTTAAGGTAGATGGATTTACATTATACGCCAGCGGTTTATGCCCTGATTGCAGTAAAAAACAAAATTAAAAGCAACATTTAACACGCTATAACGGTTGTTGGTTTATAAATACTAAATGAAAAAAAATATACAAGTTCCAGGGCTCATCATCTGCTTTTTATTATTTTGTTATCCTATAATAACATCTTTTGGTCCTGGCGATACTACTGCCGATGAATCCACAGCTTTTAGGGTACGAACCATTGTGATAGATGCCGGGCATGGCGGGAAGGACCCCGGCGCGCATGGCGCTTATTCTACTGAGCGCAGTGTGGCTATAACGATAGCTCATAAATTGCGCGATGCTTTAAACGACAGGCTGCCATCGATACATGTGATCATGACCCGTGACGATAATACGTTCATTCCGCTGAACGAACGCTCGGAGATCGCTAACAAGCACCATGCGAATTTGTTCATTTCTATTCATTGTAATTCATCGCCCGAGGGCACGCACGATCAAAAAGGCGTAATGGTACTGGTTTATGGTTTCCACCGTAAAGGCGAGCAAATGGAGGCTTTGCGGGAGAATGCGTCCATCTACCAGGAAAAAAATTATAAGCAAACTTACCAAAGCTATAGCGAGAACGACCCTTCCAACCTTATCATCCTGAACACCTACATGCAAAAATATCGCAAGCAAAGTATTCTGTTCGGCGACCTGCTGATGAAGCAATTCAGAAGCACCGACGACCGCAAGATATTGGGTGTAAAGGAGCAGGGGGTACTGGTGCTGGCCCACAGCGCCATGCCGGCGGTGCTGATTGAAACAGGTTTTATTAATAACCCTTCTGAAGAAGATTATCTGAACTCGGAGAGCGGCCAGAATGAAATTGTGAACTCAATTATTAAGGCGATAAAGGAATATAAGAGCGAGGTGGACAGCCATTAAACAACACAGCCAATTATGATCCATTCCCAATAGATAATAACAACGGCATGTTATTGAAAACGTGACAATTAACCCGTCCACAACCGAACAATAACTGTATCGTTTCCGAACAGCAGAGATGGAATATTTTTATTTATATAGATGATATTCAGTTGATTATATTGCAGGCATACAAATTGGTGACATTCATAAAAATTCCAACCGGCCATGTTCAAAAATTACCTGCTTGTCGCTTTCCGCAATCTCAAAAAAAACAAAGCGTTTTCATTTATTAATATTTTAGGCCTTGCTATAGGTATGGCGGCTTGCCTGCTCATTATTCAATATGTAACTTATGAGCTTAGTTTTGATAATTTCCAGGCGAATAAGGCGCGCATTTTTCGTGTAGACCAGGACAGGTATAACAACGGCAAGCTAAGTACAAAATGGACGGCGGGTGCATTTGCGGTAGGTAATGCCATTAAAGTATTGCCCGAAGTACAAACCGTGGTGAAAATGGTAGGGGCGGGCGATATACTGGCCAGCTACAAGGATCAGAAAATGGTTATCCGGAATACGTACTTTGCCAGTGAAGATTTTTTTAAAGTTTTTTCATTCCCGCTGGTAAGCGGCGACCCTAATACAGCGCTTAAAGACCCCAACACGGTAGTGATATCGCAGGATATAGCCGATAAACTTTTTCATGGCACCGATGCGGTAGGCAAAAGCATATTGGTGAATAACGACAGCCCGGTAAAAGTTACCGGCGTGATGAAAAAATGGCCCGACAATACCCACATGAAATGCGATTACCTGTTAGCATACAGTTCAATTTATAAATATGCAGGCAATGATCTTGATACACGCTGGCGTAACGATGGCTGCATTACCTATGTAATGTTAAAGCCCGGCGCCGATGCCAAGGCGGTTGAAAAAAAATTCTCCGTAATAACCAATAAAGCCTATGAACAATTTAAATCGGATGGCGATGCGGCGGTTTACATGTTGAAACCGGTGCAGGAGATTCATTTAAGCCCTGACCGTATGGGCGAAATGCAGGCTAATGCCGATGGCAAGTCGGTTTACCTGCTGCTGGGCATAGCTATATTTGTTATTATCATTGCCTGGATAAACTATATTAACCTCGCTACCGCGCGAGGGGTTAGCCGTGCAAAGGAAGTGGGTGTGCGCAAAACTCTTGGTTCAGCAAAAAATCAACTGGTTATGCAGTTTATGTTCGAGGCAGGGCTGCTTAACCTTATGTCGCTGGTATTAGCATTTATATTAATTGCCTGCTTCCTGCCGGTGTTCAGCAGCATATCGGGGCTACATATAAGCTTTACACTATTTGCTAACGCCATATTCTGGTTAACGGTTGCGGCGATGTTGTTAATCGGAACTGTTTTTTCAGGTTTTTACCCGGCCATTGTCTTATCATCATATAAACCTGTAGAAGTAATTAAAGGGAAATTAAGTGCAACGCAGGGCGGCAGCATATTGCGAAAGGGCCTGGTGGTGTTCCAGTTTACGGCATCTATATTTTTATTGATCGGTTCGCTTACGGTGTTTAAGCAGGTGCAGTTTATGCAAAAGCAGGACTTGGGTATGAAAATCGACCAAACCATAGTGATAAAGGCGCCGCTGGCGAAGATCGATTCATTTTACCGTAACATAAAAGCGTTTAAACGCGAAAGCCTGCTATTGCCCGAAGTGAAAAGCGTTACGGCATCAACAAGTATTCCCGGCGAGCCTATATTCTGGAACGCAGGCGGCATAAAACTGGTGGGCGACGACGATAAAACCGCCAAACAATACCGTGTTATCGGTGCAGATTATGATTTTTTAACTGCCTACAATCTTAAGCTGCTTGCAGGCCGCGTGTTTGGCGAAAGCTTCCGCACGGATACAGGAGCACTGGTCTTTACTAAAAAAGGGGCGGAACAATTAGGCTTTAACAAACCTGCCGATGCCTTGGGCAAACGCGTGTTTTTCTGGGGTAAAAATTATACCGTTGTAGGTGTGGTTGATAATTACCACCAGCAATCATTGCACGATGCTTACGACGCGATAATTTTCCGCTGCATACCTGATATACGCGGCGATGTATCGGTTAAAATAAGCACCACAAATATGCAGCGTACCCTACAAGTGCTGCAGGCCAACTGGAAAGAGGAATTCCCCGGCGATGAGTTTAATTATTTCTTCCTCGACCAGCATTTTAACGAACAATACAAAGCCGATCAACATTTTGGGCAGGTGTTCGGCATATTTACCTTCATCGCCATTTTGGTGGCCTGTTTGGGCTTATTTGGCCTGGTATCATACACTATAGTTCAACGCACTAAGGAAATAGGTATCCGTAAAGTTTTAGGCGCATCAGTCAATAACATATTGCAGCTATTGTATAAAGATTTTGCATGGCTCATTGTTATTGCCTTCGTGGTATCCATACCTTTAGCCTGGTACGCTACCGAAAAATGGCTGGAGTCATACGCCTTCCGTATTAATTTAGGTGTGTTTTTGTTTATAATTCCGTTCCTGGTGGTGTCGGTTATCGCTTTTGTAACGGTATCGTTAATCAGTATAAGGGCCGCGCTAACAAATCCGGTAAAAAGTTTAAAAACGGAATAGATTCAATATCGAATATAAAAATTCCCTTTATTCCCAATGCCTGTGCCCTCATCACAGCTGTTCGGAAGGTTCATTTTTTGTATGAACCTTCCGAACAGCTGTGATGCTCTTTCAAAGTAGCTTTTCCAAGCAATGCAGTTAATTTATATATTGAAGAACCGATAGTTAAGATAATTCTATGCGGATCATATCATTAATAAAAACGCACACAGGTTGTAACGTTTCCGTACGGTATAAATAAAGTAAAATATGTAAGTATTTTATTATCAGCATGTTAAGTGTATGGCATGGATTTTAAATACTATGTTGATATTTACAATTAAAATAGCATTACCATGTTCCAAACGTATTTTAAGCTGGCTTATAGAAATATAATAAAGGATAAAGCTTATTCAGTTATTAACATAGCAGGTTTAGCAATAGGATTGGCCTCCAGTATCCTGATACTGCTTTGGGTACAAAATGAGTTAGGTTACGACAAGTTCCATAAAAATGCCGATCAGATATATCGTATAAGCTGCAACCTTATCGATTCTAAAACAGTGGGGACACCGGCAGGTATGCCCGCGGGGCTAAAGGCTGAATTGCCCGCTATTAAAAATACGGTACGTATACAACCCGGAAATACTACGCTGCTGGAAACCGGTAACAAAAGATTTGAAGAAGAACGTGTGTTTTATGCTGATGCGAGTTTTATGGATGTGTTTTCATATCCATTAGTAAAAGGTGACCGTGCCACGGCTTTAAAGCAGGTAAATGCCATTTTAGTAACGCAGAATATGGCAGCCAAATATTTCGGAAACGAAGATCCTATTGGCAGGGTGATAAGAAAAGACAATAAGGAAAACCTGGTTGTAACAGGCGTTTTGGCAAATATCCCCGGTAACTCTGATCTTCAGTTTGATTTTATCCTTCCAATGGCCTCGTTAGCCAGAACAAGTGATGATTTGAAAAACAGCGTATGGTCAAATTTTAATTTCTATGACTATCTGCAATTAGATAAGAATTTTGATCCCTCTGCTGCCAATTTATTAAGCCTTGAAAATAAAATAAACCAAATATTTCATAAGCATGAAACCGACATGAAGGCTACATTTAAATTGCAGCCTTTAACCAAAATACACCTCTCACCCGAAGAACTTGGGGACGAGCCGGGGCACGGCAATGCGCAATACGTAAGTATCTTTTTTATAGTGGCCGTTTTAATACTTGTTGTGGCTTGTATCAATTTCATGAATTTGGCAACTGCACGTTCGGCCCGCAGGGCAAAAGAAATTGGCTTGCGAAAAGTTGCAGGTGCTGTACGTGGGCAGCTCATCATCCAGTTTTTAAGCGAATCGGTATTGATCTCAGTCCTGTCGTTATTTCTTGCATTGGGGATAGTTATTATGTTTTTGCCGGTTTTTAACCAACTGGCGGATAGAAAACTTGTTCTAAATATAGCTGATGCGAAACTTTGGTTAAGCCTTGCCTGCATTGCCCTGTTAACGGGAGTAATCTCGGGCAGTTATCCTGCACTATTCCTTTCCGGCTTTAATCCTGTTAAAGTGCTCAAGGGAAATGTAAAATCAATGGGCGGCAATTTACTGTTCCGTAATACTTTGGTTGTAACGCAGTTTATGGTATCTATTGTATTACTGGTAGGTACGGTGGTTATCTACAATCAGCTTAAATTCATCAGAGACAGAAACCCTGGCTTTGACAAAGCCAACCTATTATATATGCCAATGACAGGCGACATTTGGAGCAAGCAGCGAGCCTTTAAAAACGAGTTGAAGCAAAACCCCCTCACCAGTGATTTTACCGTCATTACCGACCTTCCCGATAACCTGGGCGGCTGGACGGTTAGTGTAGATTGGAATGGCAAGGACCCCCATGCGCAAATGCCTATCCCGGTAATGGGTGTAAATGAAGATTTTGTCCATACGTTCAGGATGAAGCTGGCAGCAGGACGCAGCTTTTCGCGCGAATTTAAAACTGATTCAACCAGCTATATGATCAATGAAAAAATGGCGGGGATAATGGGTTTAAATGCCAATACCGCAGCAGGTAAAATATTAACGCTTTGGGGTAACAAGGGTACCATTATTGGTGTTGTAAAGGATTTTAACTTTAAACCGGTTCATCAGGCTATAGAGCCATTGGTGATGAATTTTAACAGGATAGGTGGTTATACGGTAGTAAGAACATTGCCCGGCAAAACCAACGCTACTATACAAGCTTTAAAATCCATTAGCCAGAAGCTTAATCCTGCCTATCCATTTAAATTTGATTTCCTCGACCAAGATCTGTCAAACCTTTATAAAGGCGAACAACAGATGGGTAACATCTTTAACCTGTTTGCCATTTTAGGTGTTTTTATTTCCTGCCTGGGTTTATATGGCTTATCCGCCTTTATGGCCGAGCAGCGTACTAAAGAGATTGGTGTACGTAAAGTATTAGGTGCGTCCGTTTTTAATCTTGTCTATTTATTGTCCACCGGAATAACCCGGCTGATACTGGTTGCAATAGTTATAGCAATACCCGTTTCATGGTATGCAGTGAACAGTTGGCTTGCCGGCTTTGCTTATCACATTAGCGTTAGCTGGTTAGTGTTTTTCATCGCTTCCCTGGCAGCATTAACTATTGCCTGGCTTACAGTTAGCTATGAATCTGTAAAAGCAGCAATTGTTAACCCTATAAAGAGTTTAAGAACAGAATAGTTAAAGGTTCTTTCTCCGTTTCACCGCGCGCTGTTCATCAGGGTCACTCTTGGCTGGCAGCAAGGCTATTTGTTTGATATAGTTTTCAGGCAGCCCGGCTTCACCGGCCAATTTTAATATTTTCTGCTGATACCAATCATACGGCAAAAGATGAGTATTCTCCGCGTGGGGTTTTGCAATGAATACTACTGCAGGATAAATATTATCATGTTCATCCAGTATGTTTACATTTTCCAATGTAAGATCGTTGGTAGTTGGATCGGGGTTAAAGAATTTATCCTTTTCATCATCAGCGATGTTTATCAAAACACCCCAAACCATGGCATCCGGTTCAAATGATGGAACCACATTTGCTTTTGATGATTCATCTTCAGCAGTTGTATTAAAAATAAAACTGTACCCCGGTAATTTACCGACTCCGATTTTTTTGGCTGATGGGACATTTTTAGAGAACTTATCCGTGTCCATATTTCCGGCATATGCAAATAGTATCATAGTGTAGCGATGTTTTATTGATAACGAAAAATATCATCCAAACAATACAAAATGCCTATATCCTCCATGGCGGGTCTTTCCTGTTATCACCCGCGAAATAAAGGATCAGTTGATTGTCTCCCGGGTCTTTAAGCCTCGCTTCTCTCCAGAGCCAGGGCTTATCATTGGGCATTTCGTCAAATGTAATTCCTTTGCTAATTAAGTCGTTTACATAATTATCCAGGTCTTCAACTTCAAAATAAACCCATATCCCATCATCGGCTAATTTGCTGTCACTCCGGTGCAATGAAAATGTTGAGGTACCGTTGCGGCATTCAAACCTTGCATAGTCTGGAAGCGCCTTTACGATCAATTTCAACCCTAAATTTTCATAAAATTCAATGGCTTTTTCTATGTCCGGCACAGGAACAGTTACCTGGTTTAAATTCATACGCTGTATTTAAGAGGAAATGCACAAAGTAACAAAAAAGCCGCACGTGAAAACGTGCGGCTTTTAATATTTACCATTGCCTGTGTCTTCACAGGCAATTAAGATTATAACTTACCGATAACCTGTACCAGGTCGATCAGTTTGTTTGAGTAACCCCATTCGTTATCATACCATGATACTACTTTCACAAAGTTATCATTCAAAGCTATACCTGCTTTAGCATCAAATATCGATGTACGTGCATCGCCTTTAAAATCTTCAGATACAACTTCGTCTTCAGTATACCCCAAAATACCTTTCATAGCGCCTTCAGAAGCTTCTTTCATGGCTGCTTTTACATCGGCATAGGTAGCAGAATTTTTTAATTTAACAGTTAAATCCACTACAGAAACATCGGCAACCGGAACACGGAACGACATACCTGTTAATTTACCTTTCAGTTCAGGCAATACCAAGCCAACAGCTTTAGCAGCGCCGGTTGATGAAGGGATAATATTCTGGTAAGCGCCACGGCCGCCTCTCCAGTCTTTAGCCGATGGGCCGTCAACTGTTTTTTGGGTAGCGGTAACTGCGTGTATAGTGCTCATTAAGCCTTCTTCAATACCAAATTTATCATTCAGTACCTTAGCAATAGGGGCAAGGCAGTTGGTAGTACATGAAGCGTTCGAAACAATGGTTTGCCCGGCTTTAAGTTCCCAGTGGTTAACACCCATTACAAAAGTAGGGGTATCATCTTTTGCAGGCGCGCTCATTACCACTTTCTTGGCACCGGCATCAATATGTTTTTGCGCGGTTTCCTGGGTTAAAAATAAACCGGTTGATTCAATAACAACTTCAGCACCAACTTCATTCCATTTAAGGTTTGCAGGATCTTTTTCGGCAGTAACACGTATGGTTTTACCGTTTACCACCAGGTGACCGCCTTCAACGGCAATAGTGCCTTTGAATTGCCCGTGAGTTGAATCGTATTTTAACATGTAAGCCATGTAATCAGGCTCAACAAGATCATTAATACCTACAACTTCAATGTCTGGCCTTTCAATAGCAGCCCTGAAAGCTAAACGACCGATACGGCCAAAGCCGTTAATTCCTATTTTCATGATTTTTTTAGTTTTTGTTACAATAGTACGTTAATAAATTGTTGATGGGTTCTTTTATAATTGTTCCTATGGTCAGTTTCGAGTCAGTAGCAACCCCGTAAAGAAGGTCCTGGAAACTTGCAGCTACCGAGCCGGCAAAGTTAACAGAAGCTCCCGGATGTTGCTTATGTAAAGGTAATAAATATGTATTAATTAACTTGCTAAAACCTTTTATAATTACATTTTGCAGATAATTGTCGTCAAGATTTTCTAAATAAAAATCATTAAATGAGCTCAGGAAAAGTGCTGGCTGCTTTTGCCGATAAACCTTTTCGAGTAAATTAGTGCGGTCGACATTATAACGATGCGCGAATTTTTTGCGCAGGTTTTCGGGCAGCGTCTCGCTCATATAACTGCTGATGAGTTGCCTTCCCAGCCAGTTACCTGAGCCTTCATCGGCCAGCACATAACCCAACCCATAATTATTGGGTCTTACTTTTTTGCCATCATACCATGCTGCATTCGATCCGCTGCCGCAAATGCTCACTATGCCCGGCGAATTTTTGCAGCAGGCAATAGCGGCAGCTTGTATATCATGGTCAACGCTTACTTTGCCAAATTTAAAAAAGGTAGAAAAAGCGTTGTAAATAACCTGTTTCAGGTCGCCTGTTGAGGCGCCGGCGCCAAAAAAATAAATGCGTTTTATTTCCTCGGCATGGTGTATCAGGTTAATGTTTTTATTCAGGATCTGCGATATCTGCTTTTCGTCGTTAAAATAGGGATTGATGGCACTGGTTCTAAAGGTAGCAACGGTGCGCCCCTTATCAGCCAGCCGCCAGTCGGCATAATTTGATCCGCTATAAACAACTGCAATCATTAATTCTTTTTATATCGATAAAATATGCGCCATTTGCATAAGGTCTTCTTCCAGTTTAAATTCATGGCTGTTCAGTGCCTCATCTAATGTGGTGGATACAATGCTATTGGCACGCAAACCTACCATTTTTTGTGTTTCTCCGGCAAGTAAAGCGTTAACCGCTGCATAACCCAACCGGCTGCCCAATATACGGTCGAAACTGGAAGGTGCCCCTCCGCGTTGTAAGTGGCCCAAAATGGTTACTTTTATATCGTAATTTTTTACTTCCTTTTCAACTACCTTGGCAATATCATATACGCCGCCATGCTTATCGCCTTCGGCAACAATAACTATGCTCGATGATTTTTTATTCGACTGTCCCGACTTCAGGTCCTGTATAAGGTCGTCAAGCGCGGTTTCTTTTTCAGGCAACAAAATGGCTTCTGCACCGCAGGCAATACCCGCACGCAGCGCAATGGCCCCCGAATCACGTCCCATAACTTCTATAAAAAACAAGCGGTCATGCGCATCGGCAGTATCACGTATTTTGTCAATGGCCTCAATAACGGTATTGGTAGCGGTATCGAATCCAAGGGTATAGGTCGATCCGTAAAGGTCGTTATCAATAGTTCCCGGTATACCCATAATGGCTATATCAGGATATTTTTTCGAGAAGCGGAAAGCCCCGGTAAAAGTACCGTCGCCGCCTATTACAACTAATGCGTCAATATTTTGTGCTTTCAGGTTTTGGTAAGCGGTTTCCATGCCCTCATCAGTACGGAATTCCAGGCAACGGGCGGTTTTGAGTATGGTTCCGCCTAAATTGAGTATGTTACTAACCGAGCGGCGGTCCATATCATACATGTCGTTCTCTATTAAGCCTTTATAGCCTTGTCTAACACCTACAACGTTTAAGTTATTATATATAGCAGTACGTACCACGGCCCTTATACAAGGGTTCATGCCGGGGGCGTCGCCACCTGAAGTCAGAACCGCGATTTTTGAAATTTTATGCATCTTTGCAACACAATTATTTGCCACGAAGATAGTGTGTATAAATTACACATTAAATTTTATTTTATTTTTGGATTAACAAATATCCGCATATATTTATTTTTTTAATAATTATAGCCTTTGGAATTAAAATTACCACACTTTGACTCTGTATTCTCTATTGATTGCGTGATATTCGGTTTTGAAGCCGGCGAGCTAAAAGTATTGCTTATTGAACGCAACGAGGAACCGTTTGAGGACTGGCTCGCACTACCCGGCTACATAGTAGGCCAGGATGAAAGCGTTGACCATGCTGCCGAGCGCATCTTATACGAGCTTACCGGCCTCCGCGATATATCTATCCGCCAATTCCATACTTTTGGCGATGTTGACCGCCACCCGCAGGGCAGGGTAATAACAATAGGTTATTTTGCCCTCATTCGTATCAACGGGCAAAAAGATGTAGCGCCGGTTACACAATTCGCGCGCAAGGCTTTTTGGCACCCGGTAAACGACCTGCCGACATTGGCATTCGATCACACCGAAATATTTAAACGCGCCTTCAAAAAAATACGCGCGAAACTAAATTATGAGCCCATCGCGTTCGACCTGCTGCCGGAGAAATTCACCCTAACGCAATTACAGTTGTTGTACGAGGCTGTTTTGAGCAAGAAACTGGACAAACGCAACTTCCGCAAAAAAATGCTGAGCTACGGCTTTTTAAAGGAACTTGCAGAAAAGCAAAAAGGCGTATCATACCGCGCCGCTAAGCTATATAAATTCGACAGGCGCAAGTATGCCAAGATATTCCAGAATGAACTTTCGAGTTAGTTAATGGAGGTAATTAGATAAAGCTGATCGAACAAAATAGAGTATAAACAAAAAGAGCGATGATTTTTCATCGCTCTTTTTGTTTACTGAAGATAACTAATCTCTAACCTACAACTGCGTAGGCGCCAGTTCCAAATGGTATTTCACCAGGTCATCTATGGGCGAGCGGATTATGCGGCCCACTGTCATGCCGTTTTCGGTAGCTACTTCTTCCAGTACGTTGCGGAAGTTATAACCAACAGAACCTATGCAGTTAAAAGTATATTTTTGATAATCAGGATAATGCGTTACCAGGTTACGGAAGAAATCTTCGAACGAGGTACGAACAATATTGCGCGAATATTCTATGTTCACAATGTTATCATAAACAAATTTGCTGAAGCTGGCACAAAAGCGATTAGCGCGCGGCTGGGTATAAACGCGGTCGTTTATATCATCGGGTGTAAGCTTAAAGGTATCCCAAAAATTCTGGCGTACGGCTTCGGGCATGTAACCGCGTATATAGTCGGTCAGCAACTTTTTTCCTATGTAACATCCGCTCCCTTCATCTCCTAATATATAAGCACCTGAGTCAATGTTTTGTACAATATCTTTACCATCATAAATACAGGTGTTGGTGCCTGTACCTAATATGGCGGCAAAGCCCTCGGTGGTACCAAGCAGTGCCCTTGCGGCGGCCATCAGGTCGTGCCCTACATTTATTTTTGATTTGGTAAAAACGGCCTGCATGGCGTTCTCAACAATTTGGCGCTTATCAGCGGTCGAACATCCAGCGCCGTAATAATTAACCTCAGTTATTGAATCCTTATCCAGGTCGGTGGGTAAACTTTCCCTTAGCGACTGGATGATATACTCCTCATTTGAAAAATATGGGTTATAACCCTCAGTATTGAAATAAACTTTTTTACCCTCCCCGGTAACTAAACACCAATTTGTTTTAGTTGAGCCACCGTCAGCAATTATGATCATAAAATATGTATTTAAAAAAAAATCGGTTAAAAGTATGATTTACTTATTGTAAAAAGAACACTTTGCATTTAATATTAAAAAATTCAGGCTAAAATAAATATAAACTTGTACATAAAAATAAATCAATAAAATTGTTGCATAACAATTGATGCGATCAATAAGCCACGCTGCAAAACCGATTTATCAGCAGTTTAAGTAAATTATCGATTGCGCTAAGCTGAAGTGTTAAAATTTATGCAATAATATAAAATTGCAAGCAAATATTTATAGATTTTAATAAACCATATAGTTCTCATTGGTTTCTGCTGGAACACTGTATTAAAATCAACATCAAATTTCTATATTTATCTCACCGCTAAAATCAGTCATTATGCCTTTACCCATAAAACAAACAGTAATTATTTGTCTGCTTTCAACCGGGTTAATTGTAAGTAATGGATTTGCACAAAGTGGTACGAACGTCCCCAAATTATCGAGTAAAGATATTGTTGGTATATGGCAAATAGGTAGCCCGGTTGTAGGTGCGTATTTGGTTGAACATTTTCAATTCTTTAAGAACGGAACATTTGTATACCATTATGATCCGGATGATGATACACGAAATATAATCGAACTAAAGGGGAGTTATTTATTTAAAGATAATGATCTTTATTTTACGATTAAATCAAGAATCGTAAGGAAGGGTGGAAGTATAGCTACAGGTGCCGTTGGTACAGATGATTATCTTTTTACTTTTGACAATGATTCGACTAAAATTGTCATGGAAAGGAACGCCAAGCAACTTGACCCAGTAATAATCATGGCTGTAAAAAGAAATTCGAAATATTTTATGATAAAAATTAATAATCGAAATTATTATAAGGTTTCTTCTGACCCAGCTAAATATGAAGACGAATAGCTTTATAAATACGCTAAACCTCCATATTTATCCCGCCGCTAAAACCAAGCATCATGCCTTCATCCAAAAATAAAATCCTTATTACGCTTTGCCTGGTATTTGCCTTTACAAATACCAACGCGCAAATTACCCCCAAATTCCACGTTATCGCTTTCTTCACCGGTAAAAACGACCAGGCGCACATCAGTTTTGTACATGAGGCCAATAAGTGGTTCCCGAAGATGGCGAAGGAATATAATTTTGCCTATGATTCCACTTCAAACTGGAATAACCTGAACGAAGAATTTTTAAAGAAATACCAGGTAGTGGTGTTTTTAGATACGCGCCCCGAAGACCCGGCACAACGTATGGCTTTCCAAAAATATATGGAGAACGGTGGCGGCTGGATGGGCTTTCACTTCTCGGCATTCGCGCTTACGCCATCAGATGTGCCGGCTAATTGGAACTGGTACCACAACACCTTTTTAGGTTCGGGCCAGTACGTGAGCAATACATGGCGGCCAACATCGGCCTGTTTGCGGGTAGAGGATAAAGATCACCCCGCCATGCAGGGCCTGCCAACGCTCTGGAGATCGCAGCCAAACGAATGGTACCGCTGGGAAAAAGACCTGCGCAAAAATCCTGACATCAGGATTTTACTGTCGATCGATTCAACCAGTTTTCCGCTCGGTACCGGCCCTAAGCCTGGGGAGATATGGCACAGCGGCTATTACCCCGTGGTGTGGGTTAATAAAAACTACAAAATGATATACATGAACATGGGCCATAATGATATTGACTATGAACATCATACCAATGCCGACCTGTCGCACACGCTGGATAACGCAATTGAAGATAAGCTTATTATGAACAGTTTGCTGTGGTTAGGGGAGGGGAAGAAGACGGATAAATAAAGCTATAGGTTAAACTACAATTACATATCCTTCAAGCCATATTCTCCCGATAACCGGCGCAAGTGTTGTGTGTTGGCAAACGGGCTGCTGACTTGTGCCTTTCCAGGTGATTTGCCCGTTTTGAGTTTCGTTTGCGCCAAATTCCTCATCTGCAATCATTTAAAAAATATAGGGATTTAAGGCTTTTGTAATAATTAAATTAAACCTGCTTTAAACATAATATTGCGCAAATTTCCACGTATCATATGGAACATCTTTAAAACCAAAACGCATGAAATACAAGATCAAATTAGCCGATGGTAAAGCACACCTTATTCAAATAACAAGTGCATATTTTAAATCATGGCATGTTTGGAACGTTAAGTTTGACGATGGAAAAGTAGTGATGCTTTTTAAAATGGGCAATGAATGGATGCAGCGTAACGAAGACTTTTTAGATGACCATGTTTTAGGCGCAATAGGTAACTGTATCGACCGGATAATCTACCGGCGAAAACTGGTTATGCCTTAATTATTGAGAAGCTTATCCTTTTATTATTTATGCTTCCGCATATTTTGCAGCGGGGTTGTAAGTCATATTTTTATTTTAAGATAGCGGCCAGGTCTTTCATGTAAACCGCGTTATCATCAAAATCCTCATGGTTTTGCCCTTTAAGAGTGATAAGCGTATCCGTACGTTTTAAATAAGGTGTGAGCTTAATTGAAGAACCGTAATAGATCACCTCATCCCTGTCGCCATGAAAAATAGTAACAGGGGCGCTTACGTGCGATATGTACTGGTAAGTATTAATGGGGTATTTTAATATCACAACAGGCAAAAATGGATACCGTTTAAGCGCCATATCGCCAAGACTATAATAGGGGGCCAGTAATATCAGTTTTTCAGGATGATTGTTTGCTGCCAGCCATGCCCCACCACCGCTACCAAGCGAGTAACCCATAATTATTATATGCTGCTCGGGATAAGCGCGTTTCATAGTATCATAAGCGGTTTGTATGGCTGTAAAAAGCTGGTTAAGCGAGGTTAGGCGCCCGGTACTTTTGCCGTAGCCGGGGTAATCAAATGTAAAAGCGTCATATCCTAAAGCAATATATTTGGGTATGGCCTTGTTCCAGCTTTCAACGTTGCCGCCGTTGCCATGCAGGTAAAATATGAGTCCTTTAGGGTTAGCTGCCTTAAATAAATAGCCGTCGACAATATTGCCGTCGGCCGTTTTTATTGCATATTGTTTATATGGCAACGCGAAATTGTAATGATAACCGGCACTAACCACTCTGCCGGGGAATATCAAATGTTCCTGGTAAAAATAAAAAAAGCCGCAAATGCCAATATATAATATCATGCCGATCCCTAATAGCCATAACAGTGCTTTTTCTATATTTTTCACATTTAAAAATAGCAAAAGTTTTAGTATTAAAAGTTGACATTTTTGGCAGATTTTTGCATCTTTGCACAGCAAAAATTGCGGGGTCCTATAGCTCAGCTGGATAGAGCAACAGATTTCTAATCTGTAGGTCTTTGGTTCGAATCCAAATGGGATCACTAAGAAAAAAAGCTGTTTTTTTACTATAAGAAACAGCTTTTTCTTTGCATAAAGACACTTTTTAGGGCCTGCCATATCCTTGAGCGACGACCGTCGTATCATCAAGTTTTACATAGTTTTTGTTGAATTAAACGCAAATACGGTACAAAATTTTGAGTGCTAAAAAAGTCAAATGGCAACAGTAAGTGCAAAGGTTTTGAAGCACCATCTAAAAGCAGATGGTTCTTACAATGTGAAAATCAGAATAAAGTAGAATCTCCGCCTATTACGAAAAAGAGGAATATTTCAATTAAACTTATTACTAAAATCAGGGATTGTAAAACAAAAAGAGATAGTCGGGCAGAATTGGCTAAAGAGTTGTTTATGCTATTCTTTATATGTGTGGTATTAATGGCGTTGACCTCTATCAACGAACATTTAACTAATGATAGTAAAAATCTTTTCTATTATGTGATGATTAACTCCATAAAATTAAGTTAATTAGCGTATTTCTTCATTTAAATGACTATGGCTACTACCGTCAAAGCTTTGGTTTAAAACATCACGAAAAATCCGATGGATCTTTTAATGATAAAATACGGCTTGATAAACACTAATCATAGCATTAACGGCGGTTTTGCAGCCGCACTGTTTTTCCTGTTTGGTAAATTACTCCTCGCCTATGGGATGCACTGCTCATTGTACCGCTGACGGCCGTGGTTTCGGATCATTAATCATTCAAAGGATTCAGTTGATCGCGGTGTACAGATCCACAATGCACTGGTTACAATTTATTTACAAAAATGTAACATCTCAAAAAAAATAACTATCATTGAAATGAAAATCCTTAAATTTAAGGATTGGCTATCTCAGTTATGGAGGCATACGGCGAATTTTCTGACCTTGAACTGACTGTCTTATTAAAGAAAGGCGATCAGGCTGCGTTTACTGAAATATATCAGCGATATAAGTGGGTGCTGTTTCTTCATGCGCTAAAAAGGATAGGCGACCGGGAGCAGGCTAAGGATATCATACAGGAACTTTTTACCACGCTTTGGGATAAACGGGGTGAGCTGGACCTGCGGTCGCAGCTGTCGGGTTATTTATATACATCGGTACGTAACCGGGTGATCAAGCTATATGCCCACCAGCAGGTAAAGTCCGATTATATAACCTCCCTCACGACCTCAATAGATAATGATAATTGCATTACCGATCACAAGGCAAGGCAAAGCAATCTCGCGGCAATTATTGAACATGAAATAAATGAACTGCCCGAAAGGATGCGGGAGGTATTTATTTTAAGCAGGAAACATAACCTTAGCCATAAGGAGATCGCCCTGCAATTAGGCATAGAAGAAACCACCGTTAAAAGGCAAATAAGTAATGCATTAAGGATACTTCGCGTAAAGCTGGGTCTTTTAGTATGGCTTGCTATGATCTTTAAATTTTTATAGGTTGATTTTCAGCGCGTTATAAATTACCCCAAATATCATCTGCATCCTACAGCTTTTTTAAAGGTCTATGTCTGTATAAAGCCGGAAAGCAAATGCCGGTTTTTATTTTAGATGAACAACCAGGATATTATAGAACTATTAAACAGGTACGACCAGGGCGAATGCACCGAACAGGAAAAGATATGGATTGAAACCTGGTACATCAATCAGCCTGTCGGCCTTATAACCGATCCCGTAGAGGAACTGGCCAAGGACCTGGATGAGGTTGAGCAAAGGCTGATCATACATACTACACGCAGGCTCGTAACCATGTGGCCGCGCATTGCTGCTGCAGCTTCCATATTATTATTTCTATCAGTTGGTGGTTATTATTTGTTGCACAAACAAGTGTCAACACAGCAGTTGGCACAAAACCATATCTATAATGACGTTCCGCCGGGACGTAATAAAGCCGTGATAACCTTATCAAATGGTAAGCAGGTCAGCCTTACCGACGCGGAAAATGGTATCCTGTCAAAACAAGGCAATCAGCTTATCAAAAAAACCGGCAGCGGTACCATCGCTTATGAAAGTAATAATTCGGATGCCGATAGCCAGCGACCAATTTATAACGTGATCACCACACCGCGCGGCGGGCAGTGGACCGTCATATTGCCGGATGGTACAAAGGTAATGCTTGACGCGGCGTCTTCAATTAAATATCCTTTATCGTTCGGTAACGAACGTATTGTAGAAGTTACCGGTCAGGCTTATTTTGAGGTGGTGCATAATGCCGCTAAACCATTCCGTATTAGAGCCAAAGATCAGGTGATTGAAGATATCGGCACCAAATTCAATATCAGCGCTTATGATGATGAACAGGTAACCAACACTACGCTGTTGGAAGGTGCAGTTAAGGTTTCGAACCCCAAAGCCGTATCGATTTCTGACCGTAACGGGGTAACGCTTAAACCAGGCGAGCAAGCAGTAGTTCAAAATAACAGACTAACCGTATCCAACGCCGACACCGAAGAAGCGCTGGCCTGGAAGAATGGCTACTTTAAGTTTAACGACGAAAAGCTGGTGAGCATCATGCGCAAGCTTTCGCGGTGGTATGATATACAGGTTGAATACCAAGGTGATTCGCCCGATGTGGTATTTGACGGCGACATTCCGAGAAATACCAGCCTCGCGCAGGTATTAAAAGTATTGGAAGTGGCTAAGGTGCATTTTACCGTTGATGGAAAAAAATTAATCGTTACCCGGTAAGACGACAACAGAATTCATAATTTAAAAGATATATAAATGAAAAAAACTCTATTATTTTTACTGGCCGCTTGCCCTTCGTTATTATTCGCGCAGGAGAAGTATGTGATAAAAGGAAAGCTGGGTAACCTTGGCGCCCCTGCCAAAATATTCCTGGTGTACAATGTAGGCACACAGCGTGTAACAGATTCATCGGCTGTAAAGAACGGCGTATTTGAAATGGCCGGGCAGGTAGATGATATTACCCAGGCGGTACTGGTGATGGATTATAAAGGAACCGGCTTGCAAAGTTTTGTTCCTAACGCACCAGTGGATTCGGCGCCTGTATTTTTGGAACAGGGAACCATCACCATTTCAAGCACTGATTCGCTTTATAAAGCTAAATTCACCGGCACCAGGGCTAATGAGGACTACGATCGTTATAAAGTCGCTATTAAGCCGTTGAATGAAGCGGTAAAGGCGCTGAACGCGGAATATGCTTCCGCACCTGTCGCAAAACAGGGTTCACAGGAATTCCGGGATTACCTGATCAAAAAACAAAGTGCACTGCAACAGCAGGCCAAAGACATCAATAATAAGTTTATTGCGGATAACCCGGACAGCTATATCGGCTTGCAAACATTGATAGATGCTATGAATAGCGAAGCGTATCCGGACGCCCAGAACTTGCAGATCCGATTTTCGGGGCTGTCAAAGGCCCTGCGTGAGAGCAAGGCGGGTGTGGCTTATCAAAAACGACTTGATGCCATGAAGTCTGTAAGTGTCGGCGCCATAGCACCTGATTTTGCCCAACCCGATACCAGCGGTGTACCAGTAAAATTATCCTCATTTAAAGGGAAGTATGTATTCCTCGACTTTTGGGCATCATGGTGCGGCCCGTGCCGTAATGAGAACCCAAATGTGGTAAAAGCTTACAACAAATATAAGGGCGAAAACTTTACCATCCTTAGTGTTTCGCTCGACCAAACCGGAAAAAAGAGCGATTGGCTTAAAGCCATTCACGACGATGGACTTACGTGGAACCATGTATCCGACCTGAAATTCTGGGCGAATGATGCAGCGCTGCTGTACAGTGTAAGGGCCATCCCCCAAAATTTCCTGATAGACCCCAGCGGGAAAATTATTGCGAGGAATATCTTCGGTGATGATCTGCAGAAAAAACTTGCGGAGATCTTTAACAAGATGTGAAGCTGTAAAAGAGCGTTTACAAGAAATTATATTTTTTAATAATGATTATCAAACTGCCGGTATATACCTACAGTTTGAGCAGGCTCATTCTTGGATTATTTTTTAAACTATTACCCTAAATAATACATTGATTATTAACTATTTAATCCCTAATGCCTATGAAAATTTATAGACTCATATTCATTTTTATTTGCCTATTGATAAATGTAAGGCTATATGCGCAGCAATCACCGCCTATAACCATTTCATTTAAAAATGCACCGCTTGAAACAGTGCTGGGCCAAATAAAAAAGCAAACCGGCATATCCTTTTTTTACAACAAGGAAGTAGTAGCATCTGCCGGAAAAATATCTGTACAGGCTGAAAAGAAGGACCTCAAAACTGTGTTGGAACTGTGTCTTCATAATACGCCTGTTACGTATACCATTATCGGGAATATAGTGGTGTTGGTTAACAAAAGCGCGAAAAAGAACCCTGATGGCACTATTGACTTTAGCCAGGACTTCTTTTCTCAAAATGCAGTTCATGGTGTAGTTGCCGACGTTAAGGGTATAAAGCTGAACGGCGCCAGTGTTATTATAAAACGCAGTCGCCTGGGTATCACTACAAACGCCAATGGCGAATTCAGTCTTGCCGACGCCCGTACAAACGACACGCTGCGTGTAAGCTTCATAGGCTATGAGCCGCAGGATGTACCCGTACAGCCCGAACTTAACATTGTGCTGAAAGAAACCACCAATGAGCTCGACGCGGTTGAAGTGCAAGCCTATGGCACTACTACTAAACGCCTTGCCATAGGCGAAATAAGCCAGGTCAATGCTAAAGATATTGAAAGGCAGCCGGTAACAAACCCCATACTGGCATTAAAGGGCCTTGTTCCGGGATTATTGATAACGCCCACCACCGGCTATAGCAACTCGCCGGTGAAGGTAGAAATACGCGGAAGAAATTCCATCGACCCTGCATCTACTTCTGATCCGCTTTATATTATTGATGGCGTACCGCTTATTCTTTCGAACATTGGCTTGCAGCAGTCTGGCTATCAAACGGGTTCTACCGGGCTTCAGCAAGCCGGCGTCTCTATTTCGCAGGGGCAAAGCCCGTTTGCCAACATGAACCCTAATGATATAGAAAGCATTACGGTATTGAAGGATGCGGCGGCAACGGCCATGTATGGATCAAGAGGTGGCAATGGCGTTATCATTATCACCACTAAAAGGGGCAAGCCGGGAGAAACGAAAATAGAAGCATCTGCCAGCGAATCTGTTAATCGGGTAATCGGGCATTATGATATGCTGAATACCACCCAATACCTGCAGATGCGCCGGGAAGCGCTCAGGAACGATGGCTTGTCGCCTTCCGTAGCCACGGCACCGGATATCGCGCTTTGGGACACTACGCGTAATGTCGACTGGCAAAAAGAACTGTGGAAATCCGCCCATAATTCTACCGCGATGCTGGCTTTATCAGGGGGAAGTGACCTCACTACTTTCCGCATCAGCGGGCAATATGTAAGTTCACAGGACATATCCCCGTTAAAAACCGAGAATACCAATAAATCAGCCAACGTGGCCTTTAGCCTTGATCACCACAGCCTGAACCAGAAATTCACAGTAAGCCTGTCTGCGATATATGGCTACAATGCCGTAAACCAGATACAGGACGGCGGGGCCTCTACCCTGGCCCCCGATCTGCCGCCTATATTTGATAAAAATGGCAACCTGAATTTTGCCGACTGGAACGCCGCTAATATAGGTTCATCCTTTCCTTTTTCATCATTGCTGGCGCCCTCTGTAGCCAGCTCCGATTTGTTGAACAGCAGCTTAAAAATAGGTTACCAGATCATAACCGGCTTAAACGTAAGCATAGCCGCAGGATATAACCTGGGGTTGAACAACAATAGTTATACCACAACTATCGCTTCTCAAAACCCTCTATACAACCCTACCGGGCAGGCTTTTTTTGGGAACAGCAAAACAGATGGCTGGAACATCACCCCGCAAATTGATTATACCCGTTACATCGGAAAAGGAAAACTGGCTGTTCTGTTAGGCGGAAATTTAAACAACTCCATCGCTCATGGGTTAACTACACTCGCCTTCGGCTATACCAGTGATGAACTGGAAAAATCTATTAACAACGCCCCGTTCGTGAATAGCTTGCAGGATTATACGCAAAGCAAATATGTCGACATACATGGAAGCATCAACTACAATTGGGAAAATAAATATATTGTAGAAGTTTCAGGCAACAGGGATGGTTCATCCAACTTTGGGCCCGGCAGGCAGTTCGGTTCATTTGGTGTAGCTGGTGTAAGCTGGATAGCCTCAGAAGAAAAATGGTTGAAACAGGCATTGCCGGCATGGGTAAGCCTGGTCAAGTTCAACGCTTCTTACGGAACTACCGGTTCATATCCTAACATCGCTTATCAGTACCTTTCGCAATGGTCAACCAGTAACTCTGGTAATGGCGGCATACCGTTATACACTTATAACAATGTATTACCGCAAGTGCCCATACACGCGGTAAACCAGGATTACCGCTGGGAAACCGACAAGGAACTGAATACAGCTATGGACCTCGGTTTCTTCGACGATAGGTTTAACCTGCATGCGTCTTATTATCGCAAACGTACGGATGACCAGCTATCAGCCTTACCCACGCCGCTGTTCACCGGTTTTGCGACTGTTGAAGGAAACTCGCAGGCCAATGTTCAAAATACGGGGATAGAACTGGATATAAACGCCAGGGTCATTGAAAACAAAGACTTTACCTGGGCAATAACACTTAATTTTACCCACAACCAGAATAAGTTGCTGGCATTTCCGGGTATTCAATATACGCCGTATTATTCGACGGAAAAAGTAGGCGAATCGCTCAATGAGATTTACCTGTATCATTATCTGGGTGTAGATCCGCAAACAGGCCAGCGCAGTTACCAAGACTATGACCAAAATGGCCTGATAATTCCCGGAAATTCGTATCCCGGCGCCAACGGCGACGACAGGCGTATTGCCATCGACCTTAGCCCCAGGTTTTTCTCGTCGTGGATCAATCGCTTTTACTACAAAAGTTTTGGGCTCATTATGCAATTTAGCTATGTGAAACAGATTGCGCAGGCTCCCTATACCGGAACAGCGGGCGTATTCAATGTGAATGTACCGGTATCGGTACTTAATGATCATTGGCAAAAGCCGGGAGATATTAGTACTAACCCTCGCTTTACAACATTCGGCGGCAGCAGTGACGGCTATTTCTTCCAGTCTGACGGGGCTTATACCGACGCGTCATACCTGCGCCTGCAAAACGTAGCGTTCAGCTATAGCCTTGGCAACAATTTCGCCAAAAAGATAGGTGTACAGGGTGCGCGTATCGATATCAGGATGGAGAATGTTTTCACCCTTTCAAAATATCCGGGGATCGATCCTGAGTTACCTTTCGGTAACCAGCCGCAACCTAAAATTTATAATGCCCAGTTAACCCTAACATTTTAAAAAAGATCAGTCATGAAAATACATGGTTTTAAAACAAACATATTTTGGCTCCTATGCTTTTTTGCCTGTGCGGGTCAAATGGCATGTAAAAAACTTATAGCCATTGATGAACCTATCAATACGCTCACCACTACCGAGATTTTCAGTACCGATGCTACGGCAACCTCGGCCATGGCCGGTGTTTATTCAACCATGATAAACGGTACCAACGGCGGCCTGGCGGTTAACAGTTACGGTTCTGAATTCAGCGCTGGTTCGACTACTTTATTGGGAAGTTTATCTTCAGACGATATCTACTTTTTTACCGCGGTAAGCAATAGCGTTCCCGATGTTTTCGGCACCAATCATTTAACTGCACAAAATGCGGGGGCCTCTTCGGCGGTTTGGAATTCTGCATACAGCGCCATATATAAATCCAACTCCGTTATTGAAGGTATAGCCGCGTCAAAGTCAGCCGCACTGCATGATAATGTACGAACAGAACTGACCGCCGAAGCTAAATTCATTAGGGCATTTTGCTACTTCTACCTCACCAATTTTTTTGGCGATGTGCCCATGGCGCTTACAGTTGATTTTAACCAAACGGCGAACCAACCCAGGATGCCGCAGCAGCAAGTTTACCAGCAAATAATTGCCGATCTGAAAGACGCCCAGGCTTCATTAGCTGCGGATTATTCAGCCGGAAGCGGTGAGAGGATCATCCCTAATAAATGGGCGGCAACCTTGCTGCTTGCCCGCGTGTACCTGTACGCCGGCAGTTACGCAGACGCTGCTACGCAGGCTACCAGTATTATTAATAACAACGCCCTGTTCGGGCTGGAAACTGACCTGGGAAATGTTTTTTCGACCACAAGCCGGGAGGCTGTATGGCAGCTCAAACAAACCAGCACCGACCCCAACCTTAAAAATGCAACGCCCGAAGGTATTATGTTTGGGGTAACCACAACAGATCATCATGGCTATCCGCAGTATTGTTTAACCGATCAACTATTAGCCGCTTTTGAACCCGGCGACCGGCGCAGGACAGTTTGGGTGGATAGCACGGACCATCCTAATTATCCACCGGCCGGTATGGCTTATGTGCCGCATAAATACATCATTGATGCCGCTAATGCCGATGCCGGCCAACCGGTACCACAGTACTACATGGTGCTTAGGATGGCGGAGGCTTACCTGATACGTGCCGAAGCGAACGCGGATAACCCAACAGGGGATGCCGCCGCATCTGTAGCCGACCTGAACCTCATACGCACCCGGGCAGGCCTGTCAAACCTGGATGCCGGATTGAGTGGGCAAGCTTTAAAGCACGCTGTGGCGAAAGAACGCCAGGTTGAGTTTTTTGCCGAATGGGGACACCGATGGTTTGACCTGAAAAGGACCGGGCAGGCACACGCTGTGCTTTCAGTGATACCCATGAAACAGCCGTGGGCGGGTGATTACCAGCTTTTATATCCCATTCCGCAAACTGAAATAACAGTCGATCATTTTTTAAAACAGAACCCCGGCTATTAATCAGTTAGATTGATACACAAAGAGATAACAACTAAATAAAACATGACATGCGAAAAATACATTTAATACTTTTTTCATCGGTGATATTTCCGCTCCTGCTCATTTCCTGCAAAAAGGAATTGACATCAAAAGCAAGCGGAACTTCATCGCTTACCATAGTGAACGGTGTTGTAGGCAATAGCTATCTGTATACCAATTTCAACGGCGACAAATCGAATGGTATGTATTACTCCGGTATCAGCGCTGTGGACTATGGGCATTCCGGTTTTTACAACAGTTATTACGGGCAGCAAAAATTGGGGTTATACCAACTTGCGGATACCAACGCCGGTAGCAAACCGGTGTTAAGTTTAACACTCAATTTGCCTGTGAATACCATCCATACCCTGTTTCTAATGGGTACGCCGCAAAATGCCGATTATATGGTAACTACTGATCAACTTCCCTATCACCCTCCTTCAGATTCAACTATGGGCTTGCGCTTTGTGAACATTGCTCAGGGCACGGGCCCGGTAACAGTAAACCTGGCCGGGCACGCCAATGGCTCGGAAGTGGACGACCTGGCCTACAAAGGTGTTACCCCATTTAAAAATTATAACGCCGGTTCCGCTGTCAGCAGTTATACGTTCGAGTTCCGCGATAAAATCAGCGGCACGTTGTTGGGGAGCTGCGTGGTTGACGGCGTGAATATTGACGGTTCGACCGGTGTGCCGAACATACGGCGCAACCGCAATTACACGCTGGCGTTATTGGGCGCGCCGGGGGGCCTGGCCCCGAACAGCGTTATTATAGTTAACGAAGACGTACATTATTGACCATACCAAAATGGCAACTGAAATATGAAAAACATTCTTGCCCCTTTACGCATAAAGCGCAACCCGCCATAGTTACGGTCGAAATATTTTTTATGAACTGATACTGCTTGCCAACAAAAAACTTGTTAGCCCGGGCGGTTACATACTATACTTTAAATTAAAAACAATGAGCAGCATTTTAAGAATTGAACAGCTTTCACATAAATACACCAGCACCTGGGCCATCCGCGACATCAACATGGAAATAGCCCAGAATGGTATCATTGGTTTGCTGGGGTCCAATGGGGCCGGGAAATCAACTACCATGAACATCATCTGCGGCGTCTTGAACCAAACAGAAGGGGATGTTTATGTTAACGGGTACGATATAAAAACCCAGCCAGAACTGGCAAAGAAAGAAATTGGCTTTTTACCGCAAAACCCTCCTCTATACGCCGACCTGACCATAGACGAATACCTTACCTACTGCGCCGAACTGCGCTTTATAGAAAAGCACCGCATAAAAGGTGCAGTCAACGAGGTAAAGGAACGTTGCGGCATAGCCCATTTTAGTAGCCGGCTTATCCATAATCTATCAGGCGGGTATAAGCAACGTGTTGGCATTGCACAAGCCATCATCCATAAACCTAAACTGGTGGTAATGGATGAGCCTACTAACGGCCTCGACCCTAATCAACTGATAGAAGTGCGAAAACTCATCAGGGAAATATCGCTTGACCATGCAATTCTTTTATCGTCGCACATTTTATCGGAGATACACCTATTATGTAAAGAAATAGTAATGATCGAGGGTGGACGGATCGTTTTTTCGGATACCATGGACGCCTTCGACAATTATATACAGCCGCATAGCTTAATTATGCGAATGGAAAACCCGCCGCCTATGGGAGCCATACTAAAGATACAGGGCGTTACCAAAGCCGACTTCCTTACCGACAAACAGGTGCGTATATATTTTGATGGCGATGAAGAAATTGCAGAAAGACTGGTAGCCGTCGGCGTACAGCAAAATTGGCAGGTTCGCGAGCTCAGCCTGGAGAAAGGGATGCTCGATGATATTTTCAAACAATTATCCTCTCCACAATCAAACTAATAAACCTTAAAACAATGAAGATAATATTCAAAATCGCCAAAAATGAGCTGCGCAACCTGTTCTATTCGCCGGTTGCCTGGTTCCTGGCTATTGTATTTTTAGTACAGTGCGCTCTTTTTTACACCTCGATGCTAACGCCGTATGCCATGTTCCAGGATCAGCTTCAGCTTAACGATCCTAAATGGAAAGATTTTGGGGACACCGTTACAAAGGCTATTTTTTTAAGTCCCAGCGGCATTTTTATGAACGTTTACCAAAACCTGTATTTATATATTCCATTGCTCACCATGGGCCTGATTAGCCGGGAAGTAAATAGCGGAACTATAAAACTGTTGTACTCCTCGCCAGTAAAACTGCGCGAAATTATACTTGGAAAATACCTGGCCGTGATGATCTACAACTTTATTCTGGTATTAATTGTAGGCATATTTATCGTATCAGGGGCATTAAACATTAAATCGGTTGATATGGGTTTGCTGCTATCGGCCGAACTTGGTTTCTATCTTTTGGTGTGTGCGTTCTCGGCTATAGGTTTATTTATGTCCAGTCTTAGCACCTACCAGATCGTGTCGGGTATAGGCAGCTTCGTGACCATATTCGTGCTGAGCAGAATAGGGGGGTTATGGCAAAAATATGATTTTGTGCGCGATCTTACCTACTTCTTGTCCATATCGGGTCGTACGGAAAAAATGCTAGGTGGTTTGATCACTACTAAGGACGTGTTCTATTTCCTCACTGTAATATTCATGTTCCTTAGCTTTACGCTTTTTAAGCTCAAAGGCGAAAGAGAATCAAAGCCGTGGACGGTAAAGGCCGGCAGGTACATTGTTGTTATCATAGTTTCAGTCATGTTCGGCTATATCACCTCGCGTCCTTTTCTCACAGGTTACTGGGATACAACGGCATGCCAGGTGAATACCATAGCCCCCCGCACACAAAAGATACTGAAAGAAATGGGCGATGAGCCACTTGAAGTTACGCTGTATACCAACCTGATGGGAACGCGTTTCTCCGCTGGGTTGCCGGAAGGCCGCAACCCATACCTGTCAGCGCTTTGGGACCAGTATCTACGCTTTAAACCTGATATTAAGTTTAAGTATGTGTATTACTATGACAATGATGGCAAACTGGACGATAGCGCCATGTACAAAAATTTCCCGCATAAAACCGAGAAACAAATAGCAGGGATAATGGCTAAAATGTTTGATGCTGACGAATCATTGTTCATAGGCCCCGACGAGATACGCAAACAGATTACGCCGAACGATGAAAATGGCGCGCTCTTTCTATCGGTGAAATACAAGAACCGTGTGATCCATCTTCGTACATTTAATGATACCGAATTTTGGCCTGATCAATCGCAGATAGCCAGCGAATTCAAGCGCCTGGTAGAAGGCGCTCCCCCCAAGGTTTATTATCTTACCGGTAATCTTGAGCGCAACATCTATAAAACCGGTGAAAGGGAGTATTCGACCCAATCTGTCGAAAAGCTTAACCGCACTTCGTTAATTAATCTGGGTTTTGATGTTGATACCATTTCACTGGATAACCATGATATACCGGCAGATATGAAGATGCTGGTTATTGCCGACCCTAAAACTGAGTTAAGCGCCTTAACATTAAGCCGTATACAAAATTATGTTGATAAGGGGGGTAATTTGTACATACTTGGTGAGCCCGGTAAACAGGCAATGCTTAACCCTGTGTTAAAGTCATTGGGCGTTCAAATGAGTAGTGGCACATTGGTACAGCTTAGCAAAAACGAAACACCGGATAAGGTTATAGCTTACGGAACTGATAGCTCATTTAACCTTGCAGAAGAGCGTAAGCTTACCGCATTTATAAAAGCAAGGAAAGATGGTGATTACGACGATTCGCTTAAGATATGTATGCCTGGAGTAACTGCTTTAACTTACGACGAAAAAGGGCCTTTTACGATAACCCCGATATTAAAAACATCAAAAAATAAAACCTGGCTAAAAAAAGGCCCTTTGGTTATTGATTCGGTGCCGCCGGTATTTACACCGCAAAATGGCGATGTAAGGGAGCCTTCGTTTGTCACTGCAATTCAAATGAACCGGCAGGTCAACGGTAAACAGCAACGTATAATTGTATGTGCCGACGCCGATTTTAAAAACAATCTGAGAATTAGCGGCGACTTATATTCAAATGCATTTTTCAGCTGGCTCGATGATAATATCTATCCTGTTTACATTCCGGCTGCCATACCAAAAGATGTTAAATTGACGATTACCCTGGCAGGCGCTACCACGCTTAAAATAGTTTATGTGTGGATATTGCCAGGCATGTTGTTGCTGGCCAGCGTTATACTATTGATCAGACGCAAAAGAAAATAAAGCTTATGTTTTTACATACTGACGAACAAACGATAGAAGATCTGGGGATTTTCAATAACAGAAATACCGGTGGTATTTATGACATATATAATTCCGCCCATACTCGTGGTGGCGAGGAGGTTTTGCGCGAAATGTTCCGCAACCCCTTATCAGATAAAGAAGCCATAAACCGGCGGAGCAGTATTATTGAACATTTTGCCCGTATGGATGCAGCCTTCCCTTTTTCCATTGCTTCATTTGACACGGCGGAGAAGTATTTGCTGCATAATAATGAGCAAATAAAAGATACCGCCCATCATACAGCCACGCTAAGCGAAAAAGAAATGAATAATGGCGTATCGGCAGTGATCGATATTATGTGGACCTTAAAATCATTCATAGAAAAAAGCGAAGTAACGGCTATTGGCGCTTATCATACGGAGCGTGGCAGTATTACCGCGCTGCTTAACGATCCTGCTTTTGAACCTGTTGTAAAAGAAAAACCCCAGGGCAAATTATCATACTCGGCCATAACAGCTTATGACGTACTGTTCCGCGTGCGCGAATATGAAAAGATAAAAAAGCTGTTGAAACATATCTATACGCTCGACGTGTACCTGTCAGTAGCTAAGGTCGCTGTTAAGCGAAGCTTCGTTTTTCCGCACGCGCTTGAAAAAGGCTTATGTGAACTGAAACTGGAAGGCGTTTATCATCCCGAGCTCAAGAGCCCGGTAGGTAATAACGTTTCCATGAACGACGGTCAAAATGTAATATTTTTAACTGGAGCGAACATGGCGGGCAAATCGACTTTTTTGCGTTCGGTTAGTACCGCCATGTACGTGGCGCATATGGGGTTCCCTATAGCGGCAAGGTCAATGGTGTTTTCGGTTATGGATGGTATATATACAACCATAAACCTGCCTGATAAACTGGGTATAGGCGCCAGCCATTTTTATGTTGAGGTGCTGCGGGTGCGCAAAGTGGCTACGGAACTTGGCCAGGGGAAATCGTTATTTATCATTTTTGATGAATTATTCAGGGGCACTAATGTAAAAGACGCGCATGAAGCTACCGTAGCAGTCACCAATGCTTTTGCCGGAAAAAAAACCAGCATGTTTATTATTTCCTCGCACATAGTTGAAGCTGCTGAAGAGTTGAAACAAAAAAGCAATATCGGATACCTGTATCTCCCTACCATAATGAACGGCACCATGCCGGAATATACTTACACCCTGAAACAAGGTGTTACCGACGACCGCCATGGCATGATCATCATTAGGAATGAAGGGATACTGGATATACTTAAAAATGGGCTGAAAAAGAAAAAGGCCCCGGAAGATGTATATGCTAATCATTTGGAGAATGAGCATAAAAAATAAAACCAGGTTATTAAGGGACCATATCCATTTAAAAAACAGAAGCAACAATTATGAGTTTTGGTATAGATAAACAAACATTGGATGAACTAAACCTGCTGGGAAAGTTCAGGAGCGGATCGGTTTATAACCTGTTCAACCATGTAAGAACCCGGGGCGGCGAACAGCTATTGGATAAAATGTTTCGCGCCCCGATGGACGATGTTGCGAAAATAAATGAACGTACGACCGTTTTTCAATTTTTTCAGCAGCAGCAATTCGGTTTCCCTTTTGACGCACAACAGGTAAGCTTAATGCGGGAGTACCTTGACTCGGGCGTAGGTAAGAACCTGGTGGTGGTCTTCATAAGTACGATGGCCAAGAGAATGCTTTCCAGCCTTACACGCGATGACCGTTACAAGAAAAATATACAGGGATTGCAGGCAGTTATTGTGGTAATGAGCAAGTGTTACGATTTTTTGCAAACCATGCCGCCTGCGCCGGCAGCATATGCCGAAAGGGTAAATGCAATTAAAGTCTTATTAGCCGACGAACGTATAAAGAAGCTAAAAAATATAGATATATATAAATCGCTTTCGGTAAATACGCTTATTTATTACAATCATTTGCTGAAAAGTAAGTTAGCTGCCGAAGTGGAGGACATCCTGTCGTTCATTTACGAGCTTGACGTGAACATTAACGTAGGCATAGTAGCCAATAGCAAAGGTTTTGTATTCGCGAAAGCGTTCCCTGCCGAAAACAATTCGCTCTCGGTAACAGATCTCCGGCACCCTTGTGTTGATAAAGCTATCGGTAATCCTTTAATGCTGAACGCCAGAAACAACGTGCTTTTTTTAACCGGGGCCAATATGGCAGGAAAATCTACCCTTATGAAATCCGTAGGCATAAGCATTTACCTGGCGCATATTGGTTTTCCTGTAGCCGCAAATAGCATGGAATTTTCGGTTAGGGAGGGGCTTTATTCGTCAATAAACGTAGCCGATAATATCAGCCTTGGTTATAGCCACTTTTATGCCGAGGTAGTAAGGGTAAAACAAGCGGCCGAGGCAGCAGCCAGTGGCAAACGGCTCCTGCTTATGTTTGATGAATTGTTTAAAGGCACCAACGTAAAAGATGCTTACGACGGTACGCTTGCCGTAACCGAAGGTTTTGCCGAATATACGGACTGCCTGTTCATCGTTTCAACCCATATTATTGAAGTTGGAGAAGCTTTAAAAGGGCGAAGCAATATTAAGTTCGCATATATGCCTACTGTAATGGAAGGTTCGCGGCCGCGTTACACCTACAAAATGCAGGAGGGCATAACTGAGGACCGGCAGGGTATGATGATCATACGCAATGAAGGCATTTTAGAACTTATTGGAAAATAAGGCCCTGTTGCGATATCATCAGGTAATCATCTGATCAAATTTTTAAACCGGGTAGATGTGTAAATAAGCAAAAAACTTATTTATAGCCCGTGGTGTGCCTGGTTGTTACCTCAAAGGTTGAACAGGCATACCAACAGGATTCAAAAAAAGCGCGGGAGCGTAATAGTTGAACCGGCAATGTTCTTTGAAAAAACTCTTTTAGTTCTTTATTCAGATCAGTTAGTTAATAGTAAGTGTTAAGTGCGGCCCGGAGAAAAGGGCGGGCGCACTTTAATTATGTTAATTTGTCTTTATCCTATTTTGCTGAATACGGTCATATTCTTTTACATAGTCAGGATGTTCCGTGCCCATTAGCCGGTCCCATATCCTGAAATATAAGCCATAGTTGCCTTTAAATTTACTATGGTGCAGGTTATGATGTACCGATGTGTTCACAAGTTCAAAAAGCAAAGTATTTCTGAGCCATATCGGCGCTATTTCATAACCTAAATGACCGTAAACATTTATCATGAATGCTACTAACACGAACAATGATATGCCAATTAGGTGCATAGGCATAATGGTTACAATAACAAGCAATACGGCACCCTCGGCACAAGCCTCTGCCAGGTTAAATGAGTAGGAGGTCCAGGGTGAGGGATTGGTAGATTGATGATGTACCAAATGTACGTGGCGGAATAGAAATGAATGATGTAAAAGGCGATGCATCCAGTAAAAATAGGTATCATGTATAATAAGGCTCAGCACAACGCTCACGAATAGCCACCATAGCGGGTAGTCCGCTAAATTATCGTATATCATGGTCATATTATGAAAGGGCGTATATAAAGCCACATATAAAATAACCGTAAAGATCACGGTTGTTTTTAATGAATGCATGATCTCTCTTATAAAATCTTTACGTGCGGCTTGCCTTTTCTGTATCTTGGACGCGGCCAATCGTTTGCCAAATAATCCGTAGCATATTAAGAATGGGATACCGGCGATAAAGAAATACCTGAAGGTGGAAATGCTGAATATTTTTAAAACAGCTTCGAATGATGGTTGCATATAGGTTTAATTTTGTTTTACCAGACAAAATTAAACAGGCCGAATTCGCCAAAAATTAACAATAGTTAATTAATGCTTCTGCTGCAATGCTATTCTTCTTCGTATGCGGCTCAATGATACCGGTGTTATCCCCAGCATGGTCGCCAGGTATTTATCAGGGACACGGTTATTAATGTCGCGCTTTTCATGGATGAGCTTTAAATATCTTTCTTCCGGCGATAATAAAACGAAACCCTCCATTCTTTCCAACGCCTGCCCCAGCATGTGAACTATGAAGGCATTGCCTGATGCCGAAAGCCCGGGGCTTTTATCAATTACAGGTTTTGCTTTCAAATAGTCCACTTCCATTAAAACGGTATCTTCCAGCGCCTGGTAAATAAATCGCGATGGTTTTCCGAATATCACACTATCAACCGAAGCAACGAACTGATTTTCCCATCGTAGCATAAGCGTTGCATCATCGCCATTCTTTTTGAGATAATACGCCCGGATAAGCCCCCTTTTAATATAGGCAAGCCTTTGTGAAACTGAGCCTTCCTGAATATAGATTTCACCCGCCTTAAGTTTTTTAGTATGCGCCAACCGGGCAAGCTCCACAACATCCAGGGGGTTTAAACCCTCGAATACGGATCGGTATAAAATAATGTCTTCGGCATTAAGCATAATAAGCAACGGTTAATTTTCGAGCATCCTGTAACAGCGTTTACTAGTGCTGCCGTGTGAAATTAGCAAATAAAAAATAGTCTGCCATTTATATAATTCATAAAAATGTATCCATTCAAAATTTTAAAAAATAACCCTATGAAAAAAATCTGCTCCATACTTTTTACGCTGGCATTACCTGCGGCGTTGCTGGCCCAGGATAAGCCCCTGTCCTTGGATCCCGCCGTTCGTACCGGAAAATTACCTAACGGCTTTACTTACTATATACGCCATAACGAAGAACCAAAGAACCGGGTAATCATGTACCTGGTAAATAAAGCCGGCTCGATACTGGAAGATGACGATCAGCGCGGCCTGGCACACTTTATGGAACATATGAGCTTTAACGGAACCACTCATTTTCCGCATAATCAACTGGTAAGCTACCTGCAAAAAGCAGGCGTGAGTTTTGGCGCCGATATAAACGCGTATACCAGTTTTGATGAAACCGTTTACCAGTTACCCCTGCCCGCCGATAAACCCGGACTGCTGGATACCGGTGTACAGATCATGCGCGATTGGGCGCACAATGCCACGCTCGACCCTATTGAGATCGACAAAGAACGCGGAGTAGTGCTGGAAGAAAAACGGCTTGGCAAAGGAGCTAATGAAAGAATGCAGCGGCAATACTGGCCGGTGTTATTTCATAACTCGAGGTATGCCGTGCGTGTGCCGATTGGACTTGATACCGTTTTAAATAATTTTAAAAGGCCTGCTATAGCGCGTTTTTACAATGACTGGTACCGGCCCGATCTGCAGGCATTGGTCGTAGTAGGTGATGTTGACGTTAATGCCATGGAGCAAAAAATCAAGAAAGAATTCAGTGACCTGAAGAACCCGGTGCATGAAAGGCCAAGAATAAAATATACCGTGCCGCTGGATGGTAAAAATCATTTCATAGCAGTCACGGACAAGGAAATGACCAACACGATGGCCGAAATCCTTGTTAAAATGTATGATCATCCTTTAAAAACCGCCAAAGATTACCGTGATGGTATTATCACTAATCTTTACAACCAACTATTGGGCGAACGCTACGCTGAACTTTCGCGTTTACCCGAACCGCCATATATACAAGGGGGGGCTAGCTTATCGGAGTTCATGGGCGGCTTAAGCTCCTTCGGCGCGTCGGTAGCGGCCAAACCGGGCGAATTAGAAAAAGGTGTTAAAGCGCTTTGGCGCGAAGTTGAGCGGGTGAAACGCTATGGTTTTAGTCAAAGCGAGCTCGACCGTGCTAAGGCTTCCTACCTCAGCAATGTTGAAACGCTATGGAAAGAGAAAAACAAAACCACCTCTGAAAGCTATGTACAGCAATATCAGCAATATTTTCTGAAGGGAACACCCTCACCTGGCATTGATCTGGAATATAAAATGGTGAAAGCGGATATCCCCACTATTACCGTAGCCGAAGTTAATACCGTATCAAAAAACATAGTTAATGTTAACCGCGACATCATCATCCTGGCGCCCGATAAAGATAAAAACTCACTCCCCAACGAAGCTGCCTTTATAGATTGGATGAGATCAGTTGAAACGGAAAAACTGGATCGTCACAAAGACGACGTAAGCACCAAACCCCTATTAAGTTCAGACCCTGTTCCGGGCAGGATCATCAGCGAACAGAAGGACACTGCGGCAGGTACTACAATGCTAATTTTAAGCAATGGCATAAAAGTGATACTTAAACCTACCGATTTTAAAAACGACCAGATTCTTTTCAGCGCCACTTCCGCCGGTGGTACATCCCTGGCATCAGACACCGAATATCAATCCGCAGTAAGCGCCGCGGATATTATCTCGGCTTGTGGTGTGGGGAATTATAATATTACCCAGCTGACTAATTACTTATCGGGTAAACAAGTAGCGGTTGGCCCGTTCATCAGTGTGCGTGGACAGGGCTTGCAGGGCAGTTGTACACCACAGGACCTCAAAACGGCGCTGGAATTAGCCAACGCCTACATCACCGAGCCGAGAAAAGATAAGGAAATATTCGATGGTATTATCAGCCGCAGCAAGGCCACTTTGGCAAACCGGTCGAGCGACCCCAAAAGCGTGTTTAATGATACGGTAACTGCAGTAGTGTACAGCAATAATATCAGGATGACCGGGCCGAGCCTCGAAAAACTTAGCCAGGTAAATTTAGATACAGCCTTTAACTTTTATAAAAAGCGGTTTGCCGATGCCTCGGGCATGACCTTTACATTTATTGGCAGTATTGATACCAACATCCTGAAACCCTTACTGGAAAAATATATTGGCAGCCTGCCATCTTCAAACCATGCTGAAGAAGCCCGCGACCTGGGCATACACATCCGTAAAGGCAATGTGGCTAAAAATGTTTATAAAGGCAGCGAACCCCAGGCAAGCGTAATATTGATATTTTCAGGCGGTATGGATTTTACCAAAGAAAACGTTGTAAGGCTATCTGCACTTAAAGAGACGCTGGAAATACGTTTGCTGGAAAGATTGAGGGAGGATGAAAGCGGTGTTTACACGCCCAGCGTGTCCCAAAGCGTTACCAAATACCCTAATTCACGTTATAGCTTCATCGTTCAATTTGGATGTGCGCCGCAAAACGTAGATAAGCTCATCGCTTCAACATTAGAGGAGATCAATAAACTGAAAACATCTGGCCCGCCTGAACAGAACCTGGAGAAATGGCGGGCTGAAGATAAAAGTAACCGGGAAACCATACTTAAAACAAATAACTTCTGGCTGTCGTATATCAACGGGCAAATTGAAAACAAAGAGGCCATTGACGAAGTATTTGCTTACCCGGCATTAATAGATAAACTAACCGTTCAGGACGTTAAGGCCGCTGCTAACGAATATTTAAGCGGAGATAACTACATTCGCCTGGTGTTACTACCTGAACAAAAAACCAAATAATTCTTTTTTTGATATTAGATAAAAAGCCTGCCTGTACGGGAGACTTTTTATCTAATTGATTCCACATAGTGGATATTCCGGAAGACTTGATCACGCGATTTCGTAGGATTTAAAGCATCAATTTGTGTGATCTCTTTATTCAATACCGGATTTAAAAATCAATTAGTTGGCATGGTCAAAGTGTCGCGGAATCAACTTTTTGCTATTCCGGAATTAGATGGTCAAACCTTCCAGAGAACCCATTTAATCAGCCTGGGAAATCGATTCGCATGGCTAATTGGCTTTCAGAACTTTGACAGCGGTTGGTCCTTTTTGTCCTGGCTCTACTTCAAAGGTAACTTTATCGTTCTCTTTGACTGCGAAGGCAACTGAATTGATATGAACAAAGACGCTTTCCTGGGTTTGCAGATCTTTAATAAAGCCAAATCCTTTGGATTCATTAAAGAAAGTGACAGTACCCTTTCTGACGGTCTCAACTTCGACTTCTGCTTGTTTAGGCGTGCCAATTTGGATATCCTGTACCGCTACCTTTTTACGATTACCGGGCTCCTGAGGCACGGAGGTAATATTGCCGTTTCCGTCAACATAGGCCATCATATCTGCCAAACCTTGTCCTTTAACAGCATTAATTTTGCGGTCGTCAGACTTCTCTTTTTTGTCCTGTTGTTTTTTGAGCTTTTTCTTTTCACGCTCTTTTTTACTAAATGTTTCGGTAGATTTACCCATGCTTTGATTAAGTGTAATAAAAAAAACATCCCCCAGATGGAAGGATGCTTTTACAATGATGATATAGTCTATTAAGCTATTTTTACATTTACTGCGTTTGGTCCTTTACGACCTTCTTCAACGCCATAGCTAACAGCGCTGTTCTCGCGAATATTGTCGATTAAATTTGTTGAATGAACGAAGATTTCCCTGCCGCCATTACTTGGTGTGATAAAACCGAAACCTTTCGTTTCATTGAAAAATTTTACTATTCCTTGTTGCATTATCTCACTATTGGTGCAATATACGATATATATTGACATGTTTTTGTATTATTATCCGAAATCGACTATCAATGTTTACAACCGCTTGGAACATTGGTCCTCCATTCGGTGGGTCACATTAAGCCATGGGACGGCGCATTAAATGGCAATTGCGCCATCAACGGAAACTTATTATTAATCTAAGTAATAGCTCGCCAGTACTTAGCGGTCCTGTAACCATCATAAAGTAACAGTTAGCCCGGTTACAAAAATGATATGCGCTAACAGTAGATTGTCTAGGGATCACTCCAAGCGGTTGCCAAAGCAGCACAAAGATAACGGTCACTGTCCCTGGAGCCGATCGTGATCCCAAACACATTTACACCCAACGCCGATGGCATCAATGACACCTGGAATATCACCTATCTGAGCAACTATAATCATTGCACCGTCGATTGTTTTTACGCGCTACGGCTAGCAAATATTCCACTCGAATGGCTACCTAATCGTCTGGAACGGTACCTATAAGGTCAAGAATTTGCTAACGGAAACTTATTACTATGTGATCGATCTTAAAAACAATATCGCAAAATTAAGCGGTTTATCGCAATTATTCATTAATGCGTGGCTCGATTAATCCTAGACCTATTTTGAATGTGTTACAATTCTGCTTATTGATTACTTAAATTTTTAAGCGTCTCTTCTAAATTCTGAACCTTAGTTTTCAATTGGTCATTCTCCTTTTTTACTTTCTCCAGTTCATCGACATTGTAACCTCTCGAACTGTTAATGTTTAATGAACCGTCGTACGCCCAACGGCACGTATGTTGGTGTGAGAGGACAGGTAGGGAAATAATCCTTACCTTCCTACTCGATTTCCTGTAATTGCTTTTCCAGTTCTTCATCACTTATTCTTCTTCGCCGTTGCCCGCCACTTTTGATTGTAAATAAAATGCCCCTTTCGTGGCAATCAGCACACCGGCAGGTAAGGCAGTTAAAGGTGTGATCTGAATATAACCGAGTTCTGTTACGCCTGTGGTTACCTCTATTTTATTAAAAATAGTTTTTCCAGCTTTCGCACATGTTGTGGTAATAAAAATGTACTGCTTACCTTCTGAACGGATTATCGCGTCAACAGGCACGGCATCAGTTAGCTTAGTGCCAGTACTGATAAGCACGGTAACATACATGCCGGGGATCAGGTTCTTTTTCTCCTTATTGTTGATGACCGCATGGACGATCACGCCCTTGCTTTCATTTTCAAAAGATTTATTGATGCCGTTAATGGTTCCATTGATGATTTGATTATCTTGGTTTGTTAATTGAAAGCTCGAACCAGCGCCCCTCTGATTACAGTCAGAGGAGCTTAGGTTTGCCCGATTAAATTTGGTGCTTTGCTAAATATTTCCCTAACTTTAATGTTTATGAGCAAGATAGTTCATTTCCACAACGACCATCAGCAGACCGCTGCTCCCGAGCTGAAGACGCTGTTCGGCCGTTATTATGACCGCCTTGTTTTCTTCGCCTGGCAAATTATCAAAGATAAGCAGCAAGCGGAAGATATTGCTCAAGATGCTTTCATCGCTTATTGGCGGCAACGCGATAAAATAGCCGATCACCCAACCGCTATAAAGAACTTTCTATACAGTTGTGTTAAAAATGCAAGTTTAGACCTAATTCGCCATTTGCAAGTTGTCGACCAGTTTCAGGCTACCCTTCCTTGTATTGAACAAGGTGAATCTTATATTATTGAAGCAATAATTTCTTCCGAAATTATTGCCGACGTACATGCCGCACTTGAAGCACTTCCGCCGCATTTGCGCCAATTGTCTAAGTTAAGCTTTCTTGAAGGCAAAAAAAACCATGAAGTCGCCGAAGAATTAGGAATGTCTATAAACACAGTAAAGAAGCAAAAGCAGCGAGCCCTTGAGATTCTAAAACTCAATCTTAACCCGGAAACGCTAACGCTACTGTTAGCATTCGGGGCTTATTTTTTGCGCAAATAGCTTCGCCATAAAAAAAATTACAATTTTTTAACGCTGGCTTTATCCACTTTTGATTTTCGCTCGTCCTTATTGTAATTGAGCAATATGGAACAGTTCGACGATCTCTATAACCTAAGCAGACTGATCACTGGTTATCTAAAAGATGATCTGAATGATCAAGAACAACAGCAACTGCAAAATTGGCTGGAAGAAAAGCCGGAAAACCGCGCGCAATTCGACCATCTAATCGCTGAGAGTAAATTAAAAAGCGATTTTTCAGGATACGGACAAACCCATAAAACTGCCGCCTGGAAAAGAATCGTTAGAGAAACTGGTTACCGTACCTCCAAAAAAGTATTTTCAATGCCCCGCATTGCAGCGGCAGCATCAATTTTAATTGGCCTTTCCCTCAGCGGTTATTTCTTTTTACACAAACAACCAGCTCAGCAAATTTCACAGAACAAGGTACAAGACATTGCACCTGGCGGCAATAAAGCTATTTTAACTTTATCAAACGGACAAAAGGTTTCTCTTACCGATGCAGAAAATGGAAATATTGCTCAACAATCAGGTACACAGATAAAGAAAGCTCAAAATGGGCAAGTAGTTTATTTGGCTAACAGTCTTTCTACAAAAGGCGCCAACGCCAAAGAAGTGGTTTATAATACCATTTCTACTCCACGAGGTGGCCAATGGCAATTAATTTTGCCCGATGGCTCGCGAGTTTGGTTAAACGCGGCTTCATCTATTACATTCCCTACAGCGTTTACAAGTAATAATCGCATTGTTAAAATTACAGGTGAAGCTTATTTCGAAGTGGTACATAACGCTGCTAAACCATTTAGGGTAACTACAAAAGATCAAACCATAGAAGACATTGGCACCCATTTTAATATCAATGCCTATGACGACGAAGGCAGTATAAGAACTACACTGGTTGAAGGAAGTGTGAAAGTTTCTAATGCTACAGGTTCTGCAACTCTAACGCCGGGCCAGCAATCTATAGTTCAAAATGACAACAAGATAGTTGTAACCCAGGCCGACTTAGACGAAGCTATAGCATGGAAAAATGGTCTTTTTCATTTCGACAGAGCAGATATTCAAACGATCATGCGCGAATTTGCCCGTTGGTATGATGTTGATGTACAATATAATGGAAATATCCCCCGCATGGCTTTCAATGGCAATATCGACCGTAATTCAAATGCGTCTGTCGCCTTACAAGTACTTAGTGTAGCAGGAGTAAATTTCAAGATAGAAGGTAAAAAAATTATTGTACAACCTTAATTAAATAATTAACCACTAAAACAATAAACAATGCGAAAAACCTTACAAAAGAAAAGTTAACTACGCCTGGTTAATAACGAAAAAAACCGCGGAAGTGCTTCAACACTGCCACGGTAAGTATTCGGATTAACCCTTCCCGACAGAATCGGGATAAACAAATTGAACAGCGTTTAAAGTATTAACCCAAACATTACAAATATAATGAAATTTAGTGCTATTAGTATAGCTGCCGGGCGACCTGTGCGGCCAAACCTCTCAAAAATACTATTGATTATGAAGCTTACTACGCTCATACTAATCATAGGGCTTCTCCAGGTAAGTGCAAAGGGATTTAGCCAGATTACACTTAATGAGAATAATGTATCTATTAAAAAAGTGTTGGCCTCGATTGAAAAACAAAGCGGTTTTCATTTTTTTTATAACGCAGATCAATTAAAAGATGAAAAAATAGATATCAGAGTTTCAAATGCCACGCTTGACGAAGCTTTAGCCCAATGCTTTAAAAACACTCCTTTCGCCTATAAGGTGCTCGAAAAAAATGTGGTCATCCAGCAAAAGTTGCCCGCCATTTCTGAATCTAATACGGTATCCGCAGCAACAACTGAAATACATGGCGTAGTAAGAGATGATGACGGAAAACCATTGGCAGGTGTAACCGTATTGAACAAAATATCCAAAAAAGGTGCAGTTACCGATGCTGCCGGTAATTATGTTATAGCTGCACAAAAAGGCGATGTACTTGTATTTAGCTTTGTTGGCTATTCAGCTAAAGAAATTAAGGTTGGCGACTATCCGCTTATCAATGTTTCGATGGTAATGAGCACCTCCAACCTAAATGATGTAGTTGTAATTGGTTATGGTACAACAGAGCGAAAAGATTTGACCGGTGCAGTATCAACCATTGCGGCAGCAGATGTTAAAGATGTGCCATTTAATACCATAGATAATGCACTGGCGGGTAAAGCCGCCGGCGTACAGGTAACCAAAAGTGATGGTACCCCCGGTGGGGCAGTAAGGATACGTATACGCGGCACCAGTTCATTATTAGGCGGCAATGACCCATTATACATAATTGATGGTGTACCGTTACAGATTAAAAGTGATTTCGTGAATCCGGGTTTTGCTTTGAGCAGCCCGCTAGGTAATGCTGCCGCCGGGGGTAACCCTGCTGTATCAGATGTAGGTTCTTCGGGCTTGTCATCTTCATTTATAAATGGCCTTAACAGCCTTGGGGGGTTAAATCCAGATGATATTGAATCTATCACCATTCTAAAAGACGCTTCATCTACCGCAATTTATGGTTCAAAAGCAGCAAATGGCGTAGTAATTATAACAACAAAACGCGGTAAAGCCAATACTAAACCTCAAATACTGGCCAGCTATTACTCTACTGTTTCTGCCCCTTATAATGCTCCTAAACTGTTGGATGCTACACAATTTAAGGAACTCTTTACTGAAGCTGCACAGAACCAGCAAAGCTGGGATATAATTTCTCAAAGTCCGCTCTCGACTAACGCCGACCTGATCTTAAATCATGCATCGAATCTTTTTGGAACAGCTAATACCAACTGGATAAAAGAAGTAACAAGGAATACCGTTTCGCATAATGCTGAACTTTCGGTTGAAGGCGGCGGCAATTCATCAAAATATTTTAATTCTATTTCATATACCAGTAACCCGGGTATAGTTAAAGGAACTGATTTCCAAAGGATAAGCGGTAAAATAAATCTTGAAAATAATATCACCGACAAATTCAGGATTATTACAAACATTATTTTAGGTTATACTAACCAAAATCTCGGCGATAACGCCTATGCACAAGCATTATTTGCCCGCCCTGATCTATCACCTTACAACGCCAACGGCAGTTATTTGAACTTTGATGAGCAGGGTGAAGCGCAGACGGCATTTACTAACCCTGTTGCATTATTAACAGCAACCAATAATGCCAAAACCTTCTCATTACTTGGCAGCTTATCGGGTGTGTATGATATTACCAAAAATTTACAATTCAAAACTTCCGGGTCATTAAATTACAACGCTTATAATCAAAGAAACTATACACCAAGTTACCTTGACCTGGCAAGCACTTACGGAAATGTTGCAAACACGGGTGGTATAGGTTCGAACTCCAATCGTCGGTCGACCGATTGGTTTTGGGAAAACACATTAACTTATAATAAACAATTCAATAAAAATAATAGCCTGAATGTATTGGTCGGGCAATCATTCGAAACAACAAAGGCAAGCTTTTTTAACGCTACTGCCACCGGTTATCCCAATGATAACGTGTTAACAGGGCTTTCTTCGGCTGTTTTACCGCTGGTTGTTTCAGGCGATGATCCAACTTCGCCTCAAAGTTATTTGCTGTCGTTCTACACGCGTGCTAATTACTCGCTGATGGATAAATACCTGTTCACATTTACAGGCCGTACAGATGGTTCTTCAAAATTTGGTATCAATGATAAATTTGGCTGGTTCCCATCGGGTGCGGTAGCCTGGAGGATTTCGCAGGAAAATTTCCTGAAAAATGTATCATGGATAGATGATATTAAATTGCGCGGAAGCTATGGTTTAACAGGTAACCAGAATATAGGCGACCAAATGTACCGTACGTTGTATAGTCCAAAATCATACAATGGTGTAAGCGCATTAATACCTACGCAGTTAGGCAACAGCGGCATAAAATGGGAAACTACCAAAGAAGCCGATGGAGGTATTGATATATCGTTATTTAAAGAACGTTTAACAGCAACAGTAGATTATTTTAATAAACAAACAAGTGGCGACTTGTTATCATTGCCTATTGCGCCAAGCAGCTCTTATACTTCGCTTTTAACTAATGCGGTAGGCATACGCAACAATGGATGGGAAGTAACCGTGGGCGGTGACGTGATACGTAATAGTAATTTCAGATGGTCAGCTTCGGTTAATGCAACCTTCACGCAATCAATTGTTACCCATTTGAGTTCGGCTGCTGATCTTTCGCAAATCGCCAGCCAATCGGGTTTAGAAACGATACAGAGCCATTATGGAGGTAATACTACACTTATACAGGGTAAACCAATCGGTTTAATTACAGGTCGTTACGTTGACGGTATTATTAAAACCCAGGCACAGGCAGATGCTTATCAAAAAGCACTTGGCTTCCTTGCACCATACTTCCCGGCAGAGATCGGCGACCCGATGATGCGATTGGACCCGAGCACTGCAGCGAAAGGATATGAGGCACCCGAGGTAAACATTATCATAGCGAATGGCGCACCTAAATATTATGGTGGCATTACACAGAATTTTGCCTATAAAAACTTTAGCCTAAACCTTTATTTCACTTATTCGGTTGGCGGGCATTTATTATGGGCTGAACATGCCGCGAGTACCGAACCTGGAGCTTTAACAAATGCAGACGTGAGTATGCTGGACAGGTACACCCCGCAAAATACCAATACCAATGAACCGAGACTGATGCTTGACTATTCAACTTATGGCAATTCCAATCTTGATGTATTCAGCTCAAGCTATTTAAAGCTCAGGACCTTAACGCTTAATTATAATCTTTCAAAACTGAACTGGATAAAGAACGCCGGGCTAAAGAATACAACAATTTTTGCTTCGGCCACCAATCTTTTTACCATTACCAAATATCCCGGGTCCGATCCTGAAGTGTCAGACGACCCGTACAGTGTAGCGAGCGGTTATATTGATGTAAACAATTACCCTCAGTTAAGGACATTTTCAATCGGTATAAAAACAGGGTTTTAACTATCAAATCATTATTCGACATGAAAAAATTAAAATATTTAATCATTATATTGATGGCCCCGGTTCTTTTTTCCGGGTGTAAAAAAGACCTGAACGTTTTACCTACAACCTCGGCGGTTGATGGCAACGTTATTGTTGATCAGCAAAGCGCTATGACAGTTTTAAGCGGCATTTATTATCAGTTTGCCAGTGCCGGTGTTGATAGAAATAATGTTCCATGCTTATTGTGGAGCGATTATAATGAGGCTATACCTTCAAGCCTTTCTGGGATGCTCACCAATAGCTCCTGGGGATGGAGCCCTGATACCTTTACACCCACTTATTTCGGTGTAGATTATCAATGGAACAATGGTTATGCTATTATTAATGCTGCAAACGGATTTATAAAAAACGTTACGCCTGTAAGTTCATTTTCAGCATCGATTAAAATGGAAATGATTGCCGAAGCTAAATTTCTAAGAGCTTATGGTAATGCAAAATTATTATTATACTACGGGCAGTATTATGATGTAAACAGCAAATATGGCATTATCATAAGAAACGAATTTGTTTCCCCACGTAGCGTAAACTTGCCCCGCGCGAACGTAGGCGCTTGTTACGATGCGATTATTGCCGACCTGGATAGCGCTATACAATTTTTACCTGCGAAAAATACCCAGATTTGCTATGCCAATGTTTCTGCAGCAAAATTGCTGAAAGCCAGGGTGCTGATAAACCGTGGGACTTCTGGCGATTATGCATCTGTAATTAGCTTAACCAATGATATTATTCAAAATGGCCCCTTTGCTTTGGAAGATAGCACTAAAGACATATTTCTTACCAAAGGGCCTGCCAGCAATGAGGTTATACTCACCGCTCAGCCTTTTCCGCTTGAAAGTTACAAATACAAAAACTACCAATATAACCTGCAATACCAGGTTACTCCCGGTTTGGTAACCTTGCTAAAAGGTGATCCGAGAAGTAATTGGGTATATAAAGAGGGTAGTTATTATGGTACGCCTGCACTTGAATTTACCAAATATTACAGTGGCGACCCAATTAATGTAGCACAAACATCATTAAGCGAAAATTGCTACGTATTCAGGTTAAGCGAGGCTTATTTGCTTGAGGCAGAGGCAATAGCCTTAAGTAATGGTAACCTTGCCACAGGCAAAAGCTTGTTAGAAACGGTTCTGAAGCATGCCGGGGTGAAAGATTTTTCGGATGTTGAGACAGCCAATGCCGATCAGCTTCATACACTGGTTATTAAAGAAGAGATCAAAAACTTTGTAGGTGAAAATGGCGTTGATTGGTTTGCCCTTCGCCGCCTTTACCGGAATAACAATATGGCGCCCGTTACGGCTATCGATTCAACTTTAAAATCATTGGACCGTTTTATTTTACCTATCCCCATTGCCGAAATAAACGCTAACCCTTTCGTAGTTCAAAACCCCAATTATTAACAAACGGTATTGCTGATTGATAAACTTCCGCCCGCGCTTCTTTAATGAAGCAGGGGCGGAATATCATAACATATCGTTGTTATTGAATCAGGAACGTTAACAGAAAACAAAAAAATGAAAAAGCTAAACATCGTACTGCTGCTTGCTTTCTTTAGCATGCCTTTTATGGCAAATGCGCAGGCGCAGGAATTTATCCTAAAAGGTAAAGTAGGTAATTACAACCCGCCGGCCAAAGCTTACCTTTTATCCCAGACAGTTTCTGGCGATACCACAATACAGGATTCTGTAGAAATACATAACGGAACTTTTACTTTTAAGAGTACCATACCCTATCCTGTAGAAACTTACCTGATAATAAGCCCCGGCGGACAAGAATTCGATAATACCAGCAGAAATATAAAAATTTATCTTGAACCGGGCGTAATAAGTGTTACCAGTCCTGATATTATTGCTAATGCCAAAATAACCGGGGGGCAGGTAAATACCGATAACGAAAAAATAAAAATATTGCTTAAGCCTATTCAGAATAAGCTTAGGGAGCTTTCTCAAAAGTATTCAGCGGCCCCGGCTGACGAAAAAAAGCTTATAGAAAAGCAAAAGGATTCGCTAGATATTCCGACAAGGGAAATTTACCTGAACTTCATCAAAGCGCATCCCGATCATATCATGAGCATTATGGTGGTTAAACTTTACGGGGGGCGCATGCCAAAATATAATGAAGTGAAGCCTTTGTTCGATGGGTTAAATAAAAACATTAGGGAAAGCGCATTAGGTGTGGCTTATACAGCAGGGTTGCAAAAACTTAATAACCTGTCAGTTGGTGAAATGGCTCCTGATTTTACCGAAGCTGATACAGCAAACCAGCCGGTTTCATTACATGATTTTAAGGGTAAATATGTATTTATAGATTTTTGGGCCAGCTGGTGCCATTACTGCCGCCAGGAAAATCCTGATATAGTGGCTGCTTACGCTAAATTTAAAGACAAAGGACTGAGTATACTAGGGGTATCGTTAGATGCTGCGCCAACGAAAGCCGCGTGGCTAAAAGCTATCCAAACCGACCATTTGACCTGGACACAAGTTTCCGACCTTAAATCGTATGACAACCAGGTTGCGCAACTGTATTTGGTTAAGGCAATTCCACAAAATTTTTTAATAGGCCCCGATGGAAAGATAATTGCCAAAGACCTGCATGGAAACGACCTTGATAAAACCTTATCAGAAATTTTCAAATAAACGCGTTATGAAAACGAACTTAAAATTAACAATCTGCGCACTGTTGCTTATGATTTGCGGTATCAGCCAGCCTGTTTTATCGCAAAGCGTTGCACCTTCCGCCGTGTTAAACCACAAAACAAATGCTACTTCGGAGGAAATACAAAAGTTAAAAGAAGCAGTCGAAACAAACCCCGATAGCCTTAGTGCGCACAGGGCTTACATAAAAGCCATGGGTACAGGGTTTGATACCTATAACCCCTCGCTCGTTGCGCAGTATAAAAAATGGATGGAGAAGTATCCGAAAAATATAAATTTTCCATTTGCCATAGGCGAAGCGTTATGGCACAGCGAATTGCCGCAAGCAAAAGAATACCTGTTGAAGGTTGTGCAAATGGATCCGAAGAACGCCACCGCCTGGTGCTACCTTTCACTTGATGCTGCCCGCTGGGGACAGCAGGATAAGTCGCAGGAGTATATGCATAAAGCGAGCCTTGCCGATCCTTCGGATGCCGGCTATGCGTTTTATGATTTGAACATAATGGAGGATGGGGCCACGGCGGTATCCAGCCAAAAGGTTTTTGATTTTACTAAACGCTTTCCTGATAATGAGCGTGGTGCAGAAGCTTTATACTGGCTTGCTGAGCGCTCGGCAAATAACAACGACAAGATAAAATATTTTGAAAAGTTGCGTGAATTATATCCACCTGCAAAATTCAATTGGTCATTGGGTGGTATGAGCGAACTATGGGCCGTTTATATCGAAACCGACCCCGAAAAAGCACAGACTTTAGTAACCGCTGTTGGCGATACCGATAAAGATTGGACACTGATGAAATCGTTCAATGAAAATATATTACAGGAACGCAAACTTGTTGCTGCCAATAAATATGCTGATGCCACGGCGCTGCTCGCCCAAACCCAAAAACCGGGTTACCCGAATGTAGACGGATTTTTTTATGCGGAAGAGGCGGCTGTATTAGATAAAGCGGGTAACACCAGGGCTGCATATGATACTGTAATAGCAAAATTTGCTAAAAAGCCGACAGACGAGTTATTGGCAGCAGCGGAAATGTATGGCAAAAAAATGGGCAAAAGCAAGGTGCAGGTACAGGAGGATGTAAAGGCATTGCGCTATAGCGCAGCTACAATGGCCCCGCTATTTAATTTGGGGCTTTATACCAGTAATGGCAAACTAAATCTTGCCGATTTAAAAGGTAAAGTGGTGTTATTAACCTTTTGGTTCCCGGGCTGCGGGCCATGCAGGGGCGAGTTTCCACATTTCCAGGCGGTTATGAATGGCTATAAAAACAACCCCAAGGTAGCGTTTGTAGGCATAAATGTAGCGCCCGGGCAAGACCCATATGTTATGCCTTTTTTGCGGAATACAAAATATACGTTCATCCCACTGCATGGTACTGAAGCCGAAGAAAAAGCCTATAAAGTACAGGGAGAACCTGAAAATTTCCTAATCGACCAAAATGGTAAAATTGTGTTTAACGATTTCATGATAGAAGGCAACAACCACCGCACGCTTGAGCTGATGATAAATTCGCTGCTTTAACACCGCGGTAACTAAAGGAAAGTCAATAATTGAGCGGCTAAAAAACATATGACTTGAAGAGTAAGGCGATCATCCTGGATTACTGGGCCACATGATGTGTTCTATGTATGTTCATTCATACCTGGGAACGTACGCCTGTGACAGTCACCGATGATAAGGCCTTTATTACCGGCAATGAAGTATGATTTTGAAGTGGTGATGGATACTAAGATCCGGAAACCAAGGTCAACAAGGTAGTAAATGACCATAATGTGTCTGGTATTCCGACAAAATTTGTAATTGACGAAAAAGGTAATATCCGCTTTAGACTGATCGGATTTGACGGCAGTAATTGAACGGCAGTTGAAGAAATATCTATGATGATAAATATGGTAAGGTGAAAAGCTAAACGCATCCAGTTAGCACTTTTTAAAGTTTTGATAATAACATTATCATTTAATAGAAATTCAAATGAAAGCTAATAATAGTTTTTTATTGGATAGTTTGTGATAAACCCTCTTTTTCTTATCCGGTCTTGTAGCCGTTTTCACCGCCCTCTGTCACTGGCGCGGCCTTTATTCATATGGTTTTAGTTCACTGCGTCCATAAAGGTCCCAGATATTAAATTATAAGGATGAGCGCTTTGTATAATAAAATGGGACCTCGACGTGCCGTCTTATGTTACTATGGATTATTTCAGCAGCGATTGCCCCCATAAATTTAAAATCAGTCGATATAGTTGTAATACCATTTAGCAGCACCGCTTTGATCGGCGTTTCATTGTAAGAAATCACGCCGACCTCTTTGCCAATCTTGAACTTTTTTTCTTTGATTCGCTGCAACAGGCTGATGAGATCATCCTCCATTAAATTTATGAAAGCTTCACCTTTATGAATCACCAAACCATCAACATTACATATCGTCTCCGAATTAAATGCATATTGTTCACAAAAGCGTTGAAAACCATTGACAATCTCGATCGGAAAATAGCTATGCTCAGGGAAAATCAATTTTAGAGTATCATATTTTTTTAATTGCGTTCGAGCCTGTGTAAGTGCGTTAAAGATGTCCTTTTCAAAGTTTTCATGGATCACGCTGTACTCACCATCCACCCCACGGATGTCTTTATCCAGCAATATGAGTTTATCCTTTGGTATTGAATTAATGATCTCAAAAGCGTTTTCACCGCCTTCTATAAAATGAGGAATAATAATATAATGTGAATAGCTGCCTTTACTGTTTTCCAACAGCTTGCGAAATAATTTAAAGTCGTTATTGTAAATATAGAAGTCGATCGCAACATCATCACCTAATCCCTCAACCAAGGAATCATAAATAATTTTTTTATGCGAACTTAATTTATTGAACAATAGGAAAATTTTCAGTTTTTGCCTAAAATCCATATTTGATATCAAATACCCTTTGCCAGGATAGGAGGTGATTACACCGATTTTCTTAAGGTGCTTGTAACTTTTTTGCGCTGTATCTCGGGAAATGTCAAGTTTGTAACTAAGCTCGTTAATTGACGGCAAAAGATAATCTTTGGGAACGACAGCTGATTCGATTGCATTAACGATCGAATTTGCCAACTGTAGATATTTCGGTGTAGCCGAATATTCATCTATTTTAATATACTCGTAGAATTTTGAAAGCTTCATTTATCCCAACTATTTATTTTCAGAGATACTCAAACTGCCATTGCTGTACCTGCAATTCATATTTATATAAATCATTACTGATTATTTCCTGAATAAATTGCAACAGGCCCTATTAATCCCGATTCAAGTAATGGCGTATTTACATTCAGCATGTCAAAACGAAAAGAATCATGAGTTTTCGTGATTCTTTTGTCTTTAGGCAAACTCAAATCATGAACGACCCGGTTAGCCCACAAGTTGACAACATTAACTTGTAAAATGTTTCCCGCAGGTTTTACGGCATCAGTAATCTCAACCCGCCATGGCTTACACCAAAGTATACCAAGTTTTTTTCCGTTTAAGCTGACTTCCGCTACGTTTTTAACGTCTCCAAGATCAAGGAACAACCGCGCGTGTTTATTCAGCCTACCCTTATTTTGTGGAGTAATCCCTGTCATGTCGAATATCTTGGTGTAACTGGCAGTTCCGGAATAATATTTTATCCCTTCCTCATCACGGTCTGTCCAACTTACAAGTTTGGAAAATTCTACATTTTTAGGGCCACCCCATTTCGGATCAAAAGAAACTGTCCAAGGGCCGGATAAACGCTTGATATCATCATATTTGGGGAAATTACTTTTTGCCGTCCCTTGTTTTTCGCTTCCGATGGATTGTTTAAAAACCACGAAATAAGAACTGAACGCATCTATAGTAAGAGATATTGTCGTATTTCCATGTACCTGACGATAAGATTGGGCCAACATGTGCTTCCCTGAAACTGCATCCCATATTTCGGGTTGTTTACCTGTTACACGAAATGTAAAATTACGGTTCTGAAGTTTATTGGTACGGTTTATCACAAAGTATATATCCGCCTTACCTGTACGGCGATGGATATAATCAAAGTCATCGGGTTTATCCGGTTGGCCCGTAAAAGAAAAATCCGGCGTTACGCCGTCAGTCATAAGAATTTCTTTGGGCGTCTTCCCCCATATGATTCTGCCTTTTCCGAAACGGCGTTCCGTACGGTTCTTCCCGTCGAGGTTGCCCCATATTTCCGCCGCGATCTTACGGACTTGATCGTCAGATTCCGGGTATCCCTTCAACTCAGCGGAAGCTATAGGAGGGGGACCGATCACGGTGGCACCTGCAAGTAGTAGGTCCCTTATCTTCCGGATCACAGGAAGTGACATCGTATTGGAGGGCACTGGTGAAACCGACAAGTTTTGGTACCCTGAAACTTCCTTCGCGATTTCGGGTGACGAAGAAACACAATTCTGTAAAACCAGGATTTTATAACTCATGCCATCAGGCAATACGATCCTGCCATTTTTAACGCTCATTCTGGTAAGTAATGCTTCAGGATTGCTGTAATCACAGTCATATCCCGGCCCAAGGGTTGGTATTAAGTATTTGGGCGGAGCGAGCAGAGGAGGCCTTTCACCGAGGTAAAAACATACGTCGGCTACAAATTTTCCCTGTTGTAAAAGATACTGACAGCGGGAAAGATAACTAAAAAATGCCTGTGACTGGCCCCACCATGTTATATTGGGTGTAAAGTGCTGCCCTGCGCAATATTCGTAACCCGGTTTTCCATCCTCCGGCGGCTGGCAGGTTGCTTCATGAAGCATAAAGCGGTTTATACCCTCGCAAAAAGCGTCGTTTGCATAGGGTTTCAGATCAAAGGGGCCAAGTGTCCAGTGTGTGCCATCTTTTTCCTGTTCCGTGAATGCCTCCGCTTCCGCCTGCACCTTTCCGTACACATGGGCCGCTGTAGCCGTTTGCTTCAGGTTAAGCCGTTCCCGCCGGTCTTTATTATATCCACCAGGTGCGTTGCGATTGCCATTAACCCAAAATTCCCCCGCGAGAATATCACAGGTACCGAAATTCTTCAAAACATCCTGTGGGGGAATATCATTAGGTCCACCGGCCTCATTACCCACGCTCATACCATTTTTGTGGCACAGTTGTGCAAAGTGGCCATAATAATTTTCGGCAATGCAATCCTGAATGGTGCGGTCAAAATCCTGCCGGAACCTTTCTGAAAAATCAGCATTGACAACATTATAACCGGCAAGGGCAGGCATATACGACTTTAAATCATATCCCCGAAAACGTATAAATTGGTTTTGAAAATCCTGGGTCCAGGTAAGTTTCCCGCATTCCCAGCTATCCGACCAAAGATAATCAATGTGTCCACCGGCAATTTTAGCCTGGTTTATCACAAATTTGCCCAGGTGATTAAAATAATCATCCAGCGCGGCTTTGCTTAAATAATCAATTTCATATCCCGCTCCACCTTCGAAAGTATCTCCTTCAGGATAAGCTTTCCATTTACTCCAGGGGCTTCCGGTTAAGGTATATCCGGTTCTTAGAATGATCCATTTACCCTTTGGAACCTGCCACTCAAAATGCCCTTTTGCGTTAAGTTTAGCGGTGAGGTCAATTATTTTAGCTGGATCCACCTGCTTCGAACTGTCAGGAGCCGGGAAAGCCTGCACCCAAATATCATGATAATAACCTTCAACTACGGAAGGGTGGGGAAGTGTATCGGAATATTTTGACGGCCCGGAAATCTCTACCTGGGAGGATACCAGCTTTTTCATTGCATGATCTTTTGTAACCGATGGCCCCATCATCGTCCATCCGCCTGCCATATTAAAGCCAAATTCAATATGTAACCTGTTGGCCTCCTGTATAGCATACCTGAAAAGTTCGCACCATTCTTTTCCCTCAAACTTTAGGCCCGGGATGGGCTCTTTACCGGCATACCCGCCATTACAAATCAAATTCACCCCACTAATACCCTTTTTTTTGAATTCCTGTAAATCTCTTGTAATGCCTGCCTTTGTCACCCTGTTATATATCCAAAACCAATAAACGCGCGGCTTGGCCGGATCGGGTGGTGCATAAAAATTCATGGCAAGCTTATCCTGGGCCACTTTAATTGGAGCACCCTGGTGTATTTGTTGTGCAAATGATCCGCCTTCTACAAAACAAAGGAGCAGAGCCAAAGCCAAGTAAGAAAAAAAAGAGCCGGGTGATGGTGTTTTATGCATGAGATGACTGTAATATTATTTTAAGTTATTCCTAAAAGTGTGTTTCAGGAGCTATTTTAATTAAAACAGATAAACAACCGCTTGCCGCAATTGCTTACCTGTTTGTTTTTTGCGTCTGGTATCAGCCGCTAATTAATACCCCGGGTTTTGCGTGAGCTTGCTATTTATTTGTATCTCACGTAAAGGAATCGGATAAATCAAACGATCCGGTGTAACGTTAAATGATTGTGGTAAAAGCCATCCGTTAAGGGCTTTCATGGCCGTTCCCTTTGCATTTAACACCTCGACTGCTGTCCCATACCGTATCAGGTCCGTCCACCTGTGATTTTCAAATGCAAGTTCGTGCCGCATTTCATTAGCTACATTGGCTGCTGTTGCCGTGCCAACCGCCGGCAGACCCGCACGGGCCCGCACCTGATTAAGATAGGGCAGGGCCTGGTCTGCTTTGTTTTCATCTACCAAACATTCCGCAAGGAGCAAAAGTGACCCTGAGTAACGGTAAACCGGCCAGTCATCATCAGTATTGAAAGGCACATTTACAGGATATGGCGGATGGTTATATTTCTTCACAAAATAATAATGATCTAAACCGGCAGTGGGTGTAAAACCCACCGGGCTTTTCACATCGGCTATCTGCATTATTCCGTTAGTAACAGTTCCCTCAGCTACTGCTATAGACGCGGGGAGCCTCAAATCCCCGGATTCGTAAGAATTCACCATTTCCTGGGTCGGTACGTTCCACCCGCCACTGCTCAAACCGCCGTTAGAATTAGAACCATGTAAACCAAGGATGATTTCAGAGTTGGATGTACGCGGGATAAATCTCCATGCAAAATCACTTTGCTGCCCATCATTACCTTCTTTATATTGGACCTCAAAAATCGATTCCTTACTGTTTTTATTAGCCGGATCAAATACATCTGCGTAGTTCGGCAACAGCGCATAATTCATTTTAGTAACATCAGTTAGTGCGGATTCTGCTTTGGCATAATCCTTAGTAGGCCCCTGCATACAAGCATAAGCAAGCAAAACTTTTGCTGCGCCTTGCGTCGCCCTTCCGCTTTGTGGAAAGGTAGTAGCTACCGGTAAGTGCTGAATTGCTGCCGTAACATCTGATATGATTTGAGTGTAAGTGTCGGCAAGGCTGGCACGGGGAAGAAAGGCTCCGCTTACATCGGTAACTTCAGTTAATTGAAGGGGTACCCCCCCGTAATGGGTAGCAAGGTCATAATAATAAAATGCCCTGAGGAACTGTGCCTCGCCCGAAATACTATCCCTGGCGCCCTGTGATAAGTTTGATTGAGGTAATCGTGTTAGGATCGTATTTACTTTTGAAATTCCGGAATAGTCGTTGCCCCACCTGTTGCCCGGAGAATTGACCTCCTGGCTGGATTCTGGATTATCGAGGAATTCGATCATTGCTTCAGTGTTTGTTCCCGTCCCACGATCTGGGGCATAATAGGTGAAAAACGTATTGTCAGAGCGCATTTCATCCATATAGGCACCCATAAAAGCTATTCCGCGCAAATTTGTATACGATGATACAAGTGCCTGTTGAAACTCCGCTTCGTTCTTGAAGAAAGAGGCGGAGCTCAAAGATGTTTCTGGGACAAGGTTTAGGGTGCTTTTTTTACACGACAGCATCAAACCAACCGCCGCTAATATTATATATGATAACTTTTTCATTTTAAATTCTTATTAAGTTAAACCGTAGTTAAAATTTTGCGTTAACCCCAATAGAATAAACCTGCGATATTGGATATGCGGTAAAGTCACGCCCCTGGTTCAGGCCGTTTAATCCTGCAATCCCAACTTCCGGGTTCATACCCTCATAATTGCTGAAAATGAAGGCATTTTGCAGGCTGGCGAAAATCCGGAGGCTTTTTAATGCTGTTGTCCCCCTAATTGGCAGCGTGTAACCAAAAGTGATGTTTTTAACCGCTAAATATGAACCATTGAATACCTGCCTGGTTGTGAAATTCCTGAAGTCAGCCGTAGTTCCGCTAAAAGTACGTGGATAAACGCCGTCACCAGGGTTATCCACCGATCTCCATCGATTTGCAACGCCCTTTCTAACGTTAAACACACCATCAAGATTTTCAGTTGACTGATACGCATCGTCAGCAATATCATTGCCTACTGTACCAGCCATCGTTATACTCAAATCGAAATCTTTATAGTTGAAAGTGTTCGTTAAACCATATATAAAATCGGGGTTTGGATTACCGATCCATGTTCTGTCATAACTGTCTATTTTACCATCGGGCACACCATTAGGACCGCTAACATCTTTGAAGCGTGCCGTTCCGACCATTGCTGTAGCATCATGTGGCTCGGTATCAAATTGTTGCTGGGTCATATAAACACCGGTATTGATGTATCCGTAAAACATACCGATAGGATGCCCCACTGCTGTACGATTGTCATCCCATGCCTCGTCATAACCACCAATAGGTGTGTTGTTGGTACCTAATTTTACAACCAGGTTGCGATCGAATGAAATATTAAAATTCGTATTCCATTTTAATGCACCGGTTAAATTCCGGCTGGTAATTGTAAACTCATGACCCCAGAAATTAAACTGGCCGATATTGGACGTTATGGACGAATAGCCGGACTGTACCGGGATATCAATACCATATAAAAGGCCATCTGTCTTTTTGTGATAATAGTCATAAGTGAAACTTATACGGCTATTTAAAAGTTCAAGGTCCAAGCCAATATCATAACCTTCCGTGGTTTCCCAGGTCAGATTGCTATTCCCTATACCGCTTAAGGTTTTACCCGCTGTTGTTGAGCCGTTGAAAACATAGTTGTCACTATTTACAGAAGCTAAATAGGTATAATCACCGATGTTATTATTTCCAACCTTACCATAACTACCCCTTATTTTAAGGAAGGATATCGGTGTGATATTTTTCATGAATTTCTCTTCAGAAATAACCCAGCCGGCTGACACTGAGGGAAAAGCGCCAAATTTGGTATTGTCGCCGAATTTGGAAGAGCCGTCCCTGCGGTAATTTAGAGATAGTAAGTACTTGCCTGCGTAATTATAATTCAAACGACCAAAGTAGGAGAGCATTCCCCATTGGCCTGCACCCACATTTCCAATCCTGGTATTAGCTGCACTTATCCATGAAATGTTATCATCAGGAAAATCTGAGCCCTGGATGTTACTGTTTTCATCAGAATATTTCTGAATAGATTGCCCCAGGAGTACATCAAAATTATGTTTTCCACCAATTGTCTTCTGATAATTTAATGTGTTTTCATTCAACCAGGTTGAATAACTGCTTGTATTATACGAGCCGCTCGGCGGTTGAGGCGGAGCAACAAACAAACTGCCATTCGCGGTAGATGGCGCAAAATACCGGTTAATCAGGTTATTGTTGGTAATTTCTATGCTTGATTTTACTTTTAGCCCATCAATTATTTTATACTCCCCAAAGGCCTGGCCGGTTAGGGTTGTTTGTTTGGTAATATTTGTAGTTTGCTGCAAAACAAGGTAATAGTTCGGGTTCCCGAACATACCGGGTTGATTGAACGCGATAGGATAGGAACCGTCGGCATTTTTATACTTCAATGTCGGGTCCAGTAAGTAGGCACCCTCAATTAAATTACGACCATTGTCCAAACCTGGCACAACCTGGTTTCTTTCTCCTACGGCGCTAAGATTTACCTGAAAAGTTAACCTGTCAGAAACGTGGTAAGTATTATTAGACCGGCCAGTGAACCGTTCATCCCATGAATTTAACATCACACCCTGCTGGTTCGCGTAACTTATAGAAGTCATGGATTGAACATCTTTGGTCCCGGATGTTAAGGTTAAATTGTATTTTTGTGTTAGTGCTTTACGCAATAGTATATCGAACCAGTTAGTACCCGGATCGTTAGCATATTGCGATGGATTCTTATAAATGTCCGGCACTCCACCGGTGTATCCTTCATATTTAGCGGCATCTTCGTAGTACTCTTTTTTGTATTCTGCAAATTCCTGGGCATTCATCAAGTCTGGCTTACCATGATCGGACACTCTTTCTAAACCTGTATATGAACTAAATTCCAAATTTTTCTGACCGATTTTGCCCTGTTTTGTTGTGACCAGGATTACACCATTTCCAGCGCGCGCACCATATAAAGATGAGGCTGATGCATCCTTTAAAACTGTTACTGTTTCTATGTCATCAGGATTGATAGCCTGTAGGCCGCTTTCAGACGGAAAACCATCAACCACGATCAGGGGGCTGTTACCAGCATTGATGGAAGCAGCGCCCCGAATGCGAAAACTCAATTCCGCTCCCGGGGTACCTGAATTTTGATTGATCTGGACACCCGCGAGTTTTCCTTGTAGCCGTTGTCCAACATTCGGAACCGGGTCGTCTTTCATCTCAGATTCATTAACCTGGGCAATGGAGCCGGTTACTTCATGCGTTTTTTGGGTGCCGTAACTTACCACAACAACTTCTTTTAAATTACCCGAAGATTGTTTTAATGATACGTTCACCACATCCCGACCACCTAATTTAACCTCTTGTGTTTCGTAACCTATAAATGAAAATACTAATGTCACACGGGCAGTATCTGCAAGATTAAGGGAATATCCTCCAGAACTACCGGTAACGGTACCAATACTGGTTCCTTTTACTATTATGCTAACGCCAGGCAAAGTTTCTCCTTTATCGTCGGTTACTTTTCCTTTTATGGTGAACGGGGCGGCTTCCTTTGAAAAGGTATCTGTCGCCTGTTTTTTGTCCGTTTCCTTTGGCGAAATTATTACTTTGTTGTTGGTTTCTATACATTCCAAATTAGTGCCCGCCAGCAGTGTTTTCAAAATAGCAGCCACAGACTTATCTCTTTCATCAATGTGTAAATGCCTGATTTTTCGAATCAAAGCGTCGTTATAGGTGAAACGTACACCACTTTGGCTCTCAATTATCTTCAACACGTCTTTCAAACTTTTGTCTTCCGTGTGTATGTTGATTTTCGTATTTTCTAATATTTGTCCGGTTGAAGTTTTTGCCCAGAGCAATTGAGTACCGAGCGCCACAACCAAAACCGTATAGAATGTTAATTTCATAATGCGTAACATTAATCGCATAAGGGAATAGGTATAATTTTCCATACCTTTGAAATGAATTAAGTGAATAATTTGGTTTACTGATTCGCATTGACATTCAGGAAGTGATTGGCGTTACTGAACTGAATTGTCAATTGTTCTAACCGATGCGAAACACTGTTTCTCATCGGTTTTTTTTCTGTGTAGACTTTATCTCATTATTGTTTGGTTTTAATGGGTTATATTATGGTTAATTTTTTTCACTGAAAAGTATTACCTGGCCGTTGATTGTGTAACTGATATTATTCGCTTTACAAATGGCGAATAATATGTCTTCTAACTTGTCTGTATTTTCAAATTCAGAGGTGAAGCGAATGTTTTTCAACTCTTCATTACTGAAAGTAACTTGTACTTTAAAATAAGACTCCAGCATTTTTCCAACATTTACCAACGTTTCATTGTCAAATAGATATCGACCCTGCACCCATCCAATGACGTCGCCAGAGCGAATATGCTTTTTTATAGGAGTTGTTCCCGTTGCTGTTGCAATTGTTACCTGTTCATCCGGCGTTAGTACAACCGGAACACCGTTATTGCTCCCGTAATTCTTTTCATCGTTTACAGATACTTTCCCACGGGTCACAGTTACCTGTACGCTTTTCAGAAATTTGTAAGCACGAACATTAAATGCAGTACCAAGAACTGTGATTTTCGTGTCCCTGGCCTTTACAATAAACGGTTTGGTATTATCATGCTTAATATCAAAAAAAGCTTCGCCCTCCAGTAAGGTGACTTCGCGTATTTTTTGGTCAAAACTATCAGGGTATCTTATTTTACTGCAACCATTAAGAATAACGGAGGAGCCATCGCTTAAGGTAAGTTTCATCTTTTGGCCTGCCGGAACAGTGGTCTCTTTGTAAACTATCTGCCTTGCCGGTAACTTGAAGAGCGTTTGATTCCTGCCAAGAAGAAACCCTACTAAACATACTGCTGCTATTGATGCTGCCACCAATAGCGATTTTAAATTTATAACACGGCCCCTTTTAATTAAAATACTTGCGTCGATTGCTTGCTTCAACTTATGATTTATAAGATCTTTTTCCCCGTCCTTCCATTTGAATTCATTTTGCTGCGCAAGGCTTTCATACCAGGCATTAAGTTTGGCTTCTTCATTGGGGGTACATTCACCGATCAAATAGCGATCTAAAAGATATTTTGCTTCCTCGTTGGTCATTGTTGTGATTCTTAAGTTAAGAGTAATTAAACCGCGATTGGTAGTATGTAGAAATTGCGATATTTTGCAAATGATTGAAAATGAGCAAAAAAACATTTTATTTGTTAAAAAGCGTTGGCACCGGAAGGGGGGGGTAATTATATACTGTCATAGTTCTTTGCAAGGGTTATAATTGAATATGAACTTGACGATCTGGTTAAAAAAACGGAGAGAATAGCAATTACAACAAGAACCACAGGAGGGTGAAAAACAGGATTTTGTCCGCTAATTTTAAGCGTAAATGTTTTAATACATTATTAATTTGTTTTTTAACGGTTTTGTCCGAAATCATCAACTTTTCTGAGATCATTTTATAGGAAAGATTTTCATTTCTGCTTAATATAAAAACCTCTTTCATTTTCGCAGGTAGTTGTTCAATTTCTTTATATATAATCACACGTAATTCATTAGCGTCCATTTCCTGGTTCACCTGGTCGCAGTCCTCATCAAAAAACATTTTTAATGAGTCTAGGTATGTCGCTTTATTTATATTATTTCTGATGTATTTAAGGCCACTGTACCTTGCCATACTGAATAAATAAGCCTTTAGGGAGATAATAGTAGCCGATTGCGCCCTGCGGGACCACAGGCTCACAAAAATTTCCTGAACGATATCCTGTGCTTCATCCCTATCATCCACAACCTTGTTCACATATACAAACAGGTTTTCCCAATAACGTTTGTAAATAAGGTCAAACGCTTTCTTATCATCCTGGCGTATCAAGATCAAAAGTTTATCATCCGGACAAACATTAGGTTCTTTTGGGAGCATAATTGGTACTCAGTATAGTATCGGTTTTGAAAGCTGCATTTTCAAGTCTTACCGGTATTCTTCAAAAGGCAATCTAATGGTCAACAATGGTTACAAAATGACCCTTTTGCTCTCTCACCGGCAAATCATCAACTTTAAACAGTGACCCAAAATGCCGCTATATTCAAATAATTGGTTCGATCGAATGTAACATTTCTATTGTGCAAATTTAAATTTAAGAATTAAATATCCATACTGGACTATGATGTCCGAGCGGGTTACTGACTATCCTGTTGATATGCCTGGTGGCTTAACCGTACGATCTGCTAAGTTGTCAATCCGGAAATTAAATAAACGGCCGGGTGACCGGCGCGAATTCCATCAGCATTGTCATTTGAGAGGCTGATCTTAATCAGGAACTCATCACGGACTTACAAGCACAATTCGAACGCGTGACGACCGAGCCGGTCGCCATGGTCTGCCTGCTGGGTTCTAATATGGATCAGCCCGGTCTGCTGGCGAACGCTGCCAAAGCACTGGCCAAGAATGAGATCAATATTATCAGCGCCGGATTGGCGAAAGGGGAGGTGAATATCCAGTTCCTGATCGCGCGTGAACAGTTTAAAACAGCGATCATCGCGCTGAATAAAGCGATCGGTTAAAAATGTGATAGGCTTTTATTATGACTGGTTAACAATCGATTATTTTATTTGTAAAATCTTTTATTTAAGTTCATTAAAAACTATTGTCTGTGGCAGATTACGCAGCTTACAGCGACCGGGAATTGGCCGTCAAGACGGGCGATGCTGATGCGTTTACTGCCATCTATAAACGGTACTGGGAAAAGATATATGTTATCGCCATCAAACGTTTGGCTGGCGAATACCTATATACATGGTAATGAATAATTTCAATTTCCGCAGCCGTAGCTTTTTTGAACGGCGATGAAGGTTATCCATCATGAAAAAGTTGCAGCACGCCTTGCGGCATAACTGCAACTTAACTAACATTTTATTTTACTACTAATAATTATTTACCTGGAAAACGTTGATGCTTCCGTTGCTTTCCAAACCGCCAATTACCAGTGTATTGCAAAAGAATGGTTTTATAATCCAGCTAAAGGTGGTGAGCAGGTTGCCGGTAGCTGCATCCCTTACCTCAAAGGTGTACCATTGTACAAGAACGGAATTTTTGCCGAATATTCTTTAAACGCGCTTTCTTGTTTATAAGCCAAACTGCTGAATTCTGTTTGCGTAGCACCGTTACGGCCAGGTTAATGGTTACTGGCTTGCTGTCTGGCGATAAATTGATAAAACGCCGCCTGATGTACTGTCCTTAAATGGGATTACTTAAAGGGAACATGCTTTAATGCATTGTTCCTTTTTTTGTGTCAAAACACAGATTGTTTAACTGGCGGGCATATAAACTTATCAAAATTTAGCCATAGATTATGAAATATATGATGTAAGAGCATATTATTATATATCATTTAAGCGAGAAGAAAGCACCTTTAACACCAGAAAGTCGCACTGCAATTGGTATTAGATTCAATATCATTAGCTATTCGGCGATGAGATATTGCAAAATGAACGAATATTTTTTAAAGCAATTTTATTATTAATAAGCACTTAATTTAAGGAGTTAGCTTGTGCTTAATCGTGCTGAACATCAGTGTAATACGGCTTGTATAATTCTCATTTTAATCTATTTATTTGTAGAAATTATTGCCCTGTTTGTGGTAATAAATTCCAATAATAAATGCTAATTATTTTTATCAACATTCCCACATTTTCTTTAGGCTGCTGCTATTTCAGCGTTTTGCGCAATAGAAAGGGCTTTGAGAAATATGTTTATACTATTAGTTAAATATTTTTTTTTCGTAGCATTCTTTTTGTACATCAATATATTACAAATATTTAATCCCTAATATATTGAAAACATTTGTACGTAATCTGTTCGCAATCTGTGGTTTACTGGGGCTTAGCAATACTGCCTTTGCCCAGGCACCAACAATAAGTTATGGCACGCCCGCACCTTCTTATGTTTTTCCGTTAAACGTAGCTATTACGCCAATAACGCCTACCAGCACGGGCGTTACCGGGTCGTTTAATAATACAACTACCACATTTTATAATGGAGCATTTGGTACAACCTTCGGTGTTGTTACTTATGACGCATTTTCGGGTAATTTTTATGCTGTGACCAATGGTAATCTTTATAAAATTACCGCTGCCGGCGTTGCCACGCAAATTAATACTACCACGTTAAACAATGCTACTGATGGCACGGGTATAATTACCGACGGCTTGGGAAATATATATGTGTCTGATGGTGGTAATAATAGTCTTTATGAATTTAATTCTACCGGTGGGGTAATACGCACTATTACAGGGCTTAACACTGCTAATGGTGTGGCTGTTGATGCCAGTAATAATGTTTATGTTGCAGATGCCAACACTAACGATATTTATAAAATAGCTGCAGGAGCAACCACAACTAAAACAGCCATATTAACTGGCTTTAGTACGCCTTATGGTGTTGCAATAAATACGGCAACAGGTGATATGTATGTATCGCAGAACGGAGGAACTAATGCAACGCGCAACATAATTAAAATAGCTAATGCTGTTGGTGGAGGGACCACAAAAACGACTTTCGTAGCTGGTGGCGCAGGTGTTTTTACAGCTCCGCGTGATTTGACTTTCGATTCATTTGGAGATTTGTTTTTAGCTGATGGCACAACGGTGAAGATGATCTCATCTGCAGGTACTGTCACCACCGCTTTAACTGGATTAACCACTCCAGGCCAGGTAGATTTTGATCCTTCAGGCAATATGTATATAGCCGATGGCAATCGAAACATAAAAGAAAGCGATGTTTCATATTATACCATAAGCGCTGCACTACCAGCCGGGTTAGCATTTAACGCAAGCACAGGTGTTGTTACCGGCACACCTACTGTTGCCGCAGGGCCAACAACTTATACAGTTACCGCCCATAACACTACCACAACAGCTACGGCGCAATTTACCATTCAGTGCAAAGTGGGGGCGCCTGTAATTACTTACACTACGCCGGTTACTATGGTAGTGGGTACCCCAGTTACATTAACACCAACTAACACAGGCAGCCCTATAACCAGCGCTTCTGTGGCACCGGCATTGCCCGCAGGTTTAACAATTAGCGCCACCGGAGTAATATCCGGCACGCCTACTACCGTTACCGCGGCAAACAATTACGTGGTTACCGCCAACAATGCAGGTGGTAGCGGTACCTTCACAATTAATATAACTGTCAACCCTAAATTGCCGGCAATTACTTATACCAGTCCCAATGTTTACACTACCGGAGTGGCCATAACACCGCTAAATCCAAACAGTACCGGGGGCGCTGTCGCAAGTTATGCAGTAAGCCCCGCATTGCCTGCCGGCTTATCTATCGATCCGGTAACAGGTATTATTTCAGGTACGCCTACAGGCATAGCTACCATAGCAACCTATACAGTTACTGCAACCAACGTAACAGGTAACGGTACTTTTGGCATTAGCATAACGGTCAACCCTCCCAAACCGGTTATTACCTATTCAACCCCGCAAACGTATGTGGTGGGTACGGCTATAGCAACATTAAGCGCAACCAATACAGGCGGGCCTATCACCAGTTTTTCAGTAGCGCCTGCATTGCCAGCCGGGTTAAATTTAAATACAACAACCGGCGATATAACCGGTACGCCCACCGCGCAATCAGTTGCTGCTAATTATGTGGTTACGGCCACAAACGCAGGTGGTAACGGTACTTTCACAATTAACATCACAGTTTTGCCCATGCCGCCGGTTATCAGCTATACTACACCCAATGTTTTTGTAGTAGGTACGGCTTATACATTAAACCCTACCAGTTCGGGTGGGCCTGTAGTTAGTTATAGCGTAAGCCCCGGGTTACCGGGAGGTTTGAGCCTCAATACCACTACGGGTGTAATTTCCGGAACGCCTACAACCGTAACTCCCGCAACTGATTATATAGTTACGGCCACTAATGCCAACAGCAGTACTACGTTCACAGTTAATATTACGATAAATAACCCACCGGTGCCCATATTTACTTATACCAATCCTGCCGCAATCACTTACGGCGGAACTGTTTCTGTAACCCCTTCTAATTCGGGTGGTATACCAACAAGCTGTACCATTAGCCCTACAGGCACAGGTATTACAGTAAACGCATCAGGCGTAGTATCAGGCACACCTAATGCAGCCGGAACAACAACTTATACCATTACCCCAAGTAATGCCGGTGGTACCGGCCCTGGTGCTACGGTTACTATAACAGTTAACCAGGCTGTATTGACAGTTACAGTCAACAACCAAACCAAAGTATATGGCGCGGCTATCCCCACACTTACTTTTGCTTACAGTGGGTTTGTTAACGGGGATACCCAGGCAAGTTTAACAACGGGTGCTACGGTAACCACCACTGCTACAGCTTCATCGCCAGTTAGCCCGCCTACTTACCCTATAACAGCCAGCGGTGTTGTCGACCCAAATTATACTTTCAATTACGTAGCAGGGGCTTTAACTATTACCAAAGCAGCTTTAACAGTAAAGGCAAATACCCAAACCAAAGTGTACGGAACCGCCTTTACCTTTGCCGGTACTGAATTCACAACAACAGGCCTTCAACCCGGCGATGCGGTAACCAGCGCGACATTCGCCAGCCCTGGCGCTGCCGCTACGGCAACAGTAGCGGGTTCGCCCTATACAATAACGCCGAGTGCGGCTGTAGGTACGGGTTTGTCAAATTATACCATTACTTATACAACAAATACTTTTACAGTTACCAAGGCTACCCTTACGGTTACCGCCAACAACCAAACCAAAGTATATGGTAACACATTTACCTTTGCCGGTACCGAGTTTACGGTAGGGGCGGGGCAACTGAAAAATACCGATAATGTAACCGGTGCAACCATCAGCAGCACCGGTGCTGTTGCAACGGCAACAGTAGCAGGCTCACCATACCCTATACTTATAAGTGCTGCTACGGGTACGGGTTTGGCAAATTATACAATTGGTTATGTGAACGGATCAATGGCCGTTACGCCTGCTGCGTTAACAATAACTGCCGTTAGTCAAACCAGGGATGTTGGCATTGTAACGGCACTCACACTAAGTTATGCGGGTTTTCAAAATGGCGAAACATCGGCAGATCTAACAACCCAGCCTACCGAAACAACAACTGCTACCGTTACCTCGCCGGTGGGTACTTATCCTATTACAGCAACCGGAGCAGTCGATCCTAACTATACCATTGGCTATGTAGCCGGTGTTTTAACCATTACAGCGCCCGGCACGCATACTTATACCTGGGACTGGACTGCCACATCCAATACAACCTGGGAAAATCCATTAAACTGGCAAATTAATGGTGTTCAGCAAACTACTAATTATCCTGGCTCTGCCACTAATAAAGATATTGCAGATATTGGCGTTAACGTATTTTATACATCAACAAAGAGCCCTTTTATAGCCGCTGCTACTATAAGTGTAACTTCAATTAATTTCGGAACCGACCATGCTGCACAGATAGGACTGGTTGTAAACGGCACATTAACCACATCCAGCGATATTACCCTAACAGTAGATAATAATATATTTGGAAGTGCTTTAACTGTAAACCTTAGCGGTACAGGTACTATAAATGTGCCTAACCTAAACCTGGTAAATAACGAAACCGCACTTGCATTCGAAAACTCCGGTATCAATTCATCGGTAGCTAACCTTAATGTTTCGGGTAACATAACATTAACAACTACTGCGTTTATTTTTGCGGGTATAAGCTCTAAATTTACAGTAACAGGTGGTACAACTACGGTTGGCGGCCAACTAAAAACATCAAATAATGCTGTAATTTTTGCTACTACTACTTCAACTTTCTCAGTTAACCCTACAACCACTGCAACACTTATTCTTACAAATGCCAATGCCATCAATTTAGATAATAACACCAGCGTACTGGATTTCGACCATGCAGGCTCTACGGTTACTTATAACGGCACAGCAGCCTCGCAAACAGTTTATACAAGTGCAACTGCCAACGCAAGCACCGGTGCTAATTATCGTAACCTTACCATTTCAGGCGCGGGCACAGGAGTTCCACAAGGCGGCACACTAACAGTCAATCAAGATATGCTGACATCGGGTAACGCTAATTTTGGCACTAATGCACCTACGGTAAATGTAGCCGGTACCTGGACAAATACATCAAACGTAACACAGGGCGCTGCAATTATTACTACAAATGCGTTAACGCCTGCCAGTGGCCTTATCACAGGCGGGGCGGGTACTTTAACAGCAGGAAGTATGCATTTTACAGGCGGTAATTTAACTGCTTCAAGTGGTACTATTACCTGTACCGGAACATATCTTAATGATGGCGGCACACTAAACTGCGGTACTGCTGCTAACGCCAGCGTAATTTTCAAAGGTACTTTTACTAATAACAGTGGCACTTTAACCGCAAACCCGGTTAGTACCAGTGCAGTTTTCTTTTCAGGTTCAAACCAAACGCTTACTGACAATTCAACTGCCGGAACATTATTTAATAACGTAACCTTTAACGGCATTAATACAGCTATGCATGCGGGTACAGGTAATTTTGGCGTAGCCAATACCGGTACGCTTACCATGGGCACGGGCACACAGCTTACAGCAGGTTCGGGTGGGGCTAATGTTGGCTATTTAACCTTGCTTTCCGATGCTGCTTCAACTGCAACTGTAGCTGCAATACCTTCGGGAGCATCAATTGTTGGTGCCGTGAATGTTCAGCGTTTTATAACCGGTGGTACAGGCACAAGGGGTTACAGGCTTTTAACATCGCCTGTTAATATTAGCGGCAATGCGAGTGGCGGTGGCAACCTTAGTTTGGCTTACCTTAATACAAATGCTTCATTTGGCGGTACAACTTACCTTGGCGCATTTACTGAAGGGCCTGGCACCGGTTTTACTTATAATGGTTCATTTAACCCTATTATATATTTGTATGATGAAAGCCGCCCAAGTACTAACCAAGGCTTTACAGCAGGCAAAAATATAGGGATTTACAGTATATTTCCTACTACAGTAACAACACTTACAGGTACAACACAAGCCGCTGCAACAATCCCGGTTGGTAATAGTTACCTGCTTTATTACGTAGGTGACAATCACATTACCGATCAAACCGCGGTGTTAACTTCGCGCGTACCTGATAATACCTCTATAACAGCTACAGGCTATATAAACCAGGGAAATGTACCTGTTAAATTCTGGAACACGGGCAGTACAAATATCCCTTATGATGTTACTACGGGCACCAGCTATCCGGGCCTTAATCAGGTAGGCAATCCATATCCAAGTACTATCAATCTTGATGTTGTCGCTACTGATAATGCAGCCGTTAACAAAGTATTTTGGGAACTGGTACCGGGAGGTAGCTATGTTTCTTATAATGCCAGCAACCATGCGGTTTCTGATGCAAGGGCCAGTAAATATATTTTAAGCGGCCAGGGCTTTCTTGTCGAAGCCCAGGCTACCGGCGAAACACTTACTTTTAAGGAAACAGAAAAGGTAGCTTACCCAAGTGGCTTTGCAAGCCCATTCAATACAGCGGCGAGCGCTGCACTGTTAATGGATATAAAAGCAAAACCGGATGTAAATGTTAATGATGTTGTTGCTTCGGCCAATGGCAATGTTCTTGCTTCGACCGACGCTTCGTTCCAGGTACTTTTACCGCCAACCACAGCACTTACAGGCCTGCACCTGCAATTGACTAAAGACAACTTTAATTTTGTGCAAACAGGGGTATATTTTGGTACCGGGAATAATGATAAATTCACCCAAAACGAAGATGCTGTTTCTGTTAATGGTTCCGGTGCGCAAGTTTTCCTGTCGAGCTATTCGTCTGATAATGTGAATGTAGGTATAAATGAGCTTGGTGATTACAGCACAGGCAAACGTGTAAAGGTATACGTTGGCGCAACAAGCAGCGGCGCATACAACATATCACTGGCCGATATAGCAAATATTGACACGATTAATTATAACGTGTTTTTGATAGACCACAAAATGAATGATTCGGTGGATATGGTCCGGAATAAATCATATGCCTTTACTATAAATAATTCAGATACCAGCACCTGGGGCGCCAACCGTTTCGTATTGGCTATTGAACATGTGGGTGTACCGCAATATTCGCTTACCTCGTTTAAAGGCGCCATATTTGCTGCCGGTATACGGTTAACATGGCAAACCTTAAACGCGGGGGATTACACAGGTTATATATTGCAAAAGCAGGATGCTGCCGGTAATTATAATCCTTTATATTCAATTCAAAGCGATAAAGGCGAAACCAGTTATAGCTATATTGACCAAAACCCAATAATTGGTAATAATATTTATCGCCTTGCCCAAAACGGCATTAACGGGCAAATAACTTATTCCGACCCTTTAACTATAAAATATAACAAGGCGGCATTAACACTTTCGGGTTTAAGCTTATATCCAAACCCGTCAAATAGTGTGGTGAACATTATCTACACCAACAGGGCAAACCCCAATCCTTCGCCAAATTACACCATTGATATTTTTAATGCAGCAGGTACATTTATAAAACACGAAACAATTAATACCAACGCGTGGACAGAGGATATAAGTTCATATAGATTAGGTGTTTATCTATTGCAATTAAAGGATAATAACGGGCAATTGTTAGGACAAATAAAGTTTATAAGAAACCTATAACAGGAGTGTTCCTAAATAGTTTGCAGATGTTCAGTTTGCAAAAAAAACAATTTAAGCAGGCCCGGCCTGCTTTTTTTATTTATCCTATAAAAAACCACAAACATTTTTAACTTTGTGCACTTAATATTATATAATACAATGAGAAAAACAGCTATATTTATAATGGTGGTTATGGCAATAATAATGCTAACGTTTGGCATTGTTTATTATCACCCGGTTACTGATAATGTGGTTGATTCGAATGGCTTTTGGTCTTATATGTATGGGGCAATGTCAAACCCATGGGTTTTATATAGTGGAGGCGTAGTATTTTTTATGGCCCTTACTGTATTTTTTGCAACAATGGAGCAAAAAGCGCAGCGTTACTAATTGATTTTAAACCCGGTATGGGTTTGTGAACCGAATTAGTAATTGCTACCTTTATAGTATCTGCAATTGTAAACCAATAGATAAAAAGGAGGTATATTATGAATTTGGTTCATAAGATCGAAAGCTGGGGTGATACCCATCACCCTGCTATAATAGATGTTTTGCGCATAGCGCTGGGCATCTTTTTGCTTTTAAAGGGTGTTGCTTTTATGGAAAACACAGCCGACCTTAAAGCCCTTATCGAATCGCAGGACACTTTTGAATTTTCTTCGGGTCTGTTGGTAGCATTAGTGTACTATGTTACTTTTGCCCATATGGTAGGCGGTATAATGATAGCGCTTGGCATCTTAACGCGCTTTTCATCCATCATACAAATACCAATAGTATTGGGTGCGGTATTCATAAACGATCAGCTTTTTTCAACTATTAATTCACAGTTATGGCTTTCGATAGTTGCATTGGCGCTTTTGGTTATATTCATAATCATAGGTTCAGGCCCGTTATCACTCGACAGGTATTTTAGTAATTTAAATACTGAAGACCAATAACGCCAACATTTGTCGGATTTGTGTATTTAACTAAATTTGCCACCGGCCCCAAAATCAGCCTATATATAAATTATGAGAATAATACCGGCAATCTTATGCCTGCTTATCCTAACTTGTTTTATATTTTGTAAAGCAAACGCACAGTATAAGGACACCCTCGACATTGCCGGCGCCACTGTTACACGCAATATCCCATACGTACAAAACGGGCTTAAGCAACAAAATTTCGACCTGTATATTCCCGACAATGTAAAAAAGCCTATGCCCCTTATTATCTGGATACATGGCGGCGGCTGGGATGGTGGTTTTAAAGGTTGGATAGAGGTGCCATATCTTGTGAGGCAGGGCTATGCTATTGCCAGTATTGAATATCGTTTTACAAGCGTAGCCCCATTCCCGGCACAGGTACGGGATTGCAATGAGGCAATATATTATTTGTGGAAGAATGCTAAAAAATATGGGTTCGATACTTCGCGGTTTGTGGTTGGCGGTGGTTCGGCGGGCGGGCACTTGGCATCATTAATAGGTGCAAGTACCAATAATTATGTAAGCGAGTTTTATAACGATATTAAAAAAGAGAATAAAGTACATATACGCGCGGTATTAAATTATTACGGCCCTACCGATCTGAATGTGGTGCATGGCCGCGCGGCATACCTGGATTATGATGGCGATAACTCGGCAATTAATAAACTAATAGGTGCCCGCGCGCTTGAACGCCCCGACCTTGCCGCAATAGCCAGCCCGGTAACCTACATTGATAAAAACGACCCACCCGAACTTATTATACATGGTGATCAGGATGGTTTTGTGCCATTTTGGGAGAGCCAATTATACAATAGCCGCCGCAGGCTGATCGGTGCGAAAAGTCAGTTGATAAAAATTGAAGGTGCAAATCATGCTGGCCCAAAATTCCAGGAACCGGTGATACAACAACAGGTTATAGCTTTTTTAAACCAGGTGCTGAAACAATAAAACCTACTGCTTGTAGTAGTTAGCATATCCATTAATAGCCCAATCCCTATTTTTTATTTTAGTTAGAAGACAACTCACATCCCGATGGATACGTAATTATCTAAAAAGCATATATGCCATCTATAACAGCAGTATCAAAAATTGAACTCACACATAAAATAACCCAGCAGGAAGTAAAAGAACAGGCACACATAATGTTCTCGAAAGATTTCCCGCAAACCAACAGGCTTATATTCGCTTTTGATAATACCGAAATTATAACGCGCAACTTTTGCAAGCCGCTTTCATTTTACACCAGCACTACCACTTTCGAGGAGCGCAACAATGAATATGTAAGTACCGCACTCGAATATTCGGTGCAAGCTATTGAAGATGTAGTAAAAAAAGCAGGCATTAACAAAGAAGATATTACCGATATTTTGTTTGTTAGCACCACTGGCCTCGCAACACCCAGTATGGATGCACTTATTATTAATAAAATGCGACTTAACCCGCACATCAGGCGTATGCCTTTATGGGGTTTGGGTTGCGCGGGGGGCGTATCGGGTATGGCTAAGGCAAACGCCGTAGCAAAGGCTAATCCAGATGCTATAGTATTGTTAGTAGCGGTTGAATTATGCTCATTAACCCTGATAAAAAATGACTACAGCAAAAGTAATTTTATAGGCTCCAGCCTGTTTTCGGATGGTATTGCCGCCTGTATTATTAAAGGCGACAATTTCGGCACAAATAAAGCTGTTACTTATTTTGACGCCAGCAGCAAGTTGTATTATGACTCGCTGGAAGTAATGGGATGGGAGTTTCAGGATACGGGCTTTAAGGTGCTTTTTTCAAAAGATATTCCTGCCTTTATAAATGAACATGTGTTGGAGGATATAACGGAATTCCTTACAAAGCATCAACTTACATTAAGTGATATAAAGAATTTTATTTTCCATCCCGGCGGTAAAAAAGTGCTGGATGCTTATACTAATGCTTTGGCAGTAGGTAATGATTTCCTGCAAAAAACCCGTGAAGTGATGAACGATAATGGTAATATGTCGAGCGTTACGGTTTTATATGTGCTGGAGAAGTTCTTAGAACAAGGGTACGAGGATGGCTACGGCTTAATGATGGCCATGGGGCCCGGTTTCTCGAGCGAAATGGTTTTGCTGAAGATGAAAAATTAGCATGTATTTCATTCTGTTTATCATATTTCTTATCACCCAGCGCCTGTCCGAACTGTATGTCGCCTCGCGTAATGAAAGGTGGCTGCGTTCACAGGGGGCGGTTGAGTATGGCAAAGAACATTATCCTTATATTGTAACGCTGCATACGCTATTCATCATATCAATTGTCGCTGAATATATTGCAAGGGGCGATGCTAAGATCGATCTTGTTTTTCTTGCACTTTTTATAGCATTGCTCATACTTAAGTTTTGGGCATTATCATCATTAGGCAAATACTGGAATACCAAAATATTCCGTGTGCCGGGCAGCGGGCCGGTGAAAAAAGGGCCTTATAAGCTGTTTAAGCATCCTAATTACTTTATTGTGGTTTGCGAGATAGCCATTATACCACTGGTGTTCCATTTATATTACACTGCTATAATTTTTTCAGTGCTTAACGCCATTATGCTAATGGTAAGAATAAGAGTTGAGAATAAGGTTTGGAATAAATAAATCCTCCTCAAAAAAATACGTTATTGCGAGGGACGACGCAATCTCTGATTATGAGCGAGTGACTACCTGGCTTACAGAAATTGCTTCGTCCCTCGCAATGACGCGATGTTTTACCTGCGTATATCTATTTACTCAGCGTATTTTTATAAAACGCCTCTGCATCGCTCTCTAATTTACTATCGGTTTCCTTGCTTACATAAACCATGTGGCCTGCACGGTAGTAATTAACAATAATGTTATTTCGCAGATCAGGGCGGAGACCCATGTGGCTTATAACGTATTCGGCGTTAAATACAGGCGTGGCAAGGTCATAATAACCGCATACCATATTTACTTTAAGGTGCGGGTTCTGCGTCATCGCACTGCGTAATGTTCCCGATACGTCAAGATAGCTGTCCCAGCCGCCGCCACCTGCCTTAAAGCTCCATGGCCATACATTTGTAATGGCTTCATAAGGCATATCATTTCTGTAATTCAGGTCTTTACGCACATACTCATTAAATACGCCTACATATAGGCCACTTAGGTTGGCATCGCTGGGGTCGTAAGAGGGGTATTCGCCGGCATCGTCCGGATCTTCGCCGCTGAAACGACTATCATAACGGCCTACAATTTTTCCTTCATCACGCAGTACTTCCTTAAAAAAGCGGAAATCGGTTATACGCTCATTGGCTTTTTTTATATAGTCTTTAGGTATACCTGTAAAGTAATTTAATGAGTCTACCACCTTATTCACAAGATCGGGTGAAGCCTGGTCGCCCAAGCTAAGAAAACGGCTGTAAGTGCCATTTGCAAACAGTTCGGTTCTTTTGGTAAGGTCGGCATTGCTTAAGCTTTGCAGTTCGGGTGCAAGTTTGTGGTAATATTGGGCTGTATTGGCATAAGTTGGTAAATAGTAGATGTAAGGCATATCATTTCCGTTCTTGAAATCTATCAGCTGAAAATTCAACACAGATGAGATAAGAGTAATGCCATTCAAATAAATGTTGTAACGATCAGCCAAATAGCCAGATAATCCCGCGGCGCGGGTGGTACCATAGCTTTCGCCGGCAATAAATTTAGGGCTTGTCCAACGCTCGTTTTTGGTAATGTATAAGCGGATGAAATCGCCTACTGATGCCAGGTCTTCAGTATAGCCATGAAACTCGTTTACATTAACGCCTTTGTAAGCGCGGCTGTAGCCTGTTGAAACAGGGTCGATATATACCAGGTCGGTAAAACCAAGCCAGGTGTAAGGGTTTTGTTCGTATTCGTATGGTGCACCTCCTGCATCGCCTTTATCATCGGCATATTTTACACGTATGGGCGAAAAACCACCCATGTGCAGCCAGATAGAGGCCGAGCCTGGGCCACCATTAAATACAAAAGTAACAGGACGTTTTTCTTTTTCCTGGCCGCTATTGGTAGCGGTATAGGCTACATAAAATATTTTTGCAAGCAGTTTGTTATCGGCATCGCGCATGGGCATGTAGCCAGTTGTGGCTTTGTACGAAATGCTTTTGCCATTAACGTTCATGCTATGATAAGTGATAACCGGTTTATCGGGTACGGTATCCTTGGCGGCTATTAAAGTGTCTTTTACAGTAACCGAAACGCTGCTTTTTTGCGCATTGGCAAATAAAGCAGTAGCAAGAACCAATGCTAAAGCAGAGTAAATATGTTTCATAATGAGGGGTTTGATAAGGATACTAAAATATGATTATTTATTGAATAAAATTTGAAGATTTGATAATTTGAAGATTTGAAAATGAACACTTTACGATTTGCCAAGTCAATGTTTTATCATGCTACAATGGATAATGGCGCATTAATGGTCTTTTCGGAATCTTCAACAATAATGCGGATCTTTTCATCAAGCTCGTTTACCGTTATTTCAAGTATGTTAAAATAACCGAAATCTATTTCTTCCAGTTTCATCAGGTGCATCAGGCCCAATAAAGAAGCTACCGGGCGGCGTAGTTCATGCGATTGTATAATGGCAATGCGCGTCAGCGCTTCGTTTTGTATATTGATCTGTTCTTCCTGTTGTTTACGCTTGGTAATATCAACTGAATTTAACGCCACGCCTATTATTTCGCCATCGTTATTTTTTATCGGCACAAATTTTATTTCGCGCCAGCATTCAAATCCGGTACCGGCCCGCAATAATAATTCATGCTGTATGGTTTTGTCTTTTAATGCTATAGCGAAGTATTTTATAAAATGATTTTTCACTTTTTGATCAACATAGTTCAATATCCTGTCGCCAATAGCAATGTGTTTTTGATATATGTTGTAAATATAGTTTGATGCAGGTTGGTTAAATGCCAGTATCTCCAGTTGTTTGTCTACCAATACATGCAGGTCGGCGGTGCTGTTAAATACCGCGTTTAATTTTATTTCAGATTCTTCGAGCGTTTTTTTATGCTGTTTGTGCTCTTCATTTTTTTCTGCCAGGATTTTTAGGTTCCAGTTCAGTTCCATCAGGTTTATCACCTGTTTCGAGAGTACATTCAAGGTATTGCGCTGATGATCTTCAAGCCCGCGCGATTGGGTATCGACCACACATAATGATCCTATATTATGGCCCTCTTTAGTAGTTAGCGGTGCACCGGCATAAAAGCGCGCTTTAAGATCGCCTGTAACCAACGGGTTATCTTTATAACGCTGGTCGATACTTAGATCGGGTACAATCACTACATTTTCCTGTTTAATGGTATAGTTGCAAAAGGCTGTTCTCCTGGGCGTTTGAGCAATGTTTGTACCAACAGCAGCTTTAAACCATTGCGTATCTTTATCAAGCAGGGTAATAATGGCGATAGGGGCATTGCATATTTGCGCTGCAAGTTTCACAAGCTCATTAAGGTCGGTAACAATAGCGGGATCAAGTTGTTTAAACCTGTCGACAGCTTCAAGGCGCTGGAGTTCCCTATCCATTAATACATAATATAAAAAAGGTTAATGGACGGGGTAATAGCAATAGCATGAAAGTTTGTGAGTTTTTATGTAATTGGTTAATTGTTGTATCTACATATTTAGTAAAAATATTTTATGATTTTATAAAAAGATCAAATTATTTGTGAAAAATACCCAGATCGGGAAATATGAAAATAACACAGCCTGCTGCTAATGTTTTTTTATCTGCCACATTATTAACTTGTTATTTATATATTAGCTTTTGAACCGGGGAGAATGGTCCGTATTTTTCGGCCGATAAATAATATTAATACTTTAATTGCGCATTTAATACCATGGATGAGGATAAACCTTTCCGGCCGGCACCAATGGTGAGTATTAACAGGTCATTTTTTTGGATATTCCTGGCTGCGATGCTGATGCTTTATGTGAGCAATAAAATGCTCGATGCAGACATTGCCGAAGATACAATGTTCGGGTTAAATGATATTTTAATTATAGGCGCAGCGTTTATCAGCCTGGTGCTGAACCTGGTAACTATAGGTATTACTTATAAACCATTGAACCGGGTATTAACAATAGCGTGCTATACATTCGAGATTGGAAGTATGATAGTATTGGCGTTTATGGTGTTTGTATTAACATAAAATACCAATACTCCAATTCGCTTATTCCGAATATACGCTCTGTACCCTGTCGCGTAAATTATAACCTGATGCCATTACCTCAGCATAGGCCCCCGAGGTACGTATGGCGATCAGATCGCCGCGGAACGATTCGGGCAGGTCAACATCCTTACGGAAACAATCGGTGCTCTCGCATATCGGGCCTACAACGTCGTATTTCAGGTTGTGAGTTGCAGGTTGTGAGTTGTGGGTATTCTTGGACTGGTTTTGACTTTTGACTTTTGACTTTTGACTTAAATTTTCTATCTCATGATAAGCCTGGTACAGCATGGGGCGGATAAGCTCTGTCATACCTGCGTCGAGCACTAAGAAATTCTTTTTAAGGCCATTTTTAACATACAGTACCCGTGCTATAAGCGATGCGCTTTGGGCAACCAACGCGCGGCCAAGCTCAAAGTGCACCTCCTGGCCGGGCTTTATATCTAAAAAGTCTTTGAATACTTTAAAATAGCTTTCAAAATCGCTGATGGTATTGCTATCAGGGTTATGATAATCAACACCCAGCCCGCCGCCGGTGTTTAATACTTTTACGGTAAAACCATGGTTGGTGAACCAGTCCTGCATTTCGTTTATGCGGGTGCAAAGGCTTTTGTACACTTCCATATCGGTAATTTGCGAACCAATATGAAAATGGATACCTAAAAACTGCAGGTTAGCACACTTGTGCAAGGCATCGGCCACATCAGGCAACTGCCATATATTTATGCCGAATTTGTTTTCATCCAAACCCGTAGTAATAAAATGATGCGTATGGGCATCAACATTTGGATTGATACGGATGGCGACATTGGCCGTTTTACCTTTTGCCTTCGCCAGATCATTGATAATAAACAGCTCCTGAACTGATTCTACATTAAAACAGAATATATCAGCATCCAGCGCCAGGTTTATTTCTCTGTCTGATTTTCCTACACCCGCGAAAACCACGCTCTTTTTATCAAAGCTATGTTCCAGTGCAGCTTTAACTTCATTGCCGCTTACGCAATCAGCGCCAAAACCATGGGCTTGAATGCTATCCAGCACCTTCGGGTTGAAATTGGCCTTCATGGCATAATGCACATGAAAGCCATATTTATCGGCAGCAGTTTTGCAGGCGTTAAGCGTTTGATTAAGCATACCCATATCGTAATAATAGAACGGGGTATCTAACTGCTGAAATTTATTTATTATATCTGTACTAAACATTTAGAAAAGTCAAAATTAAAAAGTCAAAAAGCTATGATAAATCCGAAATCGAACATTCGCAATCCGAAATTAAAATAGCCTGTTATGCAGGCTTCTCAGCACCTCTGTTTTGTCGCCGGTTTTTATCAGTAACGACATGTTGTGGTTGCTGCCACCATATGAGATCATGCGTAAAGGAATGTGTTTAACAGCCTCCAGCACACGTGCCGCATAGCCGTGCTTATCTGCCCCAAAGTCGCCCACTACGCAAATAATGGTTTGGTCGGTATCCACATCAACTGAGCCGAATGCCTTTAACTCGTTTTTTATCTCTTCCAGATAAGTGGTATCATCAATAGTTAATGATACGGCCACTTCGGAAGTAGTGATCATATCGATAGAAGTTTTATATCGCTCAAAAACCTCGAATACCTTGCGTAAAAAGCCATGCGCTAACAGCATACGGCTTGATTGTATAGCAATGGCGGTGATAGCATCCTTAGCAGCTATGGATTTTATTTTATCCTTTTCACTATCGTTGGTAATTAATGTGCCCTGTGCCTTCGGATCCATGGTGTTCAGCAGGCGTACAGGTATTTTGTATTTCTGCGCCGGGAACACGCTTTGCGGATGCAATATCTTGGCACCGAAATAAGCCAGCTCGGCAGCTTCATCAAACGACAATTGGGCGATAGGTTTGGTGCCCTTCACAATACGCGGGTCGTTATTATGCATGCCATCAATGTCCGTCCAAATCTGCACCTCCTCGCTGCGGATGCCTGCTCCAATAAGTGAGGCGGTATAGTCGCTGCCACCACGGCGCAGGTTATCAATTTCGCCAAAAACGTTGCGGCAAATGTAGCCCTGGGTAATAAACAGATTATTATCGGGATGAGCATCCAATAACGGTGGTAATTTTTCGGTGATGTAATCCACAACCGGCTCACTGTCCTCGTCAGTCTTCATAAAATCAAGTGCGGGCAACAATACCGATGGTACACCTATCTCTTTTAAATAAACGTGATACAGCGTGGTTGAAAGCAACTCGCCCTGCGCCAGTATTATCTTATCCTCGATAGGGGTAAACAGGTCGTTAGCCAGGTTGCTCAACAAAGCAAAATGATAGTCGATAACTTCCTTACCCTGCGCGTGAAACTCGGGCTTGGCAAATAATTCGGCAATGAAAACTTCGTACTTGTCCTTCAGGGTCTTTATCAGTTCGGAGGCCCTGGTCTTATCACCGGCCAGGTAAGCCTGGCCAATTTCCACTAAACTGTTTGTTGTACCTGAAACCGCCGATAACACCACGATCTGCCTTTCGGCAGGGTTCACAATGTCGAGCAGTTTTTTCATTCTTTCCGGACTTCCTACTGATGTTCCGCCAAATTTTAAAACTTTCATTTTTGATAAATTAAACCATATTTTATTGATAGCATCGTATCAATTTGAGCCGCTAAAAATAAGATTTTTAAAGAAAGGTTGGTAGCGTTAACGAAATAAAAATTTTGTGTTGGAGATTTGTTGTGGAGATCAGTGATTAGTGGTTAGAGATTAGTCCGAAGTATTCTTTATATAGCTTGCTGTATTGCTGAATACCAACCTAAAACACAACAGGGTCAGGGCCTTGGGTCAGGATATCTACTATTTTATCCAGTGTTTTATCGCAATCCTTTGCGGTTTTGGCGCCAACGGCTATCAGCGCGTCGATATTTTGGGTCGATGCGTTGTCCATAGCGGGATCGGCAGTTCCCAGGTTGGCAGGTTGTATGCGCACATAATTATCCTCGTTACCACGGGCTGAGAACATTTTTACCATGTGGTAATCGGTAACTTCGGCAGCGCCCGACATCATAATGTCTATCACCGGCCTTACCCAGCCGATGGCGCCCCAGTTTTTTGCCTTATCATATTCATACGATTTTTCCTGGCTGCCGGTGCCGATAGATACTACGAACATGTCCTTCGCGGTCGGGTCGCCCTGGGCATTACGAACTTCGGAGTATGCGCACAAGGTTGGGTTATTGGCAAATACGCCGCCATCAATACAGGCATATGATTCGCCTGAAATTGATTTTATCAGTTCAGTGGTAAAATAAGTTGGCGCAGCTGATGTGGCGCGGCAAACGTCTTTTACATAAAAATCGGCTACATCGCCCTCTTTGGCTTTGTCCTGCTGGGCGAAGAATTTTGTTTGGCGGCGGCCAATATCGTAACTTGTAACTATGCAGGGCTTAAGCAACTGGCTTAGTTTCAGTTTTGCAAAATATTCGGCTAAGTATTTTCCTATTTCAGTTACCTGATATTTGGCGCTCAAAATTCCGTTGCCCGATAGCAGTTTATATAAAAACGAGCGGGAAAATATGTCGCCGCCATTTTTTACATACAGGTCGACGGCTTCTTTTGCCGAGAACCTTGCCTTGGTAGGGTCGGTTTCTGAAGGACATAATAAAATGCATGTGAGTATGCCGCCGGTGCTGGTTCCCGCAAAAAAATCGAAATAATTGGCTATGCGGGCGTTGGGGTCGCCCATTTTTTTCTGCAATTTATCTTCAAGGGCTATCAGAACCTGGCCGGGCACAATACCGCGGATGCCGCCTCCATCAATAGAAAGTATCTTCTTCATAATTAGTACTTTATGTTATTATAAAAATAGGGAATAATTGTTACATCCATCAAGTGTAGTTATACGCAATTACTACAGTACTTGTACGCTATGAATTGTTTTGTCAAAAAAATATCACATTGAAGTAATGGAGCATCCATTACCGGTATTTATTACGTTTGTGGATATAGAGAGAAGAATAATCAGTTTAAAGAGTTAAAAAATGAGATCGATAATAATTATAAGTGCCATTATATTATCCATGGCAACAATAGCCAATGCCCAACATTTGAAAAGCGATAAAGGCCATGAGAATAACCCATATTATTCTAACACCGACACACACAAGCTTAATGTAAGCAATGCCGAATGGAAGAAAATACTGCCCCCCGACTTATATGCCACTGCAAGAGAGGCAGCCACTGAACAAGCATTCACCGGCAAATACTGGAACAGCGATGCCCACGGGACTTACTACTGCGCAGTATGCGGTAATTTGTTATTCAGGTCGGATGCTAAGTTTGCGAGTAGCTGCGGCTGGCCAAGTTTTTTTGAGCCCGTGCGGAAAAACAGTGTGATTTACCGCGAAGACGATTCGTATGGTATGCAGCGTACCGAAGTTTTATGCGCCCGCTGCGGCTCGCACCTGGGGCATATATTTGATGATGGCCCGCCGCCAACCGGCAAACGCTTTTGCATGAACTCAGTTTCGCTGGATTTTCAGCCGGATGGAGGGAAGTAATTAGTTAATGAGTGGTTGGAGATTAATTAAGAAGGTTTCAGGATATGGTGGATTTAATTATTTCTAATCCCGAATTATTCTAACCTCTAATTAACTAATCGCTGAATATCAATTATTATACCTACCTTGCGCGCTTTAATAAATTAAAATACAATGCAACAAGGAACAGTTAAATTTTTTAATGAAACAAAAGGATTCGGATTTATTACACCAAGTGCTGGTGGTCAGGATGTATTTGTTCATTCAACAGGCCTTATCGATGAAATCCGTGAAAACGACAGCGTAGAATTCGAAGTTGAAAACGGTAGAAAAGGCTTAAATGCGGTAAATGTAAAGGTTATCTAAGTATAATAATCATCAATCGTACAAGCATCCGCTTTAATAGGCGGATGCTTTTTTTTTGTCCTTTTTTAAATATTTTAAACATAAGCATATAGCTTTTGTTAAAGCATTATACATCCACTAAAAGAGAAAATTGATTATGAAAAACGAAGCAAAGATTATAGCGGCACTTTTAGTAGGTGCTGCAGCAGGCGCTGCATTAGGTATATTGCTGGCACCGGATAAGGGCGATGAAACCCGCAAAGATATTACCGACTTTTTTGCCGAACTGATGGAGGCTACAAAGGAAAAGGCGCAGGCAAAAGCAAGCAACATAAAAGATTATGGCAACAACGTATACAATAATGCCAGGTCGAAGTTTAACGGTATTGTTAATGGCGCATCGGATTATAGCGATGATGCTGTTGATGCTGCTAAAGCCAAGGCAAACGACGTTGCTGATAAAGCAAAAGACCATGCCCATGATGCAGTTGACCATGCCAAGGCAAAAGTAAAAAGCGCGGCCAACGATGCGAATGATGCGATACAGGACGCTTAAATATTGAACGACCTTTAAATGAAAATCCCGGCTTATGGCCGGGTTTCTTGTTTAAAAGTTATTGTCATACTGAACGGGGTGAAGCATCTTCTACGCCCTGCATTGAACCAACATATCTATCATAGAAGATCTTTCGCTGTCGCTCAGGATGGCAAATTACCTGGCCTTCCAAATATTATTACCCGCATCGGCATCCATAAATATTCCATTATCCAGCATTACCGATCTAACAGTTTTACCTGTTTTTATATGCACCGATATTTGCTTTTGGTTATGCTGCCAAACCATTGGTGTTTGATGAACGGTTTGCATAGTACCATCTGTATAAGTTAGTTTTACATCGAATGGTATGGCAAAGCCGCCTATATTTTGTATGGCCAGCGTATAACCGCCGGCATTTTTTATAACCTTTTGCAGGTTGAGGTCGATATAATTATTGGTGAAGAACCAGTTGTACCAGAACCAGTTCAAATTCATATCTGAACCGCTATTTATTGAATTGAAAAAATCCCAGGGGATAGGATGTTTGCCATGCCAGTCGTTCATATAAACATGTAAGGCTTTCAGGAACAGCTTATCGCCCAACAGGTCTTTCAAGGCTAAATAGCTTAACGATGCCTTGCCATAAGCGTTATGCGCGTAGCCACCTACTAATTCGCTGGTGGGGGTAATGATGGGCAGGTCTTCGCTACTTGATGGATCGGTAATGTAAGGTTTGATACGGCTGTTGCGGTAAATGTTTAATGCTTTTTGTTTGCCAACCTCATCCTCGTTCAAAAATAATTCAAGTGTGGTGGCCCAGCCTTCATCCATATAACCGTAGCGGGTTTCGTTTATGCCCATATAAAATGGGAAATAGGTGTGCGCCATTTCATGATCCTGCAACAATTGGGCATCCGGCAAATCGGTTTCATGGCTGTCGTTCACCATCATGGGGAACTCCATATCGGCAAAACCCTGGAAGGCTGTCATTTTTGGGAAAGGATACGGAACGCCTGGTATATTATGCGATAACCAATGTAATGTATGCAAACCCCATTTCACCGCCAAATGAAAATCTTCCGATTTATCATCAAAAGCCGCCTGCATACTTGCCCGGCGATGAATGGCATCGTCAACAACAGTGCTGGCGCCATCCCAGTCGTAATGATCGCTTACGGCGGTTACCACGTCGCTTATATCATTGGCTTTCCAAACCCAGGTATTCAGCTCATTCTGCGTGGTGATATTCTTTTCAGCCAGGTCGGCAGCGGTTATGATATGCACTACCGAATCGCTGGTCATGGACTGGTTCATCCGTTTAATATATTTGGGCTGCAGTACCTGGCTGGGGTTTTGCAGGGTACCGGTTGCCCACACTATAAAGTTTTTGGGTACGGTAACGCTTAGGGTGTAATTGTTAAAGTCGTTATAGAATTCCTGGCGGTCGTTAAACTCCAACCTGTCCCAGCCGTTATAGTCGTCATAAACCGAAACACGGGGATAAAAGTAACCTATATAGAAAGTTGTTGGGTCTATCAGTCCTTCACGTTCACTTTTTAGCGATACTTCATAGTGCCAGGTGATGTTCAATTTTAATGAATCATGCGGTAATAAGGGCCTTGAAAGGTTCACGTATTGGTTGGTACTTAATGCTTTGTCGTTATCCCAGGGCTTACGTTCACCGTTAACAAAAATAGAATCCACCTGCATGCCGGGCGTAATATAATCGGGCGTGGTGTTCCTGAACCGGGTGGCCCCAGCGCGATGGATATTTAATATCAGCTTCATATTAAGCCTTTTCAGCGTGTCGGGGCTATTATTAAAATAGGTAATCTGTTCAGTGCCTTTTATAGTGCGGTTTGGCGGTAGTACGGTTATGGATATATTATAGTGCGCGGTATTTTGCCAGTAATTCTTTCCAGGCTTGCCATCAGGCGACCGGGTGCCTTTTTCAAAGGCCTTTTTTACATCGCGGGACATATATAGGGTTTGTGCCTTTGTTTGGACAAAACACACGCATAATAACATAATAGCTATAAAGCTTCGGTAGATTTTTAACATGTGGGTCAGTAATAAATTTCAAAATAAATAAAAAAATATTGCTTTAAAGTATAACCACGTAACAAGTCTATTACAACTTTTAAAATCTTTACTTGCGTATTAATATTTTTTTTAACTTTGTTTAGTTATTTTAATAGGGGTATTAAATAACTATACCGGGCCATCTGCGAAAGCGGGTGGCCTACTTTTTTATAAGCAACTCTAAATGAACTGATTAGTCGGTAGTAATGTATTCCTTGGTTATCAACATAAACAAATGGTCGTTATCTATTGATTCATCAAAACATTCCACCAAAAGCTGCTCAACATCGGTCATTTGTAATTTGGAGGCTATAATTTTGAGCATACTACAGCCGGTAATGTTTATATGCTCAAGTAATTGCATATAGGCAATAATGTCCATATCTGTTAAGATTGGCATTACCTGGTCTTCATCAAGGCAAAAATTATCCTTAACAATTGATTTTATGGGGTTGCAGTTCTTATCGGACGGCGTTTCATTTATCAGGAAATAAATTTCATCCATGCGCTTTACCTGGCGTTTTATATCATCCCAAAACTCTTCCATAGCCATTTGCAATGCAGGGAATGATGCTACGCTTATGAGTTGTTCCAAATGCTTATCAAGGTAGCATTTGCCAAAATATATGCGGTTTAAATTGTGTATGAAAACATGTTTCAATACTTCCGTATCTAACGGAACGGGGTTTTTTGGCGCCATGTACGGTTTATAAAAAACAGTTAACAACTAAGGGAACGATTGGATCAGCAGCAAAATATCTATCCAAAAATATAACTAATAATTAGATAACAAACTATGTTTTATAATTACTGGTTAAGTATAATAATACAATACCTTTGATTACTTAATATATTAAGATATATGCAATATAAATTAGGCGATTTTGTACGCTTTGTGGATGAAAAAATGGAGGGTTTTGTTACCCGAATTATAGATGAGCAGATGATAGGCGTTACCGGTGATGATGATTTTGAAATACCTGTGTTGGCCAGTAAAGTTACTACAGTGCATGGCTATGAGGCAAGTAATGGAAAAAGCAACGTTGCCATAACTAAAGATATACCTATACCAGTTGCTGAATTTGTAACTAAAGGTATTTATTTAGGATTAGTGAATGATGCGAAGGTTAGCTCGGTAATACATTTTTATTTGATAAATGATACATCATTTCAGTTGCTGACAGCTTTAACAAGCGAGAACCAATTGAAGTATAAAGGCGAATTTGCAGGATTAATAGCGCCTAAAACCGCGGTGAAGGTGTATTCGGCGCAATTGGCGGATATGCAGTTGTGGCCCAGATTTATGTTTAACGTTACTTTTTATACTACGCAAAACGTTAAACCCGCCCAGCCGATAAATATCACCGAAAAGCTGAAGGCTAAAGATATGTCGCCGGCTAAAAAGAAATTGCCTTTATTGGCTGATTTAGGATGGTTAATACAACTTGATGAACCCGACCTGGTTATTGACCCGCAAAAACTGAAAGAGAGCTTTTTTAAGACTGCAGATGAAAAGGCAGAAATTGTAAAACCATCAGCAGAGATTGATCTGCATATTGAAAAGCTGCGCGATGACCACCAGTTTTTAAATAGCAGCGAAATGCTGGATATACAATTGGCGCATTTTAATAAAACGCTTGATGCGGCTGTTGTGCACCAATTGCCCGAGATAACATTTATTCATGGAGCGGGGAATGGTATTTTAAGGCACGAGCTACACAAGGCGCTAAGTAAAAATAATAAAGTACAAACATTTATGGACGCGCGAAAGGAAAAATTTGGCTATGGTGCCACTAAAGTTGTGTTGAAATAGGAAAGGTTATTAACTAGCTAACTCTTTTAATTGGGGCGGCTATTAACTTATCAAGATAGTCGAGGATATCTGCGCTAACCCCTTTATCAAATTTACGGGCAAATAATGCCTCTGTTGCCGTTAATTTAACAGCATCGGCCATCGTATAATTTATGGGGCGCTTTCCGGCATCAAGTTCAATATATCGTAGGTTATTATTAACCAGTGTATCTTTATAAAGCGAATTTGCCAGGATAGTTTGAAAAAATACCTCGTCAACAGCCCATACAGTTTTAAAGTAACGTTTTACATGCGGGTTACTTTTTAAATAGTCAATAACATATTGTGCGCAGGCAGGGGTAATAGTTAACCATTGTGACCGGCCGTAGGGTTTTAAGCCGGCAGGTAACTTCCGCAGCGGCAAAATAGCGTTGGCAATAGCCTGCAACTGGTATTTTCCCTGTATTTTAAAGTCACCAAAACTATATTTAGTGAAACGGGCTTTGCCATCGTCCCATTCGTTATCAGCAATTGAAGCAATGTGTATGAAAGTAGTATCAGGGTTTGAAAAAAAATGTTGCTGTATTACTTCCACAGGTTTTAAGGGATAGTCCTGCCCACTGATCAGGTTAATATGGCTATAATCATTTTTTAGTGATAAAATTTGTTCAAACCCCTTAAGCGTAGCTTCAATGGTGCTGTAACAGCACCACCCTATGTTAACCCTGTTGGTAATAAACCGTGTACTACCTATGTTCTCAATGTATTTAAAATCGGCAAGGTCCGCCTTTTTATCTAGCTGAATAAATATGTCGGCATTGTCATGCTGCAATGTTTTAACCAAGCGTTCAAGCAATTTCGGGTCTTTGTGTGCCAAAATTAAATGAGCCAGTTTCATTGGCCGGGGGTATGTAGTGATCTCAAACATGTCTTTTTAATAATTCCCCTTATTAAAATACACGTGAATGTTCCGCAACAGGAGTTGCCTTTTTCTTTAAAATTTAAGTTAAAATTATGAAACAGATGGATTTTGATTGCGCTTGCTGTTGCAACACAAACTTTATAAGCAAAACAGAAGGTTGCTTATGGCTGAGGCTTTTTATGCTGTTTAGTGGCATACGTTACATTAATAGGGGTATATCAAATATATAAATAATTGTTAAACAATAAAATAGCTAATAAAAATTGATTTTATTTTTTGCCGGCTTAATTACCAGGGCAAAAAGCAGGCTAGTAATAACCAGAGTTGATTAATGGCTATAAAAGGCTACGGGAAGATTTTGACATAGAATCAATCCTTCGGCGCATGGTTTTTGAAAACCATGTCCAATATTTTTTGGGTAGTATCAGGATAGTTCACTTCAATGGGTTTGCCGTTGTTTATCCAGTCGAGTATAATTTCGCTGTGTTTTGGCTTCAGGCTTTTTACTACGGGCACGCCCATTTGTTTTAAGGCAGCGGCGTTAAGTTGCTGCTCATACTGGGTTTTCATGGGGATAACCAGCAGTTTCTTTTTCATGAATAGCGCCTCGGCCGGGGTTTCAAAACCACCGCCGCAAAGTACTGCCGCGCTTTCGGCCATGCTTTTTATAAATTTTTCGTTATCAATGGGCTGTATCGATACGTTTTTGTGTTTAAATGTCTTTTTGTTATGCTTACTGAAAACATCCCATTGTACATCGCTAAATTCAGTTAAACGCTTTATCAGCCGCTTATCGTCATAAGCAGGCAGGTAAACTGTATAATGGCCTTTGTTTGAAATAGCCTGCTGCCTAACCTGCTGACGTATCACCGGGGTGAATATATTGGTATCGAACTTTGCGAAATGGAAACCGTACTGCGCGGTTACCGGCGCGTAATTTTTAAGGATGAGTTTACCCATCATATCTGTATCATCGGGCTTGGGCGCTTTTTCAACCAATACGGCCGCCTGGTGACTAAGCCCTATGCAGGGTTTGTTTTTTAAATAGCATGCCCATGCCGATACTGGTTCAAAGTCGTTGATCACGAGATCATAATCTTCTATGGGCAGGGTATTGATCTCCTGTATAAATTTTCGAAATCTTGAGCGCACAAACGATGCCCAAATATCCACTCCGCCTTTTTTGCCGAAAATGAAGCCAAAGCCATGAAGTACGTATTTTACCTGGAAGGGAAGGGAAAGGTCGCCCTGGGTACCGCTGACAAGTACATCAACATCACCCATTTTTTGCAGCAGGGGCACAATATCCATCGACCGGCTTAAATGCCCGTTACCTGTACCCTGAATAGCGTATAATATCCTCATATTTTAATGCCGTATTATCCAGGGCGGTAAATAAATAAAGAGAGTATCCCACTCTCCTTACTTAACTATTAACTGACCTTATTTAGTGAATAAAGAACAATTTGTTAAACAACCTCACCTAAATAATACACCACAAAGGTAGGTCGGGTATGTTATTAAAAGGTTAAGGATTTGTTATTAAAGGGGTTAGGCGTAACAATTGGGTAATTAAATATTAGCAATAACAAACTTCGCCTTGTAGGTTTGGGGACAATCTCCGGCAATTACGTTAAGATAACTTCACACCTCTCAAGAATTCCTCTATACCCATTCTTTTCTTGCCTTCCAACTGCACATCGGTAACACTGATAAAGCCGTTTGTGGTCGCAAATTTTAAATAAGTTTTATTGTCAGTAACAAATTTCCCTGGTAGTATGTCAGATGATTCAATTTGAGCTTCGGACTTGTATATTTTTAATATTTTACCATTTAATTGTGTAAACGCGGTAGGCACCGGGCTTAAGCCACGGATAAGGTTATAAACAGTGTCGGTATCTACATTCCAGTTAATAAGGCAGTTATCCTTAAATATTTTGGGGGCGTGTTTTAGTTCAGTACCTTCGGTCAATTCGGATTGGGGTGATTCACTGTAACGGCCGCTTTCAACAGCTTTTACGGTTTTTACCAGCAGGCCTGCACCTTTGTTCATTAGCCTGTCGTGCAATTCGCCGGCGGTTTCATGGCCGGTTAAGGTTATTTTTTCAGTAAAAAGTACATTGCCTGTATCAATATCATGCTTCAGGAAAAATGTAGTAACGCCGCTTTCTTTCTCGCCGTTTATCAGCACCCAGTTGATAGGTGCCGCACCACGGTATTGCGGTAATAACGAGGCATGAAGGTTGATGGTGCCACGCACAGGCATTGTCCAAACTATCTCGGGCAGCATCCGGAAGGCCACTACAACAAATAGTTCTGCATTCAATGCCTTTAATTCATCTATAAAAGTCTGGTCTTTTAGTTTCTCAGGTTGCATTATCTTCAGGCCATGGGCCACGGCATATTCCTTCACTGCCGACTGGCTTATCTTTTGCCCGCGGCCCGCCGGTTTATCGGGTGCGGTTACCACGCCAACTATATTACAACCTGCCGTTATTAATTGGTCAAGCGATGTTACGGCAAACTGGGGGGTACCCATAAATACAATTCTCATGGTATAGGTCTTTTCTTTATTAGTGTATTCTATTTATTCAAATCAGCATCGTGTATCCTACTCACAATTTAAACATTTAACGCTTATTTATATAACAGATATTTGCGGCGCATAGTTTTATATTTACTCAGTGCCGGTTCCCAACTATTGCGTATTTGCTGTTCACTTTCTCCGGCCTCAATTTGTTTTTTCAGTTTATCCGTACCTGCGAGTTTTGTAAAATAGGCATTAAAAAAATGAGATTTATCGGGATAGGCTTTATATAGTTCTATCAGCCAGGTTAGGTTTAGTTTACCGGTGGCCCTTAATACATCGGTATTATAATTTTTCAGGTCGATGCCGTAACAAACCTGGCTTTTTTGGGGTGGATCTTCACTCATACCGGGAATACTTACCGGAGTAAACTTATAAGTATATTTTCCTTTTAACAAGGGATGGCCAACTTGCACAAAAGGATTGTAAGTGCCCCTGCCCACGCTAAGTACCGTCCCCTCAAACAAACATAAACTCGGATACAACAAAACCGACTGGTTAGTATTCAAATTAGGTGAAGGGTTAACCGGCAGCACATATTTATCACTGTGCTTGTAATTAGCTACTTTTATTATCTTCAATTTGCATTGTAAGTGGTTCTTTAACCAACCTTCCCCGTTTATCATTTGCGCATATTCGGCTATGGTCATTCCATGCGCAATGGGTATTGGGTGCATCCCAACGAATGAACGGTAAGCAGTATCAAGTACCGGCCCGTCAATACAAAAACCGTTGGGGTTGGGGCGGTCTAATATCATCAGTTCAATATTGTTTTCGGCACAGGCTTCCATTACATAATGCAGGGTAGATATGTAGGTGTAGAATCTTGCGCCAACGTCCTGCACATCAAAAATCATCAGGTCGAGGCCCTTAAGGTCGGCAGGGGTGGGTTTGTAATGTTTGCCATAAAGAGAGATAACAGGCAGCCCGGTTTTAGGGTCACTGCTATCATTAACCGTTGCGCCGTTACTGGCATCACCCCTGAAACCATGCTCAGGGCCGAATATTTTTTTTATGTTAATGCCTGATTTCAGCAGGCTATCTACGCTTGGGATAAGGTTTTTGCCAATTACAGAGGTTTGGTTAACCACCATGCCAATGTTTTTGCCCCTTAAATAGTCGACATATAGTTCTGTACGGTCGGCACCTGGAATTATCCCGCTGTCTTTATCCCGCCTGGATTGTCCTGTTGCAGTAATAGATATAAGGCAGGCTATCAATGTAAATAGTTTAAACACGTTTTTTCTCAGCATAAAATATCCTCGCCCTAAATAATTAAAACCTATCATTTTTAACGGCAAAACCGCATATTTGCGAAGGTACAAAAAATCAGCCCGGCATTGAGTTTCTCGTCATTTATAGCAGGTCGTATTACATTCAGGTCTAAACGCACATTTTCAAAGTTGATTGTGCGCATAGCTATAATTGGCATTATGCTGGGCTTGGGGGTGATGATATTGTCCTTAGCCGTAGTGCGTGGCTTTAAGCAGGAGATTCGTGAGAAAATGCGCGGTTTTGCCGGCGATATACAGATAGTAAAGTACGACCTGAACGATTCGTACGAAAATTCACCATTTGATGAGGATGCTAAATTTGAAAAACAAGTACTTGCAAAGCAGGTAATAACCCATATAATGCCTTATGCTACCAAACCGGGCATAATCCGTGCAAAGGACGAGATAGAGGGCGTAGTATTAAAGGGGGTTGATAAAACCTACGACTGGACGTTCTTTAAAAAGATAATGGTAACTGGCAAGGTAATTGATTTTACCGATTCGGTTGAGGCGCAAAAGCAGATCATGGTATCGCAGCAAACCGCCGACCGGCTTAAGTTGAAGGTAGGCGATAACCTGCTTATGTACTTTGTACAGGAACCATTGCGTAAAAGGCCTTTCAAAATTTGTGGGATATATAGTTCAGGGGTTGAGGAGGTGGATAAAACTTATGTAGTTGGCGCGCTATCGCTTATCCGCAGGTTGAACGACTGGTCGCCGAACCAGGTAGGCGGCTACGAACTTAGGGTTGCCGATTTTGATCAGCTTAACACTGCAGCTTCCTATCTTGATGATATTTTACCCACCAAACTTAAAGCGTACACTATCCTGCAAACCTATCCAACTATATTCGAATGGCTTAAATTGCTCGATACCAATACCGTAGTAATGCTGGTACTAATGCTGGCCGTGGCTGTAATAAATATGATATCGGCATTGCTTATCATGATACTGGAGCGTACCTCGATGATAGGGATGTTTAAGGCCATGGGTGCCACGAACTGGAGTTTGCAAAAAGTGTTTTTGTACAACGCGTTTTACCTTGTAGGTATAGGGCTTATACTGGGTAACCTGTTAGGCTTTGGATTAGGTTGGTTTCAGTCAGTAACGCACTTGTTCAAACTCGACCCGGCGTCGTATTATATGAGCTTTGTGCCCATACAATTTAACTGGCTGGATGATGTGTTGCTGAACCTTGGTACGCTGGTTATCTGTTTTTTGGTGCTGATCATACCATCAACATTGGTAACCAAAATAACGCCGGTTAAGGCTATCCGGTTCAAATAATTATTTCAGGGTTTTCGCTTCGTTCCAAAAAACATCCATTTCGTCAAGTGTCATATCGTGCAGTTGCCGGCCGTTCTCTTTGGCCTTGCTCTCTAAATACTGAAAGCGCTTAATGAACTTGCGGTTGGTTTTTTCCAGCGCGTCTTCGGGGTTAATGTTGATGAAACGTGCATAGTTGATGAGCGAGAACAGCAGGTCGCCAAACTCGCTTTCGGCGCGTTCATGGTCTATCATGTTATCATCTTCGGCGTTAAATTCATTGCGGAATTCCTGCATTTCTTCCTCAACCTTAGCCCAAACCTGGCTTTTTTCTTCCCAGTCGAACCCAACCCCGCGTGCCTTTTCCTGTATGCGCGATGCTTTTACTAATGCCGGTAATGAGGCAGGCACTCCACCCAAAACCGATTTGTTGCCTTCCTTCAACTTTATCTGCTCCCAGTTACGTTTTACATCTTCCTCATTATTTACATCCACATCGCCATAAATATGCGGGTGGCGGTTGATGAGCTTATCGCAAATACCGTTTAGTACGCCGGTTATATCAAAATCCCCTGTTTCAGAACCTATCTTGGCATAGAACACCAGGTGCAGCATAATGTCGCCCAACTCCTTGCGTATCTCGGGCATATCGCCACTTAGTATGGCGTCGCTTAACTCGTAAGTTTCCTCAATGGTTAAATGACGCAGGCTTTCCAAAGTTTGTTTTTTATCCCAGGGGCAATTGAGGCGCAAGTCGGTCATTATGGTAAGCAGGCGTTCAAAGGCACCGGCAGGGGTGGAAGATGATACAGGTGGGGTTAGTGGCATGTGTAGTGATTTGAAGATAGTATAATTTGAAAATTTGAGGATGTTTTTGAAAATGTAAAAATGCAGAATTGTTTTATTCTTTCATTTTCAAATTTTCAAATGGCCAAATTTTCAAATTTTGTCGCCCTTAACATTTCCCTTTTTCCCGGCGCGCCGGGCGCTTTCTCAACTTTTAACCCGAGGCTTTTTATGATGCGCTTTAAATTGCCTGTAATGGCGTAAGTAACAAACACGCCGCCGGCCTTTAGAAATTGCAGGGTATGGGTAATGGCCGCTTCACTCCACATTTCAGGCTGATATGCCGCGGCAAAGGCGTCGAAATAAATTACATTATATTGCTTCTGGGAGTTGAACTCCTGTAGTTTGTAATTGGCTATTTGCAGTTGGCAGTTTTTATTTAGTTCGACGGGTTGTTGCAATGAAGCAGAATACATCTCAATAAACTGTTTCCAAACATCAGGTGAAATATATTCGCTATAGCCTGTTTGGGCAATCATGTCCACAGGTACAGGATAAGCTTCTATACCGGTATAATCCAGTTTAATGTTTTGAGAAATGCAATAATTGGCACTTAGCAGAAAGTTTAACCCCGTGCCAAAACCCACTTCTAAAATTGAAATACCAGCCCCCTCTAAATCTCCCCCGGTAGGGGAGACTTTCAAAAAATATTCCAATCCCGACTTTAAGAAAACATGCCTGCTTTCCTGCAAAGCCCCGTGCTTTGAGTGATAGTTTTCGCCCACCACGCTGTTATAAATAGTATTTGAGCCATCGGCGGTTTTAACTATTTTGAGGTCGTGGGCCATAATTGAATAATAACAAATTTGTCATCCTAAGCGATAGCGAAGGATATTCTAAAATAGATAAGTCAACAATATACATAGCGCAGAAGATGCTTCACTGCGTTCAGCATGACAAATGAGTTGCTGTTAAGTATGAATCATCTCCAAAACCGCTTCGCTCAGATCATAAACCGGCACCGACTTTACCTTTGCAGCAATAATACTCGCCGCCGCTGCCGAACGGTAACCCGCAGCGCAATGCACCAGGATAGGTTTATCGGTCGGTATTTCGTCAAGGCGTTCGCGCAGCTCGGGCAGGGGGATGGTGAGCGCATTGGCAAATATCATCCCATCCTTTATCTCGCCCCAGTTGCGGGTATCAATTATGGTATATTGGTTTGGATGCAAATTGAAATGCGATAAGTCAAGTTCAGCAGACTTTTCATGAGCATTTGAGGGATTTAGTAGTCCTGCTTTTACATTTCCTTCGTAACCAATTTTGGCGGTCTTTTTTATTACGATATCCAACTCCTCATCATTGCTTGCAATCAAATAAAATTGCTCATTAGGGCCGATAACCGAACCCAGCCAAGTTTCAAATTTTCCGCTGTTTTGCAGGTTGATAGCGCCTTTTAGATGCCCTTTTATAAAATCGGCTTTTGGGCGCGTATCGATGATTAGTATAGGTTTTTCTAATGGCGTATCAGAAGATATCTTTTTAACGGCACCAACGCTTTTGTCAAAAGACACCGCGCCGTTTTTGTTCATCTCCACATCCCAACCGAAATATTTTGGTACAAAAGGTTGATCGGCGATAAGGGTTTTCACAAACTGTAGTTCATCCATCAATTGAAGGGCGTAGTTTTCGCGCAGTTCGCGGCCTATGGTGCTATGCAGGTCGGGGCTCATATTTTTACCGCACAGCGAGCCGGGGCCATGCGCCGGGTATACCACCACATCTTTGGGCAGGCGCATCAGTTTTTCGCGGGTAGAATGGTACATCTGTCGCGCCAGTTCTTCTTTTTTAGCGGTGATGTTGCCTACGTTCTCGCGAAGATCGGGGCGGCCAACATCGCCTACAAATAACGTGTCGCCGGTAAAAATGGCAACATCATTGCCGTATTCATTTTGCAATAAAATACATATCGAATCGGGCGAATGGCCGGGGGTATTTATGGCTTTTAGCTTTATATCGTCAAGCTCAATGGTATCGCCATCGTCAAAACCTTCGTGGGGGTAACCCGCGCCGGCAAGCTTGCTTACATAAAGCGTAGCGCCTGTTGTTTGATGTATCTCCAGATGCGAACTTACAAAATCAGCATGCGGGTGTGTTTCGATCACGCCAACAATATCAGCTTCGTGCAAAGTTGCAAAATCGTAATAAGGCTGCGGGTCGCGACCGGGGTCAATAACTATCATCTTACCGCTGCGTATCACGGCGTAAGATGCATGGGCCAAGCCCTTATCGTAAAATTGATTGATGACCATAAAACTGGGATAAAGATATTGGTTGTTTCTAATTGCGACAAGCTTTGCCCGTCAGTAATTTGTAATCAATTATCAAGCCAATGCGGTTATTCAGCCTTTGTAAATAAATACGGGTCGTATTCCAACTCATCATTTACTTTAAATACGGCCGAAACCACTTTGCCTTTATCAATAGTAAACCTGAGCGGGAATATGCCGTAGGATAAGTTACTGTAAGTAAGCATCCACTCGCCATTATCCATATACCTAAGGTCGGCGCTAAAGTTTACGTGGTTATTGAATTTAATTGATAAGCCATTCTTTTCCGCGCTTATTTGTATCGAGCCAAAAAGATTGTTCTCATATTTTCCCGCATAGGCCGCAAGTGGTAGCTCCGGTGCGTTACCTTTAACCCTTGCTCTCATATCGGTTGTAGTTTTTACCGATTCCTTCATCTCCTCGTTAAATCCTTTTAGGAAAGTCGCGCTCCTATCGGTGCCGGTTACGCCTAGATAGGCATCTAATATCTGGTAGCGCAATGCTTCAAAAAAAGCCTGGTTATCGTTATTGGTCAGTATGGTAATAGCCAAATGTTCCGATGGCACAAAGCAGGTGTTGGTTACAAAGCCGTCGGCGCCACCGGTATGCGAAAATACCTGCTTGCCATTGTAATCGGTGATTTCAACCCCCAGGCCATAGCCGCTGAAATTAGTCGGCAAATATCTTGACGGCCTGGTGCTGATAATGGTATTCATATCCCGGGTGCGTTGTAATGCCTTCCACGGTATAATTTGTTTGCCTTCGTATTTGCCGCTGTCCAACTGCATGGTTAGCCATTTGGCAAGGTCTTTGACGTTGCTAACTAACCCGGCCGCAGGTGCCAGGTTTTCAACATTATCATAAGGCAGCGGGGTTATTTCGCCGGTATAAGATGTGGTATAAGGTTGTGCTGCATCTTTTAGGCCGGCCATGTTTGCCGGTGTTATATAAGTATTGGTCATGCCCAGCGGGGTGAGGATGCTGTCCTGTACCTCGGCCTGCCAGGTTTTCCCGGTCGCGGCCTCAATTACTTGCCCGGCGGTTAAAAAGCAACTGTTGCAATAACCGTAGCTCTGCCTGAAAGCTGCGTGGGGCTTCATCAGCTTCATTTTATCCATTATTTGCTTGCGCGAAAAAGTACTGTTCCAATAGGTAAAATCGCCCTGGAAAGTTTTTGTACCCATGTGATGGCTTAGCATGTCCCTTATGTTAATCAGCGCCGTGGTATTGGGGTCGTAAAGCGTATAATCGGGGAAATATTTGCTTATCTTATCATCCAATGAGATTTTCTTATCGGCCTCCAATTGTGCAAGCGCCGTTGCGGTAAACAGTTTTGTATTGCTGGCTATCATAAACAGGGTATTCTCATCAACCGGCTCGTTGGTTTTGACATTCCGCACACCGTAACCCTTCATTACTACAATTTTGCCGTCCTTTACAACAGCAATGGCAAGCCCCGGCAGGTTCCAATCTTTTAACCCATTGTTGATGTAAGCATCCAGGTCATCAGTGATAAACTTTGGTTGCTGCGCGAAGCCGACAGAAATCGCCAGCATGTTAATAAGCAGTAGTATGGTCAGTTTTTTCATGCAGAGGGTTAATTGAATCGATAAAATTAAGATTTTTTAAATAGAAAAAGACCCGGAAAAACCGGGCCTTTATATCTTGATACCTGATACTAACTACTTGATAATAAAAAGCTACCAAACCTTTATCCTATCCTCAGGCTTCTTATAATTTTTATCGCCGGGCTGTACATTAAATGCTTTGTACCAGGCATCCAGGTTGCTGATAGGTGCGTTGCAGCGATATTTTTCAGGTGAATGGGGGTCGGTTAATATGCGTTGCGCAGCTGATTCATCGCGTTGTGAACCGCGCCATACCTGTGCCCATGACAGGAAGAAACGCTGGTCGCTGGTAAACCCATCAATCTTTTTGTCCGACTGGCCTTCTTTGGTTTTCTTATAAGCTTCATAAGCTATATTGATACCGCCTAAGTCGGCTAAATTTTCGCCTAAAGTAAGCTTGCCATTTACGTGCAAGGTGTCTAACACAGTAAACGCGTTATATTGGTCTACAACCTCGTTAGCACGGGTTTTAAATTTGTCGGCATCATCTTTTGTCCACCAGTCACGCAGGGTACCGTCGGCATCATACTGGCGGCCCTGGTCGTCAAAACCGTGGGTCATTTCGTGGCCTATAACGGCGCCAATACCGCCATAGTTTACAGCATCATCAGCATCAAAATCAAAAAACGGGAATTGCAATATGCCTGCCGGGAACACAATCTCGTTGTTCGACGGGTTATAATAAGCGTTAACGGTTGGCGGCGTCATACCCCAGCGGGTTTTATCAACCGGTTTGCCTAACTGGCTAACATTGTAATTATAGCGCCATGCAGCTATCGACCTTAAATTGCCTACGTAATCGTTACGGTTTATCACTATCCCATCATAAGTTTGCCATTTATCAGGATAGCCGATCTTTACGGTGAAGGCAGCCAATTTTTTAAGCGCGCGCGCTTTGGTTTCGGCGCTCATCCAGTCGAGGCGCTGTATGCGGTCGCCGAGCGTGGTTTTCAGGTTATTTACCAAATTCAGCATGTACTGCTTGGCGGCAGGGGTAAAGTATTTCTCAACGTAAAGCTGGCCAAGCAATTCGCCCAGGCTGCCATCAACCAAGCCCGACATGCGCTCATTGCGCGGGGTTTGTACTTTCTGGCCGCTAAGCACCTGGCTAAATTTAAAGTTGGCATCAATAAACGGCGAACTTAATGACCCTGCTGAGCCTTTTAATACGCCCCATTTCAGGTACACTTTCCAATCGCTAACCGGGGTAGCTGCCAAAAGGCTGTCGGCAACTTTAAAAAATCCGGGTTCGCCAACCAGTACGGTGTCCTGGCCTGGCGCTTTCATTTCGGGCATTAACTGCGCCCAGTTAAGGTGCGGGGTAAGCTTGCTGAAATCGTTTACTGCAAATTTATTGTAGGTAACGTTCGGGTCGCGCAATACTACACGGCTCAGTTGTGCTTTAGCCAGTGTAGTTTCCAGGCTCATGATTATATCGGCATTTTTTGCGGCATCATCAGCGCTGGTGCCGGTTAAGGTAAACAGGCTGATAATATAATCGCGGTAAGCGCTTTGAATTTTTTTGGTGCGGGCATCGCTTTTCAGGTAATAGTCCCTGTCGGGCAGGCTGGTGCCACCCTGGTCAAAATTAACGATGTTTACTTTTGGGTGTTTATCATCGGGCCCAACGCCAAACCTGTACAGCGGGCTGCCTAAACCTTCGGTGCGTTCAAGGGTCATTTCGGTTAATATACCGTTCAGGTCTGTTATTTTATCAACCCTTTTCAGGTCGGGGATTATTGGCGTATAGCCTAATTTTTCAATAGCAAGGCTGTCCATACCGCTGGCATACAGATCGCCCACGCGCTGTTTAAGGCTGCCTTTTGGCTGGCCGGGCGTGGCGCTTACTTCGGCCAATAGCTTAAGTAATTTGTTGGTGTTGTCCTGGTGCAATACGTTAAAGCTTATCCAGCGTGATTCCTTGGCCGGGATAGGGTTGTTTTTTATCCAGTTACCGTTGGCGTAATCATAAAAATCATCACCAGGCTTAATGGAGGTATCCATATTTGCAGGATCGATAAATTTTTGCGGGTGCGAAGATTTTTGTGCGTGATTAGGTTTCGGTTTTTTGCCGTTGACGGCGAAAGCGCTTACCGAGATACACAACGCACCGGCAAGCACCATGTTAAAGTGCTTTACTTTCATAATAAATGAGATCAAAAAATTAGATTTTAAAGGTAATAAAATATTGGCAATACCTATGCAAATGATAAAATGTACCCTAACGATTAAGCCAATTGATGAAGAGATTTAAACCCGACCGTTTCATTAAGTAATGCAAAAAATGTTTTAGCGGCGCCATTTTTATGAAATAAGGGATTGTACAGTATAAACAGAGGGTTTGTAAAAATATTGTTGCAGGTTGGTTTATAGTTCATAGTTGATGGTTCATGGTAAAAAACGGACGGCTTTTGCTACTATGAACCATCAACTATGAACTAATTACTTATTTTTGCAAACTATGAGTATTTCTAAAACATATCAGCCCAAAGAAGCAGAAGATAAATGGTACAGCTATTGGTTGCAGCACAAGTTTTTTAAGTCGGTGCCCGATGGGCGCGAGCCTTATATCATTGTGATGCCGCCGCCAAATGTTACCGGCGTTTTGCACATGGGCCATATGCTGAACAATACCATACAGGATGTACTCATTCGCCGTGCGCGAATGCAGGGTAAAAATGCCTGCTGGGTACCGGGAACCGACCACGCTAGTATTGCTACCGAAGCAAAGGTGGTGACCATGCTTAAAGAGCGCGGTATTGCTAAGAAAGACCTTACCCGCGAAGAATTTCTAAGCTATGCCTGGGAATGGAAGGAAAAATATGGCGGCATTATACTGGAGCAGCTGAAAAAGTTAGGCGCCTCGTGCGATTGGGACCGTACCAGGTTTACCATGGACGATGATATGAGCGAGGCGGTTATCGATACCTTTATTCACCTGTATAAAAAGGGGCTTATCTATCGCGGCGTGCGCATGGTGAACTGGGACCCGCAGGGGAAAACTGCGGTTAGTGATGAGGAAGTTATCAGGAAGGAAGTTAATCAGAAGCTTTATTATATCAAGTATCAAGTATCAAGTAGCGAGTATCAAGACAAGGCGCAATACTTAACTATCGCAACAACCCGTCCTGAAACCATAATGGCTGACGCTGCGATATGTATTAACCCAAATGATGAGCGATATATAAAACTGCACGGTAAAAAAGTATTTATTCCGCTAATAAATCGTGAGATACCGGTTATTCTTGATGAATATGTGACCATGGATTTTGGTACGGGCTGTTTAAAGGTTACACCTGCGCATGACCTTAATGACTATGAACTTGGCATAAAACATAACCTGCCTGTTATTGATATTTTGAACGATGACGGTACGCTAAACGAAAAAGCGCAGATATTAGTAGGAGAAGACAGGTTTGCTGCAAGAAAAAAGATAGTCCCGTTACTGGAAGAAGCCGGTGCACTGGAGAAAGTTGAAGAATATAAATCGCAAATAGGTTTTTCTGAACGCACTGATGCGGTTATCGAGCCCAAACTTTCCATGCAATGGTTTTGCAAAATGGCCGAGCTGGCTAAACCTGCATTGGATTATGTGTTAAATGATGAAATAAAGCTCATCCCCGATAAGTTTGTGAATACCTATCGCCATTGGATGGAGAACGTTAGGGATTGGAACATTAGTCGCCAGTTATGGTGGGGGCAGCAAATACCAGCCTGGTATTTACCAAACGGTCAGTTTGTGATTGCCAAAACCTGCGAAGAAGCATTTGAAGAGGCTAAAAAACTTTCAACTTTCAACATTGAACTTTCAACTAATGACTTGAAGCAGGATGAAGATGTTTTAGATACCTGGTTCTCGTCATGGCTGTGGCCCATATCGGTGTTTGATGGTTTTAAAGACCCTGATAACGCTGACATTAACTACTACTATCCAACCAATGATTTGGTTACTGCACCCGAGATATTGTTCTTTTGGGTGGCGCGCATGATAATGGCCGGGCATGAGTTTAAAGGTGACCTGCCTTTCAGGAATGTTTACCTAACAGGTATCGTTCGTGATAAGCTGGGGAGGAAAATGTCGAAGTCGCTGGGTAATTCGCCCGACCCCATTGAATTGATAGAAAAATTCGGCGCCGACGGCGTTAGGGTAGGGATGTTGTTGTGCTCGCCTGCGGGTAACGACCTGATGTTTGATGAAAGCTATTGCGAACAGGGCCGCAACTTTACCAACAAAATTTGGAACGCCTTTAAATTGGTGAAAGGCTGGGAGGTTGACGACACCATTTCGAACCCTAATCAAGTGGCTACTGACTGGTTTGAAAGCCGCTTTAACCAGGCCCTGACAGAGATAGAAGACAACTTTAAACAGTACCGTTTATCGGAGGCTTTGATGGCCACTTATAAGCTGGTTTGGGACGACTTTTGTGCCTGGTACCTGGAGATGATAAAACCAGCCTATCAAAAACCTATAGACAGGCCCACATACCTAAGAACTGTGGAATATTTTGGAAATATATTGAAAATACTTCACCCGTTTGTCCCCTTTATTACAGAAGAATTATGGCATGATGAATTGTTTGGAGAACGTAGCGCAACCGATTGCTGCATTATTGCCCAATTGCCGATTAATGGGGAAATTAATGCCCGATTATTAACCGATGTTGATAACGTAAAACAGGTAATTTCACAGATCCGTAATATTCGTAACACAAAACAAATTTCACCAAAAGAAATTTTAAACCTGTTTATAAAAAATAGCGCAACCCAAAATTATAAGTTGTATGAAGCCTTAATTACCAAGCTTGGAAATGTAAGCGGGCTAAATATTATTGATGATAAAATAGGTGGGGCTATTAGCTTTATGGTGCGTACTGATGAATTTTATATACCATTAAGTGAAACTATTGACCCCGCAGCTGAATGCGAAAGGTTGAAAAAAGAGAAAGAATACCTTGATGGCTTTTTAAGATCGGTTAACGCGAAGCTTACAAATGAGCGCTTTATGAGCAATGCAAAGCCCGAAATAATTGAGAATGAGTTAAAGAAAAAGGCCGATGCCGAGGCCAAGTTGAAAATATTAGAAGACAACTTATCTACTTTGGCTTGCTAATTGCAAATCAGTATGTAAGAATATATGATTTATTAACAAATATTGAATATTATTCGATACGTGTTATAAACAATATTCTTACATACAGATTACCAATTAGTAACCAGGAATGACGAATAAGGCAGGTTTTTTTAACCTTTCAATAAATAAAATACTGTCTGACGACCAATCCATCCTGGACCAAGCCCGTATCCGTTTATTGTACTATGGTTTAGGACTGGTAGTTATTGCCTTAGCCGCATTGCTGAGCAATATCTACTATCAGGACCAGCCCATACTTACCATTACCGTAAGCACGTTACTTATAGCTTCGGTTATGTTTTTTAAGCTGCTTACTTACACGCCGCGCTGGAAATTTATTTCGCATGGGCTGCTTGTTTTGGCCACGCTTGTAAACCTGGGCGATGTTTACTTTATTTTTCAAACCGTAAATATTATTACCATACAAATGGTAATACTGGTTATCATATTCGGTTTTTATATGCTTGGGCAGGGCTTTGGCCTGCTTTATTCGGTAATTAACCTTGCTATAGTGCTGGTATTCCTTACGCTGCAATATAATAACCCTTATGTTATCGATCTCAAACCTGAGGAGGTTGATCAATCGACCTTTATTATTGCCGTATTCGCCAACTTTTTATTGCTGGTATATATACATGCCCATTTTTATAACGCATTTTATAAAAACATAAAGCAGCTTAAAAAAACCAGTGATGAGCGCGGTGAGTTGAATATAAAACTTGAAATTGCGATTGATAAGGCCGAAAAATCATCACAGGCAAAGTCGGAGTTTCTGGCCACCATGTCGCATGAGGTTCGCACACCATTGAATGCAGTTATAGGGATGAGTAATTTACTGCTGATGAGCAACCCACGCAGCGATCAGAAGGAGAACCTTGAGATATTAAAATTTTCAGCAACCAATCTTTTGGCAATTGTAAATGACGTGCTTGATTTTAATAAGATAGAATCGGGCAGGGTGGTGTTTGAGAATACCAGTTTTAATTTGGTTGAGCTGATGGAGAATATTTGCGGGGGGCAAAAAATAAAAGCCAACGAAAAGTCATTGGCCTTTAGCCTTGAGTTAGACCGCTGCCTTGATGAAAAAATATTATTCGGCGACCCTACACGTATTACTCAAATAATTTTTAACCTGGTTAGTAATGCCATAAAATTCACTAAGCAAGGTAATATTTGGGTGAAGGCTATTTGTTTAGAAGACAGGCATAACACCATTACGGTGAATTTCTCGGTTAAAGATACAGGGATTGGCATTGCCCCTGATAACCTTGATACTATATTTGAGCCCTTCGCACAGGAATCAATAACCTCGACCAGGCAGTATGGCGGTACGGGCCTGGGCCTTGCCATAGTTAAGCGCCTGCTTGAGTTGCAGGGGCTTAAAATGGATGTGCATAGCCAGATAGGGCGGGGCTCGGAATTTTCATTTACCATGGAGTTCCCGGTATCGACTGAAGCGCAAACTGTTAAAGTGGAAAACGAGCCTGCCATAAAAGCGAAGAACAACCTAAGCAACCTGCGTGTGCTGATTGCCGAAGACAATATGGTGAATGTGATGCTAATGAAAAAGCTGTTCTCCAAGTGGAACATGACACCAACTATTGCCGAAAACGGCGAGAGCGCTATTCAAATGGTACAATACGGTAATTTCGATATTATATTGATGGACTTGCAGATGCCAGTTTTAAATGGGTTTGATGCGGCCATGGAGATCCGGAAAATGCCCGATACCAAAAAAGCGAACATCCCTATTATTGCATTAACCGCATCGGCCCTGTTTGATATACGCGAGCGTGTGTTCAATTCGGGTATGAATGATTATGTTTCAAAACCTTTCAAGCCCGAAGACCTGCTGCAAAAAATACAAAGTTTGGTGCTGGCCTAACCATTAAATTCATTATAAGCAGGCAACTCCTCAATAAATTTATAAGCCCTCTGCTCAAAATCTATACTACAATAATAATGTTGCAAGCCGTTACTTACAGCCAGTAAGCCTATCTTATGCGTCATGTTATAACGTGCTATCTGATCAAACACTTTTTGATCAATAGCTACTGAGGGGGCCTTACATTCCACCATTAATATTTTATCTCCCGCAAGGTTGAATATTACAATATCCGATCGTTTTGCCATGCCGTGCAGCCGCAGGCCGCCTTCGAGCTTTATTAGTGTTTTTGGGTATTTTTTTTGGTTGATGAGGTATTGTACAAAATGCTGGCGCACCCATTCTTCGGGTGTAATTATAATATGTTTTTTACGTATCTCGTCAAATAGGGTAAGCTGCCCGTTATCATCGCTTATTTTAAAGGGGTAGGGAGGAAGATTAAGCGGCTGTAACATAATTCAAAAGTCAAAAGTAAAAATTCAAAAGCAATAGCTTGCTTTAATTCAAAAGTAAAAATTCAAAAGTCAAAAAATCATCTCAAGAATATCCGGTAATGCTAAAGTAAACCGTTTTGATTTTTTACTTTTGACTTTACATGAGCGCTGACGATATTATAAAAGACCTAAAGAACCGCAAATTTAAACCGTTGTACCTGCTGCACGGCGAGGAGCCTTATTATATAGACCTGGTGAGTAATTATGTGGAGCATAAACTGTTGTCGGAAGCCGAGAAAGGGTTTAACCAAACGGTACTTTACGGTAAGGATACTGATATAATGACCGTGCTAAATGCCGCCAAGCGGTACCCGATGATGGCCGACTACCAGGTAGTTTTGGTAAAGGAAGCGCAGGATATGAAGTGGGGGAAGGACGATGATGATAAAAAAACTATAAACCCCCTGCTAAGCTATCTTGAGAACCCGTTACCAAGCACCATATTAGTGTTTTGCCATAAGTACGGCAAATTTGATAAGCGCAAGAAAACATATAAAGCAATTGACAAGAATGGTTTAATATTTGAATCGGCAACATTATATGATAATAAGGTACCGGGATGGATAGAAGGTTTTATAAGCGATAAAGGATACCGGATAAGTCAGCCTGCAACAATGATGCTGTCTGAATACCTGGGCAACGACTTATCGAAGATTGCCAATGAGCTGGAGAAACTGATGCTGAACATAACAGCGGGGCAGGAGATAACACTTGAACTGGTACAAAACAACATAGGCATAAGTAAGGAATACAACGTATTTGAGTTACAAACCGCATTAGGCAAGAAGGACATTTTTAAGGTTAACCAGATAGTTAATTATTTTGAGGCCAACCCCAAAGCAAACCCTATTGTACTGGTGCTGGGCAATTTGAATAACTATTTTAGCAAAGTGCTTGCCTTTCATTATTTAAAAGACCGTTCGCAACAAAATGTGGCCCGGGAGCTTAGTGTAAACCCGTTTTTTGTAAAGGATTATGAGCAGGCCGCCCGTAGCTATGATTATGGCAAAACTATGCGCATTATAAGCTATTTGCGTGAATATGACCTGAAAAGCAAAGGGGTGGATTCAAACGCCGAAGACGGCGCCTTAATGAAAGAGCTGATGTTTAAAATATTACATTAAAAACGACAGATCAAAACATTCTTATTAGTTTTAGATTTTTTGTTTAGGAGTAACTAATCCACTGGCCTGTACGTAAAAAGGATATTTTTGAACAACTTTTATTATGAGTGTAATCGGTTTAATAGGTGCTATCTTCCTTTTTTTAGGCATAATCCTGGTTTTCCTGGTAATTATATTTACCGTTCTTAAACATTTGCAACGGAATTATTATCCCAACTGGAAGTTTTTAGATTATGTAAGTGTGGGCTACCTTGAACACCTGTATAAAAAGTATATCAAAAGATCGTAATTGTTTTTGCCGTAAGCTTTGTTGCAAGCTTAATTAAACCTGTAAGTTGTTTACTATTGCCTTATTAATATTAGCAGGTATCTCATTCAATCGTTTTTGCAAGGTTTCAGCTAATATCATATCATTCGGTGAATGGAACATATCCTCATGGTCTCCGGGCACATCATAGGTAGTTATGCCATTTAGCGCATAACTACCCCATCCTAAATGTTTCGGATCATCAACATAATAAAGCCTTTGCTCGGCCTTTATGAGGTCTATTTTTAAGCTGTAAGGTTCTATAATATACCGGGCACATGCTATTTCCAGTTTCTCTATCACATTTTGCATATATCCAGGCAACTCGGAGGGCGCGTATTTGTTGCGGAAGCCGGATTTGGTTAAGAAAGATTTAAACTGCTGCCCGAATGTCTGGCTTAAATAATCAACGTTTGATACCGGGTAATTATAAAATGAGCCTATTCTGAAAATCAATTTATCAATTTGCCGTTCGGCTTTTCTTAATATATTGTTTATAGGGGCCTGGAAAGTTTCCTGCACATTTGTATCTATCATTGCCAGCATTTCAACTTTTTTACCGGCTTCTATAAGCTGTTTGGCCATTTCATAAGCAATAATGCCCCCCATGGAATAGCCCGCGATAGCGTACGGGCCAACAGGATCGTGGTTTAAAATTTCATGATTATAATAAGCGGCTATAGTTTCTATACTTTCAAGCGGGTCTTCGTTACCATCCAGTCCGGCTGCACGTAAACCAAAAACCGGCTGATCAGGATCCATGTGGTTGATTATACTATTAAAATTAAACAGGTTAAGCCCAATACCATGCACTAAGTATAAAGGTATTTTATTGCCGCCTGCTTTCAGGTTTATCAATGAGCTATTAGGCGAATCAGAAGCAGTATCAATAAATTGCGCAAGCAATTTTACTGTTGGGTAGTGCACCAAAGTAGTAAGCGGTAAACGCTTGTTAAAATGCTCTTCAATGCCAACAATTATAGTTAATGCAATAAGCGAGTCAAGGCCCAGGTCAATAAAATTATCGTTGATGCCAATATGGTCAAAATCGGTGTTGCTGAGTACTATTTGGGTGATAATTATTTCAGTTTGCGTGCTTGGTTTTTTATTGCTCCGCGACAGTGGTTTAGTTGTAGGTACAGGTAGTTTTTTCCTGTCTAACTTGCCGTTGGGCATTAAAGGCATACGAGGTATGAGGATAAAAGCCCCAGGTAACATATATTCAGGCAGCTTATTTTTAAGGCTGTTTCTCCATTTATTTATCTTTTTACTGCGCTGATAGGTAGCGATATATCCTTTTGCTACTATGTAAGCCACCAATAGTTTGTTACCCAGGCGGTCTTCGTGCAATATGATCAGTGCGTCTTTGATCCCCCTGATATTTTTGAGCTGAAATTCTATTTCTTCGGTTTCAATACGGTAGCCCCTTATTTTTATCTGGTGATCTATTCTTCCAAGGTATTGCACCTCACCATTCTCAAGTATTTTGCCCCAATCGCCGGTTTTGTAAATTCTGCCGCCTGAGCCTGAAAATGGATCATCAATAAATCGTTCATTGGTAAGGTCGGGGCGGCCTATATAGCCCCGTGCTACACCTTCGCCGCCAATATATATTTCACCCTCTTCTCCATTTGGCACCTGTTGCCGTTCTTTGTTTAAAATATAAACCTGCGTATTGGCAATAGGCTTGCCAATAGTTATAAATTCATCGCCAGGCAATATTTTTTTTATAGTGGAATAAATAGTGGTTTCGGTAGGCCCGTACATGTTCCACAGTTCAGTACACTTATCCAGTAATTTATCGGCAAGGTCTTTTGCAAGCGCTTCACCACCGCAAAAAACTTTTATGGGCAACGTTTTGTTCCATCCGCTTTGTAATATCATTCGCCAGGTAAATGGCGTGGCCTGAACAATACTTGCCTGTTCCGTTTTTATTAACTGAAGCAGTGTACGCCCGTCTTTGGCTACATCATTATCAACAATTATAATTTGCGCGCCGCTAATTAACGGTAAAAACAGTTCAAGTTCGGCAATATCAAACGAAATGGTGGTTATACTCAGTAATATATCTTTATGATTAATGCCCGGCGATTCTTGCATGCTTAATAAAAAATTAAGCAGGCTGTGCCGTTCAATTGCTACCCCTTTTGGTTGCCCTGTTGAACCTGATGTATATAATATATACGCCAGTTCACGGTCATTATATTCAACATCAGGATCTTCGGCGGGCTGATCATGGCATTTTGTCAAAGCATCATCGAATAGTATTTTTTCGTTGATGCTTATATAACGTTCACTATATTTTTGTGCTGTGCATAAAAGCTTGGCGCCACTGTTTTCAAATATAAAGTTAACCCTGTCGATGGGTAAATTTGGATCGATGGGTACATAAGCTGCCCCTGCTTTTATAAGCCCCAATAAACAAAGCACCAAGTTTATTGACCGGTCAATTGCTACCGCAATAATGTCGTTGTTGGTAATGTTGTTCGCTATAAAATATGCCGCTATCTGGTTCGACCGGGTATCAAGTTCGTGGTAAGTAATAGATTGCCCGTTATGTTTAATAGCTATTTTGCCAGGATACTGTTTAGCCTGTTTAGTTATAAGTTTGGTAAGCGTTACATTTTGGATCTTCATTAATTACTTTAGCTATGTAAACAACCATTTTTGCTATAAGTTGTTTAAAAAACGATGGAGCTTAAAAGCAAAAGATCATTCTTTAGAAGAATATAGGGGTTAGATTTATTGCCGTGCCATCTGTACTTTAATTTACAGCACAATGCCAATATAAAGGTAATGATTTTAAGCAGCCCGGCAAAGCCACACACCCTTTTAAGGTGGAAAATAACAAGGATTTACGTAAAAAAGCTTTTACAAAACTATTTAACAGGATTTACTGTTCATTGTTAACTGCTAACAGGATGCTTAACATAATGATAATATAAAATTCATATTCATATACTTTAACTTTGCAGCAAAATCGTATGAAACAGCCGAAACAAAAACCACAACAAGTTAAGTCAGCACGTAAAGCCGCAAAGAGCGAACTTAAGACGCGCCTGCTAACAACATTAAAAACTATACTGGATCAGGATAAAATAAAACTGACCAAGAAAATAAAAAAGCAATCGAAAAAGCTTATTAAAGCAGTTGCCAATGAATTGGTTATTGCCAAACAGGTTATTACCAGGCCTGTTGCCGTAAAAACCGAAAAACCTGCAAAGGCTACAGCGGTAGTAAAAGAGGTTAAAGCCAAACATACTGCCCCGGCAAAAAAAATTGTTCCAAAAGCGCCTGTAAAAGCAAAGGCCCCTGTAAAAACAAGTACCGCCGCCAAGCCTGCTGCTGAAAATAAAACAGAGAAAAAATAGCCCTTTCACTGTTCGCTTATATTTGTAACCTTTTGAATCGCAACGCTTTCTTATGGAGATGAGATGATTCGTTGTTTTTCATGCATGGTTTTAATGGAACCGCTTCCTTAGACGGAGAAAGGCCTTTTCTATTGTAAAATAGGAGATCAACGCGGCAGCAAAAACAAATAAAAAGTTTTGTGGAAACAAGGCCCACCAGGGGTTTACGTTATAGCCTGAAAATTGCGGGGCAAAAAATGGCTGTTGCCAAATATAAATGCTATAGGATAATATCCCGATAAAATTCATGACCGGATGATTGAAAAAATTATATAAGGGGTTGCCGGGCCCGATATGCACAATGTGATAAAGGAAAACGGCTATAAAAATGCTGCTCACCAAATAATCAAAAGGAACAGAATATAAACCGGCGAACAGTAACGTTGAAGGCAAGTAAGCCAGCAATGCTAAAAGCAAACTCAACCCTGCTAAAGGGTGTATTAAAAATTTATGGATATGTTTAAACCATCCTTTAAATAGCCCCACTGCAAATATCGACCCTGCCATTAATGCGGGGGCAAAAGACAAAAAGCCCTTTAAAAGAAATAAGTTTGAAGGGTTTGGGTGATAATATAAATAGAACCTTATAATAATATTATATAAAACGATTATTATTACTACGTTGTAGTATTTTTTGGGGATAAGCAGTAATATAAGCGGCCATAAAACATAATATTGTTCTTCAACTGATAACGACCACATATGGCCTATAAACCATGAACGGGTGCCGGGTAGAAAATCTGTAGTAAAAATTGCCGAGCAAAAAACATCCTTTGCATGTATAGATAGAATACCGGCTACACAAAGCAGGGTAATCACTATTAAGTATAAATAGGCTACCGGGAGGATACGATAGGCCCGCCTGATATAAAAGTGTTTTATATTTATAAAGCCATTCTGCACCTTCTCCTTTAATAATAAGCCGGTTATCAAAAATCCGCTGATCACAAAAAATACCTGTACGCCAAAAGCCATGTTAGCGATGTATCTCTCGAAAAATATAAAGGCAACGGGGCTGTTTGACACAAATTTAGAATGCCCTATAAGTACAAATATTATTGATACCGCCCTTAATCCGTTTAGCGATGGGATTTGCTTTTGATTGAAAACAGGCGGGATAGATAGATTATCTAACGAAAAATATTTGCTTATAAATAGTTTCACACTTATGTAGGGCTCGCTTAATTAGGTATTTGCAAAGTAATAAATAATGATCAATGGTTTTATACGTATTAATACCTTTATTGTTAAGCAGCTATTTACGCATATCAACACTTTTATTACTTTTACCTTTTGAATTATAACTCATCATCAATGAACTATTGGTTAGTAAAGTCGGAGCCTCATAAATATAGCTGGGAAAAATTTAATGAACAAGGCCGCACCTTTTGGGATGGTGTGCGTAATTATACAGCGCGCAACAATTTACGGGAGATGAAGGAAGGCGACCTGGTGCTTTTTTACCATAGCAACGAGGGCAAGGAAGTGGTAGGCATAGCCAAGGTAGTAAAAGAGTTTTACCAGGACCCAACCACCGACGATACGAACTGGGTAGTTGTTGATCTTTCGCCTGTTGAGAGCCTGAAAACCCCGGTGACGCTCGCTACCATAAAAGCCGACGAAAAACTAAAGGATATTGCCCTGGTTAGGCTGGGGAGGCTATCTGTTGTTGGGCTAAAGCGCGAAGAATTTGATCATATAGTTGCGCTCGGCAACCAGGGTTGATATAGCAATTCTTCTGTAAATATGTAGTTACATAATTTTTAGCTTGTATATACATGTTATCTTTAAGGCGATCTTACCAATCACCATCAAAACCTATTGCTATGAAATTAAAGATATTCAGTGCGTTGCTTGCGTGCCCGCTTCTTTTGTTATTTAGTTTTGATAAGGGTGTTAAACACCATCCATCGCCACAAAGATCAATACATACTGAAAAAACAAGAGTTGCATATGCCGATACCGTTGTTACCAATTTTTTTAAACGTACCACGGGCTGGATAGCCAGCGATGGCGCCCTCACAGTTCCCCTTAATGATGGGCGAACATTATGGCTGATGGGCGACAGCCATATTAATGATTACGATATGAAAACCGGTACCACGCCATGCCTGTTCCAGGTGCGTAACTGTGCCTTGCTGCAACCTAAAAACGACTGGCAATGGCAACATACCCAAACGCTGACAGGCAAAGGGCCGGGCAACAAAAATTACTTTAAGTTTAATGCCAGCGACCACTATTTTAGCTGGCCTGGGGCAGGTGTGCAAATAGGCGATACCGTGTATGTATATTGCAGTAACCTTCAAAATAAGGCCGGCGGCGGCGCCTTTGGTTTTGGCAGCGCAGGTAACGATTGGTGGGCCAAAATAAAATACCCTGAAATGACGGTAGCCGCTTATACCCAATTACCTTCCTTTGCGGGGATAGGTTTTGGTTTTAGCATGATAAAAAATGATAAGGATGGTTATGTGTACGTTTATGGTTCAAAACTGGTTGTTACTGCCGGAGAGATCTATATAGCGCGCTTTCCTATTCACAATCCTAATGCTGCCTGGACGTTTTGGGACGGGGAGGGGTGGAACCCGGATGCAGCAAAAAGCAAGATAATTGCCAGGTCGCCATCAACGTCGGTAAGTTTTTGCAAGGTTAAAAACAAGTATATTATGGTATGCTCAGAGTTTAATGTTGGGTGCGACCAGGGCAAAGATATTTACACCGCTACATCAAACAGCGCCCTTGGTCCATTTACCAAACCTAAAGTAGTTTATTCCATCCCCGACAGGAAAGAAGGCCACTCGCCGTTTTTTTACAGCGTTTTTGGTCATCCTGAATTTATCAACCGCCAAAATGAGTTGCTGATCACCTATAGCATAAATGGTTACGGAAAATGTGTTGTTGATTGCGTTAACGGCCGTTCCGATCCGAATATTTATCGCCCGCGAGGTATAAGGGTGCCGCTAAAATTGATAGATAAAGACCTTTAAATTTATTAAAAACGTGAGTTCCATATAAGAAGTTTTATAAAATAGGCTATGCCCCGCTGGGGCAATAATTATTCTTATATCGAACTCAAATTAAAATGCTATTTTTAAAATGTCATGATAAATAAAGCATTTATTAAAAGGCATTTTTTTGCCGCACTAGTAATTTCGGGCACATATATTTTGAGCCCTTGCAAAGCAAAGGCCCAAACGGAATTTAAAGGATTGGAAAACTTGTTTACCACGCCCCTCAACTATGTTATCCATCATGCTGATACTGCGCCCGTAATTGATGGCGACATTAATGATAAGGCCTGGAAACAAGCCGCCTGGACAACGGATTTTATTGATATAGAAGGCGGCAGCAAGCCCACACCAACCTATTCAACCAAAGTTAAACTGCTATGGGATGATACCTGCCTCTATATAGCCGCGCAATTGCAGGAGCCAAATGTTTGGGCCTATCAAACCCATCATGACGATGTTGTGTTCCGCGACAATGATTTTGAATTATTTATCAACCCTAATAACAGCGGGCACCAGTATTACGAAATTGAAGTAAACCCTATTAACACCATTTTCGATTTGTTTTTGGGCACACCTTACCGCGACCTGGGCAACGCTATGGTAAACTGGAATGCCGAGGGGCTGAGGTCGGCTATTAAAGTGCAGGGTACAGTCAATGATCCCGCTGATACCGACAAAGGGTGGACAGTGGAAATGGCTATCCCCTTTAAAGCTATAAGCCTTGGGAACCGTGCAGGCAGGCCGCACGATGGTACCTGGTGGCGCATTAATTTTTCGCGGGTTGAATGGGATACAAATGTAAAGGATGGTAAGTATGTAAAGCAAACCCAGCCAGATGGTTCACCAAAACCGGAGCATAATTGGGTTTGGTCGCCGCAAGGGGTTATCAATATGCATTTCCCTGAGCGTTGGGGCTACCTGTTGTTCAGCAATAATGCTACAGGAAATACAACCTTTTCTATGCCCTACAATGAAGACCAAAGGCGCTATTTATGGCTGATATACTACCGCGAACATATGTATTATGGCGATCATAAAGCCTATGCGCTTAATTTGAGAGACCTGGGATTGAACGATAAAGTTACAGTAGACGGCAAACCTAACCAGTTGGAGCTGGAAGCCACGCCGCACCAGTTTATGGGCTTGATAACCGACGAGGCCGATCATACTCCATACACCATAAACCAGGAAGGCCTGGTACGTAAATTAAATGAACGTGGTGAATAAGGAAAACAGCTCAGGATGAGAAATGTTCCTTGCGTTAGTGATAGAAGCGGATACCGGCCCCGTGGCTAAGGCTGGTGTAGTATGAGCGTATAGCACGACCGCTGCAAAGAAAGCGGGAACGCCCTAATTTAGGATTTGTATAAGAAGTTAGCCATATAATTTAATGCAGCACCCCCACCACCAAAAACGCTGCGCAAACAACCGTCACCATTACCATCAGCGGCCATATAAAGCGCCACCATGTTTTTATGCTGATGTTTACCAACCCTAACGATGGCAGCATCATCCCTACGGGTGTTACCAGCCCCATTATCCCCATGCCAAATAAATATGCATTAACTATTTCCCTTCCCGGCACACCAACAATTACTGCCAGCGAGCCAAATATAGGCATGGTTAATACCGCCATACCCGAACTGGATGCAATAACCAGTGTTAACACCATAAACATGAGCAGCAGCACTACAATAA